>Ga0307969_1000284_pt1 | contig 29671 bp, 39 predicted proteins | sample OrgLakmetagen710_FD_201841 | JGI IMG/M metagenome (GOLD analysis project Ga0307969, IMG submission 201841) | Saline water microbial communities from Organic Lake, Antarctica - #710 | ecosystem: Environmental > Aquatic > Non-marine Saline and Alkaline > Saline | place: Antarctica: Organic Lake... | reverse complement strand
GAAAGCTGCGCGCTTTCAGTTTGGGGCCGATGACTGCCTTCCGACGGCCCATTACGGTCTCTCCTCGACTGCGCTGATTGTATCCGCTGCTCCCCTGCCAGGCCATGCGACCACGAGTGATTATGACGGTGATGCGCTGGTCGCGAAGCGTTGGATTGTCATCCGCGTCGGGGCTCAGAACCGCAGTCTTCGGAGGCGGGATGATGATCTCGACGCCGACACCAAAGCGGTCCGTGAGCAGGGCACTGGTGGGGTCTCCATCATAGGCGCCGTCTGCGATAAACCGGGTCACATCCGCGTCAATCTGGTTGAGAAGATAAGGCAAGGCGGTCGGATCACCCACATCGTCCTTGGTCAAATCCGAACACACGATGTCACCACTGATAACGTCTAACCCAAGGTGTAGCTTGCGCCAGGATTTGCGTTTGGGCTTTGTTTTATGCTTATTCTCCAGCCACTCGCCTTCGCCAAAGATCTTCAGACCGGTGCTGTCCACGACGAGATGGACCGGGCCATCCTTTTCAGTACGCGATCTGATCGGCAAGGTCAGCCCAGTCCCACGACGTGAAAAGGTCGAGTAATCAGGCACGCTGATATCCACATCCATGAGCTTGACAAGGCTCCGCGCAAACCCTTCAGTCTGGCGAAGTGGCTGCTTGTAAACGATGCCAAGTGTCAAACAGACCCTGATTGTCAGATCAGAATAGACCGGCTCGCCACCCCGTGTCTTGCGGCGCTCTGCACACCATGCAGCTTCTACCTCGGGGCTCAACCAAACCGTTACATCGCCGCGCTGGCGCAGGCTTTCATTATACTGCGGCCAGTTCGAAATCCGATCCCGTTTCTTCTCAAACTTGTGACGCCGCGCGTCATTGAATTTGTGTGGCATCAGTTGTGCCCGATCAATCAGGAAAGCATTATCCTAACAGGGTCGGCAGGGTCCGTGCAACAAGGCCGGGTCAGTCCCTCCAATAAGCGATCGGCAACTGCCCTCCAGACATCAAGGATAACACAGGCTGTTTCTACCGCGCATAGGCGGGCAACGACCTGGGACGGTTTTTTAGCACGTCGCGCTCCATGCGCGTGCGATCCAGCTCCCGCTTCAACCGCGTGATCTGCGACGCCCGGGTCCGCTGCCGACGGCATCGGCGACAGACCCGATGGCGATGCCGCCCCCGATCGCCCGGACTTGCCCGGAAATGGCCCCCCGCGAACCATCATCCGCAAGTTACGCAGCATCGACGGCGAGATCCCCACCTCGGTCGCACCCTGCATCAACGGTCGACCGCTGCTTTCCAGCAGCGCAACCGCCTCTCGTTTGAATTCGGGAGAAAACTCCCTCCTCGTCTTCGGTATCATACACCTCCATGCCCTCACAGGCTTAGCAAAGGTGTCCACTGAATCGAGGGACCATCAGGTCGAACCTTGTCCAAAGTCGATGAAAGGCTGCAGCCGATCCTCAGCACGGTCCTGCATCGGAACGCAGGCGAGCTGGAGTTTCATCAGGCGGAACGCGAAGTGCTGGAGAGTCTGGGACGCGTCATCGACCGGCACCCGGAATATTCCGACGATGCCCTGATCGAGCGCATTTGCGAGCCGGAACGGCAGATCATCTTTCGCGTTCCCTGGATCGACGACGACAATCAGGTCAGGATCAATCGCGGGTTCCGGGTCCAGTTCAACTCGGCGCTCGGGCCCTACAAGGGCGGCATCCGCTTCCATCCGTCGGTGAATGTCGGGATCATCAAGTTCCTCGGCTTCGAGCAGACCTTCAAGAACGCATTGAGCGGGATGCCGATCTGCGGCGGCAAGGGCGGGTCCGATTTCGATCCGAAAGGCCGCTCCGACCGCGAGGTCATGCGTTTCTGCCAGTCTTTCATGACCGAGCAGCACCGCCATATCGGCGAGTATGTCGACGTGCCCGCGGGCGATATCGGCGTCGGCGCGCGCGAGATCGGATACATGTTCGGGATGTACAAGCGGCTGAACAACCGGTTCGAGGCGGGCGTTCTGACGGTCAAGGGCCTGTCTTATGGCGGCTCGCGCGCCCGCAAGGAGGCGACGGGCTTCGGTGTCGCCTATTTCGTGCAATCGATGCTGGTTCGGCAGGGCACGGACTTCGAAGGCAAGCGCTGCGTGGTGTCGGGGTCGGGCAATGTCGCGATCTACGCGATGGAGAAGCTCCAGTCCTTTGGCGGCAAGGTCATCGCCTGCTCGGATTCCGGCGGCTACATCGTTGACGAGAGAGGCATCGATCTCGACCTCGTCAAGCAGTTAAAGGAGATCAAACGCGGTCGCATCTCCGAATATGTCGACCTGCGGGGCGACGGCTGCCATTATGTGAAGGACGGCTCGATCTGGCAGGTGCCCTGCGCGATCGCGCTGCCCTGCGCCACCCATAACGAACTGACCTGCGCGGATGCCAGGGCCCTGATCGGAAATGGTGTGATCGCAGTGGCCGAGGGCGCCAACATGCCCTGTACGCCCAAGCGGTCGTCGCGTTTCGCGAGGCGTGTGTGATGTTCGCGCCGGGCAAGGCGGCGAATGCGGGCGGCGTTGCGACCTCCGCGCTCGAGATGCAGCAGAATGCCAGCCGGGACAGCTGGTCCTTCGAGAAGACCGAGGAGCGTCTAGCCGCGATCATGCGCGGCATCCACGAAGCCTGCGACCAGACAGCGGAAGACTACGGCGCGCCCGGGGATTACGTCCTCGGTGCGAACATCGCCGGCTTCGTGCGCGTCGCCGATGCGATGCGGGCCTTGGGCATTATTTAGGCAGACTTCTGCGGCCCCGGAGAAATTTTGCCCAGTTGAACTATACTGTGATCGAACAAATCAGCGACGAAGACGCTTTCTTATAACGTTTATTTCCTACGTTCGCGGATTGAGACGCCAAATTTCTGCTTGTAGGCGCGAACCATGACCGGCGCACTCGAGAAGCCGCATCGCACGGCGATCTCCTGAACCGAAAGATGACTGTCGCGGACGAAGCGGTCGGCGCGAAGGAGGCGGTGATAACGGATATAGCTTGCCGGAGAGGTGCCGAGTTGTTCGGTGAACGTGCGTTCCAGCGCCCGGCGCGAGAAGCCGCTTTCCCGCGCGATGTCGCCCACCGTCAGGCGGTCCTCGATCCGCACGTCGATATAACGCAGGATCGTGCGAAGACGTGCCGATAGGAGCCCTCCGCCCAAGGCCTCCTCGGTTCGCAGCGGCCCGAAAAAACGCTCCACCTCCCGCTGGACATGCGCATCCGTGCGCGCGGCGATGATCTCCAGCATGACCGAAAGCGCCGCCTCGGCGGAGCCTGCGGTGATGTAGTCTCCGTCCACGACGAAATCGCGCTTCTGCATGTCGATCTGCGTGAAAACCTCCGCGAAGTGATCCAGCTCGTGCCAATGAACCGTTGCGCGCCGCCCATCCAGAAGACCTGCGCGTGCGAGCAACCATGCTCCCATGTCGCAGGCGAGGATCCGTCCGACCCGGCCGCTCACCTGCCGCAGCTGCCGCGACAGATCCTTGCTGCCCATACTGTCGAAGCCGTAGCCGACGATGACAATCAGCAGGTCGGTATCCTCTGAAACCTCCGAAAGTGGGCCGTCCACGTCCAGCCGGAGCCCGGAGGAAGAGGTAACAGCTTCGCCGTCCCGGCTGTAGGTTCGCCAAGAGAAACCCGGCGTTTCACTGACGACCGCCGCAGCCCGCACGGGTTCCATCGCATGGGCCAGGACCATGTTCGAGAAGCCGTCAACCAGAAGGATTGCGATCGAGAAGGGGGAGACTGGCGCGTTTTGCATCATATCTGGCGTGTTATGCGATTCCTGTCCGACTCTAGTTTCTTATCTTGCATTCAATCAAAGAGTATCGGAGTGGCGCTGCCATGAAAACATCGGCTTTCATCACCTGTGCCGTCACCGGATCCGGGCAGAGCCACACCAAGAGCGACAAGGTCCCCGTCACGCCGGCCCAGATCGCCGATGCCTGCATCGAAGCCGCGCAGGCCGGTGCCGCGATCGCGCATTGCCACGTGCGCGACCCCAAAACCGGTACGCCGTCGCGCGATCCGGCGCTTTACCGCGAGGTGGTGGAGCGTGTTCGCAGCAGTGGGACCGACGTGATCCTGAACCTGACCGCCGGCATGGGAGGCGATATCGTCCTCGGCTCGGCAGAGGCGCCGCTGCCTTTGAACGCCGAGGGGACCGATCTCGTCGGTGCGACCGAGCGTCTTGTCCATATCGAGGAGTTGCAACCCGAGATCTGCACCCTCGACTGCGGGACGATGAACTTCGCGGAGGCCGATTACGTGATGACGAACACGCCCGGCACCCTGCGGGCGATGGCAAAACGGATCCGCGACGCCGGGGTGAAGCCGGAGATCGAAGCCTTCGATCTGGGCCACCTGTGGCTGGCGCGCACCTTGGCCGAGGAGGGGCTGATCGACGATCCGGTCCTGATCCAGCTTTGCATGGGGATCCCCTTCGGGGCGCCGAACGACCTCAATTCGCTGATGGCGATGGTCAACAACATCCCTCCCGGCTGGGCCTATTCGATGTTCTCCATCGGGCGGATGCAGATACCCTACGTGGCGCAGGCCGTGCTTGCGGGCGGCAACGTCCGGGTGGGTCTGGAAGACAACATCTGGCTGGAGAAGGGGGTGAAGGCGTCCAACGGCGATCTCGTCGAGCGTGCGGCCACCATCCTGGCCAACATGAACGTGACATTACAGGGACCGGCCGAAGTACGGGACGCATTGAACTTGCGCCGCCCCGGCTGATCCGCAACCAAGGGAGAGAATGATGCCTTTCGAACTCAACCGAAGAAGTTTCCTCGCCACCGGAACGGCCGGAGCCGCGCTGATCGGCCTGCCGGGTATGTCGCATGCACAGCATAGCGCGCCGAAGGTCGGCGGCACGCTGCGGATCGGCCATTCGGGCGGCTCCACCTCCGACACGCTGGACCCCGCGACATTCGCCGCCGGTCCCGTCGTCACCGCGATGCTGGCCGTCTGCAACAACCTGATGGAAATCGACGAACAGGGTCAGGCGATCCCCGAACTGGCCGAAAGCTTCGAGCCGTCGGCGGATGCGACGACCTGGACCGCGACGCTGCGCCCCGACGTCATGTTCTCGGACGGGCGCAGGCTGCGGGCGGCGGACGTGATCGCCTCCTACAACCACCACCGAGGCGATGACACCACGTCTGGCGCCAAGGATCTGCTCAGGCAGATCGGCGAGATACGGGCCGATGGCGAGGGCGCGGTGGTCTTCGAACTCACCGGTCCCAATGCCGACTTCCCCTTCGTGGCGGCCGATTACCACCTCATCATCCTGCCCGATCAGGGCGATGGCACGATCGACTGGGCGACCCCCATCGGCACCGGCGGCTATACGCTGGAGGATCACGAGCCGGGCGTCCGGCTGAATCTGCGGCGGCGGGACGATTACTGGAAGGCGGATCGCGCCTGGTTTGCGGATGTCGAGCTGCGAACGATCAACGACCCGACCGCACGGCAGAACGCGCTGGTCACGGGCGAGGTCGATGCGATCAACGGCGTCGACACCAAGACGGTGCACCTGCTGTCCCGTCTTCCCAACATTAAGCTGATCGAGACCGTCTCCTCCTCGCATTTCCCGATGCCGATGATGTGCGACACCGCTCCGTTCGACGACAACAACGTTCGCATGGCGCTCAAGCACGCCATCGACCGGGAGGAACTGGTCGAGAAGGTTCTGCGCGGCCACGGATCGGTGGGCAACGACCAGCCGATCGGGCCGTCCTACCGCTTCCACGATTCCGATATCGAGCAGCGAACCTACGACCCGGACAAGGCGCGCTTCTATCTGAGGGAAGCGGGTCAGGAAAACCTGTCAGTCACCCTGCACACGTCGAACGCGCCCACCGCCGGTGGCGTGGACATGGCGATCCTGTTCCGGGAGCATGCGGCAGCCGCCGGGATCAATATTGAGGTCCAGCGCGAGCCCGAGGACGGTTACTGGTCGAACGTCTGGCTCAAGAAGCCGTTCTGCCAGAGCTACTGGAACGGGCGGCCGACGGCCGACTGGATGTTCACGATGGTCTATGCCGCCGGCGCCGAGTGGAACGAGAGCCGCTGGGACAATGCGCGGTTCAACGAATTGTTGCTGCAGGCCCGTGGCGAGCTGGATCAGTCCATGCGCGCCGAGATGTATGGCGAGATGCAACGCATCGTCCGCGACGATTCCGGTGAGATCATCCCAATGTTCGGCAATTTCATCGACGGCACCAACGACACCGTCTCGCATGGCGATGTCGCTTCGAACCGCTTCCTCGACGGTTGGAAGTGCGTCGAGCGCTGGTGGGCCGCCTGAACCTGAACCCGCAGGGGCCGGTCCGTCCGGCCCCCGCAGCAGCAGAATCCGGAGAGACGACATGGCGAGACGCCTGAAGATGGCCGCAATCGGCGGCGGTGTGATCGGCGGCGGCTGGATCGCGCGGTTCCTGCTGACCGGGAACGACGTGGCGGTGTTCGATCCGTATCCGGAAGCGAAGCGGATCATCGGCGACGTGGTCGCCGGGGCCGACCGGGCCTACCGGCTGCTGTTCGACCAGCCACTGCCCGCGCGCGGCGCGCTGACCTTCCATGACCGGATCGAGGATGCGGTGGCGGGGGCCGACTACATCCAGGAAAGCGTTCCCGAGACGCTGGAAATCAAGCACAAGGTTCTGGGCGCCATAGCGGATTCTGCGCCCGCGCAGGCGCTGATCGGCTCTTCCACCTCCGGCTTCACCCCCTCCGCGCTGCATGGCGGGCTGTCGAAGCCCGGGCGCGTCTTCGTAGCCCACCCGTTCAACCCGGTCTATCTGCTGCCGCTGGCCGAGTTGGTCGCGGGGCCGGCCAACGATCTGGGCGTGCTGGACGAGGCCGAGGCGCTGCTGGCGTCGGTTGGCATGAAGGGCCTGAAAATCCGCGCCGAGATCGACGCCCATATCGCCGACCGTCTGCTCGAAGCCGTCTGGCGCGAGGGGCTGTGGCTGGTCAATGACGGCATCGCCACGACCGGGGAGATTGACGACGCCATACGCTTCGGCTTCGGCCTTCGCTGGGCGCAGATGGGCCTGTTCGAGACTTACCGCATCGCCGGCGGCGAAGCCGGCATGACCCATTTCATCAAGCAGTTCGGACCCGCCCTGAAATGGCCCTGGACCAAGCTGATGGATGTTCCCGAACTGACCGAGGAACTGGCTGCGAAGATCGGCGATCAGTCCGATGCGCAATCGGGGATGCACGACCTGCGCACGCTGGAGCGGATCCGCGACGACAACCTCGTCGGATTCCTGCGCGTCCTGCAGCAGAACAACTGGGGCGCCGGGAAGTGCGTGGCCGACATGGCCCGCACCCTGCGCGATGCGACGGCGGAGCAGGGCGGAGGAGAGGCCGTGCGGGACGGCTATCCGCTCCGCCTCCATGCGGCGACGGTGCCCGAAAGCTGGCTCGACTATAACGGCCACATGACGGAGCATCGCTATCTTCAGGTGATGGGAGACGCGACCGATGCCTTCCTCGCCCATATAGGGATGGACGAACCTTATCGCGCGGCGGGGCGGTCGGTCTATACGGTCGAGACCCATATCCGCCATCTGGACGAGGTCGACGGCGGTGCGTGGCTGAATGTCGAGACCCTGCTTCTGGGGGCCGATACCAAACGCCTGCGTCTGCTCCACCGGATCCTCGACGGCGACCGGCTGGTGGCCACGGGCGAGCATATGCTGATGCATGTCGACACCGAAGCCGGGCGGAGCAGCCCGTTCGGGGCGCCGCTGACGGGGCGGATCGCCGCCATCGCCGCCCTCCACGCGCCGCAGCCGCTTCCCGCCGAAGCCGGCAGCGTGATCCGCGCCCTCCCGCGCGAACCGGAATCCTGAAAGGACCTGAATGAGCCCGATCGTCCGCATGATTGCCGGTCGTCTCGCCCTAGGCGTGCTGACGCTCGTTCTCGTCTCGCTGGTCATCTTCATGGCGGTCGAACTTCTGCCGGGCGATATCGCGCAGGAGATCCTGGGCCAGTCCGCGACGCCCGAGACGGTCGCCGCCTTCCGCGCCGAACTCGGCCTCGATCAGTCGCCGCCGATCCGCTACCTCAACTGGCTCGGCGGTGTGCTGACGGGCGATCTGGGCAATTCGCTGGCCACTGGCCGCGATATCAGCTCGATGATCTTCGACCGGTTCGGCAGGACACTGTTCCTCGCGGGCTACGCGGCGGCGATCTCGGTTCCGCTGGCGGTGACACTCGGGATACTGGCGGCACTCTACCGCAATTCGATCTTCGACCGTATCGTGAACGTGGCGACGCTCAGCTCGATCAGCTTTCCGGAATACTTCGTCGCCTACATCCTGATCCTGTTCCTGTCGGTGAAGGCCTCCATCTTCCCGTCTATCGCAGATTTCGGCCGCGACCCGACCTTTGCGGAGATGCTCTACCGCACGTTCCTGCCCGCCCTGACGCTGGTTCTGGTGGTGACGGCGCATATGATGCGGATGACGCGGGCCTCGATCATCAACCTGATGGCGCAACCCTATATCGAGATGGCGCGGCTCAAGGGTGCGGGACCGATGCGGGTGATCCTGCGCCACGCTTTGCCGAATGCGCTAGCGCCGATCATCAACGTGATCGCGCTCAACATGGCCTACCTCATCACCGGGGTCGTCATCGTGGAGGTGGTCTTCGTCTATCCGGGCTTGGGTCAGCTCATGGTCGACAGCGTGGCCAAGCGCGACATCACCGTCGTGCAGGGCTGTTGCCTCGTGTTCGCAGGAGTCTATATCCTTCTCAACCTGCTTGCGGACGTGCTTTCCATCGCGACCAATCCACAACTTCTGCATCGCAAGTGAGGGATCCGGGATGAATACGCTCAAGCTTCTTCGCAGCGCGCCGCCTACGGCCAAATTCGGGATGATCCTGATCGCAATCTATGCCGTGATCGCGATCCTGACCCCCTGGATCGCCCCTCACGGCCAGGCCGAGATCGTCGGGCTCGAATTCGAGCCCTGGGGCGGGGAGTTCATCCTCGGCACGGACAACCTCGGCCGGGACATGCTCTCGCGCATGTTCTACGGCATCCGCAATTCCGTCAGCATCGCGCTGGCCACCACGATCCTGTCCTTCGCCCTCGGCACGGTGCTCGGATTGATGGCGGCGACCTTGGGCGGCTGGATCGATCAGCTCATGTCGCGACTGGTGGACGTGCTGATGGCAATCCCGGCGATCCTCTTTGCGCTGCTCCTGCTGACGATCACCGGCACCGGCATACCCCAGATGATCGCGATCATCGCGGTGATCGAGGCGACGCGCGTGTTCCGGCTGACACGGGCCACGGCGATGAACGTCGCGGTGATGGATTTCGTCGAGGCGGCGCGGTTGCGCGGCGAGGGCACCTTCTGGGTGATCCGGCGCGAGATCCTGCCCAACATCACCTCGCCCCTGATCGCCGAGTTCGGCCTGCGCTTCTGCTTCGTGTTCCTCGCCATCTCGGCGCTGTCGTTCCTGGGGCTGGGGATCCAGCCGCCGACGGCGGATCTGGGCGCGATGGTCCGGGACAATGCGGCGCTCATCACCTTCGGCGAGCTGGTCCCGCTCCTGCCGGCGGCAGCGATCGCGCTGCTGACCGTTGCCGTCAATTTCGTCGTCGACTGGATGCTGCACCGCGCATCCGGGCTGAAATCCTGAAGGGAGCGACCGAATGACAGACCCGCTGTTGAGCATCCGCGATCTCCGGCTGGAAGGCCGCACTGACGGGGGCTGGGTTCCGATCCTCAAGGGGATCAATCTGGACCTTGCCCGCGGCGAAGTGCTGGGCCTGATCGGAGAGTCGGGGGCCGGAAAGTCGACGCTGGGGCTGGCCGCCATGGGCTACGTGCGCGACGGCACGCGGTTCGCCGGCGGCTCCGTCACCTTTGACGGGCGCGATCTGTTGAAACTGCCCGAGCGGGCGCGTCGCAAGCTGCGCGGCGACCGGATCGCCTACGTCGCGCAGTCCGCCGCCGCCAGCTTCAACCCCGCGCACCGCCTGATCGACCAGTATTCCGAAGGCCCCGTTCTCCACGGCGTCATGTCGCGCGCCAAGGCCGAGGCGGACGCGCGCGGCCTCTATGCCAAGATGCAGTTGCCCGACCCCGACATCATCGGACTGCGCTATCCGCATCAGGTTTCGGGGGGTCAGTTGCAGCGCGCGATGACGGCGATGGCGATGGCCAGCCGCCCCGATATCATCATCTTCGATGAGCCCACCACCGCGCTCGACGTCACCACCCAGATCGAGGTGCTGGGCGCGATCCGCGATATCGTCACCGAGTTCGACACCGCCGCAATCTACATCACCCACGACCTTGCCGTCGTCGCGCAGATGGCCGACCGCATCAAGGTCATGCGCCATGGCGAGGAGGTCGAGGAGGCACCGACCCGGCAAATGCTCGACGCGCCGCAGCGGGATTACACCAAATCGCTCTTGGCGGTGCGGGACTTTCGCGCCGAACCCGCCCCCGCCCCGACGCCGCAGGAGGTTCCGATCCTGTCGGCCACGGGCGTGACCGCCGCCTATACCGGCGGCGTCGACGTGTTGCACGATGTGAGCTTCGACATCTATCCGGGCCGGACGCTTGCCGTCGTCGGGGAAAGCGGGTCGGGGAAATCGACGATGGCGCGTGTCATCTCCGGGCTGCTGCCCCCGCGCGCCGGTGATATCCGGCTGACCGGTGATGCACTCCCCCCGAAGCTTGCCGACAGGTCGCGCGAGCAGCTTCGGCGGGTGCAGATGATCTACCAGATGGCGGATACCGCCCTCAATCCGCGCCAGACCCTGCGCGAAATCGTGGGCCGGCCCGCCCGGTTCTATCGCGGGTTGGGCGGGCGGGAACTAGAGCAGGAGACCCGGCAGCTTCTGGTCGATGTGGAGCTCGACCCGGACGAATTCATCGACCGCCGCCCCCCCGAACTCTCGGGTGGTCAGAAGCAGCGCGTCGGCATCCTGCGCGCGCTGGCGGCACAGCCCGACCTGATCATCTGCGACGAGGTGACATCCGCCCTCGACCAGCTCGTCGCCGACGGGATCCTGCGTCTCCTCAAGCGATTGCAGACGGAGCGCGGCCTGTCCTTCATGTTCATCACCCACGACATCGCGACCGTCCGGGCGATCGCCGACCACGTCGTCGTGATGCACAACGGACGCGTCGTCGAGCAGGGCGGGAAGGACGAAATCTTCGCCCCGCCCCACGCCCCCTATACCGACCTTCTCCTGTCATCCGTGCCCGAGATGGATCCGGACTGGCTGACCCACCGACGCGGGGAAATGCGGACATGAGCCGCGTGACCGACAGTCAGGTTCTGGCCTTCATCCGCCGGACCGAGGAAATCTATGCCGCCGACAGCAATCAGGCCGCGCCCGAGCAGAACCGCCGCAACTACGACGCGATGTGCGCGGTCTTCCACGCGCCGCACCCGGACGGTGTATCGACGCATGACCGCCGCATCGGCGGCGTTCCCTGCCGCGTCTACGAACGCCGGGATGCGGTTCCGGGCGCCATCCTGTTCAGCCATGGCGGCGGCTTCGTCGTCGGCGGCCTCAACAGCCATGACGACGTCTGCGCTGAGATCTGTTCCGCGACCGGACGGCGTGTCGTTTCCGTCGATTACCGGCTGGCCCCGGAGCATCGCTATCCCGCCGCGCTCGACGATATGGACGCCGTCTGGCAGGCGCTCGACTGCGACGGGCCGCGCCTCGCCTGCGGCGACAGCGCGGGCGGCAACCTGACCGCCGCGCTTTGCCTGCGAATGCGGCGGACGGGCGGAAAGATGCCCGACGGCGCGGTGCTGATCTATCCGGGGCTGGGCGGCGATATGATGGCCCCGTCCTACGATCTGAACGCGGACGCGCCGCTGCTGCGCCGGGTCGATATCGAAAGCTACAAAGGCGTTTACGCCCCTGCCGAAACGACCGATTCCGAGGCGCGCCCTTTCCTCGCAGAGACGCTGGACGGATTGCCGTCAATGCTTGTCGTGACCGCCGATGTCGATCCGCTGCGCGATGACGGGACCCGTTGGAACGATCGGCTGCGGGAAGCGGGAATTACCAGCACGCTGCAAAACGATGCGCAGCTCGTTCATGGGCACTTGCGTGCGCGCCATATGTCCTATCGCGCCAAGGAAAGTTTTGCAGCGGTCTGTTTCTGGCTGGGAAGGTCGTTCCGGACCGTGGATCATCGATGAGTACGGGGATTGGTCGCAGACCTCAGGCGGCCATACTTGTCGAAACGAATAACGCCTCAGACATTTGGACCCGTCAATCGCAGCGATTCCGACATCGCTTGGTGGCGTATCCTGGAATGAAAACGGAACCAGCGCACTCGCCCGCTGCACCACCGCCGGAGCAGCACGGTCACGGAAGATATCCACAACCCCACTCTTGGAGACACCCGACATGATCCGCCAGACTCTTTTGCCCTATGTCGCTCGCCTCCTGCTCGCCACGACCTGCCTCACCAGCGTCGCGGCTGCGCAGGGCGAACCGGCGGGATCGCCGCCCGTCAGAGATCCATCCGCGATCGATCTCGAGAGTGGTTTAGATCATATCGGCGCCGAGGTGCAAAGCTTCGACGTCGATGGCCGACCTGCCTACTATATTGTCGACGGCAATCCAGACGGCCGCGCGGTGGTGTTCATTGGCGGGCTGTAAGACCCACGTTAGCCAACGATCGCTCCCAAACCCCAGAAAACCGAACGACACGCCAACCTCAGCGGCCTCAAAACCGGCCAAGGTGGTTGTCGGCACCGGATAAGGTGGTTGACGCGCTACAAGCGGCGGACAACTACGCTGACACAGGGGGAGATCAAGCAATGGTGCGATCAATTACTTGAAGGCGCGACGGGTGTTTTTGTCGATGCGGCAAAAGCCGAGCCGGAACGTGCAATCGACTTGAAGACCTTGCATGAAAAGATCGTAGAGTTGGCGCTGGAGAACGATTTTTTTGTCCAGCGCGCTCGGCAAGGTGGGGTGTTGTCAGAGGAAACTGGCTTGAGCAGGGCAGGGCGGGCACATAAGGTCGCCTACTGATCAAATGCTCGGCATTCCAATACTTCAAGACCAGCCCTGAGGTCATCTGACTGGCTGTGATGCTTTAAGTTCGGTTCCCACTTTCTCTGCGCATCGTCCTCTCCCGTTTTCGGACACGCTCAAATTTCGGGCCGCATTTCACTTTGCAGGCAGCGGGGATCAAGTCAAATTATGAGATAGGCCACTTGGGGAATGCCAGTCAGCATCCGTTTTCCCATGGCTTAAAAGGTATAGGGTATGCGCCGTCCCCGTCCCATTGATTTCTGCGGTTCCAGTGCGCTGCCGGGGCTGCGAGTTTCGTTCTGAGCATTCAGAAGGAGACGACGATGGCGGATGGCGGGGATGGGTTTGACGGCTGCATTGAGGTTGTGCAGCGGACGCGTGGATATCGGCGCTGGCCGGATGATGTGAAGGCGCGGATCGTGGCCGAGAGCTTTCAGCCGGGCGCGCGGGTGGTGGATGTTGCGCGTCGGCATGGTCTGGCAGCGCATCAGCTTTCGGATTGGCGACGTCGGGCTCGCCAAGGGGCGTTGGTCTTGCCGGCAGAGGCCATGGCCGGGATGTCGTCAGACGCTCTGCCAGCCTTTGTGCCAGTTTTGATGGAGCCTGAGGGCACCTGTCGGTCAGCGGATGCCGGTCGGATCAGTGGTGTCATCACCATCGAGATCGGCGACGACCTCGTGCTGCGGGTGCCTAGCGACGTTCCGGCAGAACGGGTTGCGGCGCTGGCGCACGCATTGCGAGGGCCGGCGTGATCGTCGCGGGGCAGCGGCTGCCGGTCCTGATCGCGACGCGTCCGGTGGATTTCCGCTGCGGCCATCGGGCGCTGGCGCTGATCGTGCAGACCGAACTGAAGCTGGACCCGCATTCCGGGGTGACGATCGTGTTCCGTTCGAAACGCGGCGACAGGCTGAAGATTTTGGTCTGGGATGGAACCGGTCTCGTGATGGTCTTCAAAGTCCTGGAACAAGGCAGCTTTGCCTGGCCGAAGGTTCAGGACGGGACAATGCGGTTGTCACGGGCGCAGTTTGAGGCCTTGTTCGAAGGTCTGGACTGGCGCCGGGTCATGGCGCAGCGGGTCTCTCCACCCACTGCGGCGGGATGATTTATACTCCTGTTCTGACGTTGTTTTATTGGCCTTTCCTACCAGGTTCGGCTATGAATTGGCATGTCGCAGCCCTTCGATCTCAGCCAGTTTCCAGACCTTCCGCCCGAGGTGGTGAAGGCTGTTTCTGCGTTGCAATTTGAGCTTTCTGTCGAGCGTGCGGCGCGTCTGCATGAACAGGCGGTCGTCGCCGAAAAGGACGCCTTCATCACCGAACTGACGGCACTGGTCGAGAAGCTGGAAGGCCAGGTCGGACAATACCGACATGCGAAGTTCGGACCCAAATCCGAGAAGCTCGACCCGGCGCAGCTGGAGCTGGCGCTGGAAGACCTCGAGACGGCCATCGCCGAAACGCAGGCGCAGATCGCGGCGGTCGAGGACAAGATCGCGGCCAGTGCGACCGATCCTGACAAAGCTGCCCCACGCGCCCCGCGCAAGGCGCGGGCTCTGCCCGAGCACCTGCCGCGTAACCCCGAAGCGTTCCGCGAGCGCCGTTCCGGCATCACCGCTGGCCTGGATTGCGGCCCGCACCTTCGGCGTCGTCGTCGCTTGCTTGTGAAGATTAATCAGCATGGTGGCTCCCCGTCCCGAAGTTCCCTCAGAACCGATCTTGCCATGAACAGCGCTGATCGCGGAGGGGAAATGTGATCATCCGGGATTGAACAGGTAATCCGCAACCCCGCGTCCCGCAGCAGGGTGTTTCCATCGGTGATGTAAAGTGTGTGGTCATGGGCATGCTTGGATAGCAGCGTTGGTGAACGTGGCCGAGCGACCCCGCTTGCCACTGGGCTCAGCCAGCCAGACCGTCTCAGGTTCAAACCAAACCAGCAGCGAACCGCGCCGCTTCAGGGCGGCATTGTACGAACACCAGTTCGTTGTGATAGATTGGAGGTAAAGGTTTGCTCATGCTCGGCAACTAACTCTGGCTATATAACCAGCAGTTCCCAAAATTAGCCTTGCGCAACAAACAGCCCTGCAAGCGATGAAAGACTGGAACAAACTGAAGCCAGTGCTGTTTAAGGAACAGTCACACTACGGTCCGGGATGTAACAGCTAATTTGGTATCATCCTATTTAGTGGAAGAAATCGAAAAAAATTCCAATAAAACAATGAAGGTGGAGAGAGAAAATGTCTCAGGCAAATCCAATTCCAACTGAAAGCTATGCAGCGTTAGCTACTGGAGAAAAGCTCGTCCCACACAGTATTGAGCGGCGACAAACTGGCCTTCGCGACGTTCAGATCGATATCGACTTTTGTGGTGTCTGTCATACTGATCTTCATCTCGTGAACAACGACTGGGGTATGTCCGTCTATCCGCTGGTTCCCGGGCACGAAATCATTGGGCGCGTCAGTGCCGTTGGATCTGCGGTAAACGATCTGAATGTTGGTCAGCGCGTCGGCGTCGGCTGCCTTGTTGACAGCTGCCAACAGTGTTCCTCATGCGAAAGGGGCGAAGAGCAGTATTGTCTAAATGGTATGACGATGACTTATGGGTCTCCGACCGAAGATCCCGGCGGGATAACTTTTGGCGGCTATTCCAAAATGATCACCGTCAACCGTGATTTTGTTCTAAAAGTCCCTGAAACACTCGATCCCAGTGCCTGTGCCCCATTGTTGTGCGCCGGCATTACAACCTATTCGCCACTGCGCCACTGGAAGGTTGGTCCCGGTATGACCGTTGGTGTCATTGGTCTCGGTGGTCTTGGACATATGGGGATCAAACTTGCGCATGCTATGGGCGCGCGGGTGATCATGATCACCACGTCGGCCTCAAAGGCAGAAGATGCAAAACGTTTGGGGGCGGAAGACGTTTTGCTTTCTACGGATTCGGCTGCGATGGACGCCGCGACCGGTCAGTTTGATTTCCTGCTGAACACAATTCCGGTGCCGCATGATTTCAATCATTACATGATGCTGCTGAAAATTGATGGCACGATGTGCGTCGTGGGTGCAATTGGTCCTCTCGCCGAATTGAACACCATGCCATTGATCATGGGACGCCGCTCAGTCTCAGGCTCACTGATAGGCGGTCTGAGTGAAACCCAGGAGATGCTTGATTTTTGCGGCGAGAAAGACATTACAGCTGATGTTGAGCTTATCGATATTGGCCAGATTGACGACGCCTATGAACGGATGCTGAAGAGCGATGTGAAGTACCGATTTGTCATTGACTTGGCGACATTGGGGGCGGCAGCGGCGGTCTAACCAAAGGGTCGTCGCCTCAATCGTGTAAAACCCGTCAGAGGCGACAGGCTTACGCTTTGGGCTCGCTACTATTGTTAGCTGCGCCGTCCACGAAGGTCCGTTCTGAGCCGGAAGATGACTTGGCCGGGATAGCGTCGTACGGCTGTTTTGTCCGCACAGCAGTCACTAGGGCCGTGCCGCGCGTCGTCACGTGCATCTGGTGCTCGACAACTACGCCACCCACAAGACGCCCGAGGTGAAAGCATGGCTGGACAAGCACCCGCGCTTCAAGCTGCACTTCACGCCCACCAGCGCCTCATGGCTGAACCTGGTCGAACGCTTCTTCGCCGAAATCACATCGAGGCGTATCTGGCGCAGCAGCTATTCAAGCGTCGATGATCTGAAGGCTGCGATCTTCGACTATCTGGCGCAGCACAACGAGAAGCCCAAACGCTTCAAATGGACCAAAACCGCCGAGGACATCCTCACGCGAGAACGCCGCGCGTTGGACAAACTCGACGAAATTCGCGGAAACAGGTAGGAAGTGTCAGACTCAGAACACTAGCATGGTTTTTCACCGGCAACGGTGTTTGTCAAACAAGTTGTCCGCCGATTTCATGCGGCGTCTCTGATTTCAGGAGCGCTGATTTCGCGTTCTGGGTTAAGCCAGACGGGTCCGGCTGGTTGCCAGTTGCGGGTTTTTCCTGACCAGCGTTGCGGGTTTTGCGCACGTGCATTTGCATAGAGACTGGCGCGAATGGCCAGTGCCGCAAGATCATGGCCAGCGTGGCGCGCGTTGGGAGTGACGAAGCGGATGGCGCTGTGCATATGCTCGCCGTTATACCAACTGGTGAAGGATTTCACCCAAGCCTGCGCATCGGCCTTTGTGGCAAACCCCTTCGTCGGCCAATCCGGGCGGTATTTGCAGGTTCGAAACAGCGATTCAGAGAATGGATTGTCGTTGCTGACCCGTGGGCGGCTGTAGGACGCGGTGATGCCCAGTTTCTCCATCGTGGTTTTCATTGTAGCGCCCTTCATAGGACTGCCATTGTCGGCGTGCAGAACAAGCGGCTGCATAAAGCATCCCTCGGCCAGCACCGCCTGCCGGATCAGGGTGGCCGCCAGGTCTGCACTTTCGCGCTCATGGACTTCCCAGCCAACGATTTTCCGACTGAAGATATCCACGATCAGATAGAGGTAGAAGAACATGCCTGCCACCGGCCCAGGCATCCACGTTATATCCCAGGTCCAGACTTCGCAGGCCGTGCTGGCCTTGTAGCTGGTGGGCGGTTTGCGCCGGACCGGGGGCCTGGCTCGGCCACGATGCTGCTGCTGGCCATCTGCGCGTAGAATGCGGTAAAAGCTGGACTCGGATGCCAGATACTGCCCCTGATCCGCCAGTCTTGGCACGATCTGACTTGGTGGTAGGCTGCTGAATTCCTTTGAATTACAAGCTTCCAGCACCGCCGCGCGTTCAGCCGCACTCAGCTTATTGCCTGGTTCCGGGCGCGGCACGAGGGGGCGCAGATCAGGTTGAACCTGCCCGTCTTTTGTCCAGCGTCGCAGGGTGCGGTCGCTGATCTCCAGCTCGAAGCAGGCTTTGGCACGCCGAGCGCCAGCGGTGATGGCGTCGTTGATCAGAACAACTGCGGTTTGGCGATTTGGGGTGCTGATCATGCGTCCTCTCCGTCCCCCCAGATCGCCGAGGCCTTTTTTCGCAGAACCAGAAGCGCTGCGGTTTCGGCCAATGCCCGGTCCTTGCGAGCCAGTTCCCGCTCCAGATCCTTGACCCGTTTTTTCTCTTCCTTGGTCGCCCGACCCAGACGGTCGGTGCTTGCACGGTCCCAATCGTTCGCCTGCTCGCAAGCCGATCGCCACGCCGCGATCTGCGCCGGATAAAGCCCGCGCTTGCGGCAGTATTCGGCCAGATCGGCTTCGTTCAGCGCCGCCGTTTCCAATACCGCCGCGAACTTGTCGCGCGACGACCAGCCCTGGGGGCCCACGTCAGCGTCAGGCAGAAGCTGACCCTTGCCGCGTGCAACCGCCCGCCACTTGTGCAGCGTCGCTTCGGAAATACCTTCTTCCTGCGACAGCTGCCGGATGGCCATGGTGTTCGGCGGAAGCATCCGCTTCAGCACAGCCGCTTTTCGTTCTGGTGAGTATCCCAAGTCATTGTCCTATCCCGCCCACCTGAAAATTAGAGGAAAAGTAGAGCAGCGGACAACTTCCCTGACACAGGGGGAACCTGGCCAATGCGGTTTCCATCGGCGGTCTGGAGGTTATCACCAAGCTGATCCGCTATTTCGTCCATGAGCGTGTTTGGTCACGGTTTCAGTACGGTATTGGTAAAGAACCCAAGGCGCTTCACACCTAACATTGATTTTTTCCTTTGTTTCCTGTATGTATGTATGCATGGACGGAGCTAGAAAATCCACCTGAGAGCTGGGCTGAAAGCTTGCGCTGGAACATGAAGTCCAAGTCGCTTGCAGGTTCCAAGTTGACCCAACCAATCCAGGCGGTCGAAAAAACACATCATTCAACATAAGTTGCCGTGATTGGTCTTCATTGGTCTTCAATCGCGGTGAAAGAGGAGCCCCATGATAACCTACGCACAAGCGAGAATATCGAACCCTTCAAGCTATTTCGAAACACCAAACCATGTTCTGAGCGATGGCAAGCTCAGCCGTGAAGACAAGGTTAAAGTCCTAAAGTCGATGGCTGCTGATGCAGATCAAAAGTTGGAGGCGAAGTCTGGGAGACTGGCTGAAGCAAATCCGAAATACAATGCTAAAGAACTTCAGTCTGCTCTGATCCAACTCGAAAAAACCAAAGAGCCAGAGATTGTTGAGCATTCAAATCTGCAAAATGCCCGCTTCCAGCGGATTATGGTTGTGACAACCGTTGATCAGGGTTTGAACCATGAAATAGCCGCTGTAGCTTTTGATATGGCAGAGAAGGTGAACGGCAAAGTGTTCTTGCTTAATGTTGTCCCGTCCTCATTCGAGGGGGAAGGCCTAGCAGCTCCAAGACCAATGGTTACCGCCGTTCCTCTCGTCGCTACAGATGACACTCAGATTATCGAGGACCGTAATGAGCAACTTGCGGAGCTAAGGGCTGAAAGTGGTTCAAGCGTTGAAACCGAGATTGAGGTACGCAGTGGCCAGATCGAAGAGGTGATCGTCGCGTGTGCTGATTATTGTGACGCCGATCTCATCGTCGTTGGTTCTCCAAACCGTTCTTGGCTCGAAGCTTTACTTGATCCTTCTATTGAGCGCAGGGTCACGAAATCGGCACCCTGCCCTGTTTTAGTCGTACCAGAACCAGCTTAGTTCGTTCGGTTTCCGTCAATGTCCTAAGGTGCCTGAGTCTATGAAATAGACGACTTGGCATCGCAGGGTGTTGGCGTCCAGTTGGACCAAGCAGGTCTTTTGGATTTTTTGGTTAGTTATTGATCCTAACGGTTCATCAACTGCGGAAATCTCGAAGTGATACGAGAAACCAATCCCCTTCGACACCCGTTCACCCGAAGTTAACCTGTTTAAATCGCAGCGCCAGCAACGAATACAGTAAGGAGATTTATAAATGACTAAGTTGTCAAAAATAACAGATTTTACTTTAACTAAACCGAAAAAGGAAACGCCGTTGGACAAGACGACGCGCATAGTGAGGAGAATAACCGAAGACGAAGCAGAAATACGGCACCTCAAGACTTCACGCCTTCGCAAAGCCCGTTTTGAGAGCGAGGCCGATGCACTTGATAATGTGATTACAGTAATATCAAGCAGGGTGCGCAAGAGGCACTAGTTTATCTCAGTCAAACATCCTTGCTATAGGGTAACGTTAGCGAATTTTTCTGTTTATGGTTAAGAGAAGCCCCTCGTGTTAGGAACACTCAAAATTAGAAAGACACTATATGACTGAAGGTAAACCGACCAGTCCAGAAATTGAAAAGACCCTTGAACCCGAAGTTGAAAAAGCTGGGGAGATCATCAAAAATTAAAATGAAATTATCACAGCAATGATCGCTTCATACTTGAAAAAAGCTATTTCAGGGGAAGCGATCATCTTATATCTTGTTGTGAAGCTAGGGGTTACGGCAGACAGATCCGAATCACTTTATAAATAGGTGTATAATGCTGGGGACCCACCTCCAGAAATGTAGTCGGAGCCGACTTCCACCCCTCATGGGATTCTACACATAAGCAGAGGCGGTGTCAGCAAACCGTGCTGGCATGTGGGCGGGCTCTGTTGATGGCTTGGATGCCCCCTCCCAACGGCATCGCAATGTGCCACTATGATGAGTGTTGAAGCCATCACAGAAGGAAGGAGCATCCATGTCCGAAATTACTATTATCGGTGTCGATTTGGCAAAGTGCGTTTTCCAGTTGCACGGTGCGCATATAGAGGTGGTCGCGGGATTTTGGACCAGTTGCTAAACTTTAGCGACTGATGAGGGGCCGACCTAAAATGACGAAACGCAAGCGCTATGCATTGGAGTTCAAGGCGAAGGTCGCGTTGGCAGCCATCCGCGAGGAGCTGACGACGGTCGAGCTGGCCAAGAAATACGACATTCATCCGACAATGATCACGGGCTGGAAAAAGACAGCAATCGAGAACATGGCCTCTGTGTTTGATGCCAAGATGACTGCTAAGCCGCTAATTTCCGAAGGAGAGGTCGAGAAACTTCACGCCAAGATCGGACAGCTTGCCGTGGAACGCGATTTTTTGGCCGATGCCTCCAGTCTTGGGCATCAAAGGCGTCGTTCGTGGCAGACGCGTCATCACCACGAACCCGGACACGTCTCAGCCCTGCCCGGACGACAAGGTGAACCGCCTATTCAAGGCGGATCGCCCAAACAAGCTGTGGGTTTCAGACTTTACCAATGTGCCCACATGGTCAGGAACGGTCTAAGTTGCCTTCGTGATCGACATCTTTGCAAGGCGGATCGTAGGCTGGCGAACCTCGACATCCATGATGACACAGTTTGTGCTCGACGCGCTGGAGCAGGCTATCTGGCAAAGAAAAACGCCAGATAACAAGGCTTTGGTTCACCACTCGGACCGTGGATCGCAATACCTGTCGATCAAGTATACCGAGCGCCTGGCCGAGGCCGAGATTGATCTCTCGGTCGGAACCGTCGGTGATGCCTACGACAATGCTTTGGCCGAGTGCGTCATCGGCCTCTTCAAAACCGAAGTTATCAACCAGATCGGCCCGTGGAAATCGATGCGCGAAGTCGAATGGGAAACACTGAAATGGGTCGATTGGTATAATAACCTCCGCCTTCTCGGCCCCATCGGATACATCACTCCCGCAGAAGCAGAGGAGGCGTTCTATGCAAACTTGAACACGCTCGATATGGTCGCCTAGTCATTGAACAAATCACCCTCCGGTAAAGCCGGGGCGGTTCACTTCGACGTCTGGCATGACCGGGCAGCGTTTCATTTCCTGACTGAACCGGCCGATCAGGAAGCTTACTTGCGAGTGATGGACCAGGCACTGGAATCTGGTGGCCATGCGATCATCGGCACATTCGCGCCCGACGGTCCGGAAAAATGCAGCGGCCTGCCGGTCGCGCGCTATGACGCTGCTCTTCTGTCGGAACAGCTGGGGCCGGGTTACCGGCTGGTGACGTCAATCTACCATGATCACCGCACGCCGTGGGGTGCCGTGCAGCGCTTCCATTTCGGCCTGTTCAGGAAGGTTTGAACACCCCGCCCATCCGTCAATCGACCGACGCATCCAGCGACCGCTGCGCCTGCGTCGCACGAATGCGGTCGGGCCAGGTCGACTTGATGTAGTCAAGAATGGCCGCAATATCGCTGTCGGTCAGCACCGATCCAAAGCCCGGCATGCCCGAGGTGAAGGACACGTTCATATCGTCCAGCACCGCCTGCCCACCACGCGTGATGGTGTCGGTCAGCATCGTATCGTCATGGTGCCAGGTATGGCCGGTCTCGTCATGCGGCGGGGCAGGGTAGAGGCCGTCTTCATCTGGGCTGCGCCATTCCGGTTGGCCCTGCAGTTCTGCACCTTGGCAGGACGCGCAATGTTCGACATAGAGGTCGCGCCCGTCCCGATCTTCGGCATCTGCAGCAGCAGGCAGGGCGAGAACCATCGCCGCAGATACCAGAAAGGCTATTGCTGGAATCTTGAACGGGATCATGCAGCACCAGCCTTCTGCATTTGTCGCCTGCGCCGCGTGGCTTGCGCGGAATGACCGTTTTTTATGGACGTGCCACCATCTCCCAAGTGGCTCCGCCATCCTGCGAGGCGAGCATTTCGGCCTGACCGGTGACGGCATATCTGCGCATCGGATCGTTCGGGTCACGGGCGAGATGCAGCAGGTAGCCGTCCCCGAAAGCGCTGCTCAGAACCGCCCAGTCCAGCGCCACCTCGTCGGCCCGCACCAGCCCTGCACCCAGAACGAATGCCAGAACGTCGCCCTCAGCTGAGATGTCGACAAAACTGACCGGGGCCGCCGCCGGATGGGCCTGCACCCAAGTCGCGCCGCGGTCGGTGCTGCGCAACAGCCCAGTCTCGGTGGCTGCAAGCAAGGTATCGGCATCGCGCGACGAGGTGGCAATGTCGATCAGGCGCGCTGGTGCGGGGCCGACTATCGCCCATGTGCGGCCACCATCGCGACTGGTCTGGAGCATCCCGGCGTGGGCGCCGTAAAGCACGTCCGGATTGGCGCGGCTGACCTCCATCGCATGGAAATCGACTGGCCCGCCCACACCGCCTGACAGCGCCGTCCAGCTTTGACCGCCATCCTCGGACATGATGACGCCCATATTGCCGCCGCCCTGTGGGTGGCCGCTGGCATAAAGCGGCCCCGGCAAGTCGGGATGCGCCGTGAAGCCCATGAAATCATCCCGGCTGCCGCCAACCGGCGTCGTTGTCATCGACGCAAGGTCCAACGCATGCAGTCCATGATGCGTGGCAATCAGCAACCGGTCCGGGCTGCCCGGATCGAAGGCCAGCCCATGGACATGGGTTTCGCGCAGGAGCGTGGGAAGATCGGTGCCGGTTTGCGCTGCAACCGGAAGCCCAAGGAACACGCCAAGGGTCAGCGCCAGGAGAGTGCGCGGGGTGGCGATCGGGAAAGTTGCTCTGGTCATCTTGGCTATCCATATTCGGAAAAAAGTGTCGGGGCGGCCTTGCAGCAACATCAGTAAAACAGGTTCAGGCGCTGACGGCAAATTCGGTCATCATGCCTGCGGAAAGATGCGGCATGTGGTGGCAGTGCAGCATCCAGCGCGCCGCATCGCCTGCATCCAGCGCCACTGTCACCATTGCCATTGGCGGCACGTATATGGTGTCGCGCAGCGCCCCGTTAACCGTACGACCGTTGATGTTGACCACCAGAAACACATGGCTTTGCAGGTGCATCACGTGGCCCATCATCGACATGTTGTGAAACATCAACTTGGCCCGCTCGCCGCTGACGGCGGTGATGGGGATGTGCGTGTCCCAGGTCTGACCGTCGATGGTCCAGACATAGGGCTGCATCGCGTCTGCCAGCATGATCATCTGCGCATGGTCAGGCCTTGCGAGCTGCCAGCGGGTTTGCTGCCTGCAACTGTAGTTCCTGCGCCATGTCGGTATCAAAGGCAGGGGCATCGGCCTCGGACATGCCGTCGATCTTACGCACCTCGGCCCCGCTGGTCGCAAGGAGATACCGGTCCATTCAGGGACGCCTTCGCGCAGCGCCAGCACTGGGAAGGCCCCGGCACCCGGCAGATCAATCTCGATATCCAGCCGCTGCGCCATCGCCACGCCGAACCGCACACCGTGCACTGGCACGACGGCATGACCATCCACCCCGCGCACGCATCTGCTGGTCTGGATCGGTCATCGCACTGCGGCGGGCATCCGAGCCCGATGCGTTGATCGAGCCGTCCGGATACAGCACCAGCCGCCCGGTCTTGCGCGCCTTCTGCACGGCGCCGCGTGAGAGGCCAGATTTCGCTGCATAGGCCCTCTCAGACATACCTTTCATGACCATTGGGAGTGCCTCAACATATTGGTAATAAACAGGAAAGATGGTCTATTTGAGTTGATTACACTTCCCGATAGAGCGACTCTGATCGTCAAGAAGCGGCTGCATCGCGCACCGCCAGGAGGAATGAACATGACCAAGCCTACCAATTCCGATGCCGCCCGCGACGCCCTGCTGCTCACGCTCGCTGAGCGTCACCTCTTCGTTGAGACACTTGAGACCCGCAACGCCGACCATCTCGATTTCAACGAACACGCCGTCTGGGCGATCCGTTCTGCGCTCGAGGCGGCCTTTGAGGCTGGACGCTGCGCCGCTGCCGCGCCCCAAACCTGAAAGGATATGATCATGAGCACGACCACCATCCGCATTGAGCACGCCACGCTGCCCGACCATTTCGACCGCTCGCGCCCAAACGCCGTGGCCGAGGCCATCGAGGCCGCGCTGCGCGAGGACGGGATTGCCGCCGAAGCCTCGGATGTGATCTCGCATCTGAAGATCGAACTGCCGACAGCGCAGCTTGCCGCCGCCAGCGCAGTGCTGGCCGCGCTGCAATTGATCTGAGTGAGAGCAGGCCCATGAGCACCCGCGCGCAGATCGCCATCCAGACCGGGCCCGACCAGTGGGCCCATGTTTACACCCACTACGATGGCTACCCCAGCCACATGTTGCCCGCACTGGCGCGCTGGACGCCTGCCGACATCCTCGCAGCAAAGGAAATCCGACAGGTGCGCGCAGACGCGATCGACTGTTTTGATCCGCCGCGCGAACCTCCCATCCTTCAACGCCCGACCTGCCAATTCTGTCACCTGTATGTTTGGCAAGACGGAGCGTGGGTCGATCAAACACCTGAGCGCGGATGATGAGATAGCAATGTTATTGCTCTGATTTTGCTACGATAAGCGGCTCGCTCAGAGCGATGGTTGTTGCACGCAAACGATGCAACTCACCACGGAGCCACCGCCATGACCAACCCCGCCAACACCCTGATCGCCGAGTTCCGCGCTGCCGCTGAGGAGATCGAACGTATCCTCGCACCGAGCGCCTGCGCCATGATCGCCTCGCATAACTGGATCGTCATCGACGCCTTCGGGCCCCTGACCTTCACGCTGACCCCCGAGAGCAAGACGCACCGCGCCACCTGCACGGGTCATGGCCGCGCCCACAAGGTCAACCGCTTCATTCGCGAGGACGCCGAGCGGCTGGCCCGCGCCTGCAACGCCCGCGCCGCTTTCTGGGCGGACGCCGCGCGCGATGAAGCGACGACGCTGCGCCAGCACATCGCAACGCTCGACGCCGCCAGCGCCGCCTGACCCAAAACAGGCGGGGCGTTGTGCCCCGCCAACAGTCCTCGAAAGGATTTTGCCATGACGACGCACCCGATCCAGCCCAGCAGAAACGAAGATTTTGGCTTCTTTGGCACCATCACTACCTGCGCGCTGCGCGATCGCCGCAGCGCCGATGTCTGGACGCTGGCCTCGCGCCTCATCGCCGAGGTCATCCGCGCCGACAGCGAAGACGGGATGATCGGTATCCGCGACTTTCTCGACAGCCGCATGGGTCGTCACTTCGCCGATGACGTCGTGGGCAACATGACCGGCTGCAACATCGACCTTGAGACCGCCATCACCTCGGCGATCCGCCGCTGGCAGGATTGGCGCATCAGCCGCCAAACCGAGCGTGAGGACGGCATCCCGGCCGGGCTGCCCTATCTCACTGGCTGGGTGCAGCACTTCGCGGTCGCCGCCGCCATGGCCGAGAGCGACTGAAGCCAAGGGCGCAATTTCCAATCACCGCAGGAGGCTACGATGCCCAAACTCACCGAGACCCAAACCCTCATTCTCAACGCTGCAGCCCAGCGCGCTGACAATCTCGCGATGCCGCTGCCCAAGGGGCTGCATGGTGCCGCCGCGCAAAAGGTCATCACCATGATGATTGGGCGCGGCTGGCTCGGGGAGGTCGACGCCGACATTCGCAAGCGCGAGCCGCTCTGGCGCGAGACCGGCGACGGTCATGGCACCACGCTGATCGCAACCGGCGCAGGGCTTGAGGCCATCGGGATCGAACCGGTGCTTGCCAGCACGATGACCAGCCTACGTAAGGCGAAGCCGGAACTGGAACCAGCCGATGTGCCAAAACCCGTCGCCATCCGTGCCGGTACCAAGCAGGCGCAGATCATTGCGCTTCTGCAGCGCCCTGAGGGCGCGGCAATCACCGAGATCGCGGCTGAGACCGGCTGGTTGGCCCATAGCGTGCGTGGCATGATCTCCGGGGCGCTGAAGAAGAAGCTGGGCCTTCCGGTTGCCTCGGCAAAGGTCGAGGGTCGGGGCACCGTCTACAAACTGGACCCCGCCTGAGTTTCCGGTTTACCGCAAGCGCTCGAAGACCCGGCGCAGTGCGTAACTGCGCATGAGCGAGACCCCGACGAAGACAGCGCCAATAATGAGGTTCTCGTGGACGCTCGGATGCAGGCCGAACCACGGGAACACCACGATCTGCGTCATGATCGCCAGCGCATAGCCGACCACGACATTGGTGACGGCCTCAAGCAGTGACATGCGGTGCGATTGGTTCACGCGGCATGCCTCTTGGCCTTGAGGTCCGTGAAGGTCTCGCCGGTCCCCACCAGCACCGCGCCCTCACCAGTAAAGGTCTGCCAGCGCTCAATGGCGACGTCGATGTAAGCCGGGTTCAATTCAATCCCGTAGCAGACCCGACCAGTCGTCTCGGCGGCGATCAACGTGGTGCCCGATCCCATGAAGGGTTCAAACACGGCCTGACCGGGGCTGGAATTGTTCAGCATGGGGCGCCGCATACATTCGACCGGCTTCTGCGTGCCGTGGACGGTGGCGGCATCCTGGTCTTTGCCGGAAATATGCCACAGCGTCGTTTGCTTTCGATCGCCTGCCCAATGCCCCTTGCCGGTCTTCTTGACCGCGTACCAGCAGGGCTCATGCTGCCAGTGATAATCACCACGGCTGAGCACCAGCCTGTCCTTTGCCCAGATGATCTGCGACCGCACGTTGAAGCCCGCCGCCATGAGGCTTTCGGCCACCGTCGCCGCATGAAGCGCGCCGTGCCAGACGTAAGCCACATCGCCGGGGAACAGCGACCACGCCTCGCGCCAGTCCGCGCGATCATCGTTCAGCACCTTGCCGGTGCGCTTGGTTTTGGCCGCGCCCACCTGGTTGCGCCAGGAGGGATCATACTCGACGCCGTAAGGTGGATCGGTCACCATCAGCAGGGGGCGAACATCGCCCAGCAGCCGCCCGACCACATCGGCCGAGGTGCTGTCACCGCAGATCAGTCGGTGCGATCCGAGTTGCCAGAGATCGTCTAGAACCGACACCGGCGTGACCGGTGGCTCAGGAATGTCATCCTCGCCCTCCACCGGCCCGTCGTCGCCCAGCGCGTCGGGGTCGCGCAAGAGCGCATCAAGATCCTCGTCGATGATCCCGAGCAGCGACAGGTCGAAATCCTCGGCCAGCAACCCCGCGATCTCGTCGCGCAGCACGGCCTCGTCCCAATCACCCAGCTCGGTCAATTTGTTGTCCGCGATGCGGTAGGCGCGGCGTTCCACCTCGTCGAGGTGGCTCAGCCGGATCACCGGCACGTCCTTCAGCCCCAGCATGGCAGCCGCCAGCACCCGTCCATGCCCGGCAATCAGCTCGCCATCGTCGGCCACCATGCAGGGCACGGTCCAGCCGAACTTCGCCATGCTGGCGGCGATCTTTGCCACCTGGTCGGTACCGTGGATCTTGGCGTTGCGGGCATAGGGGCGCAGCCGCTCGATCGGCCAAGTCTCGATCTGGCTCGGCGCAAAGACCAGGTCCATGGGGCGGTTCTCATTTGGGGCAGGGCGGACGTACCGATGCGCGCGGGCAACATGGCCAGCGACAGGATCGGGGTCAGCGATGTGGGGGAAACCAAAAAACCCGCGAGGGGATACCTGCGGGCGCTATTCTTCGATGATCCATAGGTAGGTCAAGGGGGCTAGAAATGTCAACGCAAAATGTGAATCGGAGTCACATGCTTCTTGCCTGGCTTTCAATGTGGCTCTTGGCCAAGGTGGCTTCCTCAAACTGGCTAAGGTGGCTTCCAAAAGGAAGCCACCTTAGCCAGCGAGGTGAACGCGTAAGTATCTGTTATTGTGATAAAGTTCTGACAAGAACGGAGCAGGTGGCTTCCAAGTGGCTTCCCCGGTGAAAAAGCCACGCGCTAGCGAAATGCCGCGCTGCGCCCCCCCGCATACATTCAGGGCTGGGGAGGAACCATGCCGTGGGGGCGTGCATAAAATTTGACGCCCAGCGCCTTTGCGTTAGGCGCGCGGTCGGTTGTCCAAGTTCTTGTTAAGCACTTGTTCGATGTTCTGGCTCCACGCCGACTTGAACGAGGGATCAGAGGCAAACAACTTATAGAGCTCCAACTCGTCCTTTCGCCTTTTCAGCATTACGTCCTGAAGCATCTTTTCCAATGCGAGACCGCGATTGTAGGGGTCGGTATTGTCCTCGTACTTGGCCGTGTAGTCCGGGTGCGCACGGATGCTATTGACGATATTGACGAACTTGACCCGTTGTTCTTCCGGTGTCGCGCTCCAGCCCTGAAACCACCGTTCGTTGAAGCTGCGAATGATGTCATCTAACGGGTCTGTTTCCGTATCACCGTCACGGTTGCCGCGCGGGTTCGGGTTTTGGGGTGTTAGTTCCGTATCGGACGCATCAAGGCCGATCTCATGGTTCAGCTTCGTGCGTTCCAAGCCGTAGGATGATAGATCGACGGCCTCCAGCAGCTCATCAAGCATGTCCTGATTGGGGTCCTTTATCTGGAGCTTGGGGATCAGGAACTTCAGCAGCCAGAACAGCTTTTCCCATTCCAGCACTTCAAACGGGATGATCGACGCCATCTGACCGTAGATCTTCACGAACTGTTTGGCCTTGATCTTGAAGTCGATCTTCTCGGCGTCAAGCAGCTCCAGCTCGGCGTTGAAACGGTTGGCCGCGATATCGATGATCGGGCTGAGGGTCTGGGCATCTTCATCGGCAAAATACCGTGCGACGAAGTCTTCGACCTCCTGCCACTCGTAAACGCCCACCTGATCCAGTGCGTCCTTCAGCTCGTGCAACACGTTGACGTCGGTCGCCTCGGACAGCGTAGTCACGGTGTAGAAAGGGTCGAATGCGGTCTTGATGTCATCGACGCTGTTGAAGAAATCGAGGATGAACAGGTCTTCCGTCCGCTTGCCCAGCTTCGGGGCTGAACGGTTCAAACGGGACAGCGCTTGGACGGCCAGCACGAACTGCAGC
>Ga0307969_1000185_pt1 | contig 35893 bp, 31 predicted proteins | sample OrgLakmetagen710_FD_201841 | JGI IMG/M metagenome (GOLD analysis project Ga0307969, IMG submission 201841) | Saline water microbial communities from Organic Lake, Antarctica - #710 | ecosystem: Environmental > Aquatic > Non-marine Saline and Alkaline > Saline | place: Antarctica: Organic Lake... | reverse complement strand
ATTTACAGAGGTCGGCTTTATTGTCACCGTGCCTGATCTGATCGCGAACCGACCGGACGGCCCGGTGACCCTGCGCGCTGTGCGGTCTGAGTCCAACGATCCGATGACCTGCACACCGGCGTTTTCCGGCGACAGAAACATCCGTTTTTGGTCCGATTTTGTGAACCCCAACACCGGTACCAAATCGGTGAACCTGGATGGCACCACGGTAAACACCGCCTCGCCCGGCACACTCCTGAGCCTGTCCTTCGATGCCAATGCCGAGGCCAGTATCCCCAGCATCCGTTATGCAGATGCGGGGCAAGTGCGGCTGAACGCCCGTTATGAAGGCAGTGGTGACGACGCAGGGCTGGTGCTGGAGGGGAGTGATCTGTTTGTATCCCAGCCGGCTGGTTTTGTATTGACTCCGGAGAACTCTTGTCCTCAAGCAAACGCCGACTGCACGAATACCTGGCAAGCTGGCTCGGGTTTTGAACTTCTCATCGAAGCCAAGGCCTGGGACAGTGACAGCGATACCGATTTGAGCGATAACCTCGCTACGCCCAATTATCAGCAATCAACTATCGTCCTGAGCCATCGGTTAATCGAGCCGGCAGGGGTTCCGGGTGATCTGAAGGTCAGTCAATACGACCACAGCATCGCCAGCGACGGTGCAGTCATTATTGAGCAAGAGCTTTCAGAAGTGGGGGTGTTTGAAATTGATATGACGCCTCCGACGTACTTTGGCAAAGACCTGGGACAACACACGAGCGCATTGACGGCCCGAATGACACCTGCCTACTTTACCGTATCCGTGACTCCAGGCAGTCTGGAACCTCATTGTACGGTGGGCACACTATTCGGCTATTCAGGTCGGGCACTCGGTTGGCTACTGGTGCCTGAGCTTGATATCGTAGCCAGCAACGCAAGAGGCATCACCACGGCCAATTACACACTGGGTAATTTTAACAAGCTCAGTGCCAGCAGTTTGGCTCGAACGGCGCCTGTCGCAGATCTGGCGGCACGCAATGCCGCGGGGGATCCGTTCTCGATGGACAGCACGCTCAACGCGGGAACGCTGACCGTGACCGAGCCTGGTATGCAACGCTATCAATTTGCATCGGACGACGCCTTCACCTTTCAAAAGACCATTGACAGCCGGGTAGCGCCGTTTGAGCCCCAGCTTGCCATCAACCTGGCGTCGCTTATTGATGACGACACAGTGAGCGCCAGCGTCTTGCCAGTGGATTTGACGCCATTGGCGAATTTTGAGTTGCGGTATGGCCGGATCCGACTGGAGAACAGTTACGGACCTGAGACCCGGGACCTGATTGTGCCGATGCGCGCAGAGTACTACGACGGAACCAACATGGCCGTGAATGAAGCTGAAAGTTGCCGGGTATACAGCGAAACGGACGCCACGCTTGCCCCGGCCATTGCATCATTGGTGCCGGTTACAGATACCCTGTTAGCAGGTGCTGTCAAACCCGGATCAGAACTGGTTCTGGAAGCGCCTGGCGCAGGCAACACCGGATCAGCGCGCCTGACCATGAACGTACCGTTATGGCTGCAGGATGACTTCAATGGCGATGGCTCGCTGGGTTCACCCAAAGCAACCGTTACTTTCGGCGTCTATCGTGGGCACGACCGGATTATATACTGGCACGAAGTAGAGCCCTGAAAGCGCCTGAAAAGCGGGATCACAGTGGCCACAACTGCCTGCGCCCCTGTGGCTGATCGTCACTGACAAAGCGCACCAGACCATCATAATCGAAACCCCGCCAGTCACTCAGGTACTGGCGAATCAACGATTCACCTGGTACGTCCATCGGCACGATCGCTTCATTGCAGCCTTTGCCTTCAATGTGCCAGTAACACTGGTCGCCACTGGCAAATACCGATACCCGGCTCAGATCAGCCAGATCCAGCTCTGTTACTGCACCGTTGATGCGCATATAGACCAGTGCATCTTCGGTCAGTATAACGGCAGGCCGCACGGTGGGCTCCGGGATCGTCCGGTTTCTGAAACGCATGATCATCGGGCATCGAAGTCCGGCAGGCCGTTCAATGGGTCGTCTGCATCCCCCGAATCCCGCACCACCAGTATGGTGGACCGACGATTGATGGCACGGCCTGCGGCTGTATCGTTGGTGGCTACCGGGAACCGGTCGCCCTGGTAATCGGTCCGGATAATGCTTGGATCAACGCCTTGCTCCACCAGATAATCGGTGACCCGGTTGGCGCGCCGCTCCGACAGCCTTCGGTTATCGTAGCGGGTGCCCACGTTGTCGCTGTGACCCACAACTTCCAGTGCCAGAATGCGCTCATCTGCCAGTACATAGTCGACCAGATTATTCAGCACGGTTTGCGCCGTGGCATTCAGAATCTCACCGCCACTGGGATAATTCACCACGCTGCGCTCGATCTGGGAAAAATTCACCGGCAGCAAACCAGCCGAGCAGGCCAGATAGTCGTTATAAAACGCTGTAAACTCGACCGGCGATACGCGGACCCGAATTGACTCCGACCCGTAAGATGCTCGCCGGGTGAAGGTCGGTGCCATACCATTGGCCAGCTCGCCCATGATGCGCCGCGTGCGGTCTGCATCGACCCTCAGCGGGATATCACGATCACGCACGACCACGTAGCCCAACTCACTGGTCAAAGCGCTGGAGCGCCACTCAGGGGCTTCTATGGTCAAAGCAGCCTGCCCCAGGGCCATTTGATTGCGAGTGGCCTGCAGATAAAATTCCAGATCCCGGCCCGCTTCATGATAAAACACAGCCAGGCCGTACTGGGGGATAGGCTGATAAAATTTGCAGTAATACTGATTTGCCTCCAGTTGCCAGGTGGTATTGGTCAACCCGGTGCCATAATTAGCAGCCCAGGCAGCCGGAAAACAGCTCCAAAAGACGAGCGCGATCAGGCTGTTGCGGCCAAAAGTAGCCGCCGACCCCAGGTTCAGGGCGAATCGTTGCCGAGCTGTCATGAATTGTCTCCAGTGGTTTGCCGTTTTTGGCCCCCGTTTATGATAACCCAGCAAACGCCTTGCCATAACTGACCAGTTCATTAAGATGACCGTCAAATTCATGGTCTGGAGCGCGCGTGTCGCACCCCGAAGCTCACTGGCTGTTATCGCAGCGTTTTCGTGGTTACTACCCGGTTGTCATCGACGTCGAAACCGCAGGCTTTAATGCCCGCACCGACGCCTTGCTTGAAATTGCCGCCGTCACATTAAAAATGGACTCGGAAGGTTGGCTGGCACCGGATAAAACCCTATTTTTCAATGTTCAGCCCTTTGCCGGCGCCAACCTTGAAAAGGCGGCACTGGAGTTCACGGGTATCGACCCACATAACCCCCTGCGTGAGGCCATTGATGAAGCCGATGCGCTAAAAAGCATTTTCAAAATGGTTCGTCACGGGGTCAAGGATGAAGAGTGTAAGCGCGCTATTCTGGTGGGTCACAATGCCACCTTTGACCATTCATTTCTGATGGCGGCAACCGAACGGGCTGATGTCAAACGCAATCCGTTTCATCCGTTTTCCACTTTCGATACATCGGCCCTGGCGGGCCTTGTTTATGGTCAAACAGTGCTGAAAAAAGCCTGTGAAACAGCGGGTATCGACTTTAACGACCGCGAAGCACACAGCGCAGAATACGACACCCGTAAAACCGCCGAACTGTTTTGCGATATGGTGAATCGCTGGAAGCAACTGGGCGGCTGGCCGCTGGTACCGGAGGTTGACCATTTCGAAACCCAACAGGAATTTATGGATCGTCAGGAGAACGGATTATGAAATGCATGGCAGACTTGTGCGTTATACCCGTAGGCAACGGTGTCTCGGTGGCCGATGAGATCGCCGCCTGTCACCGTATTCTACAGCGGTTTCCGATCGAAACTCAGTTACACGCCTATGGCACCAACCTTTATGGCGAATGGGACGACGTGTTCGCAGCCATCAAAGCCTGTCATGCTGAACTGCATGAGCAGGGCGTTACGCGTCTCTCATCAACCATCAAGGTTGGTACTCGCACCGATAAAAACCAAACGTTTGCAGACAAGATCGGTGCTGTTGAAGACCGTTTAAAATGACCCCTCTCCCGGCGAGTCAGCCTATTTAAGACGACTCACCGGGTAACGGGAAGGCAACGACTGCTGTTCAGTCAGTCGCCTTTTCAGTCTTCTTCTTTATCGTCCGCGCCTTCGACTTTGGTCGACCGTTGTGCCATACAATCTTGCTTTTGTTACGCGCGAGCTGGTCAAAGGCAAAGTCGTCTACGGTCAGCATATCGAGTACGTCGGCTTCATAGGCGACCAGGAAGCTGTGATCCTCCTCACTGATCAACTCCGCCTTAAACGCTTCATCAAAGCGTTGTTCAGGGTGCAATGCCGTCATTGGCAACTCCCCTTTAGCGAAGGCCTTGTCGACCACTTTATACAGACCGGCGGCGCGCTTGTTGTCTTTCAGCAAGGCGTTGTAACGTGCCAGTGGATTCTCTTGCTGACCGTCTTCCCAGGTCTGCCAGGTGTCTTCGATCAGATAGCTGCGCAACGGCGTATCGGTTGAAATATTACGGGCTATGCTCGATACCAGCCTGTCCGCAGGCATTGACCAGCGCTTGCCCAACGGCAACACAACCGGGCGTACCAGCGTGGTAACCACACGGTTCGGCAAGTTATCGAGTATTTCGTCAACAGCGACTTCGGCCCGATGCAGCAGGAATTCACAGCTATAGCGCATCAGTGTGTCTTCGCCCGCCACCTGAGTGCCTTCATGCCACTGCTTAAGCACCATTGACGTCATATAGAGATTCGACAAAACATCGCCGAGCCTGGCCGACAGCATTTCCCGTAATTTAAGCGAACCGCCCAACGTTCCCATGGCAACATCGGCCAACAGGCTGAATGACGCACTGAACCGGTTAACGGCACGCGCATACCGTACCGCATCACCACTAAAGGGCGTATCCCCGGCGGGAATGCCCAGTGCGGCAGTCAATGAGCGGGCAACGTTACCCGCCGCCATACCTATATGGCCAAATATGGCCTTGTCGAACGCCATTGCATCGTCGTTATCCTTGGCTTCCAGCTCTTTCAGAACCCATGGATGGCAGCGAATGGCGCCCTGACCAAAGATCATCAGACTGCGCGTCATGATGTTTGCCCCTTCAACGGTAATCGCGACCGCCGTTGAGGAGTAACCGATCCCCAGATAGTTTCGTGGCCCCAGCGTCACTGTCTTACCGCCATGGACATCCATCGCATCAGTCACCATCTGGCGTTGAAATTCGGTCAACTGACTCTTAAGAATCGCAGAAGGCACGGCGGGTTTTTCACCGGCATCAATCATATTGGCAGTATGACTCACGGTTGCACGGGCGATATAAGCCATCGATGCGATGCGCGCCAAGGGCACCTGCACGCCTTCCATATCCGCCACCGGGATATTGAATTGGCGACGAATGCGGGTAAAACCACCGGCCAGACCGGTCATATAACGTCCTGTTCCACTGGCTCCGGAAGGCAGAGTAATGCAGCGCCCGACCGACAAACATTCAACCAGCATGCGCCAGCCCTGACCGGCCATATCAGTCCCGCCAATCAACCAGTCCATCGGTATAAACACATCCTTCCCAATAATCGGTCCGTTCATAAACGGACTGCCAATAGGCGCATGCCGGCGACCTATTTCCATGCCTTCCGTATCACGCGGAATCAGCGCGCAGGTGATGCCTATATCTTCTTTATCGCCCAGCAGTTTGTCAGGGTCAAACATACGAAACGCCAGGCCGACGACTGTGGCAATGGGCGCCAGTGTGATCCAGCGTTTTTCAAAATTCAGCCGTATCCCCAGCACTTCTTTACCGTCATGCATGCCTTTACAGACAATACCGGTATCAGGAATTGAGGTAGCGTCAGATCCGGCGCGCGGTCCGGTCAGGCCAAAACAGGGGATGTCTCGGCCATCAGCCAGGCGTGGCAGGTAATGGTCTTTCTGCTCCTGAGAGCCGTATTTGAGCAAAAGCTCACCTGGCCCGAGCGAATTGGGTACGCCAACGACCACCATCAGAGTTTCATTAACGGATAATTTCTGCAGGACCGCCGATTGAGCCTTGGCAGAAAACCCGAGACCCCCATATTCCTTCGGGATAATCATCCCGAAGAACCCTTTTTTCTTCAGATAATTCCAGGCGTCAGCTGGCAAATCAGCTCGCTCGTGAGCAATATCCCAGGCGTTGCACATGCCTGCCACTGCGCCACACTCAATATCTACGAAGGACTGCTCTTCATCGGTCAGGCCAGGATTGCGGTTGTCCATCAGTACGCGCCAGTCTGGCTGACCTGAAAACAGCTCGCCATCCCATCCAACCGTTCCGGCTTCCAGTGCCACCCGCTCGGTCGCCGAAACCCTCGGTGCGACCTGTTTAAAAATGGCAAACAGTTTCGGGGTCAACCAATAGCGGCGAATAGCTGGCAATCCACCCACAACGGTGCCGATTGCGGCGAGAAATAGCAGAGCGCCGAGGACGGGGCTCTGCCACAAAAATCCTACAACGCCAACAGCGGCAAATCCAATAGCCAGCGCTACAGCGCCCATCTCACGGCGCAAAATGACGATGCTGACAATAATAACCAACACTAGGATCAACAAATGGTTCATCGTGATCTCCCAATCGGTAAAACGATACTGAACAATAGACAGCTGCTCACAATCCTGCGTGCGGTCACTAATAGTACTAGGCCCAACAGGACGGGTCAGCTGACGCTTGTAAAACACATGTTTGAAACTTAGCGACTTGTTGGCCAACTTGCCAATTTAAAGCGAGCCTTTTCGCAGTTTGTTGACACAAAGGAATGAATAGGGAGTCAGTTAGGGAGAAACTAAAAAAAACCGGGCAAAGCCCGGTTAAAGAGGAGAGTATTCTTTGATTACAGCTGTGGAGCCCCTGAATCATTTCCCTGGAGTGGCTCTGAACCCGGCGAGCAGCGTTAACTCCTTCAGGCCGTGCTGATCGATCAGGACGTATGTTCACCAATAAACGTTTTCAACGCGCTGGCTGGTTGCGCGCCAACACGGGTGCCAACAGGCTTGCCATTCTCAAACATCATCAGTGTTGGCAGACCCCGGACACCGTATTTTGAAAGCACTTCCGGGTGCGCATCGGCATCCAGCTTAACAATGGTAACTTTGCCTTCGTATTCGCTGGCAAGATCTTCAAGTACCGGAGCAATCATCTTGCAGGGGCCACACCAGTCAGCGTAGAAATCGACCAGTGTCAAACCCTGACCTCCTTCAACATTGGCATTAAACTGCTCTGCATTTAGCATCGTTACATTTGACATGATTCGTACCTCTGGGTAGGTGAGTATGATAGAGGCTATGGTATATTCTTTATAATTCGATACTAGACCCTTTTTTTGAGCATCTTTATGCCATATTTGGAACAATCCAACCCTTGAGATCCTGTATTTATGAAACTGGATGGCCTTTCACTCTTTATCGACACTGTTAAAGCCGGAAGCATAACCGCCGCAGCGGCCAGGCGGGGCATGCCGAAATCCACTCTGAGCCGGCAACTGCGGCAGTTTGAAGAAAAGCTCGGGGTCAGCCTGCTGGAGCGCTCAACCCGCCGCATGGACCTCACCGAGGCGGGCAGGACACTCTACGATAACGCACAGCCGTTCCTTGACGAACTGGCCGACATTCAATCATCGGTACTGGCCTTCCAGCGCCACCCCAAGGGCCGGTTGTCAATACAAATGCCACAGGAGCTGTTCACCACCCAGATGGGCGAACTGATCAGCGAGTTCCTGCAGCGCTACCCGGATATCAGCCTCAGTTGCACCCAATACAGTGGTCAATACCCGTCACCCTCGCCTGACCACGACCTGCAGTTCATTCTTCACGACGCACCCCTGCCTGACAGCGACTGGATCGCTCGGTCGTTGATGAGCATTCCCCAGGGTCTCTATATTGCCAGTCACTGCGCCGAAAAAATGCCGACAAACCTGGCTGATCTCAGTCATTGCCGCTGCATTCTACAATCTGGCGAAACCCAGTGGTCGTTTCGAATTGGCAATGACCTGACCGTGCAACCGGTCTCGGGTCGTCTGGTCATGAACAGTCCAGACATGCAATTGCAAGCTGCTGTACGCGGACTGGGCCTGGCACGGCTCGCGCGCTACCAGGCCGAACTCGCGCTACGACGCGGTGCTTTGGTCGAGGTTTTGCTTGAGGGAAAGCCGGTAGCCCAGCAACTCACCGTCGTGTACCGAAGCCGCCAATTGCCGCTGAAAACACAGCTGTTTCTGGACCACTTTCAGAACCACATCGGTCGCCTCTACAGCTTATTGTGAGTGCCTAGAATCACAGAAGACTAGCAGGCGGTTGAAATTCACAGAATGTCAGCCGCCTGTTACCAGGACATGTGGTCCGACATTTCAGATGTCCTGGCGAAATAGACGATTGGTAAGTCGTTGATTTCGTGAGAAAAGCAAAAAACACATTCTTTGCTTTTCGTGTTTTGGAAAAGGCAGGACGCCTTTTTTCAGCAACCTGCTAAGTAGCAGCCAAAAAAAACCCGGCAGCGCCGGGTTTTAAAAGGTTATTCATCCTGGCTCAGAGTTTTCCGGAATTAGCACTCAGGTAATTAGCAACGCCATCGGGAGTGTTAACCATCCCTTCGTCGCCTTTTTGCCATCCAGCCGGGCAAACATCGCCATTTTCTTCAAAAAACTGCAACGCCTCTACAACACGAACCAACTCGTCGATGTTACGACCAATGGGCTCATCGTTCATATGCTGTGCACGAACGACACCTTTTTTGTCAATCACGAACGACGCGCGAAAGGCCACGCCAGGCGGGTAATAGCTATCTCCACCTTCAGACTCAACACCAAAGGCCTTGGTGATGCTGTGATCCATATCGCCCACCATGGTGTACCGAACGGGTCCAATACCACCCTGGTTCACCGGCGTGTTCCGCCATGCATTATGGGTGAAATGTGAATCGATCGAGACAGAAATGACTTCCACACCCATCTGCTTTAGCTTCTCGACACGCTTGTCCAGAGCAATCAACTCAGACGGGCAAACAAAGGTAAAATCCAGTGGATAAAAGAATACCAGTGCGTATTTGCCTTCAGTTGACTTGCTAAAGCTGTAATTGTCGACAATTTCGCCGCTTCCTGTTACCGCCGGTGCTGTGAAATCCGGGGCTTTACGACCAAGTAATACGCTCATATAACGCTCCTTACAAATGAATGTTGAATAGGGGGAATAAACGAATAAACACTACCGCTATGCCTCACAGCTTAATAATGTACCTTGCGGCAATCACGGCGGCGAAAACTATCAGGTCAATAGCGACAACCAATGACAGGCAAATAGATGCTCAGACTGCGGCGGTTTCAGGTAATAGGTACACCTGATTCCGTACCAATTCCTACCTACCATGGTGCACTCACGATTATCGCCAACGGCATTGAGATTGGGGTGAAATGGGCCAGTTCAACTGGCCCGAATCAGACACAGATGCCGGTTAGACGCTTCGCAGCACCACCATTGGGGGCACCTTGATCACCCTTCGGGTTGATACAACACCGATGATGCCAATGACGACACCTCCCAGAATCGGCCCGGTGACCCAAAGCAGCGGATGCGGTGTCCAGTCCAGATTCAGCATTTGAGTCTGGAAATAGGCCAGTGCCAGTTCGGCCCCGAGCGCACCCAACAACCCGGCCAGCGCGCCCAGTGACGCAAATTCAATCCAGAGCCCGCCACGAACCAGTCCGGCTCTCGCCCCTAACGTACGCAGTATCGCACTTTCAACTAACCTGACATCCAGTGTCGCCTGGACACTGGCCAGCAGGACAATAAAGCCGGAGATCAGCACCAGCCCCAGGATAAATTCCACGGCAACGGTGACCTGCCCGACAATACCCTGAATCTGCCGGATGATGGCATCAACCTCAATAACGCTCACCGTCGGATGCTGCCGCAGTATTTCTGCCAACAATGGTTTTTGATCGGCATCCAGATAGAAACTGGTGATGTAGGCGGCACCGGCTCCTTCCAGAATCGGACCACTGAAAATCACATAGAAATTCGGTGCCAGACTATCCCACTGCACGGTTCTAATGCTCTTGACGGTAACGTCCTGTTGCTGACCGCCAATGCTGAAGGTCAGCTCATCGCCCAGTTCCAATTCCAGCTGTTCGGCAAAATCCTGTTCTACCGATATAAGATCTCGCGTCTCGTCACCTGGCTGCCACCAATCACCCTCGACCACCTGATTGTCGTCGGCCAGGGTATCCGACCAGGTCAGATTAAGTTCTCGCCGGAAATCATCACCACTGGGCTGCAATCGATCCAATCGATCGGACAGCGACTCTTCATTCACCTGCGTCAGGCGACCGCGAATCATCGGATAAAGCGGTTCACGCGGTACGTTGTTTGCGTCAAGAATGCCCTGAAAGCCGCTCAATTCATCCGCATAGATATTAAACGCAAAATGATTCGGCGCGCCTTCAGGCAATTGTTGCTCCCACTCGCTGATCAGTGAGGAGCGCAACAGAGTCAGTATAAACAGCAACATCAGGGCAATGGAGAACACCATTATCTGAAATGCATTCTGCCGGCTGTGCCGCTGCAAGTTTGCTAATCCCAGGCGCCAGGTTGTGCCCAGCCGACTGCCATAACGGCGCACGACACGAATAAGTACAGCGGCCATGAGCGATACGCCGCCCAACGCAATCAATCCGCCACCGAGCAAGGCTGCCGTTAGCAACACATCGCTGCTGTAAAACCAGACCAGGCCAATAACAGCAGCAGCGCCAATACCCAGGGTAACCCGCTGGCTAAGCGTCCCGCCTTCAAGTTCTGAGCGCAACACGCGCGCCGGAGGCACCTGACGCAACACCCAAACCGGAGGGAAGGCAAACGCCATCAGACACACCATACCCGTTAAAAACCCGGTCAACAGCGGACGCCAGCCAGCCGGCTCCAGTTCTCGCGGCAGCAAGCCGGAGGCTAACTCCAGGAAAACCCAGTGCAACACCCAGCCCAAAACCAGACCGGCAAACACCGTAAGAATACCCAAAATGACCAGGTTACCGGCATAGAGCCGGGCAATGCTATTCGGTGTCAGACCCAGAGTTTTCAACAGCGCCACATGAGCCAACTGCCGACTGGCGTAGCGCCTTGAAGCCAGCGCCAACGCAACACCGGCCAACATGACACCCAGCGAACCCGCTAACAGCAGAAAGCTTTCGGCACGATCGAGCGCTGAGGTAACCCCCTCGTTGGCATCCCGCACATCGGCCCAGCGATAGTCGGGGCTTAACCCGTCCTCGACCTGGGCCTTGAATGGCTCAACATCGCCACCCAGCAGCAAACGATAGCGAGCTCGACTGCCCAACTGCACCGCTCCGGTCTGTTCTACATCCGCTATGTTGATCATGACTCGGGGGTTAAAGTCGAAAAAAGAACCTGCATTATCGGGCTCGGTTATGAGCGCGGCGGCCAAGGTCAGATTGGCATCACCCACGCCGATTGTGTCACCAATATCAACACCCAGGGATAAAAACAAACGAGATATGATCCAGACTTCACCGGGAGCCGGACCGGCCCGGACAGCACGACCAACCCCAAAGGGCTCATCCGCAATGACCAACTCGCCCTTAAGCGGGTACTGTGCAGAGACGGCCTTAACCGCACTTAACTGCAACGCCTGGTCACTGCCAAACGCCATCGCCTGAAAATTAACGATATCGGCCGTCGCCAGACCGGCCGCTTCAGCCTGCTGACGCAGTTCGGCCGAAATCGGCGTTGTACTGCGGCTTCGAATCTGGGCATCTGCCGCGAGCAGAGTACCGGCTTCGTCCTGAATCGAATTGCGAATCCGGTCAGCAAATAGACCTATGCTGGTCACTGTCACAACAGCAACCATCAATGCGGCTATCAGGATATTGAGCTCGCCACCGCGCCAGTCACGCCATAATAGCTTTAGCCCGAGCGATGCTGATGATGTCGCGCCCGATGACTGTGCAGTCGCCTTATTTGCCTTTGATTTAACCGACAGGGTCATGCCAGAGCCACCTCGCGCAATTCACCGGCTTCCATTTCCAACTGGCGGTCACAGCGCGCTGCCAATTTAGGATCGTGCGTTACCAGTACAAGGGTTGTGCCGCGCTCCCGATTGAGTGAAAACAACAGGTCAGCCACCGTCTCTCCGGTACGGGTGTCCAGATTACCGGTGGGTTCGTCGGCGAACAGTATCGACGCTTCGCTGGCAAACGCCCGGGCAACGGCAACACGTTGTTGCTCGCCACCGCTCAACTGCAATGGGTAGTGCGTTTCCCGGCTCGCGAGGCCAACCCGAGCAAGCCACTCACTGGCACGCCTTTGAGCATCTTTCGAACCCTTAACTTCCAGCGGCAGCATGACGTTCTCCAATGCCGTCAAACTGGGCAGTAATTGAAAATTCTGGAACACGAAACCGACATGCTCACCGCGCAAGCGGGCGCGCTGTTCTTCATCAAGTGCAGTAATCTCGGCACCGGCCAGAAAAACCTGACCACTGCTGGGACGGTCTAAACCTGCCAGCATGCCCAGCAGTGTTGACTTGCCTGACCCGGATACCCCAATGATCGCAACGCTCTGACCGGCATGAATGGCCATGTCGATGTCCTTAAGTATGACCAGCGACCCTTCCCCGCTGGCGACTTCCTGTTTAAGCTTCCTGGTCTCAATCATTATTTTGGATACATCATTCATGCTGTCAGGGTCTCTTATCATTCGTTGGGTGGGTCGCTTGCTGTGTCTGGCTTGCTTCAGTCTGATCACAACCGTACAGGCGAACACAATACTGGTATTGGGTGATAGCCTGAGCGCCGGCTATGGCATGTCACCGGATGCTACCTGGGTAGCACTGCTGGACGAGCGACTCGATCAGGGCAACAGCGGCTACACTGTCATCAATGCCAGCATCAGCGGAGAAACCTCTCGTGGCGGTCTGGAGCGACTGCCCGCATTGCTGCAGAGCTATGAACCTGCCATCGTTGTGCTTGAACTCGGCGCCAACGACGGCCTTCGTGGCTTTCAAATTCCCGGCATAACGGCCAATCTGAGTGAGATAGTAGCGTTGTCTCAGCGATCAGGCGCCACCGTAATCATACTAGGGATACGCTTGCCACCGAACTTCGGTTCTCGCTATACCGAACCATTTTTCGAACAATACGCCATGCTGGCCGAGGAACACGAACTGCTTTACCTGCCATTCATGCTTGAAGGGGTCGCCCAATACCGTAAATTGATGCAAGTGGACGGCCTGCACCCCACTGCTGAGGCGCAGCCGATCATTTTAAATAATGTATGGCCTCTGGTGCAGGAAGCCCTGAGCCAGACGTCATCTTGACAGAAGTATTACAAGAACGAAGCTCGCATAATTGGCGGCCGGCAAGAAAGCGTTACAATGGCCGACCGCGCCATTCAAACGGAACTACCCAGAGTTTTTGCAGCTCTTTCGGGTAGTGCGCCCACAACTGCGCATAGGTTTTGTCAGAACCTGGCAATGGAGTATCTGGCAAAATATCGGCCATCGGTTTGAGAACAAACGCGTTACGCGCCGTTTCCTTACGCGGCAATTCAACGCCATGATGCAGGCCAACCAGGCCACCGTAGGTGAGAACGTCGATATCCAGCGTCCGGGGTCCAAATTTGGGCCCGTTGCGGTCACGACCATTGTTGTCTTCAATCTGCTTTAAAATCGGCCCGATGCCATCCAGACCCAGCGTGGTATGCACCAGAACAACCGAATTGAGAAAATTACTGCCGTCAAAACCGATCGATTCACTTTCGTAGACCGGCGAACACACCAGTTCGCCAAAGGCTTTGGCCAGGGCATCCAGCGCATGGTTCAGATTCCGATACCGGTTAATGTTGCTGCCCAGGCTCAGGGTTACCGGGGTGTCGGTCTGGCGGGAAGATTGAGTCACGTTAAAAAGTCCGATTGATGTGTATGCCAACTCCGGCACAGTCTGCCACTGCGCCGCGTTTATTGATGCGCAATCCGATGTCCCTGATTCCGGCGAACTCGTAAATCAGGGTGCACAATTGCTCTGCGAAGGTCTCAATTAACTGGAACGATTGATGACTCGCCCAGGCGCGAATATGGCGGCTCAGAGCATCATAGTCCAGTGCCCTGCTCAGATCGTCGCTGGCACCGGCAGGTCGGCAGTCGAACGCCAGTGTCAGGTCGATCCAGAGTGTCTGACGAATACTGCGTTCCCAGTCATAAACACCGATTACCGTCTCAACCTGCAGTTCCTGAAAAAAGACGCGATCGACAACCTCCTGGTGCGGTTCTGCGGCTCCTGAGCCTGACCTGCCTGCCTCAGTCATGAACAACCTCCAGATCTTCCAGAGACCACCGCGCCCGAATATCCAGCGCCAGTGGACTGGTTTCACCTGCCTCCAGGCGTCGGCAACCCGCATAGGCAATCATCGCACCGTTATCAGTGCAAAACTCAAGGCGCGGGTAATACAGTTTGCAACGCCGGTCATGCGCCATGCTCTCTAGTCGCTCACGCAGTCGCCGGTTGGCACTGACACCCCCGGCAATGACCAGGGCTCGATGGCCAGTTTCCTTTAAGGCGCGACGGCATTTGATCGCCAGGGTATCAACCACAGCCTCCTGAAAACCAGCGGCAATGTCAGTCATAACCTGCGCAGGCACTGCCTCAGCAACAGCATGCGCCGCTACTGTGTTGCGAACGGCGGTTTTAAGGCCGGAGAAACTGAAATCCATTCCGGGGCGGTCAACCATGGGCCGCGGAAATTCGAATACCCCTGGAGTGCCTTTGTCGGCCAGTTGACTCAACAACGGACCACCCGGGTAAGGCAGCCCCATCATTTTGGCTGTTTTATCGAATGCCTCGCCAGCAGCATCGTCCAGTGTTTCACCCAGGATGCGATAGTCGCCAACACCGCGCACATCGACCAGCAGGGTATGGCCGCCACTGACCAGCAAGGCTACAAAGGGGAACGGCGGCGCATTCGGCTCTAGCATGGGGGCCAGCAAATGCCCTTCCATGTGATGAACACCCAGCGCCGGTACATCCCAGGTCCAGGCCAGAGAGCGAGCCAGGGAGGCACCCACCATCAGAGCACCGACCAGGCCGGGACCGGACGTATAGGCAACCCCCCCTACCTGCCCCAGCGCCAGGCCAGCCTGGTCGAAGGTATGGCGAATCAGCGGAACCAGCTTGCGAATATGATCCCGCGATGCCAGCTCAGGTACCACACCGCCGAATTCAGCGTGCATTTTCACCTGACTGAATAAGGTATGAGCCAACAAACCCTGCTCAGAGTCGTAAATGGCGACTCCGGTTTCATCGCATGAGGTTTCAATTCCCAGAACGCGCATTCGATCTCCCGGTAGGCGAACCCGGCCCGCCTGTTAATATTAAGTGATATCAAGCGGCCCTGTCGGACAGTGATTGGTATCGCTTGCACTGGCGGCGTCCGCTGCTGACCCCCAGGGCAGCGAGAGTTTAAAGAAAGCTGTGCCATAAAGGAAATCAACCCGCCAATACCTTGACCCCGGGGCTTTACACTGCTGGCCTCAAGCCGTAAAATCACGCGCCTCGAATTTGGGGTTCTGCGACCAGAATCCGCAACGAGATGTCAAACCCACACTGAAAAGGTTTAATTAATGCCAGCAGTTAAAGTAAGAGAAAACGAACCGTTCGACGTCGCTCTGCGCCGTTTCAAGCGTTCCTGTGAAAAAGCCGGTGTTTTATCTGAAGTGCGTCGCCGCGAGCACTACGAGAAGCCGACTTGGGTTCGTAAACGCAAAGCTGCTGCTGCAGTCAAGCGTCACGCTAAAAAACTGCAGCGTGAGAACAAGCGCCTGGTACGGATGTACTAAAACATCTGCATATTGAACGTGCATAGTAAGTAATTTGCCCGTGTTAGCAGATAATAGACGTTTTAGCAGACGCAGGTTGTTGGTTCCAACGGCATCATGCGGGCTGTATACGCTACACGCTAGTACTGTATTAGCGATAAAAGTGGGTTGACCTGACATGTCTGAGCTCAAGCAACAGATAACGACCGCGATGAAAGACGCCATGCGTGCCAGAGAAAAGGTACGACTGGGAACCATCCGGCTGATTCTGGCTGAGCTTAAGCGCGTAGAGGTTGACGAACGAACTGAGATCGATGACGTCCGGGTATTGGCGATCCTCGATAAGATGAACAAACAACGTCGTGATTCCATAGCGCAGTTCGAGACTGCCGGACGCGATGATCTGGCCGCAATCGAGCGAGAAGAAATGGAGGTGATTGCCACGTTTCTCCCGGCGGCATTCTCGAGTGATGAAATTGCAGCTCTGATTGATACTGTCATCGCCCAAACCGGCGCTGCCAGCATGCAAGACATGGGCAAGGTAATGGGGGTATTAAAACCCCAGTTACAAGGCCGTGCTGATATGGCTGCGGTAAGCAAACTGATCAAAGCCCGACTGGGCTGATCACCGGGTTTCCCGACCCTGACTGGCGTAGTTCCGCTACCGACAAGTGACAACTTGTGGTAACACAGTAAACAGCTTCCACCGATACAGACGGTTGAGAAGCAACGCCAACGCTGGACCTGCAATACGCCCCTCTGCCATTTCGGTCAATCGGCACTGCCGGTTGTCAATGCCCAGAACGCCGCATGCACATTCCCCCGAGGAGCCTATGGCTGGACTGATTCCCAATGATTTCATCGATGACCTGCTCGAGCGCACCGACATCGTCGAGATCATCGGACATCGCGTGCCGCTGAAGAAAAAAGGCAAGGATCACTGGGGCTGCTGCCCTTTTCACAACGAAAAATCACCGTCTTTTTCCGTTAACCCGATCAAGCAGTTCTACTATTGCTTTGGGTGTGGTGCCTCTGGCACTGCCCTGCGATTCCTCCAGGAATACGAACGTCTTAGCTTTCCAGAGGCGGTTGAAGAACTGGCCCGCGCAACCGGTGTCGATGTCCCCCGCGAGGAGCAAAATCCGGCACAGAAAGCACAGCAGCGCAAACGACGCACGCTGTATGACCTGATGGGCAGCAGCGCTGAGTATTTTTCGCATCAGCTGCACAACCATCCGGACGCCAAAATTGCCCAGCAATACGTCTTGAACCGTGGGTTGAGTGAAGAGGTCGTTCAACGCTACCAAATCGGCTACGCACCGCCCGGCTGGCAAAACCTCATACAGCATTTTTCCAGCACTGACCAAGGCACCGAACAACTGCTTGCTACCGGCATGATGGTGCGCAACGACAAGGGCCGGGAATACGACCGTTTCCGGCAACGGCTGATGTTTCCGATCAGGGACATCCGCGGTCGCACCATAGCCTTTGGTGGCCGGGTATTGACCCCGGATGACAAACCCAAGTACCTGAACAGCCCCGAGACACCGATTTACCATAAGGGCAATGAGCTCTATGGCCTTTTCGAGGCCCGTCAGGCACTGCGCAACTTCGACAACATCATCATCGTCGAAGGCTATATGGATGTAGTCGCCCTGGCTCAATATGGCGTCAAAAACGCAGTGGCAACACTGGGAACTGCAACCAGCCAGACGCACATTAAACGGCTGTTCAAACTGACCTCGGAAGTCATTTTTTGCTTCGATGGTGATGAAGCCGGTAGACGTGCGGCGCTGCGGGCGCTGGAGAATGCCCTGGCCGAGATCCAGGATGGCCAACAGGCCAAGTTTCTGTTTTTGCCGGAAGGGGAAGATCCGGACACCCTGGTGCGCAATGAGGGATTCGAGGGCTTCCAACGGCGTATCAAGCAAGCGCAAAGCCTGGCGGATTTCCTGTTTCAACATCTGCAGACTCAGGCTGACATAAACACACTGGAAGGCAAGGCTCGCCTGGCCAGCCTCGCTCGGGGCTGGATCGAGCCGGTTCCCGAGGGGATCCTGCGAGCATTGCTGATGCAGCAGTTATCGAACCTGGTTGGACTGTCGGTCGAACAAATTCTCAGGACTCACAAGCCGGTGAAACCGGTCATCTCCGAGCCAGCCAAGCCCACGACCGATCGGCATCCAAACGATGTGCGGATGCCCGGCTTCGAAGACCCGGATTACCCGGACAGTGATTACAGCCAGGGGTATCCTGCGCAGAAACCGTCAACCAGAAACAGTCGGGCCAACCTGGGTGTCCAGTTCAGTCTGGTGCATCGCTGTCTCGCCTGGCTAATCCGCCATCCGCACCTGGCTAATGAATTGAATCTCGAGCAACTGGAGCATCTGCCCGAACAGGAGGGCAAAGCATTACTCAGCCGCGTGGTGAGGCTGCTGCAGGAAGCCCCCCGGGCCGACATTTACCACGCCTTTGATTATCTGTGTCAACACGGACTGCGAGACACACTGGCACCCATCGCCGCCTCCGACTATCTTTGGCTGGAGGAGCACACATCAGGGACTGATCCGGTAACTTTAGCCCGGGCAGAACTTGAAAAACTGGTAACCGCCCTAACCAAGAGAGCTCCCGACGCTGAGTACGAAAAGCTAAAACGGCGCATCATCATCGAAAGAGACCCTTCCGTTACCACGGAAGATAAGCAGCGCTTTCTTGAGCTGCAAAAGAAACGCAAACTGTGACTGCGCAGATCTGTGACCAGAAACTGACTTCGGCCAGGGTCCATATCTCGAGCCGTCCTATTGGCGCCCTTGATCCCGGGCGCGAAAAAAGGCCTGATTCAGGTCTTTCAATGCGGCCGATGAAGGGCAGCATTGACCAAAAATTGGCTAACTCTTTGATTTACGGTAAACTAAAGGGCTATTTGCCTTCGCATGATCCACTACTGAACTTACAGGGTTTCTATGGCTGAAAAATCTCAGCAACAGTCGCGCCTCAAGGAATTGATCGCCCGCGGTAAAGAGCAGGGCTATCTCACCTACGCCGAGGTGAACGACCATCTTCCGGAAGAGATCAACTCGCCGGACCAGGTGGAAGACATCATTGCGATGATCAACGACATCGGCATCAAAGTGTTTGAATCGGCTCCTGACGCCGAACAGCTTTTGATGACCGAAGAAAGCAGCACCGAGGATGAAGATGCAACCGAAGAAGCCGCGGCAGCGCTGGCAGCGGTTGAAACCGATACGGGCCGCACTACTGACCCGGTGCGCATGTACATGCGCGAAATGGGTACAGTCGAGCTGTTGACTCGTGAAGGCGAAATTGTTATCGCCAAACGCATCGAAGAAGGCACTCGTGAAGTGATGCAAGCGATGGCCTATTTTCCAGGTGTTGCTGAACATATTCTGGCGGCCTATGCGCATACACAAACGGAAGACGGCGGTCGCCTGTCCGATATTCTGACCAGTTTTCAGGATCCGGACGAAGCTGATCCTTCACCGGCCGCGGATTCTCCGGATGCCATCGTTGCAGAAAAAGTCGAAACCGACGTTAAAGCAGGCGATAGCGATGATGATGACGATGAGAATGAAGGCGGACCAGACCCGGAACTGGCGCGTGAGCGGTTTACACTGCTAGCCGAGCAACTCGAAGATGCAACCAGGATCATCGAGAAGAAAGGTCGCTACAGCAAAGAGGCCACTACTGCTCTGGATGCTATGGGCCTGACGTTCTCCTGCTTTAAACTGGCACCGCGTCAATTCGAGGAATCGCTGGTCATTATCAAAAAGACCGTTGGCGAGATTCGCAGTCAGGAACGCAAGCTACTGAGTATCTGTGTGCGCCAACTGAACATGCCGCGCAAAGAATTCATTAAGATGTTTGTCGGTCATGAAACCGAAGAAGAGTGGCTGAACAACCTGCTCGAAGACAGCCGTTTTGCCGAAGAAGCCTTTCGTTTCGACGTTGAACTGCGCCGAGCTCAGCGTAAACTGCGCAATGTCCAGAAAAACACCCAGATCGCCCTGTCTGAAATTAAGGACATTCACCGCCGCATTTCCATCGGCGAAGCGCGTGCTCGTCGTGCCAAGAAGGAAATGGTCGAAGCCAACCTGCGTCTGGTAATCTCAATCGCCAAAAAGTACACCAACCGCGGGCTGCAATTCCTCGACCTAATCCAGGAAGGGAACATCGGCCTGATGAAAGCGGTCGACAAGTTCGAATACCGTCGTGGCTATAAGTTCTCGACCTACGCCACCTGGTGGATTCGTCAGGCGATTACCCGGTCGATTGCCGACCAGGCCCGCACTATTCGGATTCCGGTGCACATGATTGAGACCATCAATAAGCTCAACCGAATTTCCCGGCAGATGTTGCAGGAAATGGGTCGTGAGCCGACGCCGGAAGAACTGGCTGAACGAATGGACATGCCGGAAGACAAGATCCGCAAGGTGTTAAAAATTTCCAAAGAACCAATCTCTCTGGAAACGCCAATTGGCGACGATGAAGACAGCTCCCTGGGTGACTTCATCGAAGATAACTCCATGGAAATGCCGATCGACTCAGCCACCGTCACCGGCCTGCGTGAGTCGACCCGCGAAGTCCTGGCTGGGCTGACCGCCCGTGAAGCCAAAGTACTGCGGATGCGTTTTGGTATTGATATGAATACCGACCACACGCTGGAAGAAGTCGGCAAACAATTCGACGTAACCAGAGAGCGGATTCGGCAGATTGAAGCCAAGGCGCTGCGCAAGCTGAGACATCCGACTCGCAGCGACCATCTGCGCAGTTTCCTCGATGACTGATCAGGCTACTGTTATAAAAAACCGCGCGCTGCGCGGTTTTTTTTCGCCTGCAAAACCCTAAACCCTGACCTCAGCGACTGGAACACACAGTTCGCCCAAACCTTGCATTGCGGTACACTGGGGAGATTGGCATCACAACGATAATGGCCAACCGTGCCAACAAGGAACCGACTAACGAAACCCATGCCTGATTCGACTGCTAAACCTGCCGGGATCCCTGAACGCCTCAAACCCACAGCGCCAACGCCCGGACCGATCCGGAGCGAGCGTAACCTGGTGAGTATTGCTCGATACTGGGTGAAATCTCTCCCATTTTGGCTCGTCATCGGGCTCGTTGTGGTATTGCTGGCCCTGATTTTGGCCCAGCACAGCCTGATGCAACTCGATATCCGCCAGGCTGCCGAGCGAGCGCAACAGCGCCTGGGTGCCTTTGAGACCTCATTGTCCGCCTCGATTGACCGGCATCTGTATTTGCCGCATCTGCTGGCCCGAGATCCGCGCATCGTGAACGCACTGGCGGACCGCAACCCGGCTTTACCTGCGACTGAAAATCCGGTTGAAACGTCTGTATTACTGCGCACTATAAAACGCCAGGCAGGGGCCGACGAAATTTTTCTGATGGATCCGGACGGCATGACTCAATGGTCTAGCAACTTTGAAACCGAGTACACCTTTGTGGGCTCTAATTACGCGTTTAGGCCCTATTTCAGGGATGCGATCAACGAGAGACCCGGATTCTATTTCGCGGTCGGCGCCACCTCCGGCATCCCGGGACTGTTTCTGTCAGCACCGGTTCGTGCATCGGACAATCGAGTACTTGGCGTAATTGTCGTTAAGATCACCTTGCAGCCATTAGAACAAAGCTGGCAAACGTCAGGCGAGCGAATTTGGGTGACAAACCAGGAAGGCATTATTTTCTTGTCTTCGTTACCACGATGGCATTATTACGCTACCCGGCCGCTAAGCGAAGTTCATCAGGACCAGATGGCCAGTACCCGGCAATTTGGTCAGGATCCGGTTCAGCAACTGCAACCGGTTACGCAATGGCAGTCCGATGACTGGTCGACCTTCGATCTGGATGGCGAAGGCATCAGCCTGGTGTATGCCTCGAACATTGATGATTACCCCTGGCAGATGCATTTGCGTGAGCCTCTGGCTGAAGCACAGGCTCGCGTTCGGGCCAGTCAAAGTCTGGTTCTGATCGCCTATGCAACGCTGGCAGGGGCTTTGCTGTACTATCGTGAACGTCGCCGGCGAACTGAAGCACAGCGGGCTATTACCCGCTTGACCGCTGAACGCGAGCATCACCAGCGTGCCATTATTCAAAACACCAACGCAGGTCTGTTCAACCTGAACGACCAATTCAAGCCATTGTTCATTAATGAACAGGCTCGACGGCTGTTCGGACTTAAAGAGAACGATCTGAGCCATCATCTCGGCCAGTTGCTCGCTCCCTGGCAGTCTCGTGAATACGGCCAGGCACCGGTTCGGGCCGAAGGGCTGCATTATGATGGCAGCCGGTTTCCTGTGCTTTACACCCTCAATCCGATAAGGGTGGGTGCTGCTCGCGAATATATCGTCACCGTGCAGGACATTACTGAACTAACCGCTACTCAGGAGGCACTGCAAGAAGCAAACAGCGAGCTTGAGCATCGGGTTGAAGAACGCACAAGAGATTTGAAACAGGCTCAGGCAGCACTGGCCCAGAACCAGAAACTGGCGGCACTGGGTCGAATGTCTTCGGCCATTGCCCATGAACTGAATCAGCCAATCACGGCCCTGTCGAATTATGCCGCCAGCAGCCACCTGTTGCTGCAGCGCGGCAAGTTTGAGGCGGTAGGGACCAACCTTAGTAAAATTGAAGATTTAGTAGCTCGGTTATCGAACCTGTCACGGCAGTTACGCATTTTTTCCGGCAAGCGCAATACCGGTGCCACCTCCGTCAGCCTCGACGGACCCATTCATTATGCGCTGGATCTATTGAGCCCCAGACTGACAGCTGCCCGGATAGAATGCGTACTTCGCCTAGAAACACAACGGCTGATTCAGGCTAACACCATGATACTGGAACAGATTTTGGTGAATCTGATCAGCAACGCCATCGATGCACTCAGCGGGGTCGAACAGCGAACCATTTCCATTACACTTGAACAGATCACACCGTCATCTTCTACCGCAGTTGACGACAAGGAACTCCGGCTGGCTATACGAGATACGGGCCCGGGTATTGCCCCCGATACGCTGATACATATATTTGAACCCTTTTACACGACCAAGGCAGTAGGGGATGGCATGGGGCTGGGACTGGCGATCAGCTACAATTTGGCCATTGATTTAGGCGCGGAACTGACCGTTGACAGCCAATTGGGCTCCGGTACTGTATTTTATCTGACCTTCCCACATTCAATCAGCGTAACAGCGGTGCAATCAGAGGCGATGAAATGATTTCCAACATAACAGCCGTCGTCATCGATGATGACCCGGAAGTACTGGCGTCGCTGGAACAATGGCTCGATCTGGCTGACGTAAGAGTCCGCACCTTTGCGTCTGCAGACGACGCCCTGCCCTTGCTGACATCAGACTTTGAAGGCGTTGTGGTCAGTGATATCCGCATGCCTGGCATGGATGGGATGAGTCTGCTCAAGGCAGTCGACCCGGCCATTCCGGTCATTCTGATCACCGGACATGGAGGCATTGCCCAGGCGGTTGAGGCCATGAAACTCGGTGCTTTCGATTTTATTGAAAAGCCCTATAAACCGGAACGCCTGGTCGATATGATCCAGCGGGCGAGCGAACAGCGGCGCGTGCATCTGGCCACTCAACCACACCATACCCAGGCCAATACCGATGAACTGGCCGATACCATTATCGGTGACTCCGAACCTATCCGAACTCTGCGTCAGCATATTCAGGCGCTCGCGCGCGTCAACGCCGACGTTATTATCTCCGGCGAAACCGGTACCGGAAAAGAACTGGTGGCTCGCAGCCTGCACCGGCTCAGCATCCGCAGCAAAGCTCCTTTTGTCGCGATCAACGTTGCCGCTATTCCCGAGAATCTGCTCGAAAGCGAACTTTTTGGCCACGAAGCTGGCGCGTTTACCGGTGCTCAGAAACAACGTAAGGGTATTTTCGAGGCCGCTCATCAGGGCACTCTATTTCTGGATGAAATTGAAAGTATGCCGATGACCTTTCAGATCAAACTGCTGCGTGTTTTGCAAGAACGGGAAGTGGTCAGAGTCGGCTCCCATACGCCCATACCGTTCAATGTGCGCATTCTTTCAGCCACCAAGGAAGATCTGCGTCAGGCTGCCAATGAAGGCCGTTTTCGTGAAGATTTGTACTATAGACTGATGGTGGCAGACATTAAACTGCCCTCAGTCCGTGAACGCACACGTGATGTTCCCATGCTGTTCAGCCACTTTATGAATGAAGCCAGCCACCAAAACCAGATCCCTGTTCCCGAACTCAGCTACGAGGACCTGGTTGCCCTGGAGCTGCATGACTGGCCTGGCAACGTACGTGAACTCAAACACACCGCTGAGCGCTATCTGTTGACTCGTAGCTTTAATCAGGTGTCGGTGACAGAGCTGTTGCAACTGGGCTCAAGCAACCGTGGCAATGCCCACAGTGGCGAGGGATCACTGTCTGCTCGGCTGGAGCAAGTTGAAAGAGCCCTGATCAGTGCTGAGCTCAGCCACCACCAGGGTAATATCAAGGCGGTGATGGAGGTGCTCGACCTGCCCCGGCGCACGCTCAACCAGAAGATGCAGAAATACGGGCTCAAGCGTGAAGCGTTCACGAGCTGATCAACACGGCCAACTTTCGGCATCCACAAAACAAAAAACCGCCGGTTGCAAAACAATCGGCGGCTTGTTGAGACACAAACATCAATTGATATAGCCAGGCAACCAGGTTGCTATTCCAGGGAAGGCGATCATTAAGGCGACGAGCAACAACGAGCAGAAGATATAAGGTATCGCCGCTGTATAAATCTCTTTCATGGTTGTACCTGGCGGTGCAACACCCTTCATCACAAATAGCAGTAAGCCAAAGGGTGGTGTGGTAAAACTGATCTCCAACGCAAGCAACATCACAATGCCAAACCAGACCAGATCAAACCCGAGAGTCTCTGCCAGTGGGAAGAAAAACGGTACCGTCAGCATCATAATAGAAATTTGTTCCATGAACGTACCAAGCAATAGCAAGACACCAAACATGGCCAACAACATATAAATCGGCGCTAAATCGTAGCTGGTTGCCCAACCAATCAGACCGCTCGATGCTCCAGAAAAGGCAAGCAATTGACTGAAAGTTGCTGAACCAAAGACAATCAAGTAGGCCATCAATGTTACTTTCAACGCGCCAGATACTGAAAGTTTAAAAGCTTCCCAGGTCATGCAACGATATATGTAGCCAAGCACGATAACACCCAGGGCACCAAAGGCTGCTGATTCGGACGGAGTGGCAAAGCCGGTCAACATCATCATTACGATCACAACCATGACACTGATCATTGGCAGGATGTCAGTAAGTACGAGTTTAATCTTCTGTATAAATGGTATGGGCTCGAGGTCATAAACCGGAGCTGCGTCAGGGTCAAGCCTGGTTCGGATCCAGATTGTGACCATATAAAAAGAAGCCAGTAACAAGCCGGGAACAATACCAGCAATCAACAGCTGGGCAATATCGACCTTAGCAAGGGTACCGAGTAACACGGCAAGTGCCGAGGGAGGAATGATAATAGCCAGACCACCTGTTCCAAGAATGGGACCGATTGACATGTGCTTTTTATAGCCACGTTTTTGCATTTCCGGAACAAGCAGTGAGCCCATCAACGCTGTAGAGCCCATTGATGAACCACTGAGCGTAGAAAAGGCGGTTCCGCCCACAACAGTCACATAAGACAGTCGGCCGGGAACCTTACCCATCAGTTGATCGATGGCATTAAACATCTTCATCCCAAGCCCGGTACGAAAGAACAACTCGCCCATTAGCAGGAATAGGGGAATAGGAACAAGGCTAAACTTGGTTAAACCGCCAAACCCATTGTTCAACAGCTGGATGATTCCAGTCTCGCCACCCATAAAATACCAGGAGCCAATAAGGTTGGCGCCTAGAAAAGCCAATGCTATGGGCATACCAGCGCCCATGAACAGGATTATAAGTGACAGCAGAAATGCAAGCGCCCAATACCATTCCATTACTCTTTTACTCCCGCATCACCGCTATGCATTATCTCTTTTCCTACAACAAACTTTGCAAACTCTGCCGCCATCGCCGCAAAGGCAATTGGGAATACAATGGTTAAAATCCATTTCGGTACAAAACGTGCCCGAACATCATAATCATTTCGTTCAATATTTATCTGGAGAAGGTCGTATCCTTTCCAGGCTAACACCAGGCAGATGAGCACACATAGAAAAGACACCACTCTGCTATGAACGTTAAGGATTCGTTTCGGCATCGTAGCAGTAATCAACTCGATATATACATGCCCCTTTTCCCTCACCAGCCAGGGGGCACCCAGCAAGGTTAGATAGAACAAGGCGTACTCCGTTGACATAAAAAACCAGACAGAGGGTTGCCCACCCATGTTTCGAATGACCACTGAAATAACAATGCCAACCATCAACCAGACCAGCATGGCTCCGGCAATAATTGCCATGGAGTCAATAAACCCTTTGTATATCTTGCCAGCTATAAGCCTGACTTCATGAAACAGCATAGTTCCACCTGAGTCGTAAACTAAAAAGCCGGCAGCATTTGCCGCCGGCTAGTTCAAAGGCACTCAGTCCAGTTCGTTGAACTTCTCGACCAGGACATCGTAGTTGGTCAACCCATTGGGGTGGCGCTGCATCATGCCGCGCATCCGATTCCAGGTTGCTTCACGCGCAGCCTGCGAATACTCCTCACGAACACCTCCCTCAAGTTCAACAATGTTCATTCCGTTAGCAATCATTTCTTCCTTCTGGACTTTGGCCAGCTCTGCTAACTCAAGTGCACTATTACGTTCATGCTCAATCGCGACTTCCTGGAGGATTGTCTGCGATTCGTCGCTCAGCTCATTCCAGCTGTCAAGATTGATGATTACACCCATATCTGTAGAAAAGAATGAAGGCTCAATCCGATAATTCAGGAATCGATCCCAATTCAGATCGGCAAGACCAATTTCTGTCCAGCCCGTCGCATTGACAACGTTTCTTTCCAGCGCAGAATATACATCTGTTGTTGGCAGGCTGATTGGTTGCGCACCCAGATAATCATCGAAAAAAGCATCGTAAACAGGGTTACTGCGAAGGCGCAGGCCTTCCACACTGAGTTTACCATCACTGCCTATGGTGGGTTCATCTACAGTATAGAGATTGTACCCTAGACCACTGTCAAACCAGCCCAGATAGTAAACGCCCATCTTTTCCTGATGTATCTGGTTCATCAGGTCCATACCGCCGTTTTCACGGGCATAGATGGCATTGCTGTTTGAGGCAACGAGGACATCGCGCTCAGCTATCGTACCGCCATAGAAGCTAGCCGCGGTATAGGCCATATCTACAACACCATTACGTACTGCGTCAGGTTGTTCTGTTAAACCAATGGTTTCCGGACCACCAAGGACATCGATATTAATGACACCTTCGCCACGTTCATTCACCATATCAACAAACTTCAGAAAGCTCTGAGTGTAAATAAGTGATGTATTAAAGGCATGAACGGCTGTGATTGTGTCCTCAGCCAGTGATGCCGTTGACCATGACATAGCCGAAACAAGACTGACCGCCACTACTGATTTTCTGATACTTAAATGCTTCATATTTTACCTCTAGTTGTTGTTACGCCTTTTTCAGTTTTAGCCCGCTCCAGTTTCAGAGTACAGGCGCCTAAAAAGACTATCTCTCAGGGCCTTAAATGTGCTTTACGTCTATAATTCTGTTGTTTTGGTTGGTAGGTTCGAAACGCTCCAGGAATACTCCTGGAGATACTGCTCTAGAAACTGGTCTATTTCTTCACGTCGAGCTTCTGTCAAATCAATATCATCCCAGCCATTAAGCAGTTTGGTACGCCAAATGCTGTTGATCGTAAATTCAATGTTCAAATCGCCACAGTGTATGGACAGGTCATTCAAATCTACCATCAGGGGTTGGGCATCACTCGCAAGCTTTATAAACAATGCTTCACAGTCGGCCTCGGATACGACCGCTGGCAGCAACCCATTGTTTACCGCGTTGGAGGAAAAAATATCACCAAAGCTGGGCGCAATGACACAGCGATAGCCAGCATCAACCAATGCATATACGGCTGCTTCACGCGAAGAACCCGCGCCGAAGTTACGACGTGTAACCATGATGCGGGCTTCGTCCGCACCTATTGTATTTAACGGAAAATCAGAATTAACCGATCCATCGGTACGATAGCGCAAGTCATACAGTAGAAATTGGCCATAACCAACGCTGCGGGATTCCTTCATAAATCGAGCTGGGATTAGTTGATCAGTATCCACATTGGTCACTGGTATGGAGCATGCTTTGGCTGTTAATTGAGTAAAAGCATCCATAACGAACTCCTACGCGCCTGTTGGCTGGCTAATGAATTCTCTGACATCCGTCAGATTCCCTGCTACAGCAGCAGCCGCTACCATCATGGGCGACATAAGATGTGTGCGTGACCCGGGACCCTGCCTCCCTTTAAAGTTTCGATTGGTGGATGATGCACAGCGTTGCCCGGATGCAACCAGGTCGCCATTCATACCTACACACATCGAGCAGCCAGACTCATGCCATTCCAGCCCGGCATCTATAAATACCTGATCCAAGCCTTCAGCCTCGGCTGCCTTCTTAACCTGGGTAGATCCGGGAGAAACAATGCCAGGCACCTTGCTTTTGCGTCCTCTGAGAATTGAGGCTGCACTGCGCAGGTCTTCCAGTCTTGCGTTGGTGCATGAGCCAATAAACACCTGATCAATCTTTACATCAGTCAATAGCTGGCCTGGCAACAGGCCCATATAGTCAAGACTGGCCTGGGCCTGTCGTGCATCTTCAGAAGACGCCATCTTACTGGGGTCTGGAACTGCCGCGCTGATCGGCAAAGCCTCTTCTGGAGATACGCCCCAGGTTACTGTAGGCCCAATGTCAGCGGCGTTCAGTTTGAATTCACGATCAAATACGGCATCTTTATCAGACTTTAATTCTTTCCAGTATTCCATCGCTTGTTCAAATACATTGCCCTCTGGTGCAAACGGCCTGTCTTGCAAGTAGCTGAATGTCTTCTCATCAGGCGCAATCATTCCGCAACGCGCTCCACCCTCTATGGTCAGGTTGCAAAGCGTTAAACGGGCTTCGATGCTCATCGCATCCACCGCAGTACCGCTGTATTCAACAGCGTGCCCACGAGCACTGTCGGCACCAAGCATCGCGATCCAGTGCAGTGCGATGTCTTTCGCGCTCACGCCGGCTGCAAGCTCGCCCTCTATGCGAATGCGCATTCGCTTGGGCTTGTATTGCCACAGTGTTTGAGTGGCCAGCACGTGGGCCACTTCCGAGGCACCGATACCAAAGGCCAGTGCTCCCAGGGCTCCGTGCGTCGATGTGTGACTGTCGCCACAAACCATGATTAACCCAGGTAAGGTAATACCCAGCTCCGGGCCGACAACATGAACAATACCTTGTCGGGGGTCATCTAAACCCAATAGAGCCACGCCATGCTGGCTGGTATTGCTGACCAGTTGTTCAATCACCAGCCGAATTTTTTCCGGCATCAATGCCGCACTGCGTGTGTGGGTAGGAACATAGTGGTCTGCCACGCCCAAGGTGAGTTCGGGGTAGCGCACAGGCAAATCGCGGTCGTTTAATGTATTAAAGGCGTGAAACGAACCTTCATGGACGAAGTGTCGGTCAATCCAAAGCAGGCTCTGGCCACCGTCATTGCGCAGTATCTCGTGGGCATCCCAGATCTTGTCGAACAACGTCTTATTTACTGTCATCGCGCCGATTCGCCCCTATAAACGCTGCTTTTCTGTGCCAGCAACGAATTGTATTACTTTTAATACATTTAAAGGTATATCAGTATTTTGTAGGCTGTCAAGCAAGATGCCTTAAAAAAGGCCAAAAAAGAACTGCACGTTATTACAACGGTGAATCGATCGTTTGCCAATAGCGCGAGTCCTCATCGCCCGCACGGTTCAGATCAATCTGAATGCGGTAGCGGTCGGGGCGGTACAGAGCCGTAAGGTGCTCCACACCGCAGCCATTCTGATCAAAAACAACCCTATTCAATGAGATCAGCGGCGATCCGACCGCCACATCCAGTGCCAAAGCAATGTCTTTGGTTGCCAAGGTCGCTGAAATAATCTGCGACGCATGGTCTACATGAACGCCACTGCGCTCTAGCAATACGAACAATGGCTGGGCCGCCAGATCGGCTTCGTTATAGTTTAAAGCGATAGATTCAGGAACATGAGTAACCAGATAAGAAAATGGCTTATCGTCTGATAAGCGCACTCTCACTGATCGCTGCGTGCGCTCATCACCAGGAATAGAGAGTCGTTCTCGAACCAGCTCAGAAGGTTTAACGTAAGAAAACTCGAGCAGTCGGACCCGGGAATTCTCGCCTAGCTTGACCATGTTAAGCATTAGGTTTGAAACACTTGCGGTCATTACCGTAGCACCGATAGGTCGTTCATTGACGATGGTACCTTGCCCCGGTTTGCGCGACACAAGCCCCTCATCGGTTAACGACTCCATGGCACGGCGAACCGTGACACGAGACACTCGATGCTCGTCGGCCAGTTTCAATTCTCCGGGAAGTTTACTGCCTGGCCGGATTCGTCCACTGACAATCGAGTCTTTCAGCAACAGGAACAGCTGATGTGACTTCGTCCCGCCAGGTCCACTTTTACTTAGAATAGCATCCATTTTTGTTCCTCTTTCGAACCGCCATGACTTGACAGAAGCAACAAATAGCACATATAAATGTATTATGTATAGTACAAACAATTCCAATACTGGCTGATTGTACAGTACTGTGTAGTGCCGCGGTCAGCATCTGCTTGCTGCGCACACCACCCAGATTCAGGAGGATCTGACATGCCCATGCTCCAGGTCAATGTATTGACAGGCTATACGGATGATATCAAGCAACGGTTGTGTCAGGAATTGACTAAAACCGTCAGTGGCGTCGTCGATGCCGACCCTCAGGGGATCAGTGTGTGGGTCCATGAAGTACCCGCTCAAGCCTATACTCGCGCCGGCCAGGTTCGACAACCTGGCCCGGCACCATTAGCCCACCCACGTGACCAGGTGCTTTCTTACCTGGCTGCTATGGAGGCGCGACAGCTCGATGAAGCGCGTGGCTATCTCGCCGATTCTTTCAGTATGACATTTCCCGGTGGTGCCACATTTACCGATCTGGGTGACCTCGTTGAGTGGTCAAAAGATCGTTACCGATTTGTCAAAAAAACCATTGCCAGTATTAACGTCGCCTACGAATCAGACCATATCGTCGTCATGTGCCAGGGAACGCTTGCCGGTGAATGGCCCGACGGCAGTACCTTTTCAAACATTCGTTTTACCGACCGCTTCGAGTTGCGCTCAGGCATGTTGACGCGGCAAGACGTATGGAACGATCTGGCATATGCGCAACCTCGTTGAGCCCGAGCGTCGACCACGCTAACAGGTTGCTGAAAAAGGCGTCCTGCCATTTCCAAAATACGAAAAGCAAAAATTGCGATTTTTACTTTTCACACAAAATCAATGACTTAGGCGTCATTGATTTTGCCGGTATATGCATATACCGGTAGCAGGCCGCCGAAATTCTGAGAATTTCAACAGCCTGCCAAACACAGTGTACGGCCGGTTATTGGTCACCCAACAAGAAGCGATCGTTAAGGTAACTACTCATGACAGCATCCACCATTACAGACAATCTCAAACAGCGACTGACCAAGCCGGATATCGTTGTTGCCCCGGGCGTCTACGATGCCCTGAGTGCATCACTAGCTGAGCAAGCCGGGTTTAATACCGTGTATCTTTCAGGAGCCAGCCTGGCTTATACCAAGCTTGGTCGACCTGATATTGGACTTATGAGTATCAGCGAAGTCAACGATACCCTGTTTCATATCCGCGAACGCAGCGACATTGATGTTGTGGTTGATTGCGACACCGGCTTTGGCAATGCACTGAATGTTATGCGCAGTGTGCGTATGCTGGAACGTTCCGGTGCAAGCGGCATTCAGCTGGAAGACCAGACCTATCCCAAGCGATGCGGACATCTTCGCGGCAAAACACTGGTATCGACCGGTGAAATGGCGGGGAAAATCCAGGCAGCCGTTGATGCAAGACGGCTAGACACCACATTAATTATTGGCCGTACCGACGCTATCGCTGTTGAAGGTACCGAACAGGCAATTGAGCGCGCATACGCCTACTATGAAGCCGGAGCAGACATTGTCTTTATAGAGGGTATTCGAACGACAACAGACATCGAGAAAATTATGGCAGTGTTTGGTCATAGAGTCCCGGTAATGGCCAACATGGTCGAAGGTGGCGACACGCCATTGCAAGACGCCACCTCACTGCAACAGCAAGGCTTCTCGCTGGTGATTTTCCCGGGCGCGCTGGTTCGTGCTTTTACCTATATGGCCATGCAGTTTTTCGACACGCTAAAGCAGAATGGCACTACCGATCCTTTTCGAAATAATATGCTTAACTTTACCCAGCTAAATGACTATCTCGGTACAGCAAAGATGCTGGAACTGGGACAAAAGTATGAAGGGAAACAATAGCGGTTCGCTAGCGAGCACTCAATGCTGATTCTAATACCAAGGTAGCGAACCAGCTTTCAACCACTTCAGAATAGACCCGCAGAGGCGCCTTATGATTACTACTGACAAGACTGCCAAAGAAATTTTTCACGAGGTCATGGCAAACCCGAAGCGCGTACCCTTCGGGTTTGGTAACAAGGCGGTGCTAGTCAACGTTGATCCGCAAAAAGCCTATACCCGCACAGATTTATTCAACACCGCATACGAACATGACCCCAATCAGTTGGGCTACACCATGGATCTCGTGCACCGGTTTCGTAAACTGAACTGGCCTGTTGTCTGGACTCATGTTGCCTTTATGGAATCTGCTGCTGATGCCGGTGTCTGGGGAACGCGCACGGATACTCCCGATTCTCTGCAGAACATTAAATTTAATTCACAACGGACTGAGTTTGATGATCGCCTGGACATTGACTATGACAACGAGGCGGTATACACAAAACGCATGCCATCTGCATTTTTTGAAACGCCACTGCAATCACTGCTGGTCTGGCATCAGGTTGACACCGTCATCATTACCGGTGGTTCGACCTCTGGCTGTATCAGAGCAACTGCAGTAGAGAGCTTGTCACGTGGTTACCGAACCATCGTTCCAGAAGAATGTGTTGCCGATAAACATGAAAGCTACCACTACGCCAACCTGACTGATCTGCACTTGAAATATGCCGATATCATGAAGGTCAATGACGTAATGTCATGGCTGGGCCAGCGTATCGAAAAATGATCCGGAGGAAGGGTTATGATGGAACAATTGAATGCTTACGACTATTGGGCTTATGAAAACCGGCCAAAAATCAAATGGCCTAACGGAGCCAAAGTCGCCTTCTGGGTTGCCCCCAACGTTGAATTTTACGAGTTAAACCCACCGCCAAATCCTTCACGAAAGGCGTGGCCTCAGCCCAACCCTTCGGTTCCCGGATACGCTATTCGCGACTGGGGAAATCGTGTTGGTCATCAACGTCAAATGGATCTGCTCGACAAATATGGCATTCGCGGTTCAGTCTCATTGTCCGTTGCAATGTGTGACCACCACCCGGAGATCATTGCCATGTGCAAGGAGCGAAACTGGGAGTTTTTCAGCCACGGCATCTACAACACCCGTTACACCTACAATATGACCGAGGCGCAAGAGCGCGCCATGATCCGTGACAGCATCGAGACCATCCACAAACATACCGGCCAGACCTGTGCTGGCTACCTAGCTCCCGCATTGTCGCACTCAGAGCATACACTCGACCTGTTTGCCGAGGTCGGATCGGAGTTATTCGGTAATGAGTCCGGCTTCTATACGTGCGACCTGTTCCATGATGACCAGCCGACGCCTGTCCATGTTCGGTCGGGCAAGCGCTTTATTTCCATGCCCTACTCACTGGAAATGAATGACACCATTGTCTACGCCGTTAACAAAGTCGAGCCACGGCATTACCTGACAATGCTCAAACGACACTTTGACCGGTTGTATCAGGAAGGAGCTGAATCCGGAACCGTCATGTGCATACCTACACATAACTATCAGGTGCCCAATGCACACCGGATAAAGGCCTTTGAAGAAGCCCTGGAGTATATCACAGGCCACCCGGATGTCTGGGTTGCCACCGGCCGTGAAATCGCCGAGTACTATATGGAGCACTGTTACGACGATGCCAGTCAAAGCATCAGCGCTCAAACAGGAGGGCGCTAATATGTCGCTCAATGATGATTACCTCCAATACCCCTGGCGTCAATATGGTTATGATCATGATCGTTATGACTGGTCAATGCTCACCGATCGGCCTGCTATCCAATGGCCGGCTGGAAAAAAGCTGGCGGTCTGGATCAATGTGTCCGTGCAGTTCTTTCCACTCAACCAGCGCGGCGAACCCTTTAAAGTGCCTTATGGCATGACAATGCCCTACCCCGATCTGCGCCACTATTCACTTCGCGACTATGGCAACCGCGTCGGTATCTATCGCTTTCTGAGAGCATTCGAACGCTACAACCTACAGCCTACCTACGCAGTCAATGCTCAAATATCACAGACCGCGCCCTATTTGCTGGACCGGTTGATTGACCAGGATGCTGAGCTCATTTGCCATGGCTGGAATATGGATCATCTCCATTACGGAGGCATGGATAAAGCACAGGAAGCCGAGTTGGTAAAGCGATCGGTTAACACCTTGCGAGAAAAAACCGGCCGCCCGATAACCGGCTGGTTAAGTCCGGCGCGCAATCAGAGTGAAAACACGCCAGATCTGCTCGCTGCTGAAGGATTGGAATACTGCTGCGACTGGGTCAACGATGACTTGCCCTATGCGTTCAAAACCGAGCATGGCGATCTGACCATGATGCCATTGCAGACCGAAATAGAAGATGCCTTTGTTATTGGCAGCAATTTGCATTCAGAAGACGCCTGGGTCACTCAGGTGACCGATGCCATCGATTATTTACTGGAAGAAGCAACGGAAAAAAACAGCGGTCGTATGCTCGGGCTCAGCCTGCATCCATGGATGCTGGGTCAACCGCATCGCATCAGTTCCCTTGAAGCAGTCCTCGAGTACATTTCCGGTCATGAGGACATATGGCAAGCGAGCTCCCTGGATATTCTGCAACAGGTTCGTCAGCACAGCGGAGTCAAAACATGAGTGTGATTGCCTACAATCCGGACCGGTATGAGTTTGAATTAACCATGCCTCTGCTTATCATCGGAGCCGGAGCCTGCGGCCTGGTAGCTGCTCTGGCAGCCAGGGAACAAGGCATTGAGCTGGCGATACTGGAACGGGATTCAATGCCACGCGGTAGCACCTTTATGTCGAGTGGTTTTGTACCGGCAGCCAATACCCGCTTTCAGCGAGAGGCGGATGTGATTGACGATGCCGATCTGATGGACAGTGATATCCAGGACAAAAACCATCATGAATCAGATCCACTTGTTGTCCGGGCACTGGCGGACAATTCCGGCCCGGTGATTGAATGGCTGGCTGACAAACACCACATCCCATTTGAACTGGTCCAGGGCTTTCTGTATCCGGGACACAGTCGCATGCGCATGCATTGCACGCCTCGCCGCACCGGCGAGGAGCTGATGGGTAGTTTGCTGAATGCGGCCGAAGCGGCCGGCGTAGACATTGTGACACAGGCAACAGTCACCGACCTCTACGTCGATGACAACCAACGCATCCGGGGTATCGCCTACAAACAACCTGACGGCTCAGTCGAAAGACTGGGTTGCGATGTCCTGTTACTCGCCTGCAATGGCTATGGTGGTAACCGCGATCTGGTCAAAGAATACCTACCAGCGATGACCGGGGCCTTATACTACGGTCACGAAGGAAACCAGGGAGAAGCCATACTCTGGGGCGAAAAGCTGGGTGCCAGCCTTAAAGATCTCAGTGCATACCAGGGTCA
>Ga0307969_1000183_pt1 | contig 36253 bp, 30 predicted proteins | sample OrgLakmetagen710_FD_201841 | JGI IMG/M metagenome (GOLD analysis project Ga0307969, IMG submission 201841) | Saline water microbial communities from Organic Lake, Antarctica - #710 | ecosystem: Environmental > Aquatic > Non-marine Saline and Alkaline > Saline | place: Antarctica: Organic Lake... | reverse complement strand
AATAAAGTTACCTTCTAAGGATGCTGAATTTGATATCGTGGAAGATTTTTACGTCGATTATAAAAGAAAAGATGCTTTAGACTAACTCCTTCAAACAATCCTCAACCGATTCATACTCAAACTTAAACCCAGCATCCAGCAATCGCTGCGGATACACATACCTGCTCTTGAGTAATAATTCTGTCTCTGTTTTGATCATCACACTGGCCAACTCTAACAACCATACCGGTTGAGAAATCCCTATGGGAACCGACAGCTGACCTCTCAAAACACTCATGAATTCCTTATTACGTCTAGGATTAGGCGCAGTAATATTTACAGATCCTGTTACATCAGAATGGATTAAAAAGTCTAGGGCCTTGCAAAAATCAGTCAGTCGCTCCAGCGTCTCTCTTTATTGTTCTGTCATGGTTAAAAAGCTGTGTAAATCAAATTTAGATCGCAAATTTAAGTGATGATAAAGGGCTTTTTAATAATTTTGCTTTCGTACCGAAACATTGAGATAAACTCAATGCTAACGAGTGCGGCGTCAATTTCTTTTGTCTTGCTTCCTATTCTCCTTTTTAGAATAGAAGTTTATCCTAAGGCCGCTCTGGGCGAAAGCGAAACAATAAAGAAAGCGAATCAAAAACCAACAATGACTCAACAACAAGTAATAGAAAAAACCATACAATTTGTAAAAACGCAATTACAAAATGCCGAAGGTGGACACGACTGGTTCCATATAGAACGGGTGTGGAAAAATGCAAAGCTAATTGCACAAGGAGAAGATTGTACTACCGCAGTAGTAGAATTTGGGGCCCTATTGCACGACATAGCCGACTCCAAATTTCACGACGGAGATGAAACGGTTGGGCCACAAGTAGCGAGAGAATTTCTAGAATCGCTAGAATTACCAGAAGATATTATTGCACATGTAGAAAATATTATCAAATACATCTCTTACAAAGGTGGACAACAGAGTAAGGAATTTACGAGTAAAGAATTAGACATCGTTCAAGATGCAGATCGTCTTGACGCGATAGGCGCTATAGGAATTGCTCGTACCTTTAATTATGGCGGATTTAAAAACAGGTCTATTTACGACCCCAGTATCGCTCCAGATCTCCGCATGACTAAAGAAGAATATAAAAAGAGTACCGCTCCTACTATCAATCATTTCTATGAAAAGTTGTTGCTTTTAAAAGACCTGATGAATACCGAAACTGGGAAAAGGGTCGCTCAACAACGTCATGATTATATGCTAGGTTTTCTAGACCAGTTCTATGCAGAGTGGAATGGTGTAAGAAATGATTATTTTTACTTTTAAACTTAACGCAATGTTTGACGATGATGACTATGATATAACAAGACATGAAAAACTTCCTGTTTATATAAAGGCTCAAGAAATTTCTACTCTTGTGAGAAGTTTACTAAAAGGTGCTGAAACTGAAGATCTAGAAGTCCTTGAAGAAGAGGTAGAAGATCAAGAATTCCTACAGCAATTATTTAAGTACAATAAAGAGTCTATGATTTCGAACGCCTTAATGATTCCTGCAAAAATTGCTGGTGCTGAAAGTGTAAATCTCTACGATATACGCATGGAAAATGCAGCGGTTATAAGAAAAGCCGCAAGAGAAATCCTAACGGATGCTTCTGGATTGCAATTAGCCGGTTTCAAAGACATAGAATACCTAGATTTACTGCGTATAGAAATGGAGGGATTCAGGGTTCTCTTTGCAGAATGGGTAAAGTCCTTTGATCCAGAAAACTATAAAATAGATCGCTGGGGACTTTTTAACCCGCCCGGTGTAAATTATGACGATCCCGATGATGATGATGATGATATTCCTTTCGATCCAGATGATTTTTTAGATTTATGAACCCAGGACCCTTTGCTCAAAATAACCGTCAGTTTTTTCTGATCAAGTTGCAGTACCTAGGATTTAGATTTCATGGCTGGCAAAAACAACCTAATAACATACCAACCGTAGAACGCATGGTCTTAAGAACCTTAAGGTATGTATTTGACCATTACAACTTTAAAGTACTTGCTGCTGGTAGAACAGACGCTAAGGTTTCTGTGAACGAGACTTGGATCGAACTATTTCTAGATGATTCTGAAGAATTAGAAATCAATCAATTCTTGATAGACTTCAATCAAAATCTACCAAGTGATATTAGAGCTTTAGAAATCGAGAAAACCAACAAGGATTTTAACGTGATACAAGCGCCTAAAATCAAGGAATACATCTATCTCTTTTCTCATGGAGAGAAATCCCATCCTTTTTGTGCTTCTATGATGGTGTATATGAAAGCACCTCTTGATTTATCATTAATGAAAGAAGCAGCAAGACTTTTTGAAGGCACCCACGATTTTTGGTCCTACACCTATAAACCTTCTGACACCACAGAAACTAAAGTGACTATAGAAAGCGCTCTGATAGAAAAAAATGAACTTTTCACTGCGAGTTTCTTTCCAGAACAAAGTTTTGTTTTCAGAGTAAAAGGAGCAGGTTTTAAACGCCATCAAGTGCGTTTAATGATGGGGATGTTATTTGATTTGGGAATGCACAAATTCACTCTTGAAGAATTTAAAGAAACGCTAGATGGCAGTCTTAAAATTCACCTTTCACACATCGCTCCGCCTAGTGGTTTGATGTTGTACAGCACTCAATTCCAGTAGAACTCAACTCTTATAGATTTGTTAAAGTGACCCGTTACTTATAGGTTGTCTTTATTTTTAACATTTATAAAAAACATCATCATGAAAAAATATATTTTATTACTAGCCGTAATTCTATCTACCTCATCACTTTTTGCTCAAGATTTTGACAAAACAAATAACAGTCCAATGGATGCCGCTTTCTTTCCAGCACAAGCACCAAAAAGACAGTTTGCAAAAACTGAAGAAGCAAAAATGGCAATGGAACCTAAAATTAGAGTTCTTTACAGTCGCCCTTCTTTAAAAGGTCGCAACATTTTCACAACAGATGACAAAAAGGAAGACGGCATTACCGTTTATGGTAAATCCTGGAGATTAGGTGCTAATGAAAGTACTGAATTACTCTTGATGCAAGATGCCATGATAGGTAGAAAACTAGTAAAAGCAGGACGTTATTCTGTAGTAGTAACCCCTACTGAAAAAGAATGGACCTTTCACATCAATTCAGAAAACGATGGATGGGGAAATTATTCTCATAAACCAGAAATGGACCTAGTAACTGTAAGCGTTCCTGTTACGATGAGTGAGGAAAGTATTGAAAATTTAAGTATCGCGCTTTACTCTCCTAATAATGACAAGGTCGTTCATTTAAAAACTGGATGGGGGAAATTCAGAACCGAGCTTCCTATCGTATTAAAATAATTATTGAGGAATAATCAACCTACCTTGACCTGTTTCTTGAACATTCACGTTTGTAGGACGTTCCTTTAAAAACACATCACCGTAACCAGAAATGGTTCCGGTGATGTGTTGTTTTACATCCATATGCCATGCCGCCGTTCCTCGATGAAAAATTGTAAAAAAGAAACTATCCACTACCGCGATAATCACTTTCATTAAGCCCCATTCTTCCAACAAAATTATAGCTGATCGGTTCTGAATACGAACGTTTATTCCTGGTTTTAAATTCAGGAATAGCATCAGGATTCAACGTATAATTAAGTCCGGCTTGAAAAAACCAAGTATTGGTAGAATTATTAGGTGCTCTGACATTTGCATTGGAATAGTGAATAATGGTAACACCCGCATGAAAACCTAATCCTGCCATAATATTTTCTTTTCTATAAACGGCATTTAAATAGGTAGTACTCGTTATTCTGGTTCTGTAAGCATTATTACGAGAGTTTTCAATAGCATCAAAAGGTTTTGTCATATAAGCTGGACCTTGTCCTTTCCTCCACTGCAAATGGCGTTTGAAAAAATGAAAATTATAGTGCGCATAGGCACTATAAGCTTCCCCTAACTCGTAAGTTTTCATGTCTTGATAAGCAGCACTAAAACCCCAGACGGGGAAACCATACCTGGATTGCCACTCCTCTTCTCCAAATATTTTACGGTTATAACTCCACAAGATTCCCGTAGGATGATCGGTAATTAAATGGGCGATATCTGGATTGTGTTCTAAGATACTTCCATACAGTAAGGAAACATCTATCGTGGATACATTAGGAAATTCTGAGGGGTTTGTGCGGTTACCGCTTTCGCGAAAGCGAGCATCATAAAAATACCGAAACACTTATTCATTATACAACCGAAACTACAAGGAAAGAAAAGTTCCTTCTAAAGAGATGAAAATAAATCGATAAAGAGCCATAAAAAGAGTTCTAAATGAACCTCATCTGGCTCCTGTGGCACTGCTATGATTAGGCTAAAGAAGTCATTGGGAAGTAAGGGGTAGCATTTAATCCTCTGGAGCCAGTTCAACAATTAAACCTTCGAGATCTTCGGTAATGGGAACTTGACATCCTAAACGAGAGTTGTCTTTTACATTTTCTGCTTCCCATAGCATGGCTTGTTCATCATCATTGCGTTTGCCTAAGTCATGATCACTTATGATATAGCATTGACATGTAGCACACATAGCCATACCGCCACAAACCGCTTGTACTGGGAGGTCGTAAGCTTTACAGACTTCCATCAGGTTCATGTTCATGTCGGTAGGAGCGAGAACTTGGTGCGCTACTCCTTCTCTATCAATGATAGTGATATTTACATCAGACATTAATGATTTCCTATTTTCTTAACCACTGCTTTTTCTGCCTCTTTGCGAGATCCGTCAAAACCGTCTATACCTCCTACAGTTGTATATTTCATGACATAACGCTTTTCTGGGAAAATGCGTTGGTAAGCACTTTGACACATCAGAGTTGCTTCATGAAAACCACAAAGAATCAATTTTAATTTACCTGGATACGTATTAACATCTCCTATGGCATAAATTCCAGGAACATTAGTTTGATAATCCAAGGTGTTATCTACTTTTATCGCGTTTTTTTCTATTTCTAGCCCCCAATTTCCAATGGGACCTAACTTAGGTGCTAGACCAAATAAGGGTATAAAAGCATCACACTCGATGATTTCCATACGCTTAGCTTCGTCATTATGTTGTAGTAAAACCGATTGTACTTTATCTTCTCCTTTAATGTCTAAAATTTCAGCTGGTGTGACCAACCTTATTTTATTTTCATCTACAAGATTTTGAACTTTCTCCACACTATCTAGTGCCCCACGAAATTCTTCCCTTCTGTGCACCAGTGTTACCTCAGAGGCTACATCAGCAAGGAAAATCGACCAATCTAGTGCCGAGTCTCCTCCACCAGCGATAACCACTTTTTGATCTCTGTAAACTTCTGGGTCCTTAATCATATAAGCAAGACCTTTGTCTTCATACCTCGCAATTCCTTCTATAGCAGGCTTACGAGGCTCAAAAGAACCTAAACCGCCGGCAATAGCGACTATTTTTGCATGATGCTTGGTTCCTTTACTCGTTGTAACTATAAAAGTACCGTCTTCGAGTTTATCGATAGTTTCTGCTCTCTCCCCTAATGTAAAGCCAGGCTGAAAAGGCTCAATTTGTTTCATCAAATTGGTCACTAAATCGCCTGCAAGAACTTCTGGAAAACCTGGAATATCATAGATAGGCTTTTTGGGATACAATTCTGAACACTGTCCGCCTGGTTGTGCCAGTGCATCAATTAAATGGCATTTGAGCTTTAATAATCCAGCTTCAAAAACGGCAAATAGACCTGTAGGTCCAGCACCTATTATTAATATATCTGTGGTGATCATATCTTGTTCCATAGCAACTTTAAGGCTATTATTTTAGCGATGCAAAGGTCGTCATCATTCACTAGTTAAGCAAATGATTAACGGAATTCTATGATTACAGAAAGAAGTTGAAAGGAGATTCTTTTTGAAAAATGGGTAAAAACAAAAAATCCATCACAAAGGATGGAGATGGGATTTTTTGAACGGTCAACCACGAGATGTTAAAATAAGAAAACAGCCCATCTTAATATTGTAAGCAACTCGCGGTATTTGACCTATCCAAAACAATTTGTTAAAACTTAACATCGCGAACATACAGCTTTATTTAAACCCTACAAGTCATATAGGATAATATCGTATTATTATTTTAATAGCTTCATTTTTGAAGTTCCTTTAATAAGGACAGGTATATTTTACAGAATCTTTTTTTTCATAGGCAAGAAACGGCCTTGTCAAACCTATAGAGAATCAATAAAATCTTTGAGTAAATCACTAGGAAAAAGTTTTTAACTGCTCCTCTTTAGAAATAGGTAAGTCATTAATAATCTGATACCAGCCTTGCTTGTACGGAGTTTGCCGGTACTGATTTACCTGCACGGAGTACGTCGATAAACGTTGGATAAATTTATTAAAGTGTCAACCTAATACGAAAGAGAGATCGTTAAAAATGAAAATTACGGCAGTATTTGAACTTAGAGCAAATCCTGTAAGGTTTGATTTTCTAAAATAGCAAGGGTATTATCCCTTACTTGAACCATAAGTCGGTTCACCGAGCAAGCGTCTTCATCCAAGCAGTCCTCACATTTTTCATAAAAATTAAGACTTACACAAGGAAGCATAGCAATAGGACCTTCTAAAATACGATGAACAGTAGACATTCTAATTTTTTCTGGGCTTTGCATTAAATAGTATCCACCGCCTTTTCCTTTACGACTACCCAAGATACTATTCTTACGCAGTTCTAAAAGAATGGCTTCTAGAAATTTATGAGGTATATTCTCAGCATCGGCAATAGTAGCAATCGCTGTAGGAGACTGGCTTTCCAGTTTTGCAAGGTAAGCAAGTGCTTTAATACCGTATTTCGTTTTTCTTGAGAGCATAACCAAATCTAATACTTTCTCCTCTTCTACACTATGTCTGGAATGGTAATCTTAACTTTTCATTCACATCTCGGCTTTTATTCTAAACGTAAATAGATAAAATAAACTTATGAAGTCCATTTTACTCAGCTTACTTTTTAGCACTACCCTATTTGCCCAGATAGGCATAGGAACATCAAATCCCTCTTCAAGTGCTATCCTAGAGGTTACTACCAGCACGCGAGATAAAGGAATCCTTATACCGCGTGTTGCTATAGAAGATTTAAATACCCAAGCCCCTATTACAGGAAACATGGAAGAGAGCCTTTTAGTGTATAATACGGATATGGCATCGGGCAAAGGCTTTTACTATTGGAACGGAATGATATGGCAACCCTTGACAAGTAATAACACATCCAATGGAGTTGATCCTTCATCTTTCTGGAAAACTACTGGTAACTCTAGTACTACTGCAGGAACCAACACCGGTGAAGATTTTTTGGGAACCCTTGATGATCAAGATCTGGTCATTGCAACAAACACCCAGGAACGTATGCGAGTTAAAACAAATGGAAATATAGGAATAGGAGAAAATAATGCTACTCAATTACTCCACATCTCTACAGCTGTAAATGGCCAAGGAATTAAAATACAACGTGGGTCAGACAACTTTGAAATCACTCAGAGCAACACTAATTTAAATTCCAACGCTTCTAATAATAATGGAACCTTTTCCTACTCCTTTTCTGGAGCTAATAAATTAATAATGGATAACAATCAGTTTTATCCAGCAGTAAACTCTACTGATAATACCAATTCAACAGGTTATGATTTAGGTATATTTAGTCGTCACTTTAGACGCGTGTATACTCAGGGAGTACATACTAATGACAATGATCCCGATGGCGGACTTAGAATAAATATAGGAAGTGGAGGAGGAACCACTGCAGATTATATGTTTAGCGATTTTGCTCATTTTCCTTTTTTGAACGGTGTAAAGGATCTAGGAAGAAATGGTAATTCTTGGAATAATTTTTATTTTCAAAATGCCTTTAGAACTTCTGATAGAAGGAAAAAGCAAAACATTGAACCATTACAACCAGGTTTAGAAGTGATCAATTCATTAAACACCTATCAGTACCATTATATAAACGATAAAGAAAACCAACTTCAATACGGTTTTATGGCTCAGGAGCTTCAGGGTCAGATTCCTTCTATAGTCGATGAAGGAAAAGACGATCAAAAATCTCTTGCAGTAGACTACGGACAAGTAATTCCTATACTTGTAAAAGCTGTTCAAGAGCAACAAGTTCAAATAGAGCTGTTAAAAGAGGAAATTAAAGCTTTAAAAAAATAAGATCACAAAGCTTCTTTGTATCCTTAAATTTCTATTTCAAAACGAGCTATTTATAATTTTAATGTTTTGATAACAAACATCCTTAATAACGACCTCTTATCGAAAACAATGCAGTCACCCAAAACTGCGGCAATAATTCTCCTTATATTTGAGAATGCTTCTAATTAAATAAGAAGTGGAGAGCTTATAAACCAACCCTTACTTAATGATTGCCCCTAAAGATCCTAAAAATGAAAAGGCTAGATTAAATGCTTTACAAAGTCTTCATATTCTAGATTCTCTTCCAGAACAGCAATATGACCACATCACAGAGCTTGCTTCCTATATATGCGGTACCCGCAATGCTGTTATTTCGCTTGTTGATGAAAATAGGCAGTGGTTCAAATCTAAGGTAGGAATTGCCGCTTGTGAAACCTCTAGAGAAGTCAGTTTTTGTGCTCATGCTATTCACAACCCAACAGAGCTTATGGAAATCTCTGATGCATCTAGTGACCTTAGGTTTAAAGACAACCCCTTAGTTCTCGATAAAGAAAACCCAGTCATCTTTTATGCTGGAGTACCCATATTAGACCCATCAGGACATGCATTAGGAACCTTATGCGTTATCGATGACCAACCTAAAAAGCTAGATGAAAAACAGAAGAAAGCTTTGCAACATTTAGCACAGCAAGTGCAGGAACTCCTCAAGCTTCATGTACTTAATAATGAACTTCAGGAATCTAGAAGTCATTTGAAAAAACATAATGAATTATTAAAAGATTTTGCCGGTACCGTTTCCCACGATATGAAAATGCCCCTAGCAAATCTTATTTTGACCTCAGATATTCTTAAAAAGAAATATTCAGAACTTTTTGATGATAATGGGAAAAAATATTTAGGCTATCTTAAAAAGTCTTCCCTATCCTTGAGTAATTATATCACTGACATCCTAGCGCATTATGAAAGTTCCTCTTACGATATGGACGACCGTAAAAGTTTTAATGTTAACGATCTTCTTGAAAACATCATCGAGCTTATCAATATCAAGCATGATTGTGAGATCAACTTGCCAGAATTTAATCATACGTTGCACTGCAATCGGGTGGCTCTAGAACAAATCTTTTTAAATTTAATAGGAAACAGTATTAAATACAACGATAAGGAAAAGGCCGTCATTGACCTGAGTATTTCCTTAGATACCACTCATTATATCTTTAAAATATCTGATAATGGTAGAGGAATTCCAAACGATAAACTAGAAACTATTTTTGACCTCTTTTCTACGGTAGGAGCATATGATCGTAACGGCCAAAAGGGACATGGAATAGGTCTTAGTACTGTAAAAAAACTAGTTTATAAATTAGGTGGAGAAATTTCAGTAGCATCTGAGCTAGGTTCATATACTACCTTCACTTTCAGTATTGCTCAATAAGTTTTAGGTTATAGTTCTGCTTTCGCGAAAACGAAACTAATACACCTCCCTTTCCTATTTGAACTTATCGAGCCACTAAAACCTCTTTAGTAGACTTACTCACTTTTATTATATCTGATAAAAGACCCCGAGCAGTAACCGCCTTTCCAGCGCCAGCTCCTTTGATCACTAAAGGATTTGTCGCATAGCTTTCTGAATAAATTTCAAAAAAGCCGTCGCTGCCTTTTAATTGGCCGGATGGACTTTCTTTTTTTACAGCTTTCAAAGAAACTTTAAGTTGTCTATTCACCACATCCAGCTCGCCTAGATGCCTCAGAACTTCTCCTTCTTCTAAAGCGTCCTTCTTTTTTTGTAAAACAGGATCTAAGCTTTTAACCTCATCTAAAAACTGATTTAAAGAGGCTGTTCTTAAGGATGGAATAACTAAATTTTCTATTTGAATATCGTCAAACTCTAGTTTTAAACCTGCCTCACGAGCAAGGACCAACAGTTTTCTAGCCACATCATTCCCAGAAAGATCTTCTCTAGGATCAGGCTCTGTATAGCCTTCTTTTAAAGCTTCTATTACGATCTCTGAAAAAGGTTTGTCTTCTTCACTAAAGCGATTAAAAATGTAGCTCAAAGAACCAGAGAAAACGCCATTTATAGCAAACAGTTGCTCGCCGCTACTGTACAAGTCTTTAACCGATTGAATAATAGGCAATCCTGCTCCCACGTTAGTTTCATATTCAAAGCCTAAGTTCTTTGTAATTAATAATGTCCGGATCAAATCGTAGAATTCTTGTGACAAAGTATTGGCAATTTTATTAGCAGTTACGATATTAAAATCATTTTCTAGCAGCTCTGGATAGTACTGAGAAACCTCTTTACTTGCCGTTGCGTCTATGGCAATTTTAGTCGCATCATAAAGACTGGAAATCTTATAAAAACTATCTGCTTCTCGAGCTTCAGATAAATTGCCAAAGTTTTCTTTCCAGTTCTTTGAAATTCCGTCTAGATCCAATAATACTCGTTTTGAATTAGCAAGACCTACAATTCGTAGGTCTATACCGTGTTGTTGTTTAAAAAAGGAACGCGACTGGAGTACTTGATCAATCAGGGTACTCCCCACATTCCCGACTCCGAATATATATAAGTGTATGTTTTTCAAATTATTAAGTTTTGGATAGATCACTAAGCACTTTGCAGTGAACTGATATTATTACAAATGGTTTTTGAAGTTTTAGACAGTCGGTTTTGTAGGACCTCGCAAAGAATTTCCTTTACCTGATCGTGCTCGATTAGGAAGGCATCATGGCCATGGATGGAAGAAATTTCATGATAATTAACATCTCTTTCTTCTTTTAATAAACCATAAGTCCTGCGATCTTCATCAGCAACAAAAAACCCGTCCGTGTCTATAGCAACTAACTCGATGGCTGTTTGAGAAGGAGCGATAGTTGCGACTATATTTTCATCCCTATGATTAGCAGCATTGGCAGTACATAACAATTGGTTTAATAATCTATAAGCAGGTAATGAAAATCGCTTTTTTAATTCGACACCATGGAAATCTAACCATTCTTGCACCTTAAAAGCTGTATGATCTTTACTCCTTTTAAATTTATAGCGCAATCCTTGCGGTGATCTATAAAAAGTCATCGCGTGTTGTCTAGCCACTTCTACAGGTTTGCTCGATGTAGCAAGGATGGATTCTTGAATATGACAACAAGCTATGATCCAGTCGGTTGCTTTCCAGTCTGCTGCGATAGGCACGATAGTTCCAAATAATTCTGGTTGTTGCGCTAGCATTTCCCATAATAAGGCACCGCCTATACTTCCTCCTATTCCTAGGTCTATAAACGAGATGTTTAATGATTGTAGCGCTTTCGCGAAAGCGAAACCTACATCAAACAGCGTCCAATCTTGATAATTAAAGATCAAATGATCAATGTTTCCATCATAACCATTTCCTGGAATATCAAACGCGAGAACTGTAAATTGCAAGGTATCAATCACTTTTTTATCGCCTATTAGGTCCCCCCACCAGTCGGTCACAGAAGAATTCCCTGTAAGCGCATGATTGATCAGAATAATGGGCGCCGTATGCAACGCACGCCCAAAAACCTGATAAGAAACACTAATATCCTGCACTTTTCCCGACTTTAATTTAAAATCTAGAAGGTCGATATGTTTTAAATTAAGAGCCATCTATGCAAGGACTTTTTTATCGATTGAAGCAAAAGCCTGTTCTAAATCTGCAGTCAGATCAGTCAGATCTTCCAGACCTACAGACAGTCGGATCAAGTCTTTAGTAACTCCAGTAGTCAATTGATCTTCATCTTTTAATTGCTGGTGAGTCGTACTCGCTGGATGGATGATCAATGATTTGGTGTCTCCTATGTTAGCCAGTAATGAAAATACCTTTGCACTATCTACCACTTTCTTTGCAATTTCATAACCACCTTTTACGCCAAAAGTGACAATTCCGCTTTGCCCTTTAGGCAAATACTCTTTTGCTAGGTCGTGGTAATCGCTGGTTTCTAGACCAGGATAATTGACCCATTCTACTTCTTCTTTAGATTGTAACCATTGAGCTAGTTCCAATGCATTTTGAGAATGTCTATCCATGCGTAAAGGCAATGTTTCTAGTCCTTGGATAATTTGCCAAGCATTAAATGGAGAAATCGCTCCCCCTAAATCACGTAATCCTTCAATACGTACTTTAGCAATAAAAGCTGCTGCCTCCAGTGCTTCACTGTAGATTAATCCGTGATATCCTGCACTAGGTTCTGTAAATTCAGGGAACTTGCCATTGGTCCAATCAAAGGTTCCTGCATCGATAATAATACCACCGAGTGCCGTCCCATTGCCATTGATGTATTTAGTAAGTGAGTGGATCACGATATTTGCTCCGTACTCTATTGGATTTAATAAATAAGGCGTTGCAACAGTATTATCTACGATCAAAGGAACACGAGCTGTTTTTGCCTGCGCGCTAATTTTTTTAAGATCGAGTACATCTAGTTTTGGATTCCCTAGGGACTCCACAAAAATGGCGCGGGTATTTTCTTGAATTGCATTTGTAAAGGCATCCTTATCATTAGGATTCACAAATGTGGTTGTAATTCCTAAACGAGGTAAGGTCACCAACAGCAAATTGAACGTACCTCCATATAGAGAATTGCTCGCAACGATATGATCGCCAGCACGTAAAAGCGTTAAGAGAGTTGTAGAAATTGCACTGGTTCCAGAAGCGGTTGCCACTGCGGCTATTCCTCCTTCTAGTGCAGCAAGACGTTGCTCGAGCACATCTACCGTCGGGTTGTTAATTCTGGTGTATATGTATCCGGGCTCAGCCAGTGCAAAAAGATTTGCAGCATGATCGCTGTTATGGAACACATAACTAGTGGATTGATACAATGGAACAGCTCTGGTGCCACCGTTGTTCTTTACATCATGACCTGCATGAAGTGCGTTTGTTGAAAATTTTTGAGACATAATAAGTTTCTTTTAAAAATTAAAAATGGAATCATTTTAACAATCGGATGGCGTAAAGAAAACGATGTTGCTTTTTTGTTTTATGAAGCTGTGAACAATTTACTTAACCGTCGCTATAGAAATTGAGAACAATAAAATAAAACGAGAAATGAACAAGTCTAAATGCGTCATATCCTTATTAAACTGATATAAAGCTCAAAACCAATTAGAAATACAGATTTAGTTCCCCGAATTCATCGGGAAATAAAAATCAAAAAAGAAACTTGTGGTAGTATAACCTACTATTTGTTTACATCATCTAGTCTCACAAAAGCTGTGAGCAGAAGTTAGCACCTTCACTATTTATTGTCTAGATAAATAAAGGGTTGCTAAGGAGTCGATGGGTCTGATCCCTCGTCCTTTCTTGATAATTTCAATAAGGTTATGAACGTGAGTGTAAAGATTCAGAAAACTTTTTGTTATTTCCAAATTTTTAAGAGCTTTTTATCCTATTTGTTTTATAGGGTAATGGTGTACTTCTTTATACTTACTTGTATTTGTGACAGTTAAATCTTTTTTTGGTTACTCATTCACCCTGATTTTGGCATAATTGTTCCTACAGATATGATGCATAAGTCTTGTTACTCACCTTAGATGTCGTAAAAGAGAAGACGAAAAATAGGTGTTTATGACATCTAATTAGGACTCCGATTCCTGAATAATGCTATTATTTTATCTAACTCCCTATCTCGTAGAGAACCTGTCTAACGATTTTTTTATCATCTACCTGTCTTAAATAAGCTTTCTGTTTCCTTAGGATATCATTTAAAGAACCGGTATAAATTACCATAATAAGGTCTGATTATGATGGTTGTTAATAATCCTATAACGCAGCTATTATTAAAGATTTACATGTATTACATTTGCAATTCAATAAAGAGGAAAGATTTGGCTGCTTGCGACCTCGTCCCGAGATTACATTCGAGACATAAAACGCTAAAACCGTGTACTGCGCAAAACAATACAGCCACCTTATCTTCTTGTAGTATTAATCACGCGAGGTTATACAATTCAAGCGATTTTAAAAAGTTGATCCTAAACTAAAAAGGTTGATCATCATAAAAAATAGTTTGTTTTTGTTTCGCTTTCGCGAAAGCGCAACTATAAAATGCCCTACTTATTTACATCAGAGTCCGTTAGTGAAGGACATCCAGACAAAGTTGCTGACCAGATCAGTGATGCTTTATTAGATAATTTTTTAGCCTTCGATCCCGAATCAAAGGTGGCTTGTGAAACCCTTGTAACTACTGGACAGGTAGTACTTGCAGGTGAAGTGAAATCTGACACCTATATAGACGCTGCGCAAATTGCTCGCGACGTGATCAATAAAATAGGCTACACCAAAGGAGCTTATAAGTTTTCTGGTGACTCTTGTGGAGTGATCTCATTGATACACGAGCAATCTCAAGACATCAATCAAGGAGTGGATCGCGCCACAAAAGAAGAGCAAGGTGCTGGAGATCAAGGTATGATGTTCGGTTATGCGACTAACGAGACAGAGAATTACATGCCTCTGGCGTTAGATATTTCTCATAAGATCCTTATTGAATTAGCAGCATTGCGTCGGGAGATGAAAGACATCACCTATTTGCGTCCTGATGCAAAATCACAGGTAACTATTGAGTATAGTGATGATAATGTACCCCAGCGCATCGAGGCAATTGTTATTTCTACACAACATGACGATTTTAATGATGATGACCATGCGATGCTGGCACAAATCAAAAAAGACCTTCTAGAGATTTTGATACCTCGTGTCAAAAAATTGCTTCCAGATTATGCTCAGAAATTGTTTAATGATGACATTACATACCACATCAACCCTACTGGTAAATTTGTAATCGGCGGTCCACACGGAGATACTGGGTTAACAGGTCGTAAGATTATTGTAGATACTTATGGTGGTAAAGGTGCTCACGGTGGTGGTGCTTTTTCTGGGAAAGATCCTTCAAAAGTAGATAGAAGTGCTGCCTATGCATCTCGTCATGTTGCTAAAAACTTAGTAGCTGCCGGCCTTGCTACAGAAGTATTGGTCCAGGTTTCTTATGCGATAGGTGTGGTAAAGCCTACTTCTATCAACGTATATACTTATGGAACTGCAACAGTAAATCTTACCGATGGAGAGATTTCTAGAAAAGTTGCTGAAATATTTGACATGCGTCCCGCGGCAATAGAATCTCGCTTGAAATTAAGAAATCCCATTTATTCTGAAACAGCTGCTTATGGTCATATGGGTAGAACGCCAAGAATAGAAAAATTAGTGTTTGAATCTCCGTATAACGGAAGAGTAGAACGTGAAGTAGAATTATTTACTTGGGAGAAGTTGGATTATGTAGATGTAGTAAAAAAAGCATTTTCACTTTAGTATTAGGTACTAATACTATTTTAAATCCCTTTGAAAACAAGTTTTAAAGGGGTTTTCTCTGTTTTTTTTTAATTCATTTTTTACTCTTAGTAAGCCGTGAACAACCATTAGCTGACGGCATTATGCATTCCTCTCTTTCGGCAAAGCAGAGGTCGAGAAGTCGTCGGATTCAAGAAGGGAAAAATCTCAATTTCTAGCTCTGGAGCATAGATCATAAAACTTTCTAATTACCGTCGTGCATTCCTCTCGTAAGAACTCGTCAGATGCAAGAAGGGACGATAAGGGATAGGTGTTGTGCCCTATTAAAATTAAAAATCCCATTGCGCCTATAGCGCAATGGGATTTTAATTTTAAACAGTAGTTGTTCTATTTGAAGTTACCCACTTCCTTATCCATTTTTGCGATTTGAGCATCAACTTCTTCTTTTGTACCACTTAAATTATGAGTCTTGCTCACTGTTGCGCCATTCACTTTTTTCTTGATAGTAACCTTTGCTGTTACCATACCAGTTGCTTCGTCCACTGATTTTTGAATATTTACGTCTTTTAAATTGGTCACCTCATCAATATTCATAGCAACTTGCTGAACTACTGGAGTAGGTGTTGATAATACCGCTTGTCCTTCTTCTGTATGTCCTCCTAAAATAGGAGCTATAACAAGACCGATTAAACAAGTCAATTTAATCAAGATATTCATAGATGGACCAGAAGTATCTTTAAATGGATCTCCTACGGTATCCCCAGTTACAGCTGCTTTATGAGCGTCAGAACCTTTGTAAGTCATCTCCCCATTGATTTCTACACCTGCTTCAAAAGATTTCTTAGCATTATCCCAAGCGCCACCAGCGTTGTTTTGAAAGATTGCCCAAAGAACACCACTTACAGTAACTCCAGCCATGTATCCACCTAACATCTCTGCAATCGCTAGATGATCCATACCAAAAATCATCGGTACAAAAGCAATTACCAATGGAAAACCAATGGTCAATAAACCTGGCAACATCATTTCCTTCAGAGAAGCCTTTGTAGAAATGTCTACACACTTATCGTATTCAGGTTTACCAGTTCCTTCCATAATTCCAGGAATTTCTCTAAACTGACGTCTGACTTCTTCCACCATTTCCATGGCTGCTTTTCCTACCGCATTCATGGCAAGCGCACTAAATACTACAGGAACCATTGCTCCTACAAATAACATCGCAAGAACTGGTGCCTTAAAAATATTAATTCCTTCTATTCCTGTAAAGGTGACGTAAGCTGCAAATAAAGCCAGCGAAGTCAGTGCTGCCGAAGCAATTGCAAATCCTTTACCTGTCGCTGCCGTTGTATTTCCTACAGCATCAAGAATATCAGTGCGTTCTCGCACAATAGGTTCTTGTTCGCTCATCTCTGCGATGCCACCAGCATTGTCTGCTATAGGACCGAATGCATCAATGGCTAACTGCATTGCTGTAGTTGCCATCATGGCGCTTGCTGCAAGAGCTACCCCATAGAAACCTGCAAAAGCATAAGAGGCCCAGATCGCTCCAGCAAATAACAATACCGATGGAAACGTTGATATCATACCAGTCGCAAGACCAGCAATAATATTTGTTCCTGCACCTGTAGAAGATTGTTGTACAATTTTAAGAGTAGGCTTTTTACCTAATCCTGTATAATATTCTGTCACAGATGATATCACTGCACCTACTACGAGCCCCACTAGAGTGGCATAAAATACATTCATTCTAGAAACCAACATGGGTATTTCATTGCCATTTGCATCTAGATTTTCTCCAAAAAACTTCATCTGCATCGGTTCTGGAAGCATCCACATACAAAGTCCGTAGCAAGCCACTGCCACTAAAACTATGGCAGTCCAGTTACCGATGTTTAAGGCACCCATTACTTGAGCTTCTTTTGCATCCTTATTTTTTAATCGCACCAACATCATTCCTATCATAGAAATAATAATACCTACACCAGCAATGGACATAGGTAAAAGAATAGGTCCTATACCGCCAAAGCCTTCATTGACGATGTTGCCACCCATATCTTTTATCACGTAGTTTCCAAGAACCATGGCTGCGAGAATTGTCGCTACATAAGAACCGAATAAATCTGCTCCCATTCCTGCAACATCACCTACATTATCGCCTACATTATCTGCAATAGTTGCTGGATTACGTGGATCATCTTCAGGGATTCCTGCTTCTACTTTCCCTACAAGGTCAGCACCTACGTCAGCTGCTTTGGTATAAATTCCACCACCTACTCGAGCAAAAAGCGCAATAGACTCTGCGCCAAGAGAGAATCCGGCAAGTGTTTCAAGTACAATAGTCATTGTTTCTGTATTAGTCCATTGACCACCCATAAAGAAATGATAGAACAGTAAAAAGAATCCTGTTAAACCTAAAACAGCAAGACCAGCAACGCCTAATCCCATCACCATTCCTCCACCGAAGGAAACTTCTAAGGCCTTGGGCAAACTTGTACGAGCTGCTTGTGTGGTTCTTACATTAGTTTTGGTGGCTATTTTCATTCCTATATTTCCCGCGTAAGCAGAGAATACTGCTCCGCAAATAAATGCGATAACAATCATCCAGTGCGTAGAAGGAACAAAAAGAGATACTACAAATAACAGAACACTTACCACTACCACAAAAATGGCGAGTAGTTTGTACTCTGCTTTTAGGAAAGCGAGTGCCCCTTCATAAATGTGATCTGAAATTTCTTTCATTTTACCGTCGCCGGCATCCTGTTTCATCACCCAGGATTTTTTAATGAGCATATAAACTAGCCCCAAAACTGCCAAAACAATTGGCAAATAAATCATATACATTTCCATAGAATAATTGATGTTTGGTTATAAAATCTCGCTAATGTAATAAAATAATGTTAAGAAAACGATTGCGATATTTCGAATCGAATATATGGGCGCAAGGGATGCTGTCAATCCAACAAATATCATAACAATAAACTGCGATTTGAATAATTATAAGTCTGATTAAAAATTGATGTGATTCCGCTTTCGCGAAAGCGGAAACCAAAAAACCCATCTACATAACGTAAATGGGCTTTTAAGATTCTATAATTTAGAGAACTACTCTTTAATCATTTTTACAACAAAACTGCCTTGATCGCCTCTTAGCTCAACAAAGTACAATCCAGAAACCAAATTGTTTACTTGTATATGATGACTTAAACTTGGGCTCTCCAGTTTTTGTTCAGAAACTACAGCTCCTAAAGTATTATAAATGGTGTACTGATGGAACTCTAGGTTGCTTTTTACACTTATTGAGTTTTGAGCTGGATTAGGAAACAGACTTGCTTGAAATAAATTACTCTCATTTAAACTTAATGGAACAGCAACTGCTGTCGTTTCTAGATTGGTAATAATCGGAAAGTTAAAGTCAAAATAAATCTCTGCTTGATTGGAGAAGTCATCTCCTAAAACCAGCGTATCTAACGTTTTAATTTTAAACAACACATAACCTTGACTGGCTGGTGCGGTGAATGGCAAGTTAATATTATCAAACAAAAACTCTACTTTATTGCCTTCAGTAATTGTAGCCAAATAATCATGGCTACCGCTCAATGGAGTTAAAGTAGCGATATCAAATTTAGAAGTATCAATATAATCTACTATTCTTACGTTTACAGCACTTGCCGTTCCTTCATTCTCAAAACGAATTCTATAATGCACGTATTCTCCTACCATAGTTGGTAAAATTGTCTCCCCTTGTAAACAGGATTTATCATTAGGGTCAAAAGAATTGACAACGATTTGTTCTAAACTGAATATAGCATCTGAAGGTGTGTTATTAGGAATGTTATGACTCAATCTCGCTTCAAAATCCAAAACATCATTTATGTTTAAAGGGTATACTAAGTCTGTAGGAGTATTTAAATTTAAATTCAATTCGATTTCTTGAGTTTCAAAAGGATTCAAATTAGAAAAGTCCCATGTTAACTTTCTAAAAAGAATTGCATTAGGTGCAGGGTTTGCTGACATAAAGTCTAGATAATTATCTTCAAAATCTAATTCAATCGTTCCTGAAAAAGGTATTGTACCTGTATTTGTGTAAATCAGTTTATAAGAAGCATCAAAACCAGGACGGGCATCATTAACAGGTAAAATAGTTAAATCGACCGCATCAAAATCTAATGGTGTACTAATACAAAAATCTTGTGTGATTAGTCCATTAGATGTAATATTTACATTAGCAGAAGTTGGACTAACATTAAAACGCTGTGAGTCTATCAAAGGGGTAACTGTATAAATACCGGGTCTTAAATTTGAGTTGTAAATTCCATTTTGGGTATAAAAATCGTAGGAATCAGTTGCATTAGAAACTCTTATGGCTAAACCATTTGCTTCAAAGTCTGATGCAGAACAACCATTTGAGTCATGGTCAAATTTAACAGAACCTGTTAAAGTTTGGTCAGTGCAGTTGATTGCTTCTGAATCATTAAGTATGGTCCAACCTCGATTTATAAGTTGGTTTCTTGAGAAGCTATCGCAATATTCCAGATAAGTAAGCCCTAAATCAACATTATCAACCTGAATCTCTACAAATTTACGTAGTAATGCATCGTAGTTATAAACATCTAAGCCGCTGTTATGGATAAAATTTCTGATATTACTATTCTGATTAAAATCCCATGAAGAAAGATCCTGATTAAAACTTGATGCTCCAAAAAAGAGGTAAGACAACCAAGTAATGTTTGATACATCCCATGAATGTAATGGTTGATTAAAGTTATTTGCACCTGTAAACATGCCACTAAGTGTTCTTGCTCCACTAACGTCCCACGAATTTAAGGGCTGGTTAAATAATCTTGCAGATTGAAACATATCGTTCATTTCACTTACACTAGAGACATCCCAACTTGATATATCAGAATTAAAAGAATAAGCACCCTTGAACATCTCTGTCATATCGATAACATTAGATACATCCCAATTTGATATGTCTGAATCAAAATTTATAGCGAAACGGAACATAAACGACATATTTGTAACTTGAGATAAATCAGGAACATCTAATGCATTAATCGATAAATTCTGACAGTATTCAAAAGCATTTCTCATGGTCTGAAAAATTGAATTACCCCATTGTGTGATAGATATAGGATCATTTAAATAAAATTCAAAAGAGTCTAACGGACCATTTACTATAACTGTGTAAACTCCATTACTTGCAAATGAATGTGCAGCAGACTGGTTACTTCCACTTGTATAGTTTGTCTGTTGACCATCGCCCCAATCAATGGAAATATTATTTGAAGTACTGAAATTGAACCTATAATTCGCAGAAGATCTAATAGTGAGATCAACGGTAAAAACAAAATCATCAGCTGTCTGCGCACTTGCAAACAAACCAAAAAACAAAAGTGCAAGCGTAAAAAGCCTCATAAATAAAATTTTTGCTAAAATAGTTGAATGTTGTTGTTAATTCCTACAAAATAAAGGTTTTATATAGTCTTGTTTATAATTTTGCGCTGCGCTGCGTCAGGATGAACTTCCATTTTTTTTGTAAAAAATCATGAAGGAACACAATTTCTAGGTACAGCCATATCAACCAAACATGCCAAGACCAAAACTTGGGATGTTGGTTTCTGAAATAATTTTGATAAAGGTAACTGAGTTTCGACATGCCAACTATTTGTGTTGGCATCGTCTGGAACTAATCGAAATGCTAGATTTAGACTATAAAAAATAGCTATAAGGAAGTAAATGGGTTTTTAAGATAACTTCCAGCCGATACCGCTCTACAACGGTATGACCATAAGTTGAAAGCTTCAAAATTAATTTCAAACAGATCCCTGATAAATTTGGAACCAGCTAGTTCTTAAAGTAATGGTTTATAAGCCAAATTTTCTGGGATGATCACCCTAAAAGAAAAACCCAAAACTACCCGTAACAGAAATCTGTCGCGCATCTGGCAAATAATTGTAACCACCTCTAAAATTCACATCTAGTCGCAACACCTTAAAAATATTTCCGATACCTGCGCTGTACTCCCAGAAAATATCTTCTGGAGCTAAGTAATTAAGACCACTTGCGTTTAATGCTATATTCTTATCGCTTATGCGACCGTAAGCGGCTTTTATCCCTACCAGTTCCCGTAAATTCAAATCTCTTAAACCAGGAATACGGGAAAAAAGACGTCCATTAAAATTGTGATTTAAATTCACCATAAGGTATTCGTCTGTTACAAACTCGTAGAAATTCATCGTATTAAAGGAGCCGGGGATATTGAAATAAGTCTGGTTTCCTGGAATGACATCCAGTAATGCTAGGGGCACTTCTCCAAAAGTTTTCCCTGCTTCAATACGAGCGGTTAACCTACCAAAAACACCTATCTGAAAAGGATGACTGTAATAAAACTGTGCTTTATCATAATCAAAGTTACTACTCAAAAGATCCTTAAAACCTCTGGCATAATTCAAGAAAAGCACGGGATAATCACCCTCATTAATGATCGTGCGGTCCACGCCATAGTTTGTGGTCTTGCGACCTGGTTTATACGTAACAGAAAGATCTACCTCAGCTTGATTTGTTTCAGAACGTATTCCTCCCGGTGCCGTTGCATCAAAATAATCCAGACTGAAAAAACCTGGATTTGCCGTTTCTATCTTTCTGTAACTGGCTCCCAATCTAAATTCTAGATTGTACAAAGGCTCAAAACTTACCGCTGCTACTCCTAGTTTGATTTTGGAAAGCCTACCGTTGTTTCCTGCACTGACTAAAGCGCTAGATGCGAGACTACGTCCTAGAACATCATTTGTTCTGGTAAGACTGGCAGCGAGTTGTTCTACATCATCACGATAACCAGCGCTTACTATCAGTCTGCTTTGCTTATCTAATAAGTATTTACCTCCTATTCCAAATTTGAACTGTTGGTCTCTAAATCCATAAGCTCCATAACCCTCTATTCTCCAAGGATCATTTGCGTCAAAGTAAGTTCTTCCACCAGCGCGCAAACGTATCCCTTCTACATCATTAAATCCGAAAGTGGAAAAAATAGGACCAAAGTCAAAGCCATCAAACTCATAATATCCAGATGCGAGAACCGTACCTATATTATAAAGACGCTTGAACTTCTTGTTCTTTTTAAGCGTATCCAGCATCGTGTAGACTTGCTTCTCATCTTTATTGAGTTTTTCTAATCTGTTTTTGTCCCAGTATGCCTCATCTCTATCATAGATTTCTGGATGGTAATCATTTACTCTACGCCTGTAAAAATCCGGTTCTTTTTCAATGTCAAATTGATAATTGTCAAATAAGGTGGTGCGTTTTCCATAGATACCTTTGGATTTTTCCTTTTTATTCAAAGCAAAATCACTTAAAAAGTAATCGCGAGTAATTAAAAACAAGCTATCGTTTAAGACATCATATTCTTGCTCGATATAGATTTCTTTGACCCAGTTGATGTTGGCACTTTTAGTCGCCTGCATGTTGATTTCTTTGATCGCATAGGATTCTGTGGCCACCCAAAAATCTCCTTTAAAGGTGAGCTCGCCTTTACGACGAGGATAATAGACAATGTTGTACGCCTCTACTCCATCAACAATAGCAGTATCCCTCAATACATAGTTATAGGTGTCGATACCGCTTTTACCTACTGGACTGGTAAAACTCTTATCAAAGAATTTTAAATAACGATCATACACATCAATATCATTATACAAGTCTTTTACAAAAGCAATCAACGTCTGGTTATTGGAGAAGCCAGAGTTTTTGTTTGCTTTTACATCGTCTAATTCTTTATTAGCTTCATTATCTCCATAAACCGTAGAAAGGGATTCATTAATAAAAATAGGCAAATAGGTTTTACCTGTAATACGACTGGTATCTGCATAATTAAAAACAAACTCCATTCCTTTAAACAACTTGGATTTGATCATGGAACTGTCTATGGTATTCATGTCAAATTCCAGCTTCTCATATTTATCGTACTGATACTGCTTGAATTGAGAAAGTCCATTTTTACGTCTATTTTCCCATACTTTACGCAGTATATCGATCGCAGGATTATTTTTCTTAGAAGTTTTACCCGCATAGACCATTACAGCATCTAATTCTGCCGTATCAGTTTGCAAGGTAATTTTCAGGTCCAGGTTTATCTTGACTTCCAATTTAAGGATTTGTGTTTTATACCCTACAAATGAGAATTCCACCTCTTGGTATGTATTCTCAGACTGTATGTAAAACCTACCGTTATCATTAGAGATGGTTCCTTCACTAGAACCTGGAAAGATTACGTTTGCAAAGGGTACGGTATCTCCAAAATTGTCATAGATCACGCCACCTACTTTAGTCTGTGCAATACTAGTCAAGGTGAAAATTAGCATCCCTATACATAAGATTCGTTTATATACCGCTTTCCTTTTTTTTCCTAAATGGCAATTCATCCTAAGGCAGCTCAAGGCTAAATCGTCATTATTTAAATCATTTTTCATAAGCAGACTAAAGATCAAAAGTAAAACTACTATCGTTAGGGTGAGGTGTTTAATTTATAAAAAGTATTGTTGACCTTTTAAAACAGAAAAAACCCATTTCATACGAAATGGGTTCAAATTATATGCATAAAGAAACTACTTCTTGTACATCACTTTCTTCACGCCTTCTACCACATCTTTATGGTTAGGCAACCATTCTGCAAATAATACTGGAGAATAAGGTGCTGGAGTATCTTGAGTGTTGATCCTATATATAGGAGCATCTAGATAATCAAATGCCTCTGCTTGTACCATATGAGAAATCTCCGTAGACACATTACCAAATGGCCATGCCTCTTCAAGAATAACCAATCGATTTGTTTTCTTAACTGATTTCAAGATTGCTTCCTTATCATAAGGACGTACAGTTCTTAAATCGATAATTTCACAAGAAATGCCTTCTTTTTCTAATTCGTCTGCTGCTTTATAAGCTTCTTTGATAATTTTTCCAAAAGAAACGATAGTCACATCAGTTCCCTCTCTCTTTATCTCTGCAACACCTATAGGCAACACATACTCACCTTCCGGCACTTCACCTTTATCACCATACATTTGCTCAGACTCCATAAAAATAACTGGATCGTCATCACGTATTGCGGCTTTAAGAAGCCCTTTTGCATCATAAGGATTTGAAGGTACGATTACTTTAAGGCCAGGAGTGTTTGCAAACCAGTTTTCAAAAGCTTGTGAGTGCGTTGCTCCCAGCTGCCCTGCACTTGCTGTAGGACCACGGAAAACGATAGGACAGTTAAATTGTCCACCAGACATCTGGCGTATTTTTGCAGCGTTGTTGATGATCTGGTCAATACCAACTAATGAGAAGTTGAACGTCATGTACTCTACGATAGGACGGTTTCCTGTCATCGTAGAACCTATAGCTACTCCTGCAAAACCAAGCTCAGAAATAGGGGTGTCAATAACTCTTTTGGCACCGAACTCGTCTAGCATTCCTTTGGAAGCTTTATAAGCCCCATTATATTCTGCAACCTCTTCACCCATTAAATAGATGGTCTCGTCGCGTCTCATTTCTTCACTCATCGCTTCGCAAATTGCCTCGCGGAATTGTATTGTCTTCATATATTAGGATATGATGTTATCGTATTTTAAAAGAAAACAAAAATAACTTACATAATCTTAGGATGCGATAATTTTAGGCTAAAAAATCTCTTATTTACCTACTATTATTATACAAAGGACTAAAACCATTATCTGATTGTGGTTTTTACAGGACTCTTTGTGGCTTTTGAAAAGACAGTTGTCTGACTTTTAATATGAGATTCTAAATAAATATTAAAATTCTTTGTAAAGTTAATATGTATGTATATTTAATTGATAATCAATTAAAAACATTGCGACAATGAAAAAATTATTTGTTTATTTCGCCATTGTTATCTCAGCAGTTGTCATGACGACATCATGTACAACAGATAAAAATGAATCTGATGAAAACAGCAACGTCATCAAAACAAAATCTAATGCTCCAGAAAATGCATTTGGAACTTTTAACGGTAAAAATTATGTAATTTTTGAGGAATCAAAATTAATTGTAGCCGTAAATGAGTATGTAAATGAAAATCAAGAATTCAAATCTAAAGTTCCATCATTAAGCTTTGAATATGTAAACTTAGGAGAAACAGATCAACAAGTACTTCATCTCGTTGCTGAGGATTTTGAGAATATGAGCAAAACTGCATTTATCATTGATGTTGAGAAAGGATTTATGTCTTTTTCTACAAAGTCATCAGGTCTTACATACACAGGCTGTACTAAAGGATGTAGTCCTAGAAGAGAAGAAAATGGCGATGGATCTTGTACGAATTGTGGACCATACCAATCTGGATGTGTAAAAACTGAAACGGAAGAAAGTATTACACCGTAATTAAAGACAAAACAAAAAAGGTCTAAACTTATTAATTTTAACCACTGGGATAGTTTTCAGTGGTTTTTTTTATTTTTAGAAGTAAGGTTAACATCAGTGAGAGGTAACATTTTAACCAAGCATTTTAGGCTAAAAAACATCTCATTTACCTATAATTATCATAAAATCTGGCGACATTAAGACTGTAGCAGTATATTTAGCCATACTTCAAGTGATTCTAAAAAATAGGGGAAACCACGAATTAATAAAAATTAAACAAAATTTTATTATGCACGCATAGTTTATTATTTGTTTTTTTTGTAATTTCGCAATCGATTGAAAAGGATTTAAAAGACCATAAAATATGAAGATATTAGTATGTATCAGCCATGTGCCAGATACCACTTCAAAAATCAATTTTACAGATAGCAATACACAATTTGACACCAGCGGTGTTCAATTTGTGATCAATCCAAATGATGAATTTGGTCTGACTCGTGCCATGTGGTTCAAAGAAAAACAAGGAGCAAGTGTTGATGTAATTACTGTAGGTGGAGCAGAAGTAGAACCGACATTGAGAAAAGCGCTAGCAATAGGTGCAGACACAGCTATTAGAGTAGACACACCAGCCACAGATGGTTATCAAGTAGCAAAGCAATTAAGTGCTGTTGTAAAGGATGGTGGTTATGATCTTATCATAGCCGGTCGTGAATCAATCGACTATAACGGTGGAATGGTTCCAGGAATGGTCGCTGCAATGACAGGAGCTAGTTTTGTAAACACCTGTATTTCTCTAGAAGTAGATGGCTCTAATGCCACTGCCATACGTGAAATTGATGGTGGTAAAGAAACCGTAACAACAAGTCTTCCTCTGGTAATAGGTGGACAGAAAGGTCTTGTTGAAGAAAGTGACTTGAGAATTCCTAATATGCGCGGAATTATGATGGCACGTAAAAAACCATTAACTGTAGTTCCTGCAACAGATGCTACTACAGAAACCAATAGTATTTCTTTTACAAAACCAGAGCCTAAAGGTCAGGTAACTCTTGTAGATGCTGGAGATCTTGACAGATTAATCGATTTACTTCACAACGAGGCAAAAGCGATTTAAACCCTGATGATTAAAAAAGCAAAATAATTAAATGCTGTTTTAAAATATTTTAAGTATTTCGCTTTCGCGAAAGCGAAATTAAAAAAGGCTTATACCGCAATTGATAAGGTAATTATGCCAAACCATAACTAAACAAGTAACTGTCCATTACATATGGACGCTACAATAAAAATCAAAATACATGTCCGTACTCGTATATACAGAATCAGAAAACGGTAGTTTTAAAAAGACTGCTTATGAAGTAGCCAGTTATGCAAAAGGTGTGGCAGATATGATGGGAACAGATGTTGCCGCTATATCTTTTCATGCAAATGACGCTGGAGATTTAGGAACTTATGGAGTGAGCAGATTGCACAATGTAAGCGATTCCAAATTAGATAAATTTAATGCTGCAGCTTATGCTAACGCTATTGCACAAGCTGCAAAAGCTGAAAATGCAAAAGTAGTAGTGATCAGTTCTAGTGCAGACTCAAAGTACTTAGGATCCCTAGTAAGTGTACATTTAGAAGCGGGTTATGTTTCTAATGTAACCGAGCTGCCTTCTTCCAAAGAACCTTTTACGGTAAAAAGAACTGTCTTTACAAACAAAGCATTTGCTGATACAGCAATTACTACAGATGTAAAGTTAGTAGGAATATCTAAAAACGCTTACGGTCTTAAAGAAAAGGCAACTGATTGTGCCGTACAAGCATTTGCTCCATCATTAAGTGATGCAGACTTTACCGTTCACGTGCAGTCTGTAGATAAAGCTACTGATAAAGTGACTATCGCTGATGCTGAAGTAGTGGTAAGTGCAGGTCGTGGTATGAAAGGACCAGAAAACTGGGGAATGATAGAAGAGCTTGCTGACGTTTTAGGAGCAGCAACAGCTTGTTCCAAACCAGTTAGTGACTTAGGATGGAGACCTCATGGCGAACACGTGGGGCAAACAGGTAAACCAGTTGCTTCTAACTTATACATTGCCATAGGTATTTCTGGAGCGATACAGCACCTTGCAGGAATCAACTCTTCTAAGATTAAAGTAGTCATTAATACAGACCCAGAAGCTCCTTTCTTTAAGGCAGCAGATTATGGAGTTGTAGGTGACGCTTTTGAAGTAGTTCCAGCTTTGATTGAAAAGTTAAAAGCCTTTAAAGTGGCAAACGCTTAAGATTCTTGATAAGTTAATTAAGAATTTCTTAAATTTAAAGCTGTGCAATAAGAGAAAAACCTCATTTTTGCACAGCTTTTTTCATGAACTCGTTTAGGTTTTTTAAGTCTGGACGTAAATTATAACTTTTAATAGCAACTTAAGTCTTTTTAAACTGCATGGCATCGCTACGGAGTCTTAAAAAAAGCATTGAAATTTAAAAGAATAATTTTATAGCACATCATAAAAAGTATAACCGATTTCCATTCCCAGCAATTAACTAATCATGAGTCTAAAACGACTTAACATACGAGGCATATCTTACAGCCAAACTCAGAACGGTGCTTATGCATTAGTGCTTAAAGAAGTTGATGGCCCAAGGCAATTACCTATAGTTATAGGAGCATTTGAAGCGCAAAGTATTGCCATCGCGCTAGAAAAAGAGTTGAGTCCGCCGCGACCTCTTACCCATGATTTATTTAAAAGTTTTGCCCAACGATTCTCGATTACTGTTAAACAAGTGATCATTCACAAGTTAGTAGATGGTGTTTTTTACAGCAGCCTTATTTGTGAAAGGGATAAAATTGAAGAAATCATTGATGCCCGAACGAGCGACGCAATCGCTTTGGCGGTAAGATTTAAAGCACCTGTTTTTACTTATGAAAATATTCTGGAAGAAGCAGGAATTCAACAACACATCAAACCAGACAAAGAACTGGAAATTGCAGAATTGGATAGTGAAGAAATGATTGACGAGCTCATCAGTGCAGCAAGCGAAGAAGCAAACGATTACAGTAAATTCTCTTTAACCGAACTTAAAAAAATGTTAGGAGAGGCTGTTTCTAAAGAAAACTATGAACTAGCAGCACAAATCAGAGATGAAATATCTAAACGATAACCCCTTTCCGAAAAAATATGAATTCTTTTCTGCCCAGACTTCTTACTGCTTTAACTTTTATCTGTTTTTCATTTATAACAAATGCTCAAGACAACACCCTTATAGAAGGAACATGGGTGCTTAACTCGGCAAAGGCAGATGATCTTTCCCAAACAACACCCTACCAACTAGACAGTATTTCCTTTAACAAACAGAATTACAAGTACTACACTGGAGTAGACAGTCTCAATTCTAATGGCAGATTTATTTTACAAGGAGACTTTATCGCTCTTTATCCTAATGAACCACAAATAGACCTTAAACAGTTTGATCTAGAAAAGGTAAATGGCGATAGCTTATTATTAAAAAACAAGAGCGTTACCTATACTTTTTTAATCAAGAAAAAGATCATCTCTTCTAACATTGAAATATCTAATGAATTAGGATTTAGCTTTGAAAGCTTTTATCGAGGAATACTGGGTATCTTGTTTATTTTAGGACTTTGCTTTATACTAAGTAAGAATAAAAGGAAGATAGACTGGCGTTTAGTTATAGTAGGTATCACATTGCAAGTCGTTTTTGCTATTTCTGTTCTTAAATTTGAGAGTGTAGCCTACATTTTTGACGCTATTTCAACCGGTGTTGTTAGATTTCTTGCTGTGAGTGAAGCTGGAGCAGAGTTTGTTTTTGGTAATTTTATAGACACTAGTGGTAATTGGGGTTATGTATTTGCTTTTAAAGTACTCCCGACTATCGTTTTCTTTTCAGCCTTTACTTCTCTTTTATATTACTTAGGAGTCCTTCAGAAAGTAGTTTATGTCCTGGCGTGGATCATGAGTAAAACCATGCGATTAAGCGGTGCAGAATCACTTGCAGCTGCGGCTAATATTTTTATTGGACAGACAGAAGCTCCTCTAGTAGTAAAACCCTATCTGGAGAAAATGACCAAATCAGAAATGCTATGTCTTATGGTAGGTGGAATGGCCACTATTGCCGGTGGCGTCCTTGCTGCTTTTATCGGATTTCTAGGTGGAGAAAGTGAAGCTCAACAAATATTATTTACCAAGCACTTACTCACCGCATCCATAATGAGTGCCCCTGCAGCAATCGTAATAGCAAAAATGCTCTACCCAGAAGAAGACAAAACTAAAATAGACAGATCCCTTAAAGTTTCTAAAGATAAAATAGGTAGTAATATATTAGATGCTATTTCGCGTGGTACTACAGATGGATTAAAATTAGCTGTAAATGTAGGGGCCATGCTTCTTGTTTTTACAGCATTAATTGCGGTAGTAAATTTTGGACTAAAGGATTTAATAGGAGAATATACTGGGTTAAATTCTATCATAGAATCTTCTAGTAGCGGTAGGTACGACGGTTTTTCTATGCAGTACATTTTAGGTAACCTATTTGCACCTATCGCATGGGTTATAGGTGTTCATACAGACGATATTGTTTTAGTAGGACAACTCCTAGGTGAGAAAACAATCTTAAATGAATTCATTGCATATGGATCTCTTAAAGATCTTAAAGAAGCGGGTAAAATAATGCACCCTAAATCTATTATTATAGCCACCTATGCGCTTTGTGGATTTGCAAACTTTGCCTCTATTGGAATACAAATAGGCGGAATAGGCGTTCTTGCGCCCGGACAACGCAAGACCTTAGCCGCTTTTGGTATTAAGGCACTTATAGGAGGTACTTGTGCTGCACTGCTTACAGCCACTATAGCAGGGATGCTTTTTGGATAAATTTTAAAAAGAGAAGGTTTTGTTAAAGAAATGTTTATTTTTGCGACAGTTCTTATTCTAAAACAGGACCAGCCTTGAAATTTACCTCCTTCCACCATAAAATTGATTACACCTTTGGCTCCATGTATTGCTATGACAACTACGTTATAGGTCACTTACATTCTGGCGTAATTGTTAACAATGAAATTGCCATGCGCATGCTTACTGATATCAATGATTATTACGGCAAACAAAAAATAGTGTTTATCTCTAATCGTGAATTTGGCCATGAAGTAGATGCTAAAGTATACCAACTTGTGAACGCAAAAACTATGGTAGGAATCGCTATAGTTGGAACTACTCAAGAACAAAAAATTCAGGCTGCTACAGAGCAATCTTTATATTCTGGCTCCTTTGGCTTTTTTAGTAATATGGAAAGTGCGATCTCCTGGGCAGATTCATTTACTCATGATGAAGACGAGCGTCACGCTGGTTAATAAAAGCTTATATCTTCCATAGCATTTATTCGTTTTTAATTATAGATTTCAAGTAATTTGTATTGTTTGGCTTGCACAAATGTCAACAAAGCAACTTTATTGATTATGAAACAATACCAAGATTTACTTCAAGATATTTTAGAAAACGGCATCGACAAAGGCGATCGCACTGGAACTGGAACTCGCAGCCTATTCGGCCATCAAATGCGTTTTAATCTTCAAAAAGGCTTTCCTTTAGTAACAACAAAAAAGGTACACTTAAAATCCATTATTCACGAATTGCTGTGGTTGCTATCTGGGGATACTAACATACAGTACCTCAAAGATCATAACGTAAGAATATGGAATGAATGGGCTGATGAAAGTGGCGATCTAGGACCGGTTTATGGGCACCAGTGGCGCAATTGGAATGATGAAGGAATAGATCAAATCAAAGAAGTTATCAACACCTTAAAGACCAATCCTAACAGTCGCCGTATGATAGTAAGCGCATGGAATCCGAGCGTGCTACCTGATACTAGTAAAAGCTTTTCAGAAAATGTAGAAAATGGTAAAGCTGCTTTACCTCCTTGCCACGCCTTCTTCCAATTCTATGTGGCAAACAATAAGTTAAGCTGTCAACTGTACCAAAGAAGCGCAGATGTATTTCTAGGCGTTCCTTTTAACATTGCAAGCTATGCCTTATTAACAATGATGGTAGCGCAGGTATGCGATTTGGAATATGGTGATTTTATCCACAGCTTTGGTGATGTGCATATTTACAACAACTTAAGGGAGCAAGTAGAACTGCAACTAACCAGAGAACCCAGAGAATTACCGCAAATGAAACTGAATCCCGAAATCAAAGATATATTTGATTTTAAATATGAAGATTTCAGTTTAGAAAATTACGATCCGCATCCTGCTATTAAAGGGGTCGTTGCTGTGTAGACAAGTCTTATAAAATTTCTGTTTTCTTTATTATTTGTATGCTCTAGTCTATGCTACACTCCGGAAGATAGGTGTGAACATACCGAATACAAGACACCGCTACATACCGACCTATACGTATTTTATATTTTTCTGATCTGGCCTTAAAAGAATTTGAAAATAACGGCAAAGTAGTACTAAAATAAAAAACCAGCCCAACATCACCTATCACCTGATAGAGATGCGTAATCCAGAAACAGTCGAATTAATTTACCGACAGAAACACTACACCAACAAAGCTGAGTTTCCAAACTATGGAAAGTTCACCAACTATTCTTTGTAAAAACAACAAAGAGGAGTACCACTTCGATAAACTTAAAAGCGGTTAAAGCTAGAAATTATAAACCTATCAGTCCATATGGTTACTACAAAACCTTAGAAAAAGAACGGGAAATTAAAGATTGGGAAAAGCAACGCATAACATGGGAGAAAGAGGAATCCCAAAGACGTAAACAACCTGCAGGTGCACTTGCTAATTGCGTTGCTCCCAGAAATTTTGCTTTGATTGTCATCCTTTGGGCAGTAACAATACTTATTTTTTTTGGTGTTGGGCTTGTCAGGTACCTTACCATACACAAAGAGCCTCTCCCAAATAGACGTCGCAACAACGATATCGTATAGTATTAGATCTTTTCATTTGCTCTACCTACCATTATTTTGAATAAAGTAGAACTATATTAAATGAAAGCATGTATCTTCAAAATCCAATTAACTTGAGGTTAACGCTTTCGCGAAAGCGAAATACTCAAAAACATCTTAACTTTGACAAAATGATTTCTACAAAGCAACTTCTTCAACTTTTTATTGAAACCCGAACCGCTACAGAAGGTATATGTCAACCATTACAAACAGAGGATTATGTGGTACAGCCTAATGTGGATATATCGCCGCCTAAGTGGCATCTGGGCCATACAACTTGGTTTTTTGAAGAATTTTTACTCGATGCACACCTCCCCAATTACAAAAGATATCATGAAAACTACGCCTTTGTTTTCAATAGCTATTATGAAAGTATAGGAAAACGAGTGGTACGCACTGATCGTGGTAATCTTTCAAGACCTAGTGTTAAAGATATTTACGATTACCGAGTTTATGTGACTTCTCACATGCAAGAGTTGATTGAAAGTCACCTGACAGAAGAGCTTATACCCGTTTTAGAAATAGGCATTCATCATGAAAAACAACATCAAGAATTACTGCTTACCGATATCAAGTATATTTTAGGAAACAATCCTTTACAACCAGAATATGGCAGCGTTACCAATGAAGAACTCCTTGAAAATGCCGCTGTTGATTTTATAGAAATAAAAGAAGGGATTTATAAAATAGGTCATGCTTCTAAGGAATTTTGTTATGATAATGAGCAGCCTAGACATCGGGTGTTTTTAGAACCTTACGCCATCTGCAACTCTTTAGTAACAAATGGAGAATGGATAGAATTTATAAATGACGGTGGTTATTCTAACCCGATGATATGGCATACCGAAGGATGGGATTGGGTAAATAAAAACTCCATTGTTGCTCCTATGTATTGGCATCATGATAACGCTAAGTGGACGCACTATTTATTGAGCGGTTCAAAGGAAGTTAATCCGGCTGCTGCCGTAACTCATATCTCCTATTATGAAGCATTTGCTTTTGCACAATGGAAAGGCATGCGCTTGCCTACCGAGTTTGAATGGGAAGTTGCCCAGTCCAACTTCAAACATGGCAACCGATGGGAATGGACAGAAAGTGCCTACCTTCCCTACCCTAACTATCAAAAACCTGATGGTGCCTTAGGCGAGTACAACGGTAAATTTATGGTCAACCAGAAAGTACTGCGAGGCAGCTCTATCGCAACGCCGGTAAATCATGTGCGACCCACTTATAGAAACTTTTTTCACGCGCCACTTAGATGGCAATTTACAAGCTTGCGACTTGCCCAATCATTATGACAAAAAAAGAATCGTTCCAACAGGAATTTGAACAACACGTAAAAGAAGGACTGAGTAAATTTCCTAAGTTTTTAAGCTCTAAATATATTTATGACGATCGTGGTGATAAGCTCTTCCAGCAAATCATGGCATTGCCAGAATATTACCTGACAACGGCAGAGTTTAATATTATCAACCAGTACAAAAGTGATTTGAGGTCGCTTTTTGAGAATGATAAGGGATTTGACCTTATAGAACTAGGTGCTGGAGACGGAAAGAAAACTAAAGTATTTCTTGAAGAACTTGATCATCATAAATCTAACTTCACCTACATACCCATAGATATAAGCCAGCACGCTATAGACGAACTTTCTTCGTCTATTAAAAAAGTCTGGCCCAAAATGGATGTTCAAGGTGAACAAGGAACCTATTTCAAAGTCCTTAAACAACTGGCTAAATACAATAAAAGACCCAAGATGATTATGGTATTAGGCTCCAACATTGGAAATCTAGCCCATGCAGAAGCTATAGATTTTTTGAAACAGATTCAAAAAATTATGTCTTCAGAAGATAGATTGTTTATGGGGTTTGATCAGAAAAAAGACCCGTTGACGATTCAAACTGCCTATGCCGATACTACTGGTGTTACTCAGGAATTTAATCGCAATCTATTACATCGAGTAAATCGTGAAATGAATGCCGATTTTGATGTCAGTACGTTTGAGCACTGGGAAGCTTATGACCCAGAAAGCGGAACCGCAAAAAGCTACCTGCTGGCTACAAAAAAATGCGAGGTGAATATTAAAAAGTTACCTCTTAAAGTAAGTTTCAATAAATGGGAAACCATCCACACTGAAATTTCTCAGAAATACGACGACCATATGGTAGAATGGCTTGCAAAAGAATCTGGACTTCAAATATCTCAGATTTTTGAAGATCAAAAAAAGCTTTTCAAAGATTACCTGTTTAAAAAGAAAATTTAAAAAAAGCCATCCTAAGTTTTTAGGATGGCTTTATAAATTAGAGTTTTAAAAATCTAGTTGTTCAAGGATGCTCTAACTCCACCTGATGCAAATAAAGACCTCATTCTCGCTTTTTGTCCAGTACTGAACATGTACATACAGCTATCATCTACATAATCCATGTAATTCATAGTCATATCTGTAGATCTACAGTTGGTAGTTGGGTAAGAAGGGCAACCGTAATTTGCTCTATCTGAAGTAGGAGTGTCAGAAACAAAATCGTCTCTATTACATCTTCCATCACCCCAAATATGACGTAAGTTAAGGTAGTGACCTACTTCATGAGTTGTTGTTCTACCTCCATCAAATGGAACACTTAAATATCCGGTGTTTCCGAAATATTGAGGACCAACAACGATTCCATCAGTACTAGCGCTTCCTCCTGGAAACTGCGCATAACCTAAGATTCCACCACCTATATTACAAACCCAAATGTTCATTGCATTTGCAGGATCCACCACATCAACACCGCCATTAGCCGCACTTTTCATAGCGTCGTTAGTTCCCCATGACGTACGAGTGGAAGATTTTCTAGTAACACCAACAAGGTTGAATTGGATTTCTGTATCTGATGCTAAACCAGCAAATTGAGTTGGAACCCGAGCAGCATCGCTATTGGATTTTCTAAAATCAGCATTAAGTACGCTAATTTGAGAATTGATCTGAGCATCGCTTATATTTTCATTGGCATTACTATATATAACATGTACATAGACGGGTATATTAATTACCCCAAGATTATCAGCTGGAGGAGTACCGTCGCCACCACCCCCACCACCTCTAACAGGCTTCTTTTTCGACATAAACTCATTAGTAAATTGCTCTGTTTGCTCTTCAATCTCTAACACCTTTTGTTGAAAAGAAGGATCGAGCAACATTTTTTCATAGTTTTCATTAGCGTGACATTTTCTAGCTGCTGCTAGTTGAAGGCCGTCATTGTTAATGGCATCTAATGATTCTTCGTTGGAATCATTGCTACAAGACACAACTGCAAGAGCAACTAAAACGGATTATAATAATTTTTTCATTATGAGGTCTTTAAATTAGATTCTAAATATATATGAACAAGGCTTAGCCTTAACCTTTTTATAACATTTTAGAGGTCAGTAGCTAGTTACCTATTAATTTGTTTTGATAGATAATTTCTGAATTTACCATTCTAGTAACCAAATTAT
>Ga0307969_1000139_pt1 | contig 40877 bp, 28 predicted proteins | sample OrgLakmetagen710_FD_201841 | JGI IMG/M metagenome (GOLD analysis project Ga0307969, IMG submission 201841) | Saline water microbial communities from Organic Lake, Antarctica - #710 | ecosystem: Environmental > Aquatic > Non-marine Saline and Alkaline > Saline | place: Antarctica: Organic Lake... | reverse complement strand
CGCTGGAGCAGATCATCAAGCGCGGCGGCGCGCTCGGGGTGAAGGAAATCATCCTCGGCATGCCGCACCGCGGCCGTCTGAACGTGCTCGCAGCGGTGATGGGCAAGCCCTATCACGTGATCTTCCACGAGTTTCAGGGCGGCGATTCGCTGGGCGGCACCGATTACGCCTCCGGCGACGTGAAATACCACCTGGGCTCCTCGTCCGATCGCGAGTTTGACGGCAACCAGGTTCACCTGTCGCTGAGCCCGAACCCCTCTCACCTGGAGGCGGTGGACCCTGTGGTGCTGGGCAAGGCGCGCGCGAAACAGACCAAGTACCGGCGCGAGATGGGGGAGGACACCAACACCTCCGCCATGGTTCTGCCGCTCCTGCTCCACGGCGACGCGGCCTTCGCCGGCCAGGGCGTCGTGGCGGAATGCTTCGGCCTGTCCGGCCTTCGCGGCCACCGCACCGGCGGCGCGATCCACTTTGTCGTGAACAATCAGATCGGCTTTACGACCAATCCCAAGGACAGCCGCTCTTCGCCTTACCCGTCCGATGTGGCGCTGATGGTGCAGGCGCCGATCTTCCACGTGAACGGCGACGATCCTGAAGCGGTGACCTATGCAGCCAAGATCGCGGCGGAATACCGCCAGCTCTTCGGCAAGGACGTGGTCATCGACATGATCTGCTATCGCCGCTTCGGCCACAATGAAGGCGACGACCCCAGCTTCACCCAGCCGATCATGTACAAGGCGATCGCCGGCCAGAAGACGGCGCGCGAGATCTATGGCGACCGTCTGGTCGCCGAGGGCGTGGTCGGCGCGGGCGATGTGGACACCTGGCTGGAGGAGTTCGACACCTTCCTGGATCAGGAGTTCGACGGCGCCAAAGGCTACAAGGCCAACAAGGCCGACTGGCTGGACGGCGTGTGGTCCGGCCTCGGGCTTCCAGAAGAAGATGACCGGCGCGGTCAGACGGCGGTGGATATGGACACGCTCACCCGTGTCGCCGACCGGATGACCAGCGTTCCAGACGGCGTCAACATCCACAAGACCCTGAAGCGGGTCATGGACAATCGCCGCAAGGCGGTGCTGGAGGACGGCGAGGGCATCGACTGGTCGACGGCCGAACATATGGCCTTCGGCACCTTGCTGACCGAGGGCTTCGCGGTGCGTCTGTCGGGCCAGGATTCCGGGCGCGGCACCTTCTCCCAGCGCCATTCCCACGTCATCGATCAGCAGACCGAGGAGCGCTACACGCCGCTGAACCACATCACCGAGAGGCAGGCGCGCTATGAGGTGATCGACACCATGCTGAGCGAGGAGGCGGTGCTCGGCTTCGAGTACGGCTACTCCACCTCGGCGCCCAATACGCTGACCATGTGGGAAGCCCAGTTTGGCGACTTCACCAACGGCGCGCAGGTCATCATCGACCAGTTCATCTCCTCGGCGGAGCGCAAATGGCTGCGCATGTCGGGCCTGGTGATGCTTCTGCCCCACGGCTATGAGGGCCAGGGCCCCGAACACTCGAGCGCGCGCCTGGAGCGCTATCTCCAGCAGTGCGCCGAAGACAACATGCAGGTGGCCAACTGCTCTACGCCGGCGAACTATTTCCACATTCTGCGCCGGCAGATTCACCGCAATTTCCGCAAGCCGCTGGTGCTGATGACGCCCAAGAGCCTGCTGCGCCACAAGCGCTGCGTCAGCCCGCTGGCCGAGTTCGGACCCAATTCAAGCTTCCACCGGGTGCTGTGGGACGATGCGGACACGAAGGTGCGCAAGGGCCGCGACGACGTCGCCTCGGGGCGCACCGAGATCAAGCTGGCCGCCGATTCCAGGATCCGCCGGGTCGTCCTGTGTTCGGGCAAAGTCTATTATGACCTGTTGGAAGAGCGCGAGAGCCGCGGGATCGACGATGTCTATATCCTGCGCGTGGAGCAGTTCTATCCCTTCCCGGCCAAGTCGGTGATCGACGAGCTCAAGCGCTTTGCGAAAGCCGACATCGTCTGGTGCCAGGAAGAGCCGCGCAATATGGGCGCCTGGACCTTCGTGGAGCCCTATATCGAGTTCTGCCTGGACAAGGCCGGGTCGAAGGTTTCGCGGCCCGCCTACGCCGGCCGTGCGCCGTCGGCCTCCACAGCCACGGGCCTTCTCTCCAAGCACCAGGCCCAGCAAAAAGCCCTGATCGACGAGGCGCTGGGCCAGTAGGTCCGCGCCATCCGCCTAGAAAGACAAGAAAGAGCCGCAAACCATGACCGATATCACCGTCCCGACCCTGGGCGAGAGCGTCTCCGAAGCGACCGTCGGCGCCTGGCAGGTCAAAGAAGGCGACGCCGTGAAAAAGGACGACGTCCTGGTGGAGCTGGAGACCGACAAGGTGTCGGTCGAGGTTCGCGCCGAGGAAGACGGCGTGCTCGCCTCGATCAGCGCCCAGGAAGGCGACACCGTGGAGATCGGCGCCAAGCTCGGTGAGCTGGGCGAAGGCTCGGGCGAGACGTCGAAGAAAGACGCCAAGCCGGCCAAGTCCGAAGCGAAGCCGGACACGAAAACTGCGGCGAAATCCGAGCCCAAGGCTGAAGCCAAATCCGAAGAGAAATCCTCTGGCGGCTCTTCTGGCGGCGGCGACCTCATCGAAGCCAAGGTGCCGGTGATGGGCGAGAGTGTGGCTGAAGGTCAGATCGGGTCCTTCCTGGTCAAGGCGGGTGACCGCGTCGAGCAGGACCAGGCGCTCATGGAGATCGAGACCGACAAGGTCGCGGTGGAAGTGCCCAGCCCGGCTGCAGGCGTGGTCGAAGAATTCACTGTCGCTGAAGGTGATACCGTCACGCCTGATCAGGTCGTCGCGAAAATCCGCGCCGGTGCGTCCGGTGGCGGCTCGAAAGACAGCGGCGGCTCGAAAGACAGCGGCGGCGATTCTGCGCCGGCCAAGGCGAGCAGCAGCGGGTCCTCCGAAGCCAAGGCCATGCCCAGCGCCAAGCGCGTGGCGGCGGAAAACAATCTCGATCTCGCCAAAGTCGAAGGCAGCGGCAAGGACGGCCGCGTCACCAAGGGTGACGCCCTGAAAGCGCTGGAAAGCGGCGGGCGCCCCGCCGCGCCAGCTCCGGGTGCCCCCTCGAAATCGCGTGAAACCGGCGAGCGCGAAGAGCGCGTGAAGATGACGAGGCTTCGCCAGACCATCGCCAGGCGCCTGAAAGAGGCGCAAAGCACCGCGGCGATGCTGACCACCTATAACGAAGCCGACATGAGCGCGATCATGGCGCTGCGCAAGGAGATCCAGGAGGATTTCGTCGCAAAGCACGGGGTCAAGCTGGGCTTCATGAGCTTCTTCGTGAAGGCCTGCGTCACCGCGCTGAAGGAGCTTCCCGCCGTTAACGCCGAGATCGACGGCACGGACATCATCTACAAAAATTACTACGACATGGGCGTGGCCGTGGGCACCGATCGCGGCCTGGTGGTCCCGGTCGTCCGTGACGCTGACCAGATGAGCCTCGCGGAAATCGAAAAGAAAATCATCGATCTGGGCAAGCGCGCCCGGGACGGCAAGTTGGGAATCGACGAGATGCAGGGCGCCACGTTCACGCTGTCCAATGGCGGCGTTTACGGCTCGCTCCTGTCCAGCCCGATCCTTAATGCGCCCCAGTCGGGCATTCTGGGTATGCACAAGATCCAGGACCGCCCGGTGGCCCTCAACGGCGAGGTGAAGATCCGCCCGATGATGTATCTGGCGCTGTCCTACGACCACCGCATCGTCGACGGCAAGGAAGCCGTGACCTTCCTGGTGCGCGTGAAGGAAAGCCTTGAGAACCCTCAGCGCATGCTGCTGGACATCTAGGCGCGCCCCTACAGCGCTGACCAAACGCGCCGCTCCACGCCAGCCCTGTCAAAGGGTGTGGCGGGGGCGGCGTCTTTGTATGGATTTGGCGCTGGCGGGCGGGCGCGCCGGCTATTTCAGGCCCAGCTCGGCTTTCAGGGCCGCGATCTCGGCCTTCCAGACCTTCGCGCTTGAATCAGACGGCATGCGCCAGTCGCCGCGCGGGCTGAGGGCGCCGGCGCTGGTGAGCTTGGGGCCGTTCGGCATGGCCGAGCGCTTGAACTGGGAGAAGCCGTAGAAACGCCAGGCGAAGACCTCCAGCCAGTGGATGATCTCCTGCAGCGTGTAGGCGCGCCGGTCGGCCTCGGCCACGTGGGGCGGCCAGACCCCGCGGGTCACCTCTCCCCAGGCGGCGTGGGCCAGGAACGCGATCTTTTGCGGCCCGTACCCGAAGCGCGCGGCGTAGTGCAGGGTGAAATCCTGCAGCGCATAAGGCCCGATCACGCTTTGGGTGGACTGGATGTCGGCGCCGTCCTCCTGGGGGACGAGCTCCGGCGAGATCTCGGTGTCCAGGATCGCTTCAAGACAGCGCGAGACCTCCGGGCCGAACTCGGAGCGGCGCGCTACCCAGGCGATGAGATGCTGGATCAGCGTTTTGGGCACGCCTGAATTGACGTTGTAATGGGCCATCTGGTCGCCCACGCCATAGGTGCACCAGCCCAGCGCCAGCTCCGACAGATCCCCGGTGCCGATCACCAGCCCGTCCTCGTGATTGGCGAGCCGGAACAAATAATCAGTGCGAAGCCCGGCCTGCACGTTCTCGAAGGTGCGGTCATAATGCTTCTCGCCGTCCGCATAGGGATGGCCGATATCGGCGAGCATCTGTGTGGAGGCCGGGCGGATATCGATTTCGCGGTGCTCCGCGCCCAGCCCCTTGATCAGCGCCAGGGCGTGGTTGCGCGTCTTGTCCGAGGTGGCGAAGCCGGGAAGCGTCACGGCCAGGATCTGGGTGTGGTCCAGCCCCAGGCGGTCGAAGGCGCGCGCACACACGATCAGGGCCTGGGTGGAATCCAGCCCGCCGGATACGCCGATGACCGCGCGCTTGACGCCCGTGGCGCGAAGCCGCTGCACCAGCCCCTGCACCTGAATATTGTAGGCTTCAAAGCAATCTTCATCGAGCTTTTCTGCATCGCTCGGGACGAAGGGAAAGCGGTCGATGGTGCGCTGGAGCGGCGTGCTCTCGCTCTGCTGAGGGGCCAGGTCAAACCCGATGCGGCGAAACCGGGAGACCCGGTCGCCGGCGCGCTTCACCGCGTCGCGCCAGGTGGACAGGCGCAGGCGGTCCGCGCGGATGCGCTCCAGATCGATATCCGCGTACACTTTGGCGTGGCCGTTGAGGAAGCGCTCGCCTGCGGCCAGGCACGCGCCCTGCTCGTACACCAGGATCTGCCCGTCCCAGGCGAGATCGGTGGTGCTTTCGCCGGAACCGGCGGCGGCGAAGACATAGGCGCCCATGGTTTTGCGCGAATGGGCGTCGCAAAGGGCGGCGCGCTCTCTCGCCTTGCCCACCGTGGCGTTCGAGGCGGAGAGGTTGACCATCACCGTCGCGCCGGCCAGCGCGCCGTCAATGCTGGGCGGATGGGGCGACCAGAAATCCTCGCAGATCTCGGCGTGAAGGGTGAAGCCGGGAAGGTCGCGCGCCTCGAAGACCAGATCGGTGCCGAACGGGGCCTCGATCCCGTCAAGGGTGATCGTGTCGGCGGTCACCGCGTCGGCGTCGGCGAACCAGCGCTTCTCATAGAACTCACGGTAATTGGGCAGGAAGCTCTTCGGCACCACGCCCAGGATCCGGCCGCGATGGATCACCACGGCGCAATTGAACAATAAGTCCCGGCTTTGCACCGCGGCGCCGATAATGATCACCGGCTGCAGGCTCGCGCTCGCCTCCACGACCCGGCGAACGGCCCTGGCGCTCGCCTTGATCATGGAGGCCTGCATGTGCAGATCATCCAGCGAGTATCCGGTGACGCAGAGCTCGGGAAACAGCGCCACCGCCGCGCCGGCGTCGTGGGCCTCGCCGGCCAGCTCGATGATGATCCCGGCGTTCTGGTCCGGCTCTGCCAGGGCGACCTGCGGCGCGAACGCTGCGACGCGCGCCATGGCGTGGCGATAGAGATTGTCGAACGCGGCCATCTCGATCTCGGCCTTCTCGATCTCGGCCATGGCGATACCTTATCCAGCCGGTGTGCTCAGGGAGGCGAAACCGGACTTTTGCTCAGGGTGAGTATATATAGGCGGGACGCGCCCGCGTAAACCGGCCATCAGGCGGCTGAAAGGTCCACCGCGCCGCTCAAATCCTCGGCTTCGGATCTGAAGGCCGAGGGCAGCTTGGCGCCGGTGAAGCAGGCGCCGGAAAAGCGGGCCTTGCGCACGTCCGCACCGTGGAGCCGCGCATAGGAGAGATCGGCGCCCTTGGCTTCGATATTGCGAAGGTCCGCGCCGGACATGTCGGCGTAGCGAAGCACCGCCGCCGCCAGCGAGGCGGCCAGCAGGCGCTCATTGGGCAGCAGCAGTGGGCCGAGCCTGGCTTCGCGCAGATCGGCGTTATTGAGCCGCGCCCCCGACAGGTCGGCGCCCCGCAAGTCCGCGCCGCGCAGGCACGCCATGCGCAGATCGGCGTTGGCCAGCTTGGCGCCTTGAAGTTCGGCGCCCTCCATGTCGATGCCATAGAGCACCGCGCCGCGCGCGTGCAGGGCGGTGAGATTGCGCCGGGCGAGGGTTTTCAGCCCGCGCAGATCCTTGCCGTCGAAGGTGGAGGGTGCGCCTTCGGCGCCGCCGGTTTCGCACCAGCGCGCATGGCGATCCAGGGCCTTGGCGGTCTCGCCGCCGGGATCGGCGATTTCGGCCGGCGGCGCGTCGCGCAGCGATCCCTGCATGTCGGCGCCTTGCAGCTGCGCCATCTCCAGGCGCGTCCCGATCAGCACCGTGTCGCGCAGATCCGCGTCGGTCAGGTCGGCGCCCTGGAGGTCGGCGCCTTCCAGATTGGCGCCGGGAAAGCGCGAGTTTCGAAGATTTGCGCGGGTCAGGCGCGCGCCGATCAGAACCGCGTCGGAAAAGTCGGCCGACTGGGCGACGGCGCCGGTCATCTTGGTCTGGGTCAGGTTGGCCCGCGCAAAACTCGCCTCGGTCGCCTCGCCGGGGCGCTGCTCATGGGTGAGGATGGCGAGGCCCTTCTCGCGGTCCACCTGAGCGATAGCGCCCTCGCGCAGATCGGCTTGTGAGAGGTCGGCGCCGGTCAGGTCCGCGCCGCGCAGAATCGCGCCGCGCATGTCGGCGCGATGGAGCACCGCGCCGGCCAGGTTGGCCCGGCGCAGGTCGGCGGCGAACAGGGTGGCGCGGGTCAGATTGGCGCCAGCGAGATTGCAGCCCTCCAGAACCGCGCCGGACAGATCGGCGTCGGCCAGATTGCGCCCGGACAGATCAAGATCCTTCAGCACCTTGTAGGAGAAGTTTGCGCGCGCTCCGCCCATGCGCCCGGACATGAGAAAATCATGGCGCTTGCAGGCCTCGTCCACCTGGGCCTGGCTCAGGGTCTTGTATTCGATGGGCTTGCCGATCATCGCAGCGTCCGCCTTACGCCCGCGGCGTGCGCGCGGGCCGTTCTGAACCATCGCCTGTTTAGCGTTAACGCTGCGTTGCCCCGCTGTCAGAGCCTGCGGACCCGGGTGAGGCCCTGTGCGCCCAGGCGCGACAGGGCGTCGGCCTCGCTCTCGCCGGGCTGCAGGGCGAAATCGGCGTCAAAAAGCGCTGCGCGTAAATCCTGCGCGACAAGCGGGCGCCCGGTTTTCAACCGGGTGAAGAAGCCGGCGTTGAGTGCTTCAGCCTCCGGGCGTCGCACGTCTTCAATCACCTGAATCCCGGCCTCGCGCAGCATCGCCGCGCCGCGCCCGGCCACCGCTTTGAACGGATCGGTGCAGGCGATGATCACCGCGGCGGGTCTCGCCCGGATCAGCGCCTCGGCGCAGGGCGGGGTCTCGCCGTAATGGGCACAGGGTTCAAGGGTCACGTAAACGCGCGCGCCCGTTGCGCCAGACCCGGCCTTGTCCAGCGCCTGGGTTTCGGCATGGGGCCGCCCGCCGGGGGCGGTGGCGGCCGCGCCGATCACCCGGCCCGCCTTGACGATCACGCAGCCCACCGCCGGATTGGGCGCGGTGGATCCCAGCGCCGCATAGGCCAGCGCCAGGGCCGCGTCCATGAAGCGCAAATCGTCTGGTGCGGCCGCGTCCATGGCGCTTACGGGCAGGGCGGCAGGGGGTTGGCGCGCGATTCGTCGAGGTAGCGCGCGCTTGTGGGCGTCACCCCGGACAACTCGATCATAAGCGGGTTTCCGGTGGGAAACTCGAAGCCCATGATGTTATCGGGCGACACCGCGAAAAGCTCCATGAGCAGGGCGCGTAGCGAATTGCCATGGGCGGAGATGAGCACGTCGGCGCCGGCTTCAAGCTTGGGCGCGATGATATCGGCGAAATGGGGCGCGACCCGCTCGCGGGTGAGCTTGAGGCTCTCCGTCGCAGGAAGGGCGCCCGGATCAAGGGCGGCGTAACGCGAATCGAAGCGGGGATGGCGCCTGTCGTCCACGTTCAGGGCCGGCGGCGGCGTATCATAGGAGCGCCGCCAGATTTTCACCTGGTCCTCGCCATGCTCGGCGGCGGTCTCCGCCTTGTCCAGGCCCGTGAGCGCGCCGTAATGGCGTTCGTTGAGGCGCCAGGACTTGTCCACCGGGACCCAGACCCGGTCGATGGCCTCCAGCCCGATCCAGAGGGTGCGTATGGCGCGTTTCAGAACGCTGGTGAAGGCGAAGGCCGGCTCGAAGCCTTCAGCCTTCATCAACTCGCCGCCGTGCAGCGCCTGCGCCTCTCCGGTCTCGGTCAGGTCCACATCGACCCAGCCGGTGAACCGGTTTTCCAGATTCCAGCGGCTTTCGCCGTGACGGGTGAGGACGAGACGGGTCATGGCGGCCCCCTTGTTTCCTGCGCATCGGCGTCGGGTGTTTGCAGCGAAGCGGGTTTAGCCGTACGCGGGCCCCGCGTCGAGACCGCGTGACGACTGCGGCGATCGCGCGCAGATGATTAAGAATCTTGAAATGATCGTGGCGCGCCCCTTGCAGGTTGAGCCCAAAGAGCGCACAATTTTTCCGTGGTGGGACGAGTTTTGAAGCTTTGGGGGGCTTCTTATGCAGCGGGTTACTCTGACTTTAGCCGACGATATCGAGGCACAGACCCTTGATCGGCTGGTGGCGCGCTTCGCCGAGGAACTGGCCGCGCGGTCCGACGAATGCGTGTTCTATCTTAGTCAGCCCGGCGGGGAGCAGCCTGAGCGCATCGTCGAGATGGAGACCGCGGAGACGCTGCAGCGCTTCATCGACTTTGTGACGCCCCATCTGGCCACTGCAATGGCGTGAGGCCGCGCGACGACGCGGATGGCGGCGCTTGCGTCGCACGCGCGCGGGTGGTGTAACCCGCTCCCATGAACTCCAACGATTCCAGTAACGATCCCAGATCCGCCACTTCGGTTTTGGCCTCCATGCGCAACACCTTGCGCCTGGAGAAAGAGGGCCTTGAGGCTCTCTCCGCCCAGCTTGACGACGGGGCGGTCAAGGCGGTCGGGCTTATCGAGACCCTCAAGGGCCGTGTGATCGCCGCGGGCCTGGGCAAGTCCGGCCATGTGGCGCGCAAGATCGCGGCGACGCTCGCGTCCACGGGAACGCCTGCGCTCTACGTCCACCCTTCCGAAGCCAGTCACGGCGATCTGGGGATGGTCACCAAGGATGACTGCGTCATCGCGCTGTCCAAATCGGGCGAAACCCGCGAGCTGAGCGACATGATCGCCTATTGCCGGCGCTTCTCGATCCCGCTGATCGCCATGACCGCGAGGCCGGAAAGCACGCTGGCGCGCGCCGCCGACATTCTTCTGTCCATTCCCGACGCGCCCGAGGCGAGCGGGGAGACGCGTGCGCCCACCACCTCGACGACGCTCATGATGGCGCTGGGCGACGCGCTGGCCGTGGCGCTGATCGAGGCCCGCGGCTTCAGCGCGAAGGACTTCGCGCGCTATCACCCCGGCGGCGCGCTGGGCGCCGCTCTGGCGCGTGTGGACGATGTCATGCACGCCGGCGCGGCGATGCCGCTGGCGGGCGAAGACGACACAATGGGCGCGGCGCTGATCGAAATGAGCGCCAAGGGTTTCGGCTGCGTCGGCGTGGTCGGCGCGGACGGGCGTCTGTCGGGCATCGTCACCGACGGCGATCTGCGCCGCCACATGGACGCCTCACTGCCGTCGAAACGGGTGGACGCGGTGATGACGCGCAATCCCGCCACGGTGGTGCGCGGCGCCCTGGCCTCGGACGCCATGCGTTTGATGACCGAGGGCGATCGCAAGATCACCCAGATTTTTGTCTGCGAGCCCGGCGGTGCGCCGGTCGGCCTCTTGCACATCCACGATCTGCTGCGTATCGGCGTCAGCTGAGGCGTAAACCTTTAGGGGACCTGAATGCAACTGGAAGCCAAACCGAACACTTGGCTGTTCGAGACCGAGGCGTTCGTCGCGCCCACAGGGTTTCGCGAGTATGACGCGCGCTGGTGGTTCGGCCATCCAGGTTCCGACAAGCCGCCGCAGATCAATCTTTATGGGATTCAGGCGCTGGGGCTGGGGCTCGGCACGCTGATTCACGAGCTTGGAAAAGCGCCGAAGATCGTCACCGGGCATGATTTCCGCGGCTATTCGCTGGGGGTGAAGCAGGCGCTGGAAGTCGGGCTGATGCAGGCCGGGATCGAGGTTCACGATATCGGCCTGGCGGTCTCGCCCATGGCCTATTTCGCGCAATTCCATCTGGATGCGCCTTGCGTGGCGATGGTGACGGCGAGCCATAATTCCAACGGCTGGACCGGGGTGAAAATGGGCGTCGAGCGTCCGCTCACCTTCGGACCCGACGAGATGGGGCGCCTTAAGGAGATCGTGCTGAGCGATCAGGGCTTGACGCGCTCGGGCGGCGGGTATGTGCGCGCGCAAGGCGTGGCGGAGGCCTACAAGGCTGATGTCGCCAAAGGCGCGGCGATCAAGCGCAAGCTGAAAGTGGTCGCGGCCTGCGGCAACGGTACTGCGGGCGCCTTTGCGCCGGACGTGCTGCGCGCCATGGGCGTCGAGGTCGTGGAGATGGATTGCGATCTCGACCACACCTTCCCGAACTACAACCCCAACCCGGAAGACATGAAGATGCTGCACGCGGTCTCGGCGAAGGTGCGCGAAGCCGGCGCCGATATCGGCCTGGCTTTTGACGGCGACGGAGACCGGTGTGGCGTGGTGGACGAAACCGGCGCGGAGATCTTCGCCGACAAGGTGGGCCTCATGCTGGCGCGCGACCTGTCTGCGACCTTCGCCGACGCGACCTTCGTGGTGGATGTGAAATCCACCGGGCTTTACGCCACCGATCCGGTCCTCAAGGCCAACGGCGCCACGACACAGTACTGGAAGACCGGCCATTCCTACATCAAGCGGCGGGCCAACGAGCTGGGCGCCCTGGCCGGGTTTGAAAAGTCCGGACACTACTTCCTGCAGCCGCCCATCGGCCGCGGTTATGACGATGCGCTGGTCTCGGCGCGCGTGATCCTGGAGATGCTCGACCGCAACCCTGACCAGACCATGTCGCAGCTCTTCGCCGCCCTGCCTGTGAGCTATGGCTCGCCGACCATGTCGCCGGCCTGCGACGACGAAAAGAAATACGCCGTGATCGATCAAATCGTGGCGCGGTATGAGAGCCGGCGTGACGCCGGCGAGACGATCGCGGAACGCAAGATCATCGACATCAACACGGTCAACGGCGTGCGCTTCACGCTGGAGGGCGGGGCCTGGGGGCTCGTGCGTGCATCCAGCAACTCCCCTAATCTCGTAGTGGTGGTGGAGAGCCTGGAGAGCAGGGACGACATGCGCGCGGTGTTCGCCGACATCAAATCGGAGCTGGCGCGCCATGACGCTGTCGGAGCGTTCGACCAGGAGGTTTGACGGGGTGAGGCTTATCAACGCGCCAGATCCGAATATTAATTCTATTTCATAGCTATAGGGGATGTTGAGTGTCGCTGCTTGGGAATGAAGGCTTTACGCGGTACGCCTTTGGGGTCAAGACTCTGCAAGTGAGGGAAATCTTGAAGGTTTCGGTGGGGGGCTGACGGTGCCGGGACAGCTGCGTCTTAAGCGGATGAAAGCTCAGCGCCTGCTTCGCAATGCGATCGGCAGGCTGGTTACACTGCCGCGCCCTTCGAAGCGGGTCTTGAAGGTCGGCTATGACATGCTGGCTGTCTGGGTCGCCCTGGCGGCGACGTACGCCCTGACGGATTTCAACGTCGCCTTCGACCGGAACTTTATCCTGCTGCTCGTCCTCCAGGCGCCGACCGTCGTGATGGTCCATTTCCTCGCCGGGCTGTACAGCCCGATCGCCTATGCCCGCGATATCGATCTTCTACGGGCCGGCGGGCTCGGCGCGCTGTGCGGCGGCGCGATCATCGCCACGACCAGCCTTGCCGGGGTGACCGAACTGCCCGTGGCTGGTTCGGTGATCTTTGCAGCCTTTCTGACCCCGCTTACGGGCGGCGGGCGCGTATGGGTGCGCAGCTTCATGTCGGAGCGCAAGACCCGTGAGGGCGAACGGGTGCTGATTTATGGCGCGGGCGAGGCCGGCCGGCAGCTGCTCGCCGCATTGCGCGAGCGCGGCCACCACCAGGTCGTGGCGTTCGTGGACGATGCGGCGGAGCTGTCCGGACAGCGTATCGGCGGCGTCTCGGTGTTTGCGGCCTGTGATATCGTGGATGTCCTGCGTACGGTTCACGCCGATACGATCATGCTGGCCATGCCGTCTGTAACCGCCAGCAAGCGGCGCGAGATCCTGCATCGCCTCGAGCCGCTCGAGCAGACCGTGCGCACGGTTCCCGACATCAACGACATCCTGTCCGGCAAGGCGCCGTTGAGCCAGGTCCGCGCGATCATGCCCGAAGATCTGCTGGGCCGGGATCCTGTCCCGGCGCGCCGCGAGCTCATCGAGCCGATGATCGCGGGACGCTCCATCATGGTCACCGGTGCGGGCGGGTCGATCGGTTCCGAGCTTTGCCGTCAGATCATCAAGCTGAAGCCGCGCCGTCTGGTCCTGGTGGAGCAGAGCGAGTATGCGCTTTACATCATCCTGCAGCGGCTGCGCGCCCAGTCCGAAGACTTGTATGACCGGGTCAGCGGGCATCTCGGCACTGTCGAAGATGAAACCCGCATGCACCAGATCCTCGCCGAGCACGACGTGGAGGCAGTGTTCCACACTGCGGCCTACAAGCATGTGCCGCTTGTGGAGACCAATGCGGTGGATGCTGTGCGCAACAACGCCCACGGCACGGCTCGGCTGGCGCGCGCGGCCATCAAGGCTGGCGTGACCACCTTTGTTCTCGTCTCCACCGACAAGGCCGTGCGCCCGGCCAATGTCATGGGCGCCAGCAAGCGCCTGGCCGAGCTGGTCTGCAAGGCGTTCTCGCAAAACCAGTCCGGCACCAAGTTCGCCGTCGTGCGGTTCGGCAACGTGCTGGACTCCTCCGGGTCCGTGGCGCCTCTGTTCCGCGATCAGATCGAAAGAGGCGGGCCGGTCACCGTCACCCATAACGAAGCGACGCGCTATTTCATGACGCTGAGCGAGGCGGCGCAGCTGGTGATTCAGGCCGGCGCGTTGACCAAGGGCGGCGATGTCTTCGTGCTCGGCATGGGCGAGCCGGTGCGCATCACCGACCTGGCCTGCCGCATGATCCGTCTGGCCGGTTACCGCCCGCGCTTTGCAGAGGAGGGCGCCGGATCAAGCCGCGAGATTCTTGTCACCTTCACGGGTTTGCGCCCCGGCGAAAAGCTCAGCGAGGAGCTTTTCATCACCCAGGCGGCCGACGGCACCGAGCATCCGCTGATCCTGCGCGAAGGCGATGAACCGCTTGATCCGTCCGCCCTCAACGGCCTGGTGGCCCGGCTCGAGGCCGCCTGTCATGCCCGTGATTTTGATTTCATCTGCGAACTCCTGATGCACCGCTTCGTGCACTACCGCCCGGGCGCCAAGCCGGAAACGGAAGTAAAGCCGGGTCAGGTCGATATCGCGTGACCCTTCGCCGGCGCCTGCATTCAGCGGCGCTCCTGGATATTCGAACGCGAGACTCGTCATTGCGGCGGACGGCGCGACTGTGTAACAGCGGGCGCGCAGGAAGCGGCGAACGGCTGGAATGCTGTCGCTATGATTGAAGGGTGACGGAATGCGCGTTGCAATGATCGGTACGGGCTATGTCGGACTGGTGTCGGGGGCGTGCTTCGCTGATTTCGGCCACCACGTGACATGCATCGACAAGCTCGAGGACAAGATCGAGCTGCTGCGGTCCGGCGGCGTGCCGATCTATGAGCCGGGCCTGGACCTGCTGATCGAGCGGAATGTGCGCGAGCGCCGGCTGGATTTCGCCACCGACCCGACTGAGGCGGTGAGCGAGGCCGATGTCGTCTTTATCGCTGTCGGCACGCCGTCGCGGCGCGGCGACGGCCACGCCGACCTCACCTATGTCTACGCGGCGGCCGAGGAAATCGCCAGGCAGATGGACGGATTCACCGTCGTGGTGACTAAATCCACCGTGCCGGTGGGCACCGGTGACGAGGTGGAGAGAATCATTCGCGAGACCCGGCCCGACGCCGATTTTGCGGTGGTCTCCAACCCTGAGTTCCTGCGCGAAGGCGCTGCGATCGAGGACTTCAAGCGCCCTGACCGGGTCGTGGTGGGCGCCGAGGACGAGCGCGCCGAGGCGGTGATGCGGGAGCTTTATCGCCCGCTCTTCCTGAACGAGACGCCCATCGTGTTCACCAAGCGGCGCACCTCCGAGCTGATCAAATACGCCGCCAACGCCTTCCTCGCGATGAAGATCACCTTCATCAACGAGATCGCCGATCTGTGCGAAGCCGTGGGCGCGGACGTTCAGGAAGTGGCGCGCGGCATCGGCCTTGATAACCGCATCGGCAAGAAGTTTCTCCACGCCGGTCCGGGCTATGGCGGCTCATGCTTTCCCAAGGACACCCAGGCTCTGGCCCGCACGGCGGCCGAGGCCGGTACGCCAGTCCGCCTTGTAGAGACCGTCATCGACATCAATGACAAGCGCAAGAAGGCGATGGCCGGCAAGGTGATCAGGGCGTGCGGCGGGGATGTCGCCGGAAAGACGATCGCAGTGCTCGGCCTGACCTTCAAGCCCAATACCGACGACATGCGCGACGCGCCGAGCCTGGATCTGATTCCGGCGCTGCAGGAAGCGGGAGCCAAGGTGCGGGCTTTCGATCCCGCCGGCGTGGAAGAAGCTGAAAAGCTGCTGTCCGGCGTGGAGTTTACGACCGGTCCATATCTTTGCGTCGAGGGCGCCGATGCGCTTGTGCTCGTCACCGAATGGAACGAGTTCCGCGCGCTGGACCTGGACCGAATCAAGTCCTGTCTGGTCGAGCCGGTGATCGTGGACCTCAGGAACATCTACGATCCAGCCGAAATGGCGGGCCGTGGGTTCCGGTATGTCAGCGTCGGACGCCCTGGCGATGCCGGCTCTCACTAGCGCCGGACTGGAAGAGACGGGAGACAGCTCGTGTGCGGCATTGTCGGAGTGGTCGGAGACGGCCGGGCGCGGGAGATCATCCTGGAAGGCCTGAAGCGGCTTGAATACCGGGGGTATGACTCCGCAGGAATCGCTCTGGCCGCAAACGGCGGAGTCGAGCGCAGGCGCGCGGTGGGCAAGGTTCAAGGCCTGTTCGACAAGGCCGGCGACCTGCCCGCGTCCAGCCAGGGAATCGGACATACTCGCTGGGCCACCCATGGCGCGGCGAACGAGGCCAACGCCCATCCCCATCGCGCCGGGCGCGTGACGCTTGTCCATAACGGGATCATCGAGAACTTCCGCCCGTTGAAGGACGAGTTGGAGGCCGCCGGCCGCCGCTTCGAGAGCGAGACCGACACCGAAGTGGTGGCCCAGCTCATCGACGCGGCGCTAGACGCCGGCGCCGCGCCGGTGGACGCGGTCCGCAAGACGGTGTCCCGCCTGACCGGGGCGTTCGCCCTGGCGGTCATGATTGATGGGCAGGAGACGCTTCTGTTCGGCGCGCGCCGGGGCGCCCCCCTGGTCGCCGGACTGTCCCGCGACGCCGGCTTCATCGCCTCCGATGCGCTGGCGATCAGCGGAGAGGCCCAGTCGCTGATCTATCTCAAGGACGGCGATCTGGCGGTCATGAGCCCGGGTCGCGCGCAAATCCTGAATGCGGACGGCGAGGCGGTGGAGCGCGAGCGCCAGCCGGCGCCGACCAGCCATGTGGCGGCCGAAAAGGGCAATTACCGCCACTACATGCAGAAAGAGATCTACGATCAGCCCGACGTGATCGGACGCACCGGCAGCCATTATTTCGACGCCGTGGAGCGCACGATCCGCCCCGTGGACGGCATCGACTTCACAAAGGTGAACCGGCTGCTGATCGTGGGCTGCGGGACCGCGGCGCTCGCAGGCCAGGTGGCGCGCTACTGGTTCGGCTCCATCGCCAGGCTGGCGTGCGAAGTGGAGATCGCGTCGGAGTTTCGGTATCGCGATCCGGTGTTCATGGACGGCGACCTCGCCTTGTTCATCTCCCAGTCCGGGGAGACCGCCGACACGCTGGAGGCCATGCGCCTGTGCGTCGAGGCCGGCGTGCCCACGGCCGCGCTGACCAACACCCCCCATTCCACCATGGCGCGCGAGGCGGACCTGGTCCTGCCGACGCTGGCCGGGCCCGAGATCGGGGTGGCGTCCACCAAGGCCTTCACCTGCCAGCTCACGGCGCTCGCCTCGCTTGCGGTCCTGGCCGGGCGCCAGCGCGGCCATGTGGATGCGGCCACTGAGCGCGAGCTGGCCGAGGCGATCCTCGGCGCGCCGACACGGGTGGCGCTGGCGCTGGACGTGGAGCCGGACGTCAAGGCCCTGGCGCCGGAACTCGCCGACCACCACACGGTGCTCTATCTGGGCCGCGGCCAGTTCTTCCCCATGGCGCTGGAGGCGGCGCTCAAGCTGAAGGAAATCAGTTATATCCACGCTGAAGGCTACGCCGCCGGGGAGCTGAAGCACGGCCCCATCGCGCTGGTGGAGGAGGGCGTGCCCGTCATCGTCATCTGCCCCAGCGACGCGCTGTTCGACAAGACGCGCTCGTCCATCCAGCAGGTGAGGAGCCGCGGGGCGCGGGTGACGGTCATCACCGACGCCGCGGGCGCCGACGCCCTGAAAGACGACGCCCACCGGCTCATCGTGGCGCCCGACACCGCGCCGGTCCTGCAGCCGCTGGTCTGCGCCGTTGTGGTTCAGCTCATCGCCTATCACGTCGCCGTCTACAAGGGCACGGACGTGGACCAGCCGCGCAATCTGGCCAAATCCGTCACGGTGGAGTAGGCGATCCGCCCGCCGCCCCGGCCAGAGACGACGAGGAATCAGGCGGTTCGCGGGCTCATCACGGACGGCTTGTTTACGGGCCGGCTTGAAACACATTGCCGCGCGCACCTCGCATCCGGGCCGCATGGATCGCCGTCAAGGCCGACGCCGGGGCCGAAGACCATACAGGTCGAGCCAGTCGTGAAAGATCGATAAGTCGGGCCGGCTCTGTTCAGCACCAAGGCTCGCGCCCATACGATGGCCGGCCGTTCCACGCTTCAGACCCGGCGATCGGTTGGGTATCTTGGCGGGATATTCAGCATACGCATGAGGTTTGGCGTCGCAAATCCTTCATACAATTGCAGTATCAAAGGGCTGTTGCATATGAGATACGGTATGCGCAGCGCGGTCGGCATTCGCAAATCCATCGGCCGTTCACGCCGGAAATCAAGCGCCGCCATAAAGGAACGAAACCGATTCCTCCTGACGCGTTTGCTCTGACGTCGTGGACGTTGTAATTTTCATAATGCTTGCGGATAAGCCGGAAAATCTGTCCTTCAAGCCACATAGCCCTGGATTGCAGGGAAGCCCTGTCCGTCTTCAAATCATGACTGCGCTCTTTGACAAGACTCAATTCACGCTGGGCGATATCGTACTGGGCCGCCATTGTTAGATGGTCACGCTCTTCCTGAGCCAGATTCGCTCGAAGCTTCGTGATTTCACCGTCAAGCAATGCCGTACTGGCTTCCGCCGCGGACAGAGCTGTGCGCATTTTATTATGCTCGTCGTTCAGGCGTTCGATCATTGTGTCGCGATCACTCATCGCGACCTGAGCGTCTTTGAGCATTGCGTCGCGGTCATTCATCGCGACCCGAGCGTCGTTGAGCTGGCTTGTGGCCTTGCTTAAATCTGAACGTAATTTGACACGCTCCGTCTCATCAGCCTCGAACTCACGCAATGTGCTCAGCGCGTCAGCGGATAAGGCAGGGGCTTTTTTTGCTTGCGCCGACTGGAGGTGGCTCCAGAGCCCATTTTGGGCGGGCGTCAAGAGCGACATTTCTTCTGCGTCGCCGAGCCGCTCGCGACGAAGTGCGGGCATGATGCCGCTCACAGCTGCGTCGACGTCGAGGTTTTCTGATCCGGCCGCCTCGATCGCGAGCGCTATGTCTCCGAGCGTCTTGCCCGGCTGCTCTAAAAGGTCATCGTAGCTGACAACGATATGCTTCAGCCCCGAGCCATGGCGCAACGCCGCGACATTGTACGCCTCCCAAAGCGCCAGGCCGACGCGGATTGGAAACCCGTTGCGTCTTCGCAAAGATCTCGCGACCTCGACAGGGTGACGATAGACAATGATTGCGAATGGAGTTTTCAGCGCGCTTCTAAACAGCGGCATGAGAAGGCAAAGCCGTGGTTCTTTCAGAGCCCAGGAACCGCCTTTGGAGTCGAGGTTTTTGATCAGCTGTTCAATGCGGGGGCGTTGATTTTGCGCTGTGATGTGGTCCACGTTTTCAGGGTCGAAGGCGCTTACCTTCCACCAGTCGGCGCCAGACCCATGAAGCAGTGCCTCGCAGATGTTTCGAGCATCGCGGCGTTCGAAAAACCCTTCTGGATTCTCCCAGTTTCGGCCAGTCAGCTCCTCCTCGTCGCCGATGAACACGCCCATGCGCGCCAGAGCTCCCGTCAAAGCAGACGTACCGGAGCGATGCATTCCGAGCACGATAATCTGGGAATGGGCGGATGGAGTGAGGACGTGTTTCGGCGAAGGCCGTTTTCGTTTGCCGGGGTTGCTTTCAGATTCCGGCTCAGCGGATTTCTTGCCTTGAGACCGCTTGGCCTCTGATTTTTCCGGCTTCGTTGATTTGCTTACAGATGTGTTGGGCGCGACGCGGGTTCTGTGCGTTTCATCCGAACCGGGTGCGCCATGATCGCCCTCGTCGCCGCTGTCTTGAGGTCGACCTGGAGTATCGCGTGAATTCGTCGTCATGGCACCGTGACCCCAGGCTGGCCTTAGTAGCAGCCTTAGCATTGCATATGTTCTTAAAGTTTAATTGTTTAGCGCCGTATCACAAGCCGTTTCAGTCATGTCCAACGCCATCTGGTCTTCGTGCCGGCATATGCTAATCCACCCAAATGCACCCGATGCGACTCCACTCCTGAGCAGCGCTGTGCAGGCCGCAGTTAGATCGCGCGTTCGAGACCGTAGCGGTTGACGCATCTGGGTGGATGGCCTTTACAGCTCAAGCGAGGCCAGGTTCAGCATGACTCGGTTTTATTGGGGTGCACTGCATGGTTGGAAAGCGAGTTTCAAGCGACGAGGTCGCCACGCAGAGTGTGGGTAACGGCGGCCGGTCGCGCGATCGAGCGCGCCAAGATCACCTCATGCGACGCCTCGGCCAGCTGGAAGCCTCTCTCGAGTCGCGAAACATCGCGCTGGACAAGGCGAGCGAGGAGCTCACGATCCTACGCGCCAGGCTAAACGAGCTGGGCGCCAAGCTCGCAGCGCGAAACAGCGAATACGATTCGCTAGCGCGGTCTAACATCGCGCTTGCGCGCGACGCCGAGAGCGCAAGGGCGCTTCAACGTATCACCGATCTTGTTGAAGCCTTGTCCCTCAGCTCCCGCAATCAGCCGGTTCAGACGCCCGGCGAACCAAGGCGATCGCCGCCTGCTGAGTCAGGAGCGAGGGCCGCCAGATCCTCCGCTGCGCCTTCCTTGCCGCCCCTGGTCGGCCGGGTGCTCGGGCGCGGAGCGGCCCGAAAAGCCTTGGCTCATAGGGCGGAAGCGATCAAGGCGAGCGGTTTGTTTGATGCGGAGTGGTACACCGCGAAAAACCGGGATGTCGCAGAAACAGGCGCCGACCCCGCCGTTCACTATATTTCCAACGGCGCTGGAGAAGGCCGCAATCCTCATCCGCTGTTTGACCACGAATGGTATGTTTCCGCCGTTGGAGGGTACGCCGCGCTTAACGGGCTGACAGCGCTTGAACACTATCTACAATCCGGTCCTGGCGCACCGTCGCCATGCCCGGCCTTCGACCCGGCGCACTATCGCGCTCAGGGCTTCGCCCCCGAGACTGCTGATCTGGCCGATTATGTGACTCGCGGCTGGCGCGCCGGCGCAAGCCCGTCGCCGTTCTTTGACCCGAAAATTTACACTGGCGCGAGCGCGGCGTCTGAGCCTCTGGCCAATTATCTCGAGCATGAGGATGGCTATTCCGGGCCCCTATCCAAGAACTTCGACGCTGGTTGGTATCTGGAACACCATACCGATGTCCGCGAAGCTGGAACCAACCCCTTGCTGCATTTCATCGTCAGCGGGCGCGCCGAGGGGCGGCGGGGAACTCCGGCAAACCAATTCAGAGGACCTGGGGGGCGCCCCATGGCGGCGCAGCCCGGCGCGCCGAGGAGGCGCCGTTCGCTTCCTGACCTCTTTGATGTGCGGGCGACACCGCGAGAGTCCGACACTGCGGTTGTCGTACAGTGGACCCACAGGGGCCAGGCGTCAGCGAACGCAGCCTGGCTTGCGCGCCTTGCCGAGGCGTTTGACCTGTTCGTCATCGCTCCGCCGCACCTTGCTGATCGCGTCCACGAATACACCTGCCAGTCGCGCCGGCGGCGGCTCACTGTAATCGAAGGTGTGGACGCCCCGCACGAAGCGGTGTTGTTCGGGCATATGGCGTCGCAAAGGGTTTTTTCGCGCTATAATCTGATCGGCTGGGTCTGCATTTCGGAAAACGCACCGAGCAGGGGGCCGGCCCTCGCGCTCACCGAGCGCTTCAACGCGGACCCGGATCTGGGGATTCTGGCCGGGCGTACGGCGCCGCTCCAGCAGTTGCAAGCATCCGGAGAGCCCTTCAAGAGATTTTCGATCCTCCGCGCCAGGTTAGGCCGGCCTCATATCGATCTCGACCTAGACGGGGCCGCGGGTGAGACCCTGTGGATGCGCGGTCTGCTTATGCGGGATCTTGCGGCGTCGCTAACACGCCCTGAAGATCTGGATGTGGAGAGCCCCGGGCCTGAGCGCGGCGAGCGGATCGGTGGGCGCGACATCGTTCAGGCGCTGGTGAGCGCTGCGGCTCATGACGGCGGATTCAGTGTGGAGCGGATTGGTGAATAAGCGACAGAAGATCACGTCTCCACCCCGCGCCCAGTCGCGCCGCGTCAAGTCGATTGCATTCTATCTGCCGCAATATCATCCGATTCCGGAGAACGATTTGTGGTGGGGTCCGGGCTTCACCGAGTGGACCAATGTGACGCGTGGCAGGGCGCTTTTCGAGCAGCACGATCAACCGCGGCGTCCGGGCGCCATGGGATATTACGACCTGCGGGCGCCGGAAGTGCGTAAGGCCCAGGCCGACCTGGCGCGGGAGTACGGCGTTCACGGGTTCGCGTATTATTTCTACTGGTTCGACGGCAAACGCCTGCTCAACCAACCGATTGAAGCCATGCTGAAGAGCGGCGAGCCTGACTTTCCGTTTTGTATTTGCTGGGCGAACGAGCACTGGTCGCGCAACTGGGACGGCCAGAACCGCCACGTTCTGATGGCTCAGAACTATTCGATGGAGAGCTGCAAGGCCTTCATCCAGGACGTCATTCCCTTCATGCAGGACGAGCGGTATATCCGCCATGACGGCAAGCCGGTCCTGATCATCTATCGCACCACCCAGATCCCGAACTGGCGCACCGTTGCGAAGATGTGGCGGGAGGAATGCCGCAAGGCCGGACTTGGCGAGATTCATCTGTGCGCGGTCCGCTTCGGACTGGAGCCGCTCGAGGGGCAGCCTGCAGCCCACGGGCTGGACGCCTATGTGCTGTTTCCGCCCCATGAAACCGTTCGAGAAGACCTGCGTGATCAGGTGCGTGGGTTGCACCCTGAGTTCGGCGGCGAGCTGTTCAGCTACGAGGCCATGGCCGCCGGCGACGTTGAACGGTTTGAAGATGGATATCCCTGGCCCGTCCATCGCGGCGCGACGATGGCCTGGGACAATACCGCGCGGCGCAAGTTCGCCGCACGTATTTTCCATGGCGCCACGCCGAGCCGGTTCCGCCGGTGGTTGCGCGAAATCTTGCGCCAGGAAGACGCCCATAACCCGTCCTCAGAATCCCTGGTCTTCCTGAACGCCTGGAATGAATGGGCTGAAGGAACGGTTCTAGAGCCGGACGAGCGCTGGGGCGAAGGCTATCTCGAAGCGGTGCGCTCGGCGCTGCAGGGCTACTGTATCGACGGTCCGCCCGACACCGAGGAGACTGATAGCGCCGCCGCCCCTGTCACGGGTCCGCACCTGCGCGCCCTGCAGGAAACCATCGCATACGATCCGGGCGTCACACGTCGCTGGATCGAGGGCGCGGTGGAGCCGATGGAGGACGCGCCGACGATCGTGCTGGCCGCTCACATTTCCGGCCACCAGCTCTATGGCGGCGAGCGGAGCCTGATCGACGTCTTGCGGGCGCTTCGGGCCAGCGGGCGCAATGTGATCGTCACTTTGCCCAGCGGCAACAACGCCGATTACATCAAGACCCTGAGCCAGGATGCGGTCGGGCTGTATATCCTGCCTTACCCGCAATGGCGCGACGACCGCGCGCCGGTCGAACGGCTGATCCTGGAATTTGGTGAGATCTTCGCGGCCCACGGGGCGGACGCGCTGCACGCCAATACGATCACCCATCTCGAGGCGCTGGAAGCGGCTCGGCGCAGCGGCGTGGTGCGGGTGGTTCATGCGCGCGAGCTGATCACCATGGACACCGGGCTTTGCGAACAGATCGGCAAGAGTCCTGAAGACATTATCGCGGACGTGCTTCGCACGTGCGATTATGTGATCGCAAATTCGCGCGCCACCGCCTCGATCTTCAGCGCTCCCGGGCGATCCTTCCTGGCGTTTAACGCGATCGACGCGTCGGCGTTCGAGCCCGCCGCCGGTCCCCGGCCCGACGCTCCGCTGCGCTTTGGCGTCGTGAGCAGCAATATGGAGAAAAAGGGGGTCGGCGACGTGGTCGCCCTTGCGCGCCGCCTCGGTGAACGAAGCGATATCGAGCTGATCGTGATCGGCCCGGAGCGCGAGAATACCCGCGCCTGGGCCGCGGAGGTCGAGGCTGGCGTCCTGCCGTCCACCCTGAAATTCCTAGGCTATCGCGACACGCCCCAGGAGGCGATGGCGGAGCTGGATGTACTGCTCAGCTTGTCGCACTTTGCGGAGTCGTTCGGGCGCACCGTGGCCGAGGCGGCCGCCTGCGCCAAGCCCGCGATCGGCTATCACTGGGGCGCTCTGCCCGAAGTGATCGACCATGAAGCCACCGGCTTGCTGGCGCCATACCGCGATATCGGCGCTGTCGCCGAGGCGGTCGAGACGCTGGCCGGCGATCCCGAGCGCGTCGCGCGCTACGGCGCCGCAGCGCGCGAGCGGGTCACGGCGCTGTTCTCCCAGGACGCCCTGCGCGAGGCGCTGGATGACGCCTACGCGGCGATTCTCGCCGACCGGACGCCGCGCGAAGACGCTCGTCTGGCCGATGGCGCCGCCATCGTCGTCCCGATCTACAACGCCTTTGAAGACACCCGCGCCTGCATCGAGTCGCTGAAAGCCCACACGCCGGGCCTGAAGGCGGTGCTCGTCAACGACGCCAGTTCCGACCCCCGCATCGCAGAACTTCTTGAGGGTCTCGCCGGCGATGATCGCTTTGAGGTGATCACCAACGAGGAAAACCTCGGCTATACGCGCTCCATCAATCGGGCCGTCGAGCATGCGGCGGGCCGCGACATCGTTCTGGTCAACAGCGACGCCCGGGTCACTCCGAACTGGCTGGACGGGATGCGCGCCGCCGCACGCTGGTCGCCGGAGGTTGGAACCGTGACCGCCATGGGCGACAACGCCGGCGCCTTCTCCTTCCCCCAGGAGGGCGAGGCGAACCCGCGCCCGCACTGGGTCGACGAGGACGGCTTCGCGCGTCTGGTGGTCCAGGCGGCCGGCGCGTGCACGCCGCCCATGACGCCGACCGGCTCCGGTTTCTGCATGTTCATCAAGCGCGCCCTGCTCGACGCCATCGGGTCGTTTGACGAGGAGGGCTTCCCGCGGGGGTATGGCGAGGAAAACGATCTCTGCCTGCGAGCGATTGAGGCCGGCTGGATCAACCTGATCACGCCATGGACCTATATCTACCACACCCGCTCGGCCAGCTTCGGCGATGAGAAAGCCATGCTCATCAAGTCGGGCGTGGATGAGGTGATCAAGCGCTATCCCGACTATGTGCCGCGGGTGAAGGCGGCGTTTTCGGGAGACGACATGCTGGCGTTGCGCAATACTGTAAGGCAGGTCTACCGGTGAGGCAGGCGGGGCGCCGCGCTCCAGCAGGGGCGGTCGCTTCGGCGGCGAGGGAGTCGGCCTCCCAAGCTTACCGGGCGACTTCTTCAGGTTCAGTCGCCGATTTGGGCGACGCTTCGGTCGATAAGTAGACGATCCGTGGTCTTCTCCGAACCACTTCTCGTGTTCACCTTTCTCCCAATCGCCCTCGCCATCGTTCTAGCGTCACGGGGACTCATTTATGACGCTGCGATATTCTGCTCCAGTATAATACAACTGCATGCTCAATATAGGGCGAAAAACCAACGTTTGAAGGCGCTTCTGAACTGGGACTTAGAGATTCGAAAGTTCCCGTAAGGTAAAGAATAAGAGACTTTTCCTGAGCGCGCCAAGGAGAACTCGTGGGAGCTTGAAACAATGGACATCGACCTTTCGATCATGCGGGACGAGCATCCCTATATCCTCGAGTGGGTCGCCTATCACCGCGTTGTCGGCGTCACGAATCTTACGATCTACGACAATAACAGCAAAGACGGCTCTACCGAGCTGCTTGCCCGCCTTCATGAGCTGAACGTGGTCAACCATGTCCCGTGGCCGGCGTCAGGGCAGGATTCGCCGCAGACTTCAGCGTATCGCCATTATCGCGATAGCCGCGCAAGCGCCGGGTCCAATGACTGGGCCCTTTACATAGACGCGGATGAATTCGCCGTTCCCGTCGAGCACGATACGCTGGTCGAAGCGCTCGACGATATTGTTACATTGGCGCCGGACGCCAAGGCGATCGCAATAAACTGGAAAACTTTCGGAACCTCCGGGCTCCAGAAGGCGAACCCAGGCCTCGTCGTCGAGCGGTTCCAAAGGTGCGCGGAGGGCGGACGGGCGCCGAACAACTGCGTCAAGTCGGCCGTCTGCCTCCAGGCTTTGTCCGACCCGCACATTCACGTGCACCAGATCGCTGACGGTCGATACGTGAACGACCTCGGCGAGGATGTAGAGATCTACGGCAACGGCATGTCAAAGCGGGTTTCCCATGAGCGTGTCCAGATCAACCACTACATGACGAAGTCCGTTGAGGAGTGGCAGGACAAGAAGGCGCGCGGAAACGCCAATTTGAGCGACGGCCACCAACAGAAGTACGCGCGCCTGAACGATGAGCTGTTTCAGCGCGCTGACAGGAATGAAAGCGTGTGCGAGCGCATTCTAAGATTCCTGCCCGCGGTAAAGACGGAGATTGAGTGTTTGGAGCAACGCCTGGAGGCTCTGCCGTCCACAAGCTGATTGTTTTGCGGTCCGGCAAGTGCAGCGCTTTCCCAGCTCATTCAACCTCACCGTTTGATCGGCGGTGATCTATCCCGCGTTGTGCTATCGGGGCCTATGGACACCAGCTTGCGGGTGAGGATAGTGCTTCATCGTGCTGAAATCAGAAGCCGAAGGTGAACCGCATGGACGACACGCAATGGGCGACCGCTCTTCTTGAAACCCCGCCGGCGGATGGTGTGCCGGTCATGCCGCCTGCAAATATCATCAGCGTCACCGGGGGCGGAGAACCGGACCACCTTATTGGGCATGCTTTTGAATTCAAAAACGCTCTGGCTGACCTTCTGTCCACATACTCCCGACCGCTTGGCCAGAAGACGAAAATCCTTGATTTCGGCTGCGGCTGGGGCCGGGCGCTGCGTGCATTCCTCAATGATGTCCCCGCGAGCAACCTCTATGGCGCGGATCCACTGCCTCACTTGATTGATGCGGCGATGGAGACAATGCAGCGCCCAGAGATGAATTTTACTGTCACCCCCCAGCGTCCACCAAGCGACCTGCCTTCTGATACATTCGATCTGATCTACGCCTACTCAGTCTTCTCTCACCTCTCTGAAGACACCTCGACCGCCTGGATCAAGGAATTCCAACGCATTCTGGCGCCCGGCGGCCTGGTCGCGCTGACCACAAGGCCGCGGGCGCATATCGCGCGATGGGCGTCCGTCGATGTGAAGGCTGACCAGAACGCGGCGGAGTACAAGTCCATGTTCGGTGACGGGGAGCGTGATCTCGCCCGCTATGACAATGGGGAATTTGTGTTTCACGCCGGACGCGGCGCCCATGGGCTGACGACGGAAAATTATGGCGAAGCCGTCGTCTCGCCGGAGTTTGTGAAGAAACACTGGACGACGCCGACGTTCAAGTTCTTGGAGTTGCATGAAAACTACTCCGCGAAAATGTATATGCAGCCCATCATCGTAATGAAGAAACTCAGATGATCCGGGAATGGTCTGGCTGTGGTGGGCGCGTCCATCCAGCTGAGCACGGCCAGATCCGAAGCGCCCTTGCGAAACCTAAATCTCCACGGGCTGGTGTCCGTGCAGATCATCCGGCGCTGTTCGGCCTTGGTAGTGAAATCCCAACATAGCTGGGGAATATTTGACGGCGATTGTACTATTCCATGCACTTAAATTGGCCGCTATTCAGAAGCACCGTGAAGCGCTCTAGCCCGAACGTCGTGCCAGCAACGCGCATCATTACAGTTGCCGGCGCTTCCCCGGTGTTCACCCGGATGCACTTGCGGGGGATGGTCAGGCGGCGGCCCTATTCCGGAAGCAAAAAGAAATTCTCGTTCACTTCATACCGTCGAATCGTCTCTACAATTTTATATTCATGGTTTTGCCGCCAATCATGAAACTGGGCGGCATTCTTATCATCGACTTCAATGAAGATTGCTGGTCTGGATCGCTTTATAAGAACCTCTAGTCCCTTCAGAACCTCGATTTCATGACCTTCAACATCGATCTTAATGAAATCAGGGTCGATATCTCCAAACAGTTCATCTCCGGACACGAGCCGGCTATCTTTATTTTCCGCTTCAAAGTCAACCTTGACCAAGCCGCGGTTTTCTTTGAACCGAGCGCTAATCCCGCAATTCTTGGCGGTGGAGCTCAAACCGACACCCAGACCGCGTCCATCAATTTTAATGTCTGGATTGAGTACAAGATTCAATTTCAGCAAACTCAGAACTTCGGGGAATAATTCGACCGGAAAAATAGTGGCGTCCGGAAAACGTGACCCCAGAAAGACGGTGTGGTTGCCGACATTAGCCCCAACGTCGATAATACACTTAGGGTCCGCCATGTGCTTCGAAATTGTATTTAGATCTTCTTCTTCATAAAACCGCCCCGCGAAATGATGGCGCTGTATGCTTTCTTCCGGTTGATCCACAAAAAAACGAATACTTTTATCAAATCGGTCGAATTCTACGACAACACCATTTTTGCTTTTATACATTATATTTGCCTAAGTATTTAGATTTTTTATTTTACAGACCAAATTCATTTTTTATGAACCTGACGCCGAGTAAATGGTATCGCGCATTGCGATTGATGCAAACCAATCCATTGGTGAATCAGCCTGATACCGGCGGTTTCTGAAATCGAGCTGGTTCACTTTTTGATCCGCCCCCGGTTGGAGTGCTACCGAGCCTGGAGCGCAGACTGGTCAACAATTCAGTGATCTGCCAGCATCTTCGAAAGTGACGCCGTCTCCTTGATGATCGTCGCGGCGGTGTCTGCGCTTAATCTCCCCTCCCATGCGGCTCGGCCAAGCTTTTCAACCGGCGTCGTGGGTGACCGGTAAGGGATCGGTCGCGCACGCTCGCGGGCGAGAAAGTCGAGAGGCTCGTGTGCTGCATCGACGTTGATGTGATTTTCGATTTTACGGAAAATCGCATCGCCTTTTTCGGTGACCAGGTCTTCGTATCGAATTTCCAGCACGCGATGCGCCCCAAGCGACTGGCGTAGCTCGATCATGCTCTTGGTGTGGCGGCTCCAGATATTGATGCACCGGTCCAGCTCGTTGGAATACACTGGAATATCCAGATAGGACGCCACGCAGGCGCGCGGGTCGCGATGGATATGAATGAATTTCGCATCCGGCACCGTCTCCGCGATGAAATTGAGGCAGTCGTTCGCATGAGGGTCGGCATAGCCGGGGTTCTTATCGCCGAATGCTTTGATCTCTCGCTTTACAGAGACGCCGGCTTCAGCCGGGCAACCCAATTCATCTTTGGTCACCTCTTCCTTATAAAACTCATGAAACATGGATTTCATGGCATGAAGGAGACTTTGGCGAAACTTCTCACGTAGGGGATGTTCGGGCAGAAGCTCACTTGGAATTTTTGTGCGCCGATAAACATCATTCAAAAGCATAAAAGGGCGCAGCTCGTTCGTGATCAGAACTTGCGGGTGGCTGTTAAGTAAAGCCGTCAGCAATGTGGTTCCGGACCTGGGTGCTCCGGCGATGAAGACCGGGGTGGCGCCCTTTGCGAACGGGATATGTCCGATTGGCATGAAGTCAGACCTGTTACTAGCGGCGCAGATCCTGGTAGATCGCGACCGCACTGTTGATGTCGCCGAGGTAGCGCACGACACCGTCGTCCAGAACCATCGCTTCGGTGCACTGGCTCCGCATAAGCGGTAGATTGTGAGTGGCGAGAACGAGAATGCTCGCGTCGTCCACCATCTTTTGCATCCGCTGCCTCGCTTTTTCCAGGAAGGCTGCGTCTCCAGCGCCGAGCCATTCATCGAGCAGGATGATGTCGCTCCGGATTGCGGTCGTGATCGAGAACGCCAATCGTAAGGCCATGCCGCTCGAATAGTTTTCGACCGGTTCGTGAATCCACTCGCCCAGTTCGGAAAACTCAAGAATTTCGGGCACCAGCGCTGTAATGGAGCGGAGCGGCATGCCAAGGAGTGCGCACCGCAGGTAGATGTTCTCCAGCCCTGTTGCGGCCTTCTCGAACCCGAGTGAGGCGTTGAAGATGGCGGCGACCTGCCCCTCCACCCGGAGTGAGCCACCGGACGGGGGATATACGCTGGCGAGGGTTTTCAGGAGTGTGCTTTTGCCCGATCCATTGCGGCCGAGCAGGCCGAGGCGCTGCCCAGCCTGGAGTTTGAAGCTTACGCCGTCCAGCGCCGCAAATCTGCCGGCCGCTCCCGGAGTGCGCACCGTCGCGCGCGTTGTCGGAAACTCGACCTTTAAATCACGCGCCTCAATCATGGCGCCGCCAGATTCAGGAAGCTCTCTCATTGCGGCTCCCTCACAGCCAGTAAGTAACGCGACGGCCAAGCGCCTGCAGCGCCAGCACGGCGATGATCGCCGATACTGCAGCCGCGCCGGCCGTCACGGCCCAGTCAAGAAGCCGCGGGGCCTCCCCAATGAGTCCGCTCCGAAAGGTCTGAAGCATGTATGTAAACGGATTCCACTTCATCAAAAACGCCAGTACGCCCTCGCTATCACTCGAGCCGCGCGTTCCGAAAACCCAGATCACAGGTGTGAAGAAAAAGGCGAGCCGCATAACGGATTCTACCAACCGAGCGATGTCCCGGAATCTTGCGCATACGAGTCCGAGCATCAGGCCGGCTGCAAATCCAAATGGCAGATAGAGCGCTACAGCGCCAAGCGCCCAGAAACCATCGAAGGTGGGACGCCATCCTATGACCGCCGAAACAGTACACGCCGTTAGCGCGTGCAGTATCAATAGATATAGATTGCGTATAGTCAAAGATAGTGGGAATACGCTGCGTGCTGTCTTCATCTGTAAAAGATACGGCTTCGCATTCACCATAACGTTACAGCCAGCAATAACCGAATTTTGAATAAAGTTCCACGCAGCGAAACCGAACATCACGTAAGGTACGTGGACCATGAATGACAGGCCCTGAAGCTGGGCCATGATCACGCCAATTCCAGCCGACGTGAGTCCAAAGGCCAGCACGACCCAGGCGGTCCCGATCCATGTACGCCGATTCTCAAGCTGGATGCGTTTGGCGGCGAGATAGCTCCAGCCGCTCAGGTTTCCGAACGCGGCCCGTAGATCGTCAATCGCATACATAGACATTTTGATTCTATCTGATTTAACGCGCATAACGCGGGCCGGCCGGTTTGCGGGTGCATCCTATAGGGCGCGGCGTTAGCTGCAAGGCCGAGAAGCAATGGATTTTCCGGCATATGACAAAGCCCGTTTACTTCACGATATGCTCGAAAAATTATCTGGCTTACGCGCTCACGCTCGGGCGGTCTCTGGCGAAATCAGACGGGGATGCGCGCTTTCTTATCTTCCTCGCCGATGATCCGCTTACGTCTGAAGAGGCGACGCTTGTCGAATTCGAGGTCATAGAGGCCGCCCGGCTGCCGCTGCCGACATTCGACGACATGATCGTGCGCTACTCGGTGATGGAGTTGAACACCGCGATCAAGCCGGCCTGCTTCCTGTATCTGTTCGAGTCGCTCGGCGCGGACTCCGCGGTTTATCTGGACCCGGACATTTATGTCCTGGCGCCGCTTGAGCACGTGGAGGCGCGCCTGGAAGGGGGCGCCGACCTGGTTCTGACGCCGCACTCCACAATGCCCCTTGATGATGGCGGCGACCCTGACGACCTGCGGCTCTTGCGCACCGGGGTGTATAATCTCGGCTTTGCAGCTTTTCAGAACACACCGGCCGCTCGCGCCTTCCTCCACTGGTGGCGAGACCGGCTGGAGCGACACTGCCTTATTGCGCTTGATGACGGGATATTCGTCGATCAAAAGTGGATGGATCTCGCTCCGGCTTATCTTGAGCATGTCTCGTTGCTGCGCGAGCCTGGCTACAATGCGGCGTACTGGAATCTGATGAGCCGGCCGGTTGCGCGCGCCGGTGGGGCGTGGACCGCTGGCGGCGCGCCGCTGCACTTTTTCCACTTCAGCGGCGTGGTCCCTGGCGACGGGACGGTGTTTTCCAAGCACCAGAACCGGTACCAGCCTGACGACATCGGCGAGCTGGTGGATCTGCTCCATGAATATCTGCGCCATCTTGAGGCCAATGGGCACGCGGACTGGCGCCGGACCCCGTACGCCTTCGCGCCAGAAGGCGAGTGGGCCGGAGCCGACGAGATCGTGCGCCGGGTGTATCGCCGCCTCAATCCGGACTCCGGTTCGGCCGGGCTGGATGCGCCCAGCGTTGCGGCGATGTGTAATTCGAGAACCGGCATTGTCGACGCCGATCCGCGCGCTCCGATCACCCATCTCACATACGAAATATGGGCGTCCCGCACGGATCTTCGCCGCACTTTCGATCTTCATACGCAAACGGGGCGGCTCGCGTTCAATGACTGGTTTGCGCAGTCGGGCCCGCGCGAATATGCGCTGCCGGACTCAGCCTACGCCCATCTCCGCGCCGGCGTTCTGGCCCCGGGCGATTTCGGCGTGGCGGGCCGGCTGGCGAACGGCGTTTTGTCCAGAAGACCTCTGATTGGCGCTGCGGCCCGTTTGCCGGCGCCGGTTAAACGTGTTTTGCGCCGAATGGTGTCTGGACGCGCTTTGAGTGCGCCGGCTCAGACTGAGCCTGCGCCCGCTCCGGCCAAACCTACGCCTGAGCTGGAGCGGAGCGTTCGCCATTACGGATATCATCGGGCCGAGACCGGGCTCGGCCAGGCCGCACGTAATGAATACTTGGCGCTTCGCTCGGCCGGCGCGCCGGTCGAGGCGGTCGCCTTGCAGGCGCACTCCTTCGAAAACTCCATCGAGCCCGGGTTCGCGCTGTGTGCGAACCCTTCCAGATCATCAGTGCATCTAGTCCACGTGAACGCTGACCAAACCTGCGCAAGCGAAACCTGGGCGGAGGAAGCGGTGTTCGACGCCGCAAGGTATCGCATCGGATACTGGGCCTGGGAGCTGGAGCGTTTCCCGCAGGCCTGGGACGCGGCGTTTTCAAAGGTGGATGAGGTCTGGACACCGAGCCGTTTTGTGGCCGACGCCGTGCGCGCCCGCGGCTTTGACCGCCCGGTGCACGTCTTTCCCCACTGCCTGCCGTTCCGGGAGCCGGCCGATCAGACCGATCGCGACGAGATGAGGGTCAAGTTCGCCTTGCCGCGCGATCGAGTTTTGTTCCTGACCGCCTTCGACTTCAATTCGTTCGTCGAGCGCAAGAACCCGATGGCCGTGCTGAAGGCCTTTGAGCAAGCGGCCAAGCTGTCGAGCGCGCCCATCGGGCTGGTGATCAAATGCCACGGAGGCGCGCGGCATGCGGCGAGCCGGCGCGAGCTGATGGCCGTGGCGCGCCGGATTCCCGGCGTTTACATCATTGACCGGGTGCTGACCGATAGCGATCTGGACCAGCTGTTTCGCGCGGTGGACGGGCTGGTGTCGCTGCACCGTTCCGAAGGCTTCGGCCTCACCGTGGCCGAAGCGATGTCGTATGGGCTGGCGTGCGTCGCGACAAATTACTCAGGCGTGGTCGACTTCATTGATGAAGATTGCGCCCGTCTGGTCTCGTATGAACTCGTAGAGGTTCCCGAAGGCGCTTATCCCCATTTCGAGGGCTCCCACTGGGCTGAGCCGTCGATCGCGCAGGCGGCGGAGGCCTTGCGAGACCTCGCGGAAGACCGGGAGCTTCGGGCTCGGCTGGGTGACGCGGCGCGCCGCCGCGTGCTCGAACAGCTCTCGATTGATCGGGTCGGCCGGGCGATGGCGGCGCGTCTCGACGAGATCCTCGACGACCCTGCGGTCAGCTCGAGCGCGGCCGCTTCCCCTTGACGAGATCGGCCAGATATACCCCGTAGACTGACTTTTTGAACCGCTCGGCCTGGACAGCGACTTGAGCAATGTCGATCCAGCCCCGATTGAACGCAATCTCTTCAAGGCAAGCGATCTGCAGGCCCTGGCGTTGCTCCAGTGCGCGCACGAACGAGGCCGCCTCGACCAGTGAGCCGGGCGTGCCGGTGTCGAGCCAGGCATAGCCGCGCCCCATGAGTTTGACGCGAAGCTCGCCGCGCCGGAGATATTCCTGGTTCACCGAGGTGATCTCAAGCTCGCCGCGCGCAGACGGCTTAACCGCTTTGGCGATGTCCACGACCTTGTTGTCATAGAAATAGAGCCCGGTGACGGCATAGTTTGATTTCGGCTCGGCGGGTTTTTCTTCCAGCGAGATCACGTTGCCGGCGACATCGAACTCGACAACGCCGTACTGCGCGGGCTCTTGCACGTGATAGCCGAAGACTGACGCGCCTTCTGTGATGGCGGCGGCGTCAGCCAGATGGTCCAGCAAGCCGTGTCCGTAAAAAATATTGTCGCCTAGCACCAGGCAGACAGTGTCCGTGCCGATGAAGTCCTCGCCAAGAATGAAGGCCTGGGCGAGGCCGTCCGGCGACGGCTGGGCAATATACTCGAGCGATACGCCCCATTGCGACCCATCGCCAAGCACGCGTTTGAACGCCTCTTGATCCTGGGGTGTCGTGATAATCAGAATTTCGCGGATTCCCGCCTGCATCAGAACCGAAAGCGGGTAATAAATCATCGGCTTATCGTAAATCGGAAGCAACTGCTTTGAAACCGAAATAGTGATCGGGTGAAGCCGAGTGCCACTGCCTCCGGCGAGAATAATACCCTTCATGGAATGGTCTGCCTCGAGCCGAGCCGGCGCACGAACGACGATCGTTCCCCCAACCTTTACAATCGGCAGTTCTAATGTAACGACCACGCTTGAATCAAGGAGCTAAACATGCAGATCGCGTCGTTTGAGATCCCTGAAGTCAAGCTCGTGACGCCGCGCCGCTTTGGCGATGATCGCGGTTTCTTCGAGGAAACTTACAATGAACGCGGCTATCAGGATGGCGGCGTCGCAGCGCGCTTCATGAAAGATAATCATTCCGCTTCCGGCTCTGCGGGTACTGTGCGGGGCCTGCACTATCAGGCGCCACCTTTCGCGCAGACCAAGCTGGTCCAGGGCCTTCGTGGTCCGATCCTCGACGCCGCCGTGGATGCGCGCCGCGGCTCGTCGACCTGCGGCAAGCACGTTAAGGCCGAACTCAGCGCGGAGAACGATGGGCAGATCTTCGTCGCGGCCGGCTTCCTGCACGGCTTCACAACGCTGGAGCCCGACACCCACGTCACTTATATAGTGGACGGGTATTACTCGGCGGACGCACACGAATCGATCCGCATTGACGATCCCGATCTGGCGATCGATTGGGGCCCGAACGCCGCCAACCCGGTTTTGGCTGACAAGGATGGCAAGGCGCCGGCCTGGGCTTCCTTCGAGACGCCGTTCATTTATTCTCACGCCTGAGGCTCGGAGTGGCGGACGCATGAAAATTCTTGTTACTGGCGGCGCCGGCTTCATCGGCTCGGCGGTTGTGCGTCGCGCCATCACGCAGCGCGGCTATTCCATCGTCAATGTCGACAGCCTGACCTACGCGGCGAACCCGGCCAATCTCGCGGCGGTCGAGCGCGATCCTCGCTACGCCTTCGAGCAGGTGGACATACGCGACGCCGAGGCGCTGGACGCGGTCTTTAAGAAGCACGATCCAGACGTCGTGATGCATCTGGCGGCGGAGTCCCATGTTGATCGCTCGATCGACGGACCGCTGGCCTTTGTGGACACCAATGTCATGGGGACCGTGACCCTGCTTCAGGCGACCCGGCTTCATTATGACCGCCTGGAAGGCGAGCGCCGCGCCGCATTCCGTTTCCACCACGTCTCCACCGATGAAGTGTACGGCGCGCTCGGCCCCGAGGGCGAGTTCACTGAGGAGAGCCGTTACGAACCCAATTCGCCCTACGCGGCGAGCAAGGCCGCGTCGGACATGATGGCGCGCGCCTGGCGCCAGACCTTCAAGCTGCCGGTGGTGATTTCGAACTGCTCGAATAATTACGGGCCCTATCAATTCCCCGAAAAGCTCATCCCGGTCGTGGTGCTTAAGGCGTTGGCCGGTGAGCCGATCCCCGTCTATGGCGACGGTTCGAACGTCCGCGACTGGCTGTTCGTGGAAGACCACGCCGAAGCGCTGCTGATGATTCTGGAAAAGGGGCGTCTTGGCGAGGTTTATAATGTCGGAGGCGATGGTGAGCGGAGCAATCTGGCGCTGGTGAAGGCGATTTGCACCGTGCTCGACGACCTGCGCCCCGCCGGCGCCCCTCACGCAGACCTGATCACATTTGTCGGCGACCGGCTCGGCCATGATTTCCGCTATGCGATCGACGCCTCGAAGATCAAGCGCGAGCTTGGCTGGAGTGCGAGCGTGACGGTGGAGGCGGGCCTCGCCCAGACTGTGCGCTGGTATCTCGACAACGAAGATTGGTGGCGCGCGATTCTCGACGGCGGCTACCGGCCCGACAGGTTGGGCGTGTCCGCGCGGGTCAGCGCCGAATGAGCCATACGCCAATTTTGATGTTCGGAAAGACCGGGCAGGTCGCTCAGGCGCTCACAGAGCGATGCGCCGCGCTCGGCCTGGACCTCGTTTCGCTTGGACGGGAGGACGCCGATTTGACGGATCTGGCGTCCCTGCGCGACACGATAAGCCGGCATGGCGAAGGCCGGGTGGTGGTGAACGCCGCAGCCTACACGGCGGTGGATCAGGCTGAAAGCGGGGAAGAGCTCGCGCACGCCGTAAACGCCGCCGCCCCGACGGCTATGGCGCAGGCTTGCCGGGCCCAGGACCTGGCGTTCATCCACCTGTCCACCGACTACGTCTTCGACGGCTCCAAATCCAGCCCATATCGGGAAGCCGATCCGGTCTCCCCGCAAAGCGCCTACGGGCGCACCAAGCTCGCCGGAGAACAGGGCGTGGGCGCAACAGGCGCGCGCGCCGCGGTCATTCGCACCTCCTGGGTTTACTCTCCATTCGGCAAGAATTTCGTGAAGACCATGCTGCGCGTCGGCGCCCAGCGCGACGAACTCACCGTAGTCGCCGACCAGCATGGCGGGCCGACCAGTGCGCACGACATCGCCGATGCGATTCTCGCCGCAGCGCCGCGCCTTCTGGCGGACAGCTCAAGAGCCGGTTTGTATCACCTCAGCGGGTCAGGCGAGGCGAGCTGGGCGGATTTCGCTGAGGCGATCTTCGAAGAGGCGGCGCCCCATGGCGGGCCATGGCCCGTGGTTCGGCGCATCACGACATCCGAGTACCCGACCCCTGCGCCGCGTCCGGCCAATTCTGTTCTGGAATGTTCGAAAATGGAGGCTGGTTTCGGATATCGCGCCCCCCATTGGCGGGAGTCTCTAAAGACCGTTATCGCCCGGCTATATGAGGCCTGATGATGCGCGCAACGCCGCTCCGACAGTGACAGCCAGGCCCGTGTTTTCCGGCCTGAAGCGGAGCGTGTCGATCGCTATGCGACGGTTCGCGCTCGCAGGCCTTGGCGGGCAGCCTCACCTTGTCGGACGGCCGCTCGTCGCAGGTCTGTTTTCGACCCCCAGCGGGATCGGCGCCGGCGCACGACGCATTTTCGAGGCGCTCGAGGCGGAGGGCTTCGAGCCGTCCGCATTTGACCTGACGGACCTGATCGCGCCCGACCAACAGCGCGCTCCCGCGCCGGCGTCCATGTTTGCGCGCCCCGATGACGGCCTTGGGCCGGTGATCGTGCATGTGAACGCTCCTGAAACGCCATACGCATTGGCCGCCTTGGGCCGGGACCGTCTGAAGGCGCGCCTTCGCGTCGCCTACTGGGCCTGGGAGTTTGAAAGCCTGCCCGCTTCGTGGTCGCGTGAGCTTGAGTATTACCATGAGTGCTGGGCGCCCAGCGGATTCACGGCTGGTGCGATCGCCGGCGCCCGCCCGGGATTACCGGTGCGCGCAGCCGGCTACGCCTTGGCCGCCTTAACGCCCCGCCTCGAAGAGGTGACGGCCTGGCGTGACCATCTGGCGCCGAACGCGGAAACGCTGATTTTAACGGCCTTTGATGTGCGCTCCTCGGTGGAGCGCAAGAACCCCGCAGGCGTCGTGGCGGCTTTCAAACAGGCCTTCGAGGGCCGGCGCGATGTGAGGCTCGTTCTCAAGGTGACGAGCCGGGGATGGCGCACCGATGTCGACGCCTGGCTTGACGGTCTCGCCGACGGGGATCCGCGCATTGCCGTCCTGGACCAAACCCTGAGCGACGCCGAGATGGACGCGCTGTTTTCGGCCGCCGACATATGCCTCTCCCCCCATCGGTCGGAAGGCTTCGGCTTCACGCCGGCGAAAGCGCTCATGGCGGGTGCGGAGGTGGTCATGACCGGCTGGTCCGGCAATCTTGACTACGCGGATCTGTATGGCGTGCACCTGATCAACTCCACGCTCATCACCGCCGTCGATTCCGCAGGGGTCTATGGCGCCGGCCCGGGCCGGTGGGCCGATCCCGACATCAACCACGCAGCACGCCTGTTGCGCGAGGCTGACAAACTGCGCAACAAAGAGGGTCAGGCGCGCCGTGTGCGCATTTCAATGGCGGCTTTCGAACGGTTCTCATCAGCCGCCTTCATCGACCGTCTCGGACCCGTGTTCAGGCGGCATGTTTCCTGCAGGGACTGACCCTGTAGGCATTGTCCACCTCCCTGCGCCGGGCTGGCGCCCCATGACTGAACAGCGCGGCATGACCGAACCCAGGCTGAAATCCCAGACTCCTCCGCTCGCCGGCGCGGCGCGCGCCAAGCGCTGGCTGCTGCAGGACGCCTTGCCATTCTGGGCTGGAGCGGGGGTCGATCCGCGAGGTGGATTTCACGAGCGGCTCGACCCGGACGGCCGCGCCGATCTGACCGCTCCGAAGCGCCTGCGCGTGCAGGCCCGCCAGGTCTTCGTCTACGCGTTCGCCAGCCGCATGGGCTGGTTTGACGGCGTAGCACTGGCCGAGCGCGGCGCCGAATTCATTCTCGACCGCGCCAGGCTGGAGCCCGGCCGGCCCGCCTATGCTTGCCTGTTGACCCCGGACGGGGCGATCGCGGACGCGACCGTGGACACCTATGATCAGGTCTTCGTGGTTTTCGCGCTCGCTTCGCTATTCGCCGCCTCCGGGGACCGGGCGGTGCTGGACGAGGCCACCGCCGCGCTCGCCTATCTCGAGGACCGGCTCAGCGACCCGGTTCACGGCGGGTTTCGCGAAGCTGAGCCTGATCGCGAGCCGCGGCGCCAGAACCCGCACATGCACGCGTTCGAGACCTTTCTCACCTTGTACGAGATCACTCGCAACCGCGACCATCTCAAGCGGGCCGACAAGATCTTCACCCTGTTCGAAGAGCGGTTTTTCAACCGGCGTGAAGGCGCCCTGCAAGAGCATTTCGAATCCGACTGGACGGTGCGGGCCGGGGTGGACGGCCTGGTCTGCGAACCGGGCCATGAAATGGAATGGTGCTGGCTGCTGCACCGCTACTCCGAGGTCTCCGGCGTTGATACGGCTGCTTACGCAGAAGCCTTGTTCCGCCACGCCGATACACACGGGCGTAATCGCGCCACCGGGTTTCTGGCCGATCAGATCACCGTGGATGGCGGCGCTTTGCGCAGCGGGTCCCGCCTCTGGCCGCAAACCGAACACATCAAGGCGCTGTGCGCGCGCAGCCTCACCGGCTGCAAGCGCGCCGGCGACCAGGTCGATTCGGTCTTTGGCGCGCTCTTCGAAGGGTTTCTGGATACGCCCGTACGCGGGGCCTGGATCGACCGGCGTTCCGCCGACGGTGCGATCGCCGACGCCACCGCGCCGGCCAGCACCTTCTACCATCTGATCGGCGCCATCGCCGAAGCAGACCGGGCCGGGTTGACCGGGCCTGCGGGTTAAGCGGATAAATCCGCCATGAGTGTATCCATCGTCCCGGCCATCCTGTCCGGCGGCTCCGGCTCGCGGCTCTGGCCGTTGTCGCGGGCTGCGCGTCCAAAACAGTTTCTTCCCCTTCAGGCGGGCGGATCGCTGCTTCAAGCTGCGCTTGAACGCGCCGCGCCGGGGGCCGACATAGCCTTTTCTCGCCCGGTCCTGATCTGCAATCAGGACCACAGCGATCTCGTCGACGCCGAGCTCAAGGCGGCGGGCATGACCGCCGAGCTGGTCCTGTTTGAACCTGAGGGCCGCAACACCGGGGCCGCGGCGGCCGCGGTGGCTCTGGCCGTGGAGCGCCGCCTGGGCCCTGATGCGCTGGTTCTGCTCGCCCCGGCCGATCACAGCGTCACTGACGTTGCAGCTTTTCGCGCGGCGGTCGCCGCCGGCGCAGAGCTCGCAATGGCGGGACGCGTGGTGACGCTGGGAATCGATCCAGACGGGCCGAAGACTGATTATGGGTACATCCAGCGCGGCGCGTCTCTCGGACCCGGGTTCGAGATCGAGGCGTTCAAGGAGAAGCCGGACGCTGATACTGCGGCTGCCTGGCTCGCCGAGGGGGGCTGGTACTGGAACGCGGGTGTGTTTCTGTTCCGGGCGGGCGATCTCATCGCCGCCATGACAAGGCTGTGCCCGGATATCATCGAGCCGGTGCGCGAGTCGCTCGCCGCCGGGACAGAGGCGGATGGCCGTTTCGCGCTCGAGGCGGCGTCATTTGGCCGGGCGACTTCCGCGCCGATAGACATTGCGGTCATGGAAAAGCTGGGTGCTGCGGCGGTCGTCCCGGTGTCCTGCGGCTGGGATGATCTTGGATCCTATGAGGCGCTCTGGCGAGCTGGCGCGAACGGTCCTGACGCGATCGTCACGGGCGGCGACGGCGAGGTTGTGACCGAGGCCGGGCGCCGTCTCTTCATCCGCGCTGAAGGGGTCACGGTCGCCGCAGCCGGTTTGGAGAACTTCGTCGTTATCGCGACGGGAAACACCGTTCTGATCGCCCCGCTTGGTGATCCCGCGGCGATCCGGACCTTGCGCGAGCGCCTTCGGGAAGCCGGGCGCGAGGACTTGCTCTGAATCCGGCTCCCCGTGCCGGTTGCGCCGGCGCGACAAGGTGTGTTTATGGCCAATTGCGCTGCGGCGGCACGAAATGGGTGGGATCGGAAGTGACAGGGATGCATGAACAGATCACCGCCTACGCGCGGCGGTTCGAGGCTCAGGGGCGGCGCGAGCGAAACCTATCGCCCCACCTCGCAGCGCTTGAGTCCGAAGCGATCCACATCATGCGCGAAGTGGCCGCCGAATTTGAAAACCCGGTCATGCTGTATTCGATCGGCAAAGACTCCACGGTGATGCTGCACCTGGCCATGAAGGCGTTCTGGCCGTCCAAGCCGCCCTTCCCCTTCCTGCACATCGATTCGCTCTGGGAATTCCAGGCCATGGGCGCGTTCCGCGATGAGCTGGCCGAGGCCCTGGGCGTCAATATGATCGTGCACGTGAATGAAGAGGGCCGCGCGCGGAACATCGATCCGTTCGTGCACGGATCGGCGCTTCACACCCAAGTGATGCGCACCGACGGCCTTTTGGAGGCGCTGAACGCGGGCAAGTATGACGCGGCCTTCGGCGGCGGCCGGCGCGACGAGGAGAAGAGCCGCGCCAAGGAGCGCGTCTTCTCGTTTCGCAACGAGGCCCACGCCTGGGACCCGCGCAATCAGCGCCCCGAGCTGTGGCGCATCTTCAACACCCGCATC
>Ga0307969_1000135_pt1 | contig 41704 bp, 39 predicted proteins | sample OrgLakmetagen710_FD_201841 | JGI IMG/M metagenome (GOLD analysis project Ga0307969, IMG submission 201841) | Saline water microbial communities from Organic Lake, Antarctica - #710 | ecosystem: Environmental > Aquatic > Non-marine Saline and Alkaline > Saline | place: Antarctica: Organic Lake... | reverse complement strand
GAGTTTTCGGTCAGGTAGTCCGAAAAGCAACCCACGCGTCCGATCTCGGACCCGACACCGGCGACATAGGACATGACCCCGACCTTGCCTTCGGTTCCAGCCTCTTCGATCATACGCTGCGCAACGGCTTCACCTGCCGCGCAGTTATCTGTGGACAGGAACGCCTGATAGGTGCCCTCTGCACCGTCCTCGAGCGCACTGTCGATGATCACGACGGGGATGCCGGATTCGAAGGCACGCTGGACCGAAGGCGCAAGGGCGCTGGGGTCTGACGGGGCCAGCACGATGCCGGAAACACCACGGTTGATGGCGTTCTCGACCATGTTCACCTGATCGGCGATGGCGCTTTCGGTGGCCGGTCCGTCGAACGTGAAGCTGTGCTCGGACTGCGCGTCGATCGCGGCCTCCGCTCCGCGGTTCACGTTCTGCCAGAAGTTCGAACTGGTCGTTTTCACGATCACGGCTATTTCGCCAGCCTGCACACTTCCTGCCGCCAGCGCGATCACCGATGTGAGTAGTCCCATTTTAATCGTCTTCATCTCATTCCTCCTCTGCTGAGATTTCGTTCGTCGTAAGGTCGTCTGGTTGGTCGCCACAAGTGGGCGACCGAAAGGTTTGTCGTGTCAGGTCCGGTTGCGCATCTGGTCGATCCAGACGGCACCGATCACCACCACGCCGATAACGATTTGCTGGATGAAGGCGGACACGCCCGCCATGTTCAGCCCGTTGCGCAGGGTGCCGATGATGAAGGCGCCAACCATTGTGCCCGAAATCGCCCCCACTCCGCCCGAAAGCGAGGCACCCCCGATTACCGCCGCCGCGATTGCGTCAAGCTCGTACATCACGCCTTCGCTAGGCTGTGCCGTGACGAGGCGGGACATCAGGACATTGCCGGCCAGTCCTGCCAGCGCACCGGACATCGTATAGGCATAAAGCTTGGTCATATCGACCCGCACACCGGACAGGCGCGCTGCTTCTTCGTTCGAGCCGGTGGCATAGATGTGGCGACCGATCTGGCGGCGGCGCAACAAGTAGGCAAAGCCGATGGCGACGATCAGCAACAGGATCGCGGGATAGGGAATGCCGGGGAAGATGACGTTCGGAAAACCGTTGTCCTGCATCTCGACCACACGGAACAACGCCCCGTTGCCAAGCCTGCCGAATGCCTCGCCCAGCTGCGAAATCGGGGCCGCGCCGGTCAGCTGCAGCGCCAGCCCGCGGGCCATCAGCATCATGCCCAGCGTCGCGACGAAGGGCGGGATCCGAATACGGGTCACCACCAATCCGTTCACCATGCCGCAAGCCGCACCGACAAGCACACCGAACGCCATCGCCGGCACCACCGGAAGGCCGGCCTTGATCGTCATTCCGGTTGCGACGCCGGACAGGGCAAGCACGGACCCCACGGACAAGTCGATCCCACCCGTGATGATGACCATCGTCAGGCCGATGCCCAACAAGCCGATCACCGAGGTCTGCAAAAGGATGGTCAGGCTGTTGTTGACCGAAAAGAAGGACTGGCTTGCCATCGAAAAGCCGAGAATGAGAAGCACCAGCGTCAGCAAGGCGGACAGCTGATGCAGTTTCGCGGCATCGGGCATGACCTTGGCGAAGCCAAGATAGCCTTCGGATTTTCCTGCGTGCGCCATACGCTCCCCTTCGCATGTAGCATTTAATTATTAAATACATTGATTGTGTATTGCAGACTTACTGTCAACAGTTTTTAATAATTCGAAACATATACCGTTTTGAACCATACCGCTCTGGTTGGACATCGACAGGAAAGTGGCAGCCATGGCACGAAGCGACACGCGATACCGAGAAGCTTACAACCGCATCCTGGAATACTGCGAAACGTTGCCCCTCGATGCGCAAATTCCCTCGGAAACCCAACTGGGAGACATCGCCGGTGTCAGCCGGACAGTGATCCGGCGCTGTCTTTCACGTCTTGCCGAACTTGGTGTCATCGCGTGGAATGGCCGCGACAAGCGCCTTCTGCGCACGCCACAGCCAGAGGACCGCATCGCCGTTCCCGAGGCTGGAACCCACTCGGGCGATCTTGAACAGCGGTTTCTCGATTGGGTGCTGCGCTTTGATGTGCCCGCGAACACGGCACTGTCCGTCGCAGAGCTGTCCCGCACCTTCGACGTTCCCCAACACGAGCTGAAAGAATTCCTGGCGGGCCTCAGTCGGTTCGGACTTGTGCAAAGGCGGCCCGAAGGGGGCTGGCGGCTATTGGGTTTCACCAAGGGCTTCGCCATCGAGCTTTCCGACTTTCGACTGATGCTGGAGCTTCACGCTGTCTCGCAGCTGGCCGAAGCGCCCGTGGATCATCCGGTTTGGGCCCAACTTTCCGGGCTTCGCGCCGACCACCTGGCGTTGCGCGCCCACATGGACGCGGACTTCCACGAGTTTTCCAAGCTGGACGAACGCTTTCATCAGGCCATTAATTCAGTGGTGCGCAACCGGTTCACGGAAGAGTTTCAAAAGGTGATCTCTCTTGTTTTCCACTACCACTACATGTGGGACAAGACGGAAGAAAAGGTCCGCAATGCCGCCGCCATCGAAGAACACCTGGCAATCATAGATGCGCTTGAAGCCCGCGATGCAACAGCCGCGCGGATTGCGGCGCAGCGGCATCTGCGGACGTCAAAGACGACGTTGCTGTCATCACTCCGACAGCACGATCTGGGCTGAGACCATCAAGCGATCCCGGCCTCTGCTTCTTTCGACAGAGGTTCGCCCAGCGCATCGAGATTTCGCTTCAACGAACTGGGCTTGGCCGTCCCCAGCAAAACGGATGCTGTGGCAGGATGCCGGAAAGCGAACTGGAGGGCGGCGGTCGCAAGCGGAAGACCGTGGCTTTCGGCTCGGTCCTGCAAAGCGAGCACGCGATCGCGAACCTCTCGTGGGGCGGGTCCGTAGTCATAGGTGGCACCCTCGACCGGACCCGTCGCAAGGATGCCAGAGTTGAAGATGCCACCCAAGACCAGACTCGTGCCTGCGGCGTTGCAAGCTGGAACCAGACGGTCTTCGGCAGATCGATCCAGCAAGGTCAACCGACCGGCCAGCAGGATCACGTCGAGCGGACCGGCATTTTTCATCACGTCGAGACAGACCTGACATTCGTTCACCCCAAGCCCGAAGGCCTTGATGCGCTTTTGCTGTTTCAGACGCACCAGCCGGTCGTAGCCAGTGTCAAGAAACGCAGCCATGTGGCCTTGGTTTGCCGTTGCTCCATGCGTGTATTCACCGATGTCATGAACATAAAGAATATCGATATCGGTGCGCCCAAGCCGCTCGCAGCTTTGCTCGAAGCTCTCTTCGATCCCATCGCCGGAATAGTCGTAGCGCACATCATTCTGCGCAGGATTGACATAGCTGTCGGCTTCGACGATCGGAGTTTTCGCAGGCGACAGCACACGACCGACCTTGGTCGAGATCACCACATCGTCGCGCCCTGCAAGAAAGCGGCCAAGACGCTTTTCCGAAAGGCCACGGCCATAATGCGGGGCCGTGTCGAAATAGCGGATACCGGCCTCCCATGCGCACCTCAGCACCTCTGACACTTCTGCCTCGGACACCTCGCGGTAAAGGTTGCCGATACTGGCACAGCCGAAAGCCACCTCGGTCACGGATAGGTCGGTTCGCCCGATCTGACGCGTTTTCATGTGGCTCTCCCTTCGATTGCAGCCGTCAATTGTGGTTTTTCACCTGTATCGCCGTTCGCCCGTGCCCAATTCACGAAAGAGCCGATACGGCGCCTTAGCTTTTCGTCGTGATTTTGGGCAATATCTTCAAGCTTGTGGTCCAGAAACGGATTGGCGAACCGCTCTTTCGTCACGGCGATATAGTCGGATACCCCCTGCCCTTCCCCTGCCGCTTCGAACGCCGGCAGGACCTCTTGCGCATAAACCCGCGATAGTGCATCGACCCATTCAGGGTCCGACATGATCTCTCGCACGAAACGCACCTTGCCGGGTCGCGTAAGCCATTGCGATACCATCCAGGTATGCCCTAGGTTCAGGATGAAAAGCTTGCGACGTTCGATCCGGCCCAGATCGTCCACGACGTCCATGCAAGGATGCGTGCAAGGCAATGTCAGCCGTGGCTGCGCCTCGATGGCCCACAGCGCATAGGGCTCGGTCACAGCACCTGCGGGCTCCAGCGGCTCCGACACGATGCGGTCGACAAGAGAGTTGACCCATACCACCTCCTCCGCCAGCCAGTCGCGATAGGTCGGGTCCATCTTTTGTGCGGCGGCAAGGACCAGATCGCGCAGTTCATCTCCATTGTTCTGGACCAGTTCGGTCGGCATGACCTGCGGTGCGGAACCGCCGGCTTCGAACCGCGACCGCATAAGGTGGGCAAGCTTTGCGGGGTAGGACATGGCACTATCGAAGCTGGCGCCCGTATCCTCGGGCCGGGGCCGAAAGCCGGCATCGGCAGTGTTGGACAGGATAAATCGCGCTTCCTCTGCCATGATCCGCGTCACTTCATCGAGGGTCCTGTCAAGGGACAGACCCCGCGCAACAGACGTCACGTGGCGGGTCTCGGACACCTCGCGCCCGTCGGCAATCCCCTCGATCCGCACGTCATATCCGTTGGCCATGGCAGTCAGCCGCCCTGCCCGGGCCGGGTCCCCGCTTGTCTGGACGACTGTCACCGGACGGGTGCCGGGCAGGGATTCGGACAGGAACAGATCGACATGCGCCTGCAGAAAGCGGCTGGTCCCAAATTGCAGCACGGGCGTGGTCAGCATTGACGGGTCCTTCATATTTATGTTTGTTATTATTTAGAACATAATGACGCGCAAGGAAAAACCGTGATTATCGACGCCCACCAACATTTCTGGCGCATCAGCCGGGGTGACTATTCGTGGATGGATGACAGTGTCGCCCCGATCCGCCACGATCTGCTGCCCCCCGACCTGCATCCCATAGCCCGCCGGAACGGGATCACGGGCACCGTGCTGGTTCAGGCCGCACCTACATTGGCCGAGACTGAATTCCTGTTGTCACTTGCCGACAGCGCGCCGCTGGTCAGAGGCGTGGTCGGATGGATCGACCTGACGGGGGACGTTCCGGAACAGCTTGCCCAACTGTCTCACCCTGCGCTGCGGGGTGTGCGCCCCATGTTGCAGGACATTGCCGACGAAGACTGGGTGCTGCGCGCTGACGTCATCGACGGTCTGGACAAGGTGGCCCGCGCCGGGTTGCGGCTGGACGCGCTGATCACCCCCCGACACTTGCGAAACATCGACCAACTTGCCCGCCGCCTGCCCGATCTGCAGATCGTCGTGGACCATTGCGCCAAGCCTGACTTTGACGGGGCCGCGCCATCCAGCGACTGGCAAGTGGGGATAAAAGCCCTTGCGCGTCATCCGCAAGTCAGCTGCAAGCTGTCGGGCCTTGCGAACGAGTACGGTGAGGGCTGGTCGGCTGAAACGCTGGCGGGAGTCTTCGATCATGTTCTGTCCTGCTTCGGACCGGACCGGCTGATGTGGGGAAGCGACTGGCCCGTGCTCAATCTGGCTGGCGACTATGACCAATGGCTGCAGGCAGCCCAAAATCTTGCCTCAGGGTTGTCAGAGCACGAGCGCAACCAGCTTTTCAGCAATACAGCGACGACGGTTTACGGTTTGGACAACTGAAAGAGGAACATGACATGCAACGTATGGGCTTTGTCATCGGATTGCGGCCAGAGCATCTAGAGGAATACAAGCGCCTTCACGCAGAGGCCTGGCCCGGTGTGCTTGACCGCCTGCGGCAGTCCAATATCACCAGTTACTCGATTTTTCTGCGACAGCCGGAAATGTTGATGTTCAGCTACTGGGAATACACTGGCACGGATTTCGATGCGGATAACGCCGCCATCGCCCAAGACCCCGTAACCCAAGACTGGTGGAGGCTCTGCGGCCCCATGCAGTGTCCACTTGAGAGCCGTGCCAAGGGTGAATGGTGGTCCCCGATGGAAGAAGTGTTTCATCTCGACTAGGGCCATCGGGGCGTGGCAGTCTTCGGGGCTTTCAACTTCAAGAGCGCGTGAGCGGCCATGTGCGGATGGACGCAACGCCCCATGTCGAAGGTGCGACAGTGGCGGCGGCGGTCAGATCGGACCTTCGCGGTCAGGTCCCAGTTGAAAGGACGAAGATGCAAACCCGACGCCTGATGCTCGCCTCGACAGGTGCTGCACTGCTTACCGCTCCGATGCTGCGCGCCCAATCTCTCGACGACACCATCGCGAAACGGGCCGCCGGTTTCGACCAACTCTACGCAATCGCACTCTGGACCGACGGCGAACCGGCGATGCGCCGCATCGTGCGTGGTCCAGCCGAGGGGGCCACATACAACGTCAAGTCAGTGGCAAAGACCTGGGTCGCATCGCTTCTGGGTGCTGCAATTGCGCGCGGCGAGGTGTCAGGGCTCGATGCGACGATGGGCGACGTCGCGCCACGGCTGGTCCCGGCGGGGGCTGATCCCGCTGTGGCAGGGATCACGGTAGGCAACCTTGCCTCGATGCAGGCAGGGCTCGAACGAACCTCTGGCGGGAACTACGGCGCATGGATCGCCAGCAGGGACTGGGTCGCGGATGCGCTTGGCCGCGATATGGTGACCGAACCCGGCGGGCGGATGCTTTACTCGACCGGTTCGACGCATGTTCTGGGGGCGGTACTGGCCGAGGCCACGGGCCTGTCACTGTTGGCGCAGATGCGGGAACGACTTGGCGCACCCCTTGGGGCGTCGATCCCGCCCTGGGTCCAGGACCCGCAGGGGCGCTATCTGGGCGGCAACCAGATGGGGTTGACGCTGGATGCTATGCTGCGCTTTGGCGAAATGCACCGACAGGGCGGAATGTGGAATGGCCAGCGGGTTCTTCCCGAAGACTGGATCGAGGCGGCTCTGACCCCCCTGACGCGCTCGCCCTGGTCGGGGTTGGGCTACGGATTGGGCTGGTTCGTCGGGGATGAGGGCGGACAGCGCTTTGCCCTTGCCCGTGGCTACGGCGGGCAGATCATCGCAGTCGGGCCGCGCACGGTCATGGCGATCACATCAAACCCGAACCTGCCAGCACGGTCCCAGGGATACTTCGGCGACCTGCTGTCCCTTGTCCGCGAGGGGTTGCGCGCGACCGCCTGACCGCCAAGGCAGGTGTCAGGTCTGGGAGGTGTCGGTCACGCAGTCGGCGAAATACTGGATTGTGCCGTCCTTGCTCTTTTCCTGCACCAACCCGTGGATGTCAGTCTCGAAGCCGGGACATTCAGCCGCGAACTCCCGATTGAACTTGAGGTAGTCGACGATCTTGCGGTTGAAGACCTCGCCCGGGATCAACAAAGGGATGCCGGGCGGATAAGGCGTGACAAGGCTTGTCGTGATGCGCCCTTCCAGCTGGTCGATCGGCACCCTTTCGGTCGTGCGCCGGGCGATGTGGGAATAGGCCTCGCTTGGTTTCATGGCCGGGGTCAGGTCGCTGAGGTAAATCTCGGTCGACAGGATCGCCACGTCGTATTTGGCATATTGCTCGTGAACATGATCGCAAAGGTCGCGCAGCCCCATGCTTTCATAGCGCGGATGCTTGGCGCAGAACTCCGGCATCGCACGCCACATCGGCTGGTTCTTGGCGTGGTCGTCCTTGAACTGCTGCAGCGCGGTCAACAGCGTGTTCCAGCGGCCCTTGGTGATGCCGATGGTGAACATGATGAAGAAGCTGTAAAGCCCGGTCTTTTCGACCACGACCCCGTGTTCGGTCAGATATTTGGTCACGATCGACGCGGGAATCCCGCTGTCTTCAAACCGGCCATCAAGGTTCAGGCCCGGTGTGATGATCGTCGCCTTGATCGGGTCAAGCATGTTGAAGCCCGGCGCCATGTCGCCAAAGCCGTGCCAGCTTTCAGAGCCGTCCGACGGCTGCACGCCATCGGCGTCGGTGCGCTTGAGCACCCAGTCCTTGTTCTGGCCGATGCCTTCCTCGGCCAGATCGTCAGGCCCCCAGACCTTGAACCACCAGTCGTCGTCGCCGTATTCCTCGTCCACCTTGCGCATGGCCCGACGGAAATCGAGAGCCTCCTCAATGCTTTCCTCGACCAAGGCCGTGCCACCCGGCGGCTCCATCATCGCGGCTGCCACATCGCAGCTTGCGATGATGCTGTATTGCGGGCTGGTCGAGGTGTGCATCAGGTAGGCTTCGTTGAACAGGTGCCGGTCCAGCGGCGTGTCCTGACTGTCCTGCACCAGCACGTGGCTGGCCTGACTGATGCCCGCCAACAGCTTGTGGATCGACTGCGTGGCGTAGGTCACCGAATGCTTGGGCCGCTCGCGCTTCAGGCCCATCGAATGGAAATTGCCGTAGAACGGATGAAAGGCCGCGTGGGGCAGCCAGGCCTCGTCAAAGTGCAGGTTGTCGACATAGCCGTCGAGCTGCCCCTTGATCGTCTCGGTATTGTAAAGGACCCCGTCATAGGTCGACTGCGTCAGCGTCATGATGCGGGGTTTCACGGTGTCCGCATCCACATGCGCCAGCAGCGGGTTCGCCCGGATCTTGGCCTTGATCGCATCGACCTCGAAGGCGCTTTGCTGGATCGGACCGATCAGCCCCCAGTGGTTGCGCGTGGGCTTGAGAAAGACCGGCACGGCCCCGGTCATGATGATGCTGTGCAGGATCGACTTGTGGCAGTTGCGGTCCACGACGACCACGTCATCGGGCGCGACCGTGTGATGCCAGACCATCTTGTTGCTGGTCGACGTGCCGTTGGTCACGAAAAAGCAGTGATCCGCGTTGAAGATCCGCGCCGCGTTGCGTTCCGACGCGCCAATCGCACCGTTGTGGTCCAGCAGCTGGCCCAGTTCCTCGACCGAATTGCAGACGTCGGCGCGCAGCATGTTTTCGCCGTAGAACTGGTGGTACATCTGCCCGATCGGGCTTTTGAGGAAGGCCACACCACCGGAATGGCCCGGACAATGCCAGGAATAGGACCCGTCCTCGGCGTAATCCAGCAGCGCCTTGAAGAAGGGTGGTTGGATGCCTTCGAGATAGCTCTTGGCCTCGCGGATAATGTGACGCGCCACGAATTCGGGCGTATCCTCGAACATGTGGATGAAGCCGTGCAGCTCGCGCAGGATGTCGTTGGGCAGGTGGCGGCTCGTCTTCGTCTCGCCGTAGACGTAGATCGGCACATCCTCGTTCTTCCAGCGCACCTCTTCGATGAAACTGCGCAGGTTCACGACCGCAGGGTCAAGGTCGGGGCCGGGGCTGAATTCCTCGTCATCGATCGACAGGACAAAGGCACTGGCGCGCGATTGCTGCTGGGCAAATTTCGACAGATCGCCGTAGCTGGTGACACCCAGCACTTCGAAGCCCTCATTCTCGATCGCTTCGGCCATCGCGCGGATGCCAAGCCCCGACGAATTTTCCGACCTGAAGTCTTCGTCGATGATGATGATGGGAAAGCGGAACTTCATGAAATTTACCTCGGGGGCAATGTGGATGGAAAACGCGCAGTCGCCTGCATGGGGTTTTGGCTCTCGCCCCCAAAAACCGATGCGACGTTGTCGGGTGATGTGTTTCTCTTGCCGGGGGCAGCGTCAAGGGTTGGGATCATCAACAATCTCACATGCATGTTCCATGCAAGCTGTAAGACCCCGCAAAGGTGGGATCAGGATAAACCAATCCACAATCCGGCGACAGGCCCGTCAGATCGAAAGGATCGGCAGCCCTGTCTACGGGGTCGTAGGATATGAGTTTTTCCTGTATGCTGGCTTCACACCGAAAGGGACGACTCCAAGAAGGCAGATGGAATGACCGACGAAACCTACCCCGCCGCCGGAGGTGGCCGCTCGCATCTCGGCAAGGGCTCGCGCATCACAGGCGAGCTTTACTTTCCGGGCACTGTCGAATTGCCGGGCTACATCAAGGGGCGCGTCGAAGCGTCTGCCATCGTGATCGAGGAGGCAGGCGAAGTCGAAGGCGAAATTCACGCCGCAAGCATCACGATCAAAGGGCGCTTTGATGGCAAGGTCTTGGGTGGCAAGGTCGCGCTGAACGCCAACGCCCGGGTGACCGGCGAAATCACCTATGAAAGCCTCAGCATCGAGAGCGGCGCACAGGTCGAGGCCAAATGCGTCCAGCATTCCTACGCCGACACGGCGACGCCGGTCGCCCCGACCTCTGGAGCAAAGGAGAAGTGACACCCCGGCTGTGTCCGTTGCTCGCGTCAGACGCAATTCGGGCCAAGACACCGGCACGGGGTTGACCGCAGGGCGCAAAACAGGTTTTTGGGAGGGTGACCTTGAAGACCACGAAGCGGCAACCATGCTGTCAGCCCGGCCACTCCAGACGGTGAGCCGGAAAATTGTCCAGATGCAGAAACGATACCAAGGTATTGGTTTTAAGGTGGAGTCCGATGTCAAAACGGCCAAACTCCGCAGTCTCGCAAGATGACGTGATGCCCGAGGCACCACTTGCGGCAGACCACGTGACACAGTTGCGGGCCGCCGTTCTAAGTCGGTGTTCGGCAGATTGTCTGTCAGCCTGTTCCAGCATCATGGGCGCCGGTGTCAGCCGGAACGACCTGTTCGACCATTACATCCCGGCCGTCGCGCATGTCCTTGGCACCGACTGGTCCAGGGACAAGATTTCTTTTGCCGCAACCACGATGGGTGTCGTGCGATTGCAATGGTTGCTCCGCGCGTTAGAGCCTGCCCCTGACCCCGGGATGGACAGGGATGTTCCCGGCATCCTGATCCTCGTCCCAGCCGGTGAACATCACACGCTTGGCGCCGTGCTGCTCAGCACGCAGCTTCGACGCCGGGGCTTTTGCGTCAGCCTGATGCTGGAGGCGCGTCCTGACGCCATCGCGCGACGCATGCGCGGCACAAGTTTTCAGGCCACGATGATTTCGACCTCGCCGGGGCCTCACAACCGTGACCTGCGCGCCCTCGTGACCGCGTCACGGCGCGTCATGGAAAATGATGCCCCCGTCCTGATCGGGGGCACCATCGCACAGGAAGACATTGATCTCAAAGACCTTTCGGGTGCCGATCATGTCACCGTTGACGCCGAAGAGGCGCTTGCGCTGTGCGACTTGAGGCTGAAAGACAGGGTGGCCGAAACCATCTAGGCCCGTTCGGTCAAGCGATCGTCACCTTTGGTTCAGTCAGGCGTCAAGCAGGTCACGCAGTCGTTGCGAGACCTGTTTGCGGTTGAACGGCTTGTCGAGCCATTCGACACGCACAGGATCAGAGATCGTGCGGGACATTTCGGAATCAGCGACGCCAGAGATCAGTAGCACCGGAAGGGCCGGATGATCCTGACCGATCTCGCTGGCAAGCTCGATCCCGTTCTGATCGCGGCCAAGCACGACATCGGCCAAAAGCAGGTCAACCTGATTGCTGCCCGACAGCAGTTCGCGCGCCTCGTCCGCACATGAGGCAAGAAGCACGTTATAGCCGAGGCGGGTCAGCAGGGTGTTCAGAACGTCCCGCACTGCTATGTCGTTCTCGACAAGAAGAACCGTCTCGTCACCAAGGCGGTCCTCTGAGGTATTGAAGTGGTCAGCTGCAGCCCGTTCTTCCACCGACGCCATCGGGAAATAGAGAGCCACGCTCGTGCCGTGGCCCACCTTGCTTTGAACCATGACATGACCGCCCGAATGCTTCACGAACTTGTAGGCCATCGAAAAGCCAAGCCCCGTGCCCTCTCCCGCCAGTTTGGTGGTGAAGAATGGTTCGAGAAGCCGGTCCTGCACCCTCCAGGGCATGCCGCAACCGTCATCCCTGACGGTGATCATGACGTAATCGCCCTTCGCCACGTGCCAGTTTCCACGCTTGAAATCAGTGTCCAGACTGACGGCACTGGCGGTCAGCAGAATGGTCCCACCCATCGGCATCGCATCACGGGAATTCAATCCAAGGTTGAGCAAAATAGATTCAAGCTGTCCCGGATCAGCAAGGATCTTCGGCAGGTCCGTTGAAAGCTCCTCTCTGACCGAGATCCCCTCTCCCAGAACGCAATCCAGCAGCATCTTCATCTGGGTCAGGCATTCGGCGACGTCGATATGCCGGGGCTCAAGCGACTGCCCGCGCGAGAATGCAAGTAATCGGCGAGTAAGATCGGCCCCACGTTCAGCGGCAAGCAAGGCACTGTCGGCTTGTTTGCGCAGGGCGCTCTTCGACCCGGCCTCCTGTTGGATCAACTCCAGATTGCCAAATATGACGGTCAGGAAGTTGTTGAAATCATGGGCAACACCGTTGGTCAGCTGCCCCACCGCTTCCATCCGTTGCGCCCGCATGAGTTGCCGCTCTACCGTCTGACGGCGGCGCAATTCCCGGTTTGCAAGGATGTAGATCAGGATTGCCGACAGAAAGACGAAGGAAAGACCTTTGAGCGTCTGAAACCCGGGAAGCCAGTTGCTCCAGCCATCTGCTTCGACAATCCAGTCGGATAGGACGATATATGTCGCACTCACGGCAAAATATATCCCGGCAATCCTGAATGGTGGCGTGTTCCAACGATGAACCACACGATCCCTCCCCGGGTTTTGCGGAATAACAGGGTATTCGACGCATCCGCGCGCGCGCGCGTGATGTCGCATAGGTTGTGCGGCTGGGGGCCGTTTGTCAAACAAAGATGCAACTTTCCGGATCACGACGCCGACCCTTTAGGGGACTATGCTGCGGGGTGATCTCGCCCGCCGCAGCAGGGCTTTGCCTGAAGCACGGCTGGCAATGCGGTCTACATGCGCCCGACGCGTGCAAATCGGTCGGTTCAAAGCGGCCAGACGACCAGCAGCAACGGCACGCTGATCGCGACCACGAGGACCTCCAGCGGAAGCCCAAGTCTCCAGAAGTCCCCGAAGCGGAAGCCGCCGGGACCTAGGATCAAGGTGTTGTTCTGGTGCCCGATGGGGGTCAGGAACGCGCAGGAGGCCCCGATTGCGACCGCCATCAGGAACGTGTCGGGATTCACGCCCAAGGTCGCAGAGATACCAAGCGCGATGGGGCACAAGACGGCTGCGGTCGCCGCGTTGTTCATCACGTCCGACAGGAACATCGTGGTGATCAGGACCACCGTCAGCGCTGCGATCGGGTTTCCCTGCGCGATCGTATCGACCAGAAACCGCGCCAGCAGATCAGCGGCACCCGTGCTTTGCATCGCGCCCGCAACCGGGATCAGTGCTGCCAGCAGAACGATGACCGGCCAGTCGATCGCGGTATAGACCTGGCGGGGCGGCACGGTGCGCAGCACCATCGAAGCCAGCACCCCAAGCGCAAAGGCCACGGCAGCCGGAAGCAACCCGAAGGTGACAGTGGCGATGGCCCCCACCATGATCGCGCCCGCGATGATGGCCATCCGCTTGTCGGGGATGCGCAGCTCGCGTTCGCCAAGAGGCACGCAACCGGTGTCGTTGACGAACCCGGTCACGGCATCTGCGGCCCCCTGAACCATCAGAAGGTCGCCCGATTTCAGGTCCAGTGTCCGCAGGCGGGATCGCGGCGGATGCCTGGCGCGCGACACGGCAAGCAGGTTGATGCCGTAGCGCGTGCGCAGTTGCAGGTCCTGTGCAGACCGCCCCACGATCGTCGATCCAGGCAGCACCGCAAGTTCGCGCAACACGATTTCGTCGGCAGGCTTGGGCTTGGAGTCTTCGTCCTTGTCTTTGCCGTCAGAGCCCTGCGCTTCGCCCGAACTGAAGGTATTCGTGTCTTTCTTCAAGTCAGCGGTCTTGAGGTCTTCCAGCTCGATCCCAAAAACAGAAAGAGCCTCGGACAGCGCTTCGACATCGGCTTCGAGCACAAGAATGTCGTCCGCACGGATGCGTCGCCCGCCGTGGGGCGCGGTCATGCGGACCTCGTTGCGCACCAGCCCAACGATCTGCGCCTCGCTGTCTTCGATCTCGCGTTCGAAGGCCCGCAGGGTCAGGCCGACGGCCTTGCTGTCATCGGGAACGCGCAGTTCGGTAAAGTAGGCGCCCGTGTTGAACCCGTCGCCTGCCGCAGAGGTGCGCGCCGGCACCAGCCGCCAACCCACAAAAACCACAAAGACAACACCCGCCACCGCAAGAGCGACGCCGATGGGGGCGAAATCGAATATCGCGAAATGGCCCAGCCCGGCCTCTGCCCGAAAACCCGACACGATCAGGTTCGGTGGTGTGCCGATCAGCGTCGTCGTGCCGCCAAGAATGGTGCCGAAGGCCAGCGGCATCAGCACCTGCCCCTGTGTCAGGTCCAGACGGTCGGACAACTGAACCGCGATGGGCATCAAAAGGGCCATCGCGCCGACGTTGTTCATGAAACCGGACAAGGCGGCACCCAGCCCCATCAAGGCAAGCATACTGATCAACCGTCCCGCATCGCGCGGCAGCATGGTCCGGGCCAGCCAATCGACGGCGCCAGTGTTCTGCAAACCACGGCTGAGTACCAGCACACAGGCCACCGTGATCACCGCCGGATGACCGAAACCTGCAAACGCGACCTCGGTCGGGACCAACCCCGCGATCACGCCCGCCATGAGCGCGGCCAAAGCCACCACATCATGCCGAAACCGCCCCCACAGGAACAACCCCATGGTCGCCGCAAGTATGGCGAAGATCAGCATCTGGGGCGCGGTCATGGCAATCGCCTGCGAGGGTCAGAGTCTTGCTTCAGCGCCTCGAAAGCTTCCCGAACTCGCTATCCAGCAAAGACCGCAGCTTCTTGGCACCACCCCGCAGGGCGGCCTCGACGTTTGCATCTGAATGGGTGACGGTCTGCGGCTGCATCCCTTCGGGGCGCGCCTCGATCGTGCACTTGATATCGTCAGACCCGCCCTTGGCTGCATTCGTGTCGACCAGATGCACCTCGACCCGGGTCAGGCGGCTTGTGAGGTGTCCCACCGCCGAGGTGACCACGTCTTCGGCAACCTCGGTCAGACGGGTATCCCCTTCAATGTTCGAGTCGGTGTTCAGTTGGAATTGCATATCGGGCTCTCTATGTTTGATCGGGCTTTAGACATAGCACTGATACGGCTGGCGTCAGTCCCTTGTCATCAGATCGCGGAGCACCGCGTCGATGCAGGCGGAAATCTGCGAGGCTGGCGTCCGGACCTCCTCATGCCGCGCTACTGCCTTCGGTTGCGATCTTCAAGGACTCGCCGCAGTGCTTGCAATGGATCGCATCAGGTTCATGACGGTTCAGACCACATTCCGGGCAGGTGTGCTTGATCTTGGAGGGCTGAAAGATCGCCCGGGCCAGTTGCACGAACAGCGCGACACCGACCACCATGATAAGCACCGCCAGCAGCTTGCCACCAGGCGTCGTCATTGTGATATCGCCGAAACCCGTTGTCGTCAGCGTCGATACCGTAAAGTAAAGCGCATCGACATAGCCTGCGAAAGTTGGCTGATCATCGAAAACAAGCACGAACACCAACGACGTCGTCACGAAGATGAACACGAACAGATTCACCGCCGCAAGGATCGCGTCTTCGTGGCGGCGAAAGAAATGGCTTTCGTGCCGGAGATCACGCAGCAAATGATAGGCGCGGATCAACCGCAGCCCCCGAAGCACGCGCAGAAAACCAAGGGACTCTTCAATCAGGGGGCCCAGTAGAAGCGACGCGACGACGATGACATCCGCCAGCGTATAGATCCGGGTCAGTTCGTGCCGCCGGTTGTCGGAAATCCAGAGCCGGGCCGCGAAATCGAGCAGGATCAGCATCCCCAGACCCACGTTCAGCGCCGTTGTGACGACCGAAGCGGACAGCGGCGCTGTCACGATGAAATAGCCGATGCTGAAAGCATCGAAGGCGATCAGCCTATAGCCGAACCGCCGCGCGCGGGCGCTGTGTCCCGTATAGAGAAGCCGGATTTTACGGTGAAGTTCATCCATCGACATGACCGGCATGACAGGAGTTTTCCGAAAGACCGCACCATGCGGGACTCAAGACCGGTTCCTGTTCCATGGCCATGTCCCCTCGATCTCGACCTCCAGCGCGAAACTCAGGAAGGTCCGTACCGCAACCACTGCCGCCAGGACAGCGACACTTTCAAGCGTCGGGTCGATCGCCACGGTGTTGATGATATCGGCAGCGACCAGAAACTCCAGCCCCAACAGGATCGTCCGGCCAAGGGACGCGCGAAATCCATGGTATTCAACCTCTTTGGGACCACTGCGGAGCGTGCGGTAAGCATAGATCACACTGCACGTCAGCGCACCAACAACGATGACCGCAATTCCGGCCACTTCGATGCCGCGGACGGCCCACTGCAAACCGCTGTCGATCAAGACTGCGAAGGCGTCCGGGTTTTGACCCGCAGAGGGGCCTTCCTGCTGAAACTGCGCGCTGGCTGGTTGTGGGCCCAGCAGCATGAAAAGGCAAGGCAACCCGAAGGCCAGTGCGATCCGGAACGATGGGAAGCTGTGGGTTTTCATGCAGGGGAAACGCACCCTGCCTTGGTCGGTTCCCACCACAAAGTTGACCGGCGACGCGGACCCGGTGCGGGGCGCTGAAATTGCATACCATTGCACCTAGCACTGCGATATGGCCCAGTGTGATTAATCCGAACGAGATCAAGGAAAGCTGATGTTCGAGACGATCCCGACGCCCGCAGTATTGGTTGATCTGGACGTGGCGCAGGCAAATATCGAAAAGTTTCAACGGCATGCCGACGCAGCAGGGCTGAAACTGCGGCCCCACATCAAGACACACAAGCTGCCCCTTGTTGCCAAGCGCCAGATGGCTGCAGGCGCTGTGGGCATTACCTGTCAAAAGATTTCCGAGGCCCGCGCGATGATATCCCAAGGCGGCATCGACGACGTGCTGCTGACCTTCAACATTGTCGGTGCAGACAAGGTGGCCGCGCTGAAGGATCTCTCGGGCGAGGTCGGTTTGACCGTGGTGGCCGACAGCTTCGACGTGGTCGATGGTCTGGCAAAGGTCTTTGACGACCCCGCCGCACCGCTGAGCGTCATGGTGGAATGCGACACCGGGGCGGAACGCTGTGGCGTGGTCACCCCTGAACAAGCGGTTGCTGTTGCCAGCCGGATCGACGCGGCAGACGGGCTGCGCTTTGCAGGGCTGATGACGTACCCACCCGTCGGAAGGAGGCGTGCAGTGGCAGAGTGGCTGACGACCGCCGCCCGCGCCTGCGAGGCCGCAGGTTTGCAGGTGCCCTTGATCTCGACCGGTGGATCGCCAGACATGTGGGATGCGGAACCGCTGGACTGGCCGACCGAATACCGCATCGGCACATATATCTACAACGACCGTTCGCTTGTGCAGCGCGGTGTCTGTGATTGGACCGACTGCGCGCTGACCGTCCTTGCCACGGTTGTTTCGGTGCCGACACCCGACCGGGCCATCATCGACGCAGGGTCGAAGGTCCTCACCTCTGACCTTCTGGGGCTGGCGGGGCATGGTCATGTGCTGGGCAGACCGGACATCACGATTGCCGCCTTGTCCGAGGAACACGGCACGCTGAAAGCGGGCGATATAGACCTCAAGGTGGGCGACAGGCTGCGCATCGTGCCCAACCATGCCTGCGTCGTGGCGAACATGCTGGACCATGTGCAGCTGCTGGAGGGTGGCGCACCGCACAAAGCAATGGCAGTCACGGCACGCGGGCTGGTCTGGTAACGTCCGGCCCGGCGCAAACTGCGGCAAAGACCACGACACAAGGAGAGACGACATGACGATCGAACGTATTGGTGCCACGAAATCCGGCGCCGGAGGACAGCCCCTGCCGTTCTCTCCCGCCGTCAGGGCAGGCGATTTCATCTATGTCTCGGGACAGATCGCGATGATGGAAAACGGCGAACTGGAACCCGGCGGCATCGAATCCCAAACCCGCCGCACGATGGAAAATCTGCGCAAGGTGCTGGAACTGGCAGGTTGCACCTTTGATGATGTTGTCAAGGCGAACTGCTGGCTTGATGACCCCCGCGACTTCTGGACCTTCAACCGTGTCTACGCCGAATCATTTCCGAACGGCGGGCCCGCGCGGTCGACCGTGCGGGCCGAACTGATGGTGGATGCGAAGGTCGAGATTGACGTGATTGCCTTCAAGCCGCTGAACGGCTGACCGGCGGTCGGCTTGAACGCCGGCCATCGTCAATTGGCCGAAATCCTGAACGGCATAACGCGGAACGAGAACATTCTCGGTGGCAAGTTCATCCGCCGGTCACAGATGATCCGGTCGATGTCGCAGCCGCTGAAGGTCTCGATCGGGCGTTTGATCGACCGCGGGATGTCGGCGATCGACCCTCTCTGGTTCTGGATGATGATGCTGCTGAACGTGACGGTCGGTAGGATCACGCCCCCTTTCGGCTACGCGATGTTCGCGTTCCGAGGGGCGGCACAGAACGTCACCATGTCCGAACTGTTTCAGGCGTCATGGGCCTTCGTCGGCCTGTTCGTCGTCGGAATGGCAATCCTTGCGGCCCTGCCATGGCTCGCCGCGTGGTTGCCGGGCTTCGTTTAGGGGGCAGGACAGCGGGGGTCCGGTTGGCCGTGACAGGGCCGCGGACAGGCGGTAACGTCCACCGGAAATCAGCAGAGGACAGTGGATGTTTGACCTTTTGATCCGGGGCGCGACCCTGCCTGACGGCAGGCGTAATCAGGACGTGGCAGTCCGCGACGGGCGGATCGTCGATGTGGCGCATGGGATCGAAGGACAAGCGGGCGAGGTGATCGAGGCAGAGGGTCATCTTCTCTCGCCGCCCTTCGTCGACCCGCATTTCCACATGGACGCGACGCTTTCGCTCGGGCAGCCCCGAATGAACGTATCCGGCACGCTGCTTGAGGGCATTGCGCTTTGGGGGGAATTGCGACCGACACTGACACGGGACGCTGTTGTCGAACGGGCGTTGCGATACTGCGATCTGGCCGTGTCCAAGGGCCTTCTTGCCGTGCGGAGCCATGTGGATGTCTCGGACCCCCGGCTGGTCACCGTCGAGGGCTTGCTGGAGGTCCGTGAACGCGTGGCGCCATATCTCGACCTGCAACTCGTGGCTTTTCCACAGGACGGATACCATCGCGGCCCGGAAGCCGCAGACGCACTGTCGCGGGCGCTGGACATGGGCGTGGATGTCGTGGGGGGCATCCCGCATTTCGAACGCACGATGGAGGACGGCCGTGCGTCGATCGAGGCGCTCTGCCGCATCGCCGCCGAACGGGGCCTGCGCGTCGACATGCACTGCGACGAGACGGACGACCCCCTGTCGCGCCATGTCGAGACGCTTGCAGCCCAGACGGTGCGCTTCGGACTTCAAGGCAGAGTAGCCGGGTCTCACCTGACCTCGATGCACTCGATGGACAACTACTATGTCTCGAAGCTTCTGCCGCTTATCGCCGAGGCCGGGATGACGGCTGTTCCCAATCCGCTCATCAACATGATGTTGCAGGGCCGCCACGACACCTACCCCAAGCGGCGCGGTCTGACCCGCATCCCCGAGATGCTGGCCGAAGGCATCCCCGTCGCACTCGGACAGGACTGCGTTCTGGACCCTTGGTATGCAATGGGTTCGGGCGACCTGCTGGACGTGGCACATATGGCGGTTCATGCGACCCAGATGGGCTCGGTCGCGGACAAGAAAGCGCTGTTCGACGCCGTAACAGTCGTCCCCGCCCGCCTGCTCGGGCTGACGGATTACGGGCTTGAACCCGGATGCCATGCTGACATGGTTCTGCTTCAGGCAAGCGATACGACCGAGGCGATCCGGCTTCGCCCTAACCGGTTGAAGGTCATCCGCCGTGGCAAGGTGATCGCGGAAACGCCGCCAGAGCGGTCGCGCCTTACGCTCGAGGGGCGGCCCGTCACGGTCGTGCCCTCTGACTACGCCCCCAGTGCCATGTCCTGACACCTACTGCCCGTTCTTTGTGCGATTCCATTTTCTTGCGCAAAAGTAATGCATTATCATGCCGGTTCTGGTTCAGTGTGCTGGACTAAGACCAAAAATCCGAGAACGTTTGCGCAAGACGAAAGGCCAAAGGCCGATTCGACCCCCATCAAAGGAGATCAAACATGAGCCGTATCCTCATCAACCGCAGGCGTCTTCTCAGGGGCGGCGCGGCATTCGGTGCCGCAACCCTTGCCGCACCCTCGATCCTGCGCGCCCAATCCGGCCCCGTTAAGGTGGCCGGCATCCATGCCTCGCCGGTGGAAAACGCATGGAATTCGGTCCTGCATGCAGCATTGGTCGCGGCCAACGCTGAAGGTGCAATCGAATACACCTTCTCCGAAGGGGTTTCGGGCACCGACTATCCACGTGCGATGCGCGAATTCGCAGAGGCGGGCAACGTGCTTGTCGTAGGTGAATCCTACGCCGTGGAACGTGAGGCCCGTCAGGTGGCTGCCGATTATCCCGAGATCGCCTTTCTCATGGGATCATCGGGCGAGGCTGCCGGCGACAACTTCGGCGTCTTCGGAACCTGGAACTGGGAGGCCGCCTATCTTGCGGGGATGTTGGCGGGCGAAATGACCGAGACCGGCATCGTGGGCTCTGTCGGTGCGATCCCCATTCCCGAGGTGAACATGCTGATCAACGGCTTTGGCGAAGGAGTGAAAGCCGTGAACCCGGAAGCGCGGCACATCGTCAGCTTCATCGGCACGTTTTTCGACCCGCCGCAGGCACGCGAGGCCGGGCTGGCGCAGATCGACGCCGGCGCCGACATCCTCTTTGGCGAACGCATCGGCACCGCCGACGCCGCCCAGGAACGGGGTGTCCCCGCTATCGGATCGCTTATCGATTACACGCCACGCTATCCCGACACCGTCTTCGCCAACGCGCTCTGGTCCTTCCGTCCCTTGATGGACGCCGCACTGGCCGACGCTCTGGCGGGGAATCCGACGGGCAAGAACTACACTCCGCTCAGCCTCATGCAGGATGGCGGGAACGACATTGCCTACGTCGAAAGCGTGCCACCTGCCCCGGCCATCGCCCGGATGGAAGAGGTGCGTGCCGCCATCAAGGCTGGAGAGTTCGAGGTTCCGCGCAACTTCGAAGAACCAGCCTGATGCCCAACGGCTCTTTGACCCTCCCCGTTCCCTGCAGGGGCCGGGGGTGACGCCTGTTCTCGAACTCGACGGCATTACCAAACGGTTCGGCTCGACCCTGGCAAACGACGATGTCTCGCTTCACCTCGAACGGGGCGAAGTCGTTGCACTGCTTGGCGAAAACGGGGCGGGCAAGACCACGCTGATGTCGATCCTCTTCGGTCACTACACGGCCGACGCAGGAGAAGTCCGCGTTGACGGACAGGCCCTGCCGCCAGGACGGTCCCGTGCCGCCATTCACGCCGGCGTCGGCATGGTCCATCAGCATTTCGCACTCGCAGCGAACCTGACCGTCCTCGAAAACGTCATGACGGGAACCGAGCCGCTCTGGCGGCTACGCTCGGACAGGGCCTCGGCGCGGCGGCGCCTGACCGATCTGGCGGACCGGTTCGGGCTGCCGGTGAACCCCGACGCCCGCGTGTCGGACCTTTCGGTGGGAGAGCGGCAGCGCGTCGAAATCCTCAAGGCGCTTTACAACGAGGCGCGCATTCTGATCCTCGACGAACCCACTGCTGTTCTGACGACCCAGCAGGCCGAAGGGCTGTTCGCGACGCTGCGCGAAATGGCCGCAAAGGGGCTTTCGATCATCTTCATCTCGCACAAGCTGAACGAAGTCATGTCGGCGTCCGACCGGGTCGTGGTCCTGCGCGGGGGGCGCGTCGTGGCCGAACGTGCCACCCGCGATGTGACCAAGGGGGAACTGGCCGAGCTTATGGTCGGTCGCGCCGTGGTGCGCCCCAAGCGTTCGCCCCTTCGCCCCGGCGCCGTAGTGCTGGAAGCATTGGACCTGCATTTGTCAGGCAAGGGCGGTGCGCCCCTGCGGGGTCTGGACTTTCATCTGCGCGCGTCGGAAACGCTGGGCATCATCGGCGTCTCGGGCAATGGCCAGACGACGTTGGCCGGTGTCGTCTCGGGCCTCTACCCGCCAGAGTCCGGCACGCTTCACGTCAGGGGAGAACCGCTGAAACGCCATGACGTGGCCCATGCCATTGCCGCCGGGATCGGGCGCATCCCCGAGGATCGTCACGCCGAAGGTGTGCTGGGTGACATGGCGACATGGGAAAACGTGGTGCTGGAACGGCTTTGGTCACCAGAATTCTCGCGACGCGGCATCGTCCGGCGCAAACCCGCGCGCGATGCCACCACACGCCTGCTTGCGGATTATGACGTGCGCGGCGCACGCGTGGACAGTCGCGTAGGGCTGCTGTCGGGCGGCAACATGCAAAAGCTGATTCTGGGCCGCGTGCTCGACGCGAAGCCCTCGATCCTTGTTGCAGCACAGCCTAGCCGGGGTCTGGACGAAGGCGCCATCGCGGACGTTCATCGCCGGCTGATCGAAGTGCGGGCGCGGGGTGCCGGCATCCTTCTGATTTCCGAGGATCTTGACGAGGTGATCGCCCTGTCCGACCGGATTTGCGCCATCGTGGACGGCAGGCTTTCACCCGCCATTCCGGTCGAACACGCAGATGCACGGCTTCTGGGCCTGATGATGGCCGGCGACTGGAGCGCAGCAACGGACATCGCAAACGATGCCGACCGCATGGAGACGTCTGATGCGCTTTGAACGACGGGAAAGCACCTCGGCCACACTGACGGTCCTCGCGCCGCTTGGTGCGGTCGCAGCGGCACTTGTGGTGGCAGGCATTCTGATAGCCATCGCCGGTGCGAACGCCATCGAAGCCTACGGGCTGATCCTTCGGGGCGCCTTCGGGTCGCGTCTTGGACTGACCGAGACGTTGACGCGGGCGACGCCGCTTATCCTGACCGGGCTGGCCGCCGCCGTGGCGTTCCGCGCGCGCCTTTGGAACATCGGCGGCGAAGGGCAACTCTATCTCGGCGCACTTGCCGTCACGGCCTTCGGCCTTCTTCCCGGTGTGGCAACTGCACCCGCACCAGTGGCGATCCTTGCCTGCCTGATCGCCGGTGCTGTCGCGGGGGCCGCGCTGCTTCTCGTTCCTGTGGCGCTCAAGCTGCGCTTCGGCGTCGACGAGGTCGTGACCACGCTGCTTTTGAACTTCGTCGCGATCCTCTTCGTGTCCATGATGATCGAGGGTTCGCTGAAGGACCCGCTGGCCTTTGGCTGGCCGCAATCCGTTCCGGTGCCGGATGCCGCACTTCTGCCGCAGCTGGTCGACCGGTCCCGGCTTCATGCCGGGCTGCTTGTGGCCCTGTTTCTTGCGGTTGCCGTCTGGTGGGTGCAATCCCGCACGGTCTTTGGCATGCAATCCCGCGCCACCGGCCTCAATGCGCGCGCTGCGGCCTTTGCGGGGGTGCCGCTGGGCCGAACACTGACCATCGTGGCCTGCCTCTCGGGTGGTCTGGCCGGGCTGGCCGGAGCGATCGAGGTGATGGGCGTAAAGGGATATGTCACCACTGATCTTTCGCCCAACTATGGTTATTCCGGCATCGTCATCGCCATGCTCGCAAATCTCAACCCGATCGGGGTGATCGCCGCCGCACTGTTCTCGGCGGTGATGTTCGTGGGCGCGGATTCCATGAGCCGCGCGCTTGGGATACCGTCCTACATCGCGGACGTGACTGTGGCACTGGCCCTGCTGACCATGCTGGTGGCGATTTTCCTGACCCAATACAGGGTGCGGCGATGAACGTGGTCTTCGACATCCTTTCGACCGTCGGCATGTGGGAGGCGGTCCTGCGCATCGCCACGCCCTTCATCCTTGGGACACTGGGCGTCCTGCTCTGCGAACGGGTCGGCGTGCTGAACCTCGGGATCGAGGGGGTCATGACCTTCGGCGCGATGATCGGCTGGCTGACCGTCTATTCCGGTGGCGACCTTTGGGCAGGTCTGGCCGCGGCAGCCCTTTGCGGCGCGATGTTCGGACTGCTGCACGCGGCGCTGACCGTGTCCCTTGGGCTTAGCCAGCATGTTACGGGGCTTGGCATCACGCTGTTCGCATCAAGCTTTTCTTACTATGTCTTTCGCCTCGCCGTGCCGACCGCGTCCTCTCCGCCCACCGTCGAGCCGTTCCGGCCCTTGGCCATTCCCCTCCTGTCCGACATCCCTTTTCTTGGCCCGGTTTTGTTCAATCAAACGGCGCCGACCTACCTTGCCCTTTTCCTTGTGGCTGCGCTGGCGTGGATGCTGTACCGCACGCCTCTGGGCCTTGCGATCAGGATGACGGGTGAGAACCCGCATGCGGTGGACGCCCAAGGCATCGACCCGATCTGGCTGCGGATCGGCACGATCATGGCCGGGTCGGCCCTGATGGGTCTGGCCGGCGCGTTCCTCACGCTTGCGGCTTTCAACTCGTTCTTTCCGACAATGGTTCAGGGGCGTGGCTGGATCTGCATTGCGCTGGTCGTCTTCGCGCTCTGGAGGCCGGGACGTGCGCTTCTGGGCGCAGTGCTGTTCGCGTTTTTCGACGCATTTCAGCTGAGGCTGCAAACGGCGGTCGATGGCGTGCCCTACCAGCTGTTCCTGATGCTGCCCTACATTCTGTCGATCCTTGCGCTTGTCCTCATGTCCCGCCGTGCAAGAGTGCCTCAGGCCCTGATGCAGCCCTATCGCCGTGGCGAGCGCTGAGAGCTGCCCTGCCCCGCAGTTCAATTTCCGTGATTGTGACGCTGTAAACCTTCAGATAATTGACCGGACCTCTGGCCTGCGCGCCTATGGCGGACGCAACACCCCGAGGCGGTTCATCTGTTGAGGCCGCGACTGTTGGAAGACGTTCCACGAAGGATAGATGTCTATGCTGCCGTGGGAGAGACCGGCCCGGTCGATCTGTCAGATCTTGATGGTTCCGCGACACCATCACTGTATCCACCCCCGGGCACGTTCCGGTGCGCGCGTTTTTCACCCAGCATCAGCATGGCGGGTGTCACGACAAGGGTCAGCAGCGTCGCCAGCACCAGTCCGCCGACGATGGCGCTGGACAATTCAGTCCAGTATTGCGTTGACGGCGCGCCGAAAACAATCTCACGGGTGAAGAAGTTCAGGTTCGCCCCCAGAACCATCGGCATCAGGCCAAGGGCTGTCGTGATCGACGTCAGCATGACGGGTCGCAGACGCTGCGCCCCGGTCCGAAGCGCCGCTTCGCGCGGCGAAAGACCCGCCCGCTTGAGAGCATTGTAGGTGTCGATCAGCACGATGTTGTTGTTCACCACGATCCCCGCCAGCGCGATGACACCGATACCACCCATCACCACGCCAAAGGGGCGTCCGGTGATGATGAGGCCCAGAAGGACACCTGCAATCGAGAAGACGATGGCGCTCATGACCACGAAGGCCTGGTAGAAGTTGTTGAATTGCAGAACCAGGATGACAAGCATGAGGAAGATGGCAGAGATGAACGCCCCCGCGAGAAAGACCATCGTCTCCGCCTGGTCTTCCGCCTCGCCCGCGAAACTGTAGCTGACGCCCTCGGGCAGTTCGGCACCCGCAAGTGCCGCCTGAAGCGCCGTGACCTGGTCGTTGACAAGAGCGCCGGGTGCCACGTTGGCCTCGATCGACACAACGCGGCTCTCATCGATGCGCATGATCGTGCCGGTCCGCTCGGACGGCTCTAAGGTCACGAAGTTCAAGATCGGCACCAGACCGGCCGAGGTCGGCACCCGCAGATTGTTCAGTTCAGACAATGACCGTGTCTCTGCCGGGAACCGGACGCGGATGTCGAGTTCTCCGTCAGCGTCACCGGGACGATAGTTTGCCACAGCGATCCCTTGGGTCAGAAGCTGTACCGCCTGACCCAAAAGGCTCACATCGGCGCCAAACCGCGCGGCTTCGGCCCGATCCACCAGTATGGAGACTTCGACGCCCGGAAGCGGGCGGGTGTCGGTCACGTCGGTGAAGCTGCCGATCCGGTCCATGATGTCCAGGACCTGTTCGACCGCTTGTTCCTGAACAGCAGGGTTGCGGGCCGCAATCTGAAGGTTGACCGGCTTGCCACTGGTCGGACCGCCGCTTTCGGTCTGCACCTGCACGTCGATACCGGCGATGTCCGACACATCCTGGCGGATGTCCGCGCCGATCACCGCCGCCGGTCGGCGTTCGTCCCAATCCGTCAGCTCAAGTTGCAACGTGCCAATGGTTTCCTCATCGCCCTGCCCGGCGCTCATCGTCGAGCGGGCATAAACCGTGGCGACTTCATCGTAATCGAACAGACGTTGCTCGACGCGGCGGACCAGTACATCACGCTCATAGATCGAGAAATTGTCACGAGCGCGGATCTGCACCTGCATGAACTCCGGTTCGACAGAGGGGAAAAAGGTCAAGCCCTTGCCGAACTGTCCGTAAAGACCGAAACCGCCAAGCAGCAGCGCGAGCGCCAGCAGGACCGTCGCAGCAGGCCGCATGATCGCCCATTCCAGAAGCCGCACGTAACCGCCCGTCAGGCCGCCGATACGCCGGGGGTCGCCCGATTCCGATTCGTAAAGTGCCCGTTTGGCCGTGGCGTTTTGCGGCGGTCGCTTCCCGATGAGACCTCCGAGAACGGGTATGATGATCAGCGCCATGAAGAGTGAGGCGAACAACGTCAGAATGACCGTGATCGGCAGGAACTTCATGAATTCGCCGACCATGCCAGTCCAGAACAGCAGCGGAAAGAACACGCTGAGCGTCGTGGCGGTCGAGGCGATGATCGGCCACGACATGCGTTTGGCGGCGGCGGCATAGGCTTCGCGCGGTGGTACCCCGTCCTGCAGGTATCGGTCGGCCAGTTCGGTCGTGACGACGGCGCCGTCGACCAGCATGCCAACCACAAGAATAAGAGAGAACAGGACCACGATGTTCATGGTGAAACCCATCGCCCAAAGTGCGGCTACGCCTGCAAGGAATGCACCGGGGATAGCAAACCCCACAAGGATGGCCGAGCGCACACCAAGGGCTGCGACAATGACGATCATCACGAGAATCGCCGCGGCGATGACGTTTGCCTCCAGATCAGACAGCAGTGTTTCGACCTGTTCCGACTGGTCCTGTAGATAGGTGATCTCGACGCTGTCGGGCCATTCCGACCGTAAGTCCTCCAGCACGGCCTTCGTGGCGCCCACGGTCTCGATGATGTTTGCGCCGGATCTTTTCTTGACCTCGAGCGCAAGCGCCGGCTGTCCGTCGATCCGCGCAAAGCCGGTCGGGTCCTGAAACGCCCGCCGGATGGTCGCAACGTCGCCGAAGGTGACGACGGCGTCGCCACGCACCTTCACCGGGATCTCCATGACGTCTTCCAGGTCCTCGATCAGACCCGGGACCTTCAGAACGATCCGGCCCCCGCCAGTTTCGATGGCACCGGCGGCGATCAGAAGGTTATTGCGTTGAATCTGGCCGATCAGCTCGTCGAAGCTGAGGTTATATGTCTGGAAAACAGTCGGGTCGATCAGAACTTCGAGAAACTCGTCTCGGGCACCGCCGATATCGACCTCCAACACGCCGGCAAGCCCTTCGATCGCCTCCTGTGCCTCGTCGGCAAGATGGTTCAGCGTCCGTTCGGGCACCGGCCCCGAGATGATGGCGGTGATGATCGGAAACAGGGCGGTATTGATCTCGGTGATCGTCAGTTCCGAGGCATCCTCGGGAAGGTCACCCGAAACCCGATCCGCCGCTTCGCGCACCTTGTCCAACGCCTCGTTGATGTCACCCCCGGGGGTGAACTCGAGTTGCACGCTCGCAAATCCTTCCGAGGCGTGACTTTCCATTTTCTCGAGCCCGGTTATGGCCGCGAACTCGGTCTCCATCGGCTCGATCAAAAGGCGTTCCGCATCGCCCGGGCTGATACCCTCAAGTCCTGTGGTGACATAGACCAAGGGCAACGGAACCTCGGGATTGGCTTCCTTGGGAATCGAGACATAGGCGTAGGCACCTACCCCAAGGATCATGAGAAGGGCCATGAGAACGACCCGGCTTCGCGAAAACGACGCGTCGATGAGGCTGTTCATGGCAGGATATTCTCAGCCAGTGTCGCAGACGAGTCGGGCGCAGGAGACGGATTGACGGTTTCGCCCTCGTTCACGAAGCCCTGACCAATGGTGATGATACGGGGACTCTCGGGAAGCCCCGAAACCCAGATGCCGTTGATTTCCGCGCGAACGATCTGGATGGGATGGAAGACAACCGTGTTGTCATCGTCCACCGTCTTGATGCCCAGACGACCCTCGGGGCTGAGTGAAACGGTGGACGCCTGCACAAAATGTGCGTCGGCGGTGCCTGTCGGGATGTTGATCTCGGCAGAAATGCCCGCCGGGATTGCGCCATCCTCGTTCGGGACCGTGATCTCGGCCAGAAATGTGCGTGTTTCGGCACTGGCGGCCGTGCCGACGAAGCTGACTGTGCCCTCGCGCTCTTCACCGGTGATGAAGTTCACGACAGCCGTCTGGCCATTCCTGATCCGGCCAAGGGCCTGTTGTGGAACCTGAATAGCGACGGTCAGTGGACGATTGTCCACGATACGCCCGACTTCAGACCCCGCCTGAACGAATTCACCCGGATCAAGCGTCAAGGCCTCGATCCGTCCCGTGAAGGGGGCTGTGATCTCGAGGGACTGTATGGATTCTTCCGCCTCGGTGACGGAGGCCTGTGCGGCGGCCAGCGTAGCACGGGCCTGACTGACACGATCGGCCGTGGCGACGCCGCGCTCCAGCAGCTCTGTCGCGTTGTCGAATTCGCGTTGCGCCCGGTCGCGTTCCTCACGGGCGCGGGTCAGATCTGACTCCGCGAAGGTCGCCGAGAGGCGTGCGATCACGGTGCCGCCTTCAACGTCCTCTCCCTTTTTCACCAGAACCTCGGCGACATCGCCCGACCTTTCGGCCCGAAGCGAGGTGTCGCGATCCGGCTGCGCCTGACCCTCGGCCCGGAAGTAAAGTGTTACCGCTTCGGTCTCAGACTGATTGACGGCTACGGCGACCGGCTCGATGCGCGTTTCGGAAGGGCCCGCAGCCTCCGCTTCTTCTGAAGGCACGATAAAACCGCTTCCCATCCAGCCCACGACCGCGATCACCAGAGCGGCGGCGATCCATGTGGAACGCGACGCGCCCTTGTCGTTCTCGAAGGATAGTCGTTGTGTGTCGTCAGTCATGGTTTTTCCTGCGGCACCGGACCGTTCGTCCGAGGTGCTTGGTGGGGTGAAGTGACGGTTGTGACCAGCCCGACCAACATCCGGCGATAGTCGCAGGGATTGGGCAAAGCGACACTGCCCGGCGGCAGGCCGAGCAGGCGATCGCACGTAGCACCCTCCGCCCGCATCCTTGCGTCGAGTTGACCGGTCGCCTTGTCGATATCCAAAGCTGCCAGCGTCGTCGCATCGTCTAGGACCTGCCTGCGGCCGTGGGACAAGGCTACGATCAACTCGGCTGTCAGCCTGGCGTCGGCGACATCGAAAGTGGTATCCGCGACGCCTTCCGCGATCATGCCTTCCAGGACGGGCAGGACGGCGGCTGCCGTGGCGTCGAAAACCCGGCGGTACAGGATGTCGTTGCCGGGCTTGGTAAGGACATCGGCGAAAAAGCGCATTTCCTCTACGTTGTCCGCCTTCCAGCGGACCGAGCCCGTCAGGAACGCGTTCAGCTTGGCCAGTGCATTTCCGGATACCTTGCGGCGCGCCATTTCCGCTGCGGCAAGGCCCTGCCTGGTCATCCGCGTCACAATCCCGGCCAAAAGGTCATCCTTGGCGGTAAAGTGGTGGTAGAAGCCACCTCTGGAGATACCGGCTGCTTCAAGCACATCGGCAACGGTCACGGCCTCCCAGCCGTTTTCGGTGAAGAGCGCCTGCGCCGCGTCGAGAATTTCTTCCCGGCGCTCGTTCGGCTCCATTCGTCGTTGTTTTGACTCACCTTGCATTCTTCACGCACCTACAGACCGACTGTCGGTAGGTAGGGGCAGAAGGCGCAGATCGCAATGGGTGATCTTGATTCAGTTGGGAAAGTGGGCCGCAGGAAGCGGGCAAGCGCTCGCTACTCGCCCGCTTAACTTGTTGCGCCAATCAAAAACTGGCCACTGAGCACTTGCAACACACTGGTTTTCGACGGTTCGTCAGTAATTTGGCGGGGTTCTTGGCCATTTCACAATCAACATTTGGCCACTGACAGCCGGTTAAGCCAAGTTTAGCGAAAACAAAAAAGGGCCGCCCCTTCGGACGACCCTTGAGAAGATTTGTCGGATCGAGGCGGGTACGGGACAGGCGCATACCCAAAATGCAGCGTGTCGTCGCGCACATGATCACGGTGAGCCAGAAACGCTTCTTCTTCCCTGTCAAACCCAAGCGCTTGACATCTTCATCACTGAAATAGCTCATCCCCAAGGAGCAGGACATCAGACTTGCGAGATCCACGCGCCATTCATCCAAGCACTCGGCTGGAACATTGTTCCGGAAGGTGGTCGCGATGTCATCGGCGCGCGACCGAAGCCCACAATGGATCTTTCGGCCCACCACCGTTGACGGGCTATGGAGCGGTTGGAAAATGCACTCAAACCGCCAACCTGACCCGGCAGCAATGGCTCGACCTTAGCCCGTTTGGAAAAGACAGAAAACAGGTCTGATCGAATTGTCGGAGCGAGTGTCGGCCCACAGCGGACCCTCGTCGTCTGATCTGAAGCTGCATCGCAGCGTCACCAAACCGGCCATTCGCACATAATGCAAGGCAGCACCGTGTTGATCAGGCTGTTCCTGACCTCGCGGACGGAAGTGAATTGCGCAAGGCATTACCTACGACGCAGGTATTGCAATCCATACTTTCCGTTACGTCAACTTACTTTCATAGTGCACACAGGCGACGATTTTGAACCGCCTTTCTTCTTCTTTTTCTCTTGATTGCACCGCCAACTCTACTGTTTCTCGTCTCGCAATCTGACGAGCTGATCATTGAAGGATAACTTTATGACACGATCTATTGGCATCCCACGCTCCGACTGTTCCGGGCGGGCCGTTCAGGCCCGTTCCCGTCGGGAAGACCTTGTGGCGACGACGGCCGATCATGGTCCCGGACTGACCCAGCCGAATGGCGAAGAAACCGCACTGGGTCAGGGTTATCCGCTGAACTTTCACAAATCCCTTCCGCACGACGTCAACGGCGCGGTGCATGCTCCGTCATATGTCGCGATGGTTGCGGCCCTGGCAGGACAGAACGAAGGTGCCCTTGAATCCCTCCCCGCCGGTCGCAATCGCAACGGCAGCGGAACCGAAACGGATCCTGCTCGACTGACTGTCACCGCTCGCGAACCGCTTGGCTATCGCAAGCTGACAAGCCCGATGACGGGGCATGTCTATGACACACAGGGGGGCGACGCTGCCGCCTTTGCAATCTCGCCCGCACCACTTGTTGCCAGCGACGAACTGGCCGCAGAAATGGCCGAGGTCTATGTCATGGCGCTATGCCGCGACGCACCCTTCGCAGAGATTGCCGCCGGCACTGCCCCGGCTAATGTTGGAACACTGGTCAACGCACTTGGCAGTATGCCTTGGTTCAAGGGCAGCCATGTCCCCTCGACCCCAGCCGAAGCGCGTCGGCTCGACACCCGTGGCCACCTGGATTCAGCCGCTGATCTGTTCCGGGGGTCGACTGAGGGTTCCAAAGCTGGCCCGTGGACCTCGCAATTTTTGCTGATCGGCAATACCAACACTGGCGCTGAATTTCAGAAGGCCGACGGCAGCTCAGCACAGGGCAATAGCGCCCAGCCAACCTTTCCGGGCATCCGCAGTAATATCTCGATCGAGGACGGATTTATCCTTTTTGGGACGCAAGTCATCGATCAGAGGTCCATCGTCGCCATTCCCGGTCGCGATTACATGACCAACTGGGCGGCTTGGCTCGATTGCCAGAACGGTGCCGATTTCAATGGTTTCGACATCTTCCTAGATCGGCGGCGGTACATAACCACCCCCCGCGATATCGCGACATATGTTCATTATGACGCACTCTACCAAGCCTATCTGAACGCCTGCCTGTTGATGCTGGCTGACGCAGGAAGCTTTCCCAAGGATGATGGCCTGCCCGAGACAAACAGCCGAACCCGGTCAGCATTTGCCTCCTTTGGTGGTCCCCATATTTTGTCGCTGGTGACCGAAGTAGCGACACGCGCTCTGAAGGCAGTCTGGCGGCAGAAATGGTTGCACCACCGCCGCGCCCGGCCTGAAGTCGTAGCTGGCCTTCTGACGTTGCACGAGCATGATCCGATGCGGATCACCGACATGGCGACACGCGACTCAATCGCCGCTCTACGAGCAAAAATACCGCAGACCATCTTTGATAGTATCGCTGCACACAACACCGCCCAGAACGCAGCGGTCGGTGCAATCGGGCAGGATCCCGGGCTTGATCCGACCATCGCCGCAACCCTGCCGGTGATTGACGATACAAAAAACTTCTTGCTGCCGATGGCCTTCCCAGAAGGCTCGCCCACGCATCCGGCCTATGGCGCGGGTCATGCCACGGTTGCGGGTGCATGCGTCACCACGCTGAAGGCGTTTTTTGCCATGTCCAATACTGATGGCACCTCGCGCGCCTGGCCGCACCAGGCAATGACTCCGACTATCGCGCCAAATGAAGGCGGCGAATTGCGGCCAGTGCTGCCGCAGCCGAAGCTGACGGTGGAGGGCGAACTGGAAAAGCTGGCAGCCAATATCTCGATCGCGCGGAACCTCGCTGGGGTACACTACTATACTGATTACTACGAAAGCGTCCGTTTGGGCGAACGTATCGCGGTCTCGATCATTGAAGAGCAACTTTCAATGTATGCTGAACCGGTTTCAGTCACGCTGAAGAGCTTTGACGGGGACCGGATCGCTATTGTCGCGAATGGTTCACGGGCTGAACTGCGGGTTACCGGCCAGGACGGAACAAACCTCGATTCAAAGGCTTGGTATGGCCGGTATTCAGGCTGATCAAACGGTCGGCGAGTAATCCGGCTGCGCTGCCAGCGGAAATCTCCGCGCAGAGAGCCTTTTTCCTTCAGGGGCGTCCGCAGGAGTGGTCGTCCCCAACAGGTGCGCCCGCTCTTCCTGTGAAGTTGTTACCACCTTTTGGCCGGCGTGAGTTCGATCTGTTTTTCGCCGGAAAAGGTGGTTTCTCATGCTTGGTAGCACGCGATGCAACAACCTGCGGCGGAGGCTGCCACGGATGTCGCCCTCGCTTTTGTCAAAGCGGTTGGGCGAACTGGAAACGGCAGGATTGGTATTCCGTCAAGGGAGACCAAGGCGTCAAAGAGTACTGCTTGACTCAAGCCGGGAAGGAGCTTCGCCCGCTCGTCTTGGGGATCGTGACGTGGAAGGCAGTAAGAGACGGAAGACTGGAACTGACAAACCCAAGCGAGATCGCCGACCGAATGAAGGATTGGCTTGGCCTCAGCCCATTTGCTCAACAAAAGCGAAAGGTAGGTTAGTCTATGTAGAAGCTGCCATTCATGGGTGTCACGGCATCCGTAAACCTGCATTGGACCCGTCATGCGGCGCCACCGCATGCGGCCGGGTTTCAATGTCGCGCAAATGTCGGCATCAGATTGCTCGGCGAGGCCATCTCGCGCTCGCAGCGAAGATCCGGTGCCGCCCAAGTCGGTCGCGTTCCCTGAGCAGAATGAACGTTCAACGGTCCAGTTGATGCAGCGCTGCGGCTTCGCATTTAGAAAGCGGGACATAGATCGCCCCAACGGAGAGGAGCTGTCGACGGCGCGACGGATATTTTCTACTTCCGCATGAGATTTCGTTTGGGGCGACCGCGGGCCTTCCCTCAGAAACCCTGACTGGCCAACATGGCGGCGATGCGGGCGCGGGATGCGGCGTCACGAGTTGGAAAGGCGGTGAAGTAGTCCGCGGTGGTCGCATCGGGTTTTCGATTGCGGATATCCTGCCGCAGACGGCTGGCTCGCTCATGACGGCCGGCCATCCCGTTGGCGGCAAGTGCGATCATCCCGATGAGGTAGTGCGCGCCGGGTTGTGTCGCCGCGCGGTCGGCCCAAAGGGCAGCGGCTTCGTATTCTTCCTGTTGCATGAGCATCTGTGCCCGCACGCCGTGCACACCATAGAGTAGCGGGTCAAGCGGGCTGAGATGCAGAGAAGTGTCCAACGCTCGGTTGGTCGTCGCTGAGTCACCGATCAACATCGCGGTGAAGGCCGAAGCATAGAACCCTTGGGCATAGTTTGGATTCAGCATCGTCGCGCGTGAAAGCCAGTCCGCCGCGACCTCCGGCTGATCGGTGAGCCAGAACGATCGGCCCATCGTGAAGTTGGCAAAAGGATCGAGCGCGTCCAGTTCCAATGCGCGCTCGGCATGCCGACGCGCCGCGCGGATCGCCGCATTTGTATCCGGGCCCAGACGCAGGAAAGCGGTCAGAAAGCTGGTGAACGACAGTCCGGCATGTGCGCGGGCGAAGTCCGGTTCGGCCACAACCGCACGCTCGAAGCAGGTCCGCGCCTGGGCGGTGTCAGCGGCAGTAAACCGATAAAGATGCCGCAGCCCGACATGGTAGCTGGCCCATGCGTCACGTTCTTCGAGGTTTCCCAGCCGCGCGACGCGCGCCTCGTTGAACGGTATATGGGACTCGAGAGCGGCGACCAGATGCGCCACGATGTTTGATCTCAATTCGTCCATCCCGTCGCGCGACGACTCGAGGCGGTCGGCCCAAAGCACCTGCCGCGACCCCGCATCTACCAGTTCCAGCGTCACCGCGAGTCCACTGCCGCGACCTTCGATTATCCCGGTCAGGACATACCGCGCCGACAAGGCTGTCGCGACCAGATCGACATCGGTCGCGGCTATCCCGAAGCGGAACGAGGAACCGCGCGCGATCACTGCCAGCCAGCGCAATCGCGATAGGGCCTCGATGATCTCGTGCGGGATCGCTTCAGCAAGGACGGCGAGGCCGGGGTCCGATCCGAGAGGCCTGAAGGGGAGGATCGCGATGGACGGTCTTCCCGAAAGCTGCTCGGGCAGTGCGTTCATTCCGGTGCCGGATGCCGTCTGTGCAGGTGCTGACGCCGTGACTTCGGCAACGAAGCGAAAGCCCCGGCCATGAACTGTCTGGATCACCGCCTGCCGCGCGCCGTCGTCGTTCACGGCCTGCCGCGCCGAACGGATGCGACTGGAGATGCTGGCATCCGAGACGGCCTGTCCTTGCCAGACCGCCTCCACGACCTCGTCCTTTGAGACCATACGGTCGTGGTTCCGGACGAGATGGATCAAGAGGGCGAGCACTTGCGGCTCGAGCGACACGGCAACGCCGCACCGGACAAGCTGGAAACGGTCCGGGTCGAGATGAAACTCTCCGAATGTCCAGGTCATGCGCAAGAGTACAGCAAATCGGCGGAGTCCTACAGGAAAACTTCAGATCTCCGTCAAGCGCTGTGCGCCGCGTCCGGTACACTGGCCCCCGGTGGTGGGATTGGCCCGCCAGCAGTGCGGGAAAGGAAACGGGGTCATGCCAGAACAACCAATTCAGATCCGGAGGTTCGAAACCCCCGACCAGCGGCTCGACATGAAGGAAATGGGCGGGATCTCGATCCTCCAGATGGACGATGGCAGCACCGGAATGCATGCCGTCTTCGAGAAGGGCTGGACTTGGGAAAAAGACGAGAAACCTCTGCTTGGCTCTCCCGATGCCTGCCCGATGCGCCACACAGGCTACTGCCTGTCGGGAAAACTGGTGGTGCGGATGCTGGACACCGGCAACGAAACACGGATCGGCAAGGGTGACTTCTTCGAAATACCGCCCGGACACGATGCCTATGTCGAGGGGCAAGAACGGGTCGAACTGATCCTTTTCGCCCCGACCGAACATCAGCACTGAACCGGATACGGCATCACCACATCGGGCGGGCTGAGAACGCAAACGTCACCTATCAAGAGAAGGGAAAAAACATGCGGAAATACATCATCGAACGCGGCATTCCCGGCGTTGGCCGTATGAATAGCGACGAGTTGTGCGGTGCCGCCGCGACCTCGAACGGCGCGCTGGCCAAACTTGCACCTCGTGTGCAGTGGCAGCATTCCTATGTCACCGGGGACAAGACCTTCTGCGTCTATCTCGCCGAGGATGAAGCGGCCGTGCGAGAACATGCGTCGTTGAGCGGGTTTCCCGCCGACAGCATCACCGAAGTCACTTCCATCATCGACCCCACGACCGGGGCAGCGCGCTGAGCGCGCATCAGGGGCGCAACAGGCCCGGAGGAGAACAGCCATGGATGTCATGACATCTGACACGAAAACGGGACGCAACAAGCTCTACGGAAACGTCCTCGACACGATCGGCGACACACCTGCGATCAGGATCAACAGGCTCGCTCCGGAGGGTATCGAGCTTTACGTCAAGGCCGAGTTCTTCAACCCCGCAGGGTCGGTCAAGGACCGGCTGGCGCTGAGCATCATCGATGAGGCCGAGAGGGATGGCAGTCTGCATCCCGGCCAGACGGTGGTCGAGGCGACTTCCGGCAACACAGGGATTGGTCTCGCTATGGTCTGCGCCGCGAAAGGCTATCCACTGGTGGTGACGATGGCCGACAGCTTCTCGGTCGAGCGGCGCAAGCTGATGCGGATGATGGGCGCGCAGGTCGTGCTGACACCAAGGGCGCAAAAGGGCCTTGGGATGTATCGCAAGGCGGTGGAGCTTGCCGAGGCGAACGGCTGGTTCCTTGCCCGCCAGTTCGAGACCGACGCCAATGCTCGCATCCACGAAAAAACCACCGCCCGGGAGATCATCGCGGATTTCGAAGGCCATCGCCTCGACTGTTGGGTGACCGGTTACGGCACCGGCGGGACGGTGACGGGCGTCGCGCGTGTTCTGCGTCGCGAACGCCCTGAGACCAGGATCATCCTGTCCGAACCCGCCAACGCCCAGCTTCTCGGCAGCGGTCATATCCAGGCACGGAACGCCGACCGCTCTCCCGCCGAAAGCCATCCGGCCTTCGAGCCGCACCCGATCCAGGGCTGGACACCGGACTTCATCCCCCATGTGCTGCAAGAAGCCGTGGACGACCGGCTCTATGACGAGTTGATTCCGGTCACCGGAGCGGACGGCATTGCTTGGGCGCAGAAACTTGCGCGCAACGAAGGCATCCTGACGGGCGTCTCCGGTGGGTCGACCTTCGCCGTTGCCATGGAAATGGCGGAGCGGTCCGAACCCGGAACCGTCATTTTGTGCATGTTGCCCGATACAGGCGAACGCTACATGTCGACGCCGCTTTTCGAGGAGATCCCCGAAGAGATGACCGAAGCAGAGATCGCGCTATCCCGTTCGACCCCCGGTTATCAATTGGAGTGACCTATGGACGAGACCCCGGAAACGCTTGACCCCGCAGAATGGGACGCACACCGCGCCGTCGCGCATCGGATGGTGGACGATGCCGTCGATTACATACGGGATGTCCGGTCCCGTCCGGTTTGGCAGGATATGCCCACGGATGTGCGGGCGCGGTTTCGGGACGGCGTGCCCCGGGACGGCCAACCGCTCGATGCGGTCTATCGCCAGATCGCGACGGACCTTCTGCCCTATCCTATGGGCAACATCCATCCGCGGTTCTGGATGTGGTATATGGGAGCGAGCAACTTCACCGGCGCTCTGGGCGATTTCCTCGCCGCCATCCTCGGCTCCAACCTCGGCGGCGGCGACCACGCTGCGGCCGAGATCGACAAGCAGGTCGTCGACTGGATGAAGGAGATGGTAGGCTACCCTGCGGCGGCAAGTGGTACGCTGGTCTCGGGCGGCTCGATGGCCAACCTTATCGGACTGACGGTTGCGCGCAACACGATGTCCGGCATCGACCTTAGGGAACTGGGCGTCAGTGCCTTGCCTGCGCCGATGCGGTTCTACGGCTCCGACCAGGTCCATTCCTGTCACCGGATCGCGGTCGAAGCAATGGGACTGGGCAATCGGGCGCTACGGTGTGTACCCACCGATGCTGCCAGCCGGATGGATATTCTTGCGCTGCGGAAACTCATCGCCGAGGACCGCAAGGCCGGTCTGCTCCCGGCATGTGTGATCGCCACCGCTGGAACCGTCAACACCGGTGCCATCGACGAACTCGAAGCGATCGCGGACCTCTGCGCCGCGGAGGGCCTGTGGATGCACGTGGACGGTTGCATCGGCGCACTTCTCGCCATCGCGCCGAAGGGATGCGCACTGGTGCATGGGATCGCACGCGCCGATTCCATCGCCCTCGATCCGCACAAATGGCTGCACGCGCCGTTTGAAGTCGGCTGCGCCCTCGTCCGCGACGCCGACGCGCATCTCGGGACGTTCACCGCCACACCGGAATATCTGGCAAACGCACCGCGCGGCATTGCGTCGGGTGCCTGGCTACACGACTTCGGCCTACAGACATCCCGCGGGTTTCGCGCGCTGAAGGTCTGGATGGCGCTGAAAGAACATGGGCTGGCGAAGTTCGGTCGGCTGGTCGATCAGGATCTTGCCCATGCCCGTTACCTCTCAGAGCAGATCGAGGCCATACCAGAACTGACGCTATGCTTTCCAACCGTCATCAACATCGTCTGCTTCCGCTACGATCCGGGCGGCCTTTCCGAAGCGACGCTCAAGCAACTGAACACGGAAATCATGGTACAGATGCAGGAGGCGGGCATCGCCGCTGTGTCGGACACCACCGTGCAGGGCCGCCATTGCCTGCGCGCGGCGATCAACAATCACCGGACCACCCCTTCCGACCTGGACCTGCTGATCCAGGAAGTTGTCCGGCGAGGCCGGACGCTGGTTCCGGAGGCGGTCGAAGCTCGCGGTTGGGATTGAACCCGCACCGGCTCTGTGCCGGCGAGGAGCTTATGTCAGCTGTCGATGATCCGCTCGACTTGGAAGCCGTCTGCGATTCATGCAGGTATACGGCGTCTTTTCCTTCTGCCGCTCGGTTTCAGTCGTTGAGCGGAGACCACGCCATGCCCTTGAAGTCTTCACGGAACGCAAACCGTTCGAGATGGCTGTCGATGATATGTTTGGCCTTTTTCAATGCCTCTGGATCGGGGCTCTCAAGGGTCACGATCAGCGCTTCGTCTGTAACCGACAGGGTCGCGGGACCGCCGGGCAGCTTGGCAGTCCCCCGTGTCTCGTCGTAGTCCACCTCTGTCTTGTGGGCGAAGTGCTTGCACAGTTGCTGAAGGTAGCGGCTCGCGTTCGGCGTGTCGAAACGGCCCTGGGAGGAATTGATTGGCATGGTGGCTATTGTCCTGAGTGTTTCTGTCGGATACAAACCTGACTCACAAATGGCGGGCTGAGGCGCGTGGCAAGGGGCAGCTTCTGCCTGCGGCTGACGCTGGCCCCGAGGGATGGTCCTCGCAGGACAAGTTCGCGGCAGTGTTGGAAACTGCGGCGCTCAACGAGGCCGATCTGGGCGAATACTGCCGCAAGCGGGGGCTGTATCCGGCGCAGATTGCGGCATGGCGAGCGGCCTGTGAGGAAGCAAATGACTGGGCCCGCGCCAGCACAGCGCGTGTGGGTCAGGCGACCAAGCAAGAGAAGAAACGGGTCAAGGCACTGGAACGGGACCTGGCCCGCAAGGACCGCACATTGGCCGAAACCGCAGCACTGCTTGTTCTGCGAAAAAAGGCTCAGGCGATCTGGGGGACGGAGAGGACGCATGATCAGCACCCCACATCGCGAAACCGCCATCACTCTGATCAATGAGGCCGTCATCGCTGGCGCGCGGCGCGCCAAAGCCTGTTCCGAGATGGAAATCAGCGATCGCACCCTGCGGCGCTGGACAAAAGATGGCCAGATTCACGCCGATCAGCGCCCTCTCGCGCCGCGCCCGGAGCCGCGCAACAAGCTGAGCACGGCAGAACGCACGGCCGTGCTGGAAGCCTGCAATTCAGAGGAATTTGCCAGCCTTCCGCCAAGCCAGATCGTGCCGAAACTCGCCGACCAAGGGCGGTATCTGGCCTCTGAATCCAGCTTCTATCGCATCCTGCGCGCGGAGGGGCAGCAGCATCACCGGGGCCGGGCCAAACCGGCGGTCCGGCGCAAGCCACCCACCAGCTATAAGGCCAGCGCGCCCTGCGAGGTGTGGACTTGGGATATAACCTGGATGCCGGGGCCGGTCGCGGGCATGTTCTTCTACCTTTACCTGATCGTGGACATCTACAGCCGCAAGATCGTCGGCTGGGAAGTTCATCAGCGCGAGAGTGCGGATCTGGCGGCGATGCTGGTCCGGCAGGCGGTGCTGGCCGAGGGATGCACCCTGCGCCCGCTGGTTTTGCACGCCGATAACGGCAGCCCCATGAAAGGGGCGACGATGAAGGTGACCATGGAGAAACTGGGCATCACAGCGTCCTACAGCCGCCCGCGCGTCAGCAACGACAACCCCTTCTCCGAGGTGCTGTTCCGGACCTGCAAATATCGCCCGAACTGGTCGACCAAGGGCTTTGCCAAGAAAGCAGATGCACAGGCTTGGGTGAGATCCTTCGCCAGCTGGTATAACAGTGAGTACCTGCACAGCGCGATCCGCTTCGTCACGCCAGATGCGCGCCATGCTGGCCATGATCGTGCGACGCTCGCCAACCGCGCCAGTCTCTATGCAAATGCTCGTGCGCTGGTCAGGCACAACACGCAACTGGCAACCCGCCGGATCCGTCTGGCTCAATCCCGAACGCGAAACCAACGTCCCTGAAATCAGAGACGCCGCATGAAATCGGCGGACAACATCTTTGACAAACACCGCGACCTGGCAGTCTATCAATCGATCTTGGGACTCGAGTTCGAGGCCGGCGGCCTGTCGGGGCTTCTTGATGGCCAAGCCTTGGATGGAGGCGTCACCCATATGTGGGCCGGAAATGCCTGTCTTTTTCGGTGACGGGGAAAACCGTCAACTTGCATGATCATCGGTGGCGCCATGAGTTCGGGAAAGGACAGACTGCCGCCCAGACTGACGACGACTCGATACGACAATCGCGCGGCAGCGAATACCGTCAGTCAGTGACCTTTCGCACCAGCGAACGAATGTGCCAGCCGCAGTGCTCGCCTCTCATTTGGCTGGTCATATAAAAGTCAGCCTGAAACAACTTCGCCGAAAGAAGCTCGAAACGGTAGTTGTTGAGCATGGTGCCGCTCTCTCCCGATATCGTCATGCTTCCTTCGCTTATTGTAGCGGATGTCTCCACAAACGATGGGATGACGTTCTCCGCGTCCGGATTGGCCATCGCCCACGCCCGTTGGTAAGTTTCACCCGCCAAAATTTCGTTCCAGACAACGCGAGCAGGAGCTGCGCTGTTTAACGAAGGCTCCATCATGGAACGCATCATCGACGTTCGAGAACCGCGATCAAGTGACACAAATCTTCTCACGCGCTGGCAAGTTGGTATCATTATTTTTGATCATCAGAATTTGCTTGAAGTATCGCCCTGCGCTTACACCTTGTTGAGACCGGCCCAGAGCCGTCATTGATCCACCCTCAGCCATGCTGCGGTTCGGCCCGTCATTCCGGACTTTCGCTGCGGCTGCATGATCTGGGCCAAGCCGAGTGGGTGGTAAGCGGACAAAGCCGCCTCTCCTGTCGCAGGGGACAATGACGGCAGGCAGCCAAATTTGTTAGAAACCTCCCCGCCGCTCAGCTGATTTCCTTTGTCTCTTAAGGCCTCACACTGCAAGCGTGACAGATTTTGAACGGGTATAGGCATCTAGTGTTCTGAGTCTGACGCATGTTACCGATTTCCCCTAATTTCATCGAGTGCGTCAAGCGCGCGCCGCTCACGGGCGATGATGTCTTCGGCGGTCTTGCTCCAGACGAAGGGCTTCGGCCTGGT
>Ga0307969_1000132_pt1 | contig 42159 bp, 42 predicted proteins | sample OrgLakmetagen710_FD_201841 | JGI IMG/M metagenome (GOLD analysis project Ga0307969, IMG submission 201841) | Saline water microbial communities from Organic Lake, Antarctica - #710 | ecosystem: Environmental > Aquatic > Non-marine Saline and Alkaline > Saline | place: Antarctica: Organic Lake... | reverse complement strand
AGGGCGGCGAGCTTCACCAGTTCGTGGCGCATGTCGATCATCTCGACCAGGCGTGCGCGCAGCAAATCATCCTGTTCCGGGGGCGGCATTCTGGGCTTCATATTGCAGCTCGAAATTGCAGGGTTCCAATTGCAATAACACCAAACGCTGCATCCAAAACCTACGGAAAACGCTGCTTTATAACGCAAAAACAGAAGAATAGGAATTGTTCAGGGTGAACTAAATAATCGCCCACTGAACGCAGCTGCACCGAATTCGTGAAAAAACCAAGCCGATCCTGTACAAACCCAGCTTATCCTGGCCCGGTGCCGCAGACCCGCGCGGCGAACCGCGTGATATAGCGTGCACGGGCATCGGGCAGCGGCTTGTCCCCGAGATGCGGTGCGAGATGCTCGGTCAGGAAATGGCCCGTCACCGCGAATCCCTGCAGGATCTCGGTATCCGGCGCTGGCCCCTCGCCCAGCAGGCACGGCGGCAGCGGCAGCAGTCGGTCGGCCCAGTCGCCGGCACCGGCCCGCGACACGGCCCGCCCGGTCCGGGGAGAGACATAGCTGAGATCGTTGGCCTTTTCGCCCATGACCGCGCAGCGCCGCAGGTCAAGGCCGAACCCCATCTCGTCCAGCAGTGTCATTTCCCAGTTGAGATAGGCCAGCGGCCAGATCTCGGGCTGATCCAGAAGATCCAGCAATATCAGGCTTTTGCGGTACAGCGGTAAATGCCCCTCGCGCTCCGGCAGGGCAAATAGCAGTAGCGTGCAGACCGCGTTCAACCCCGCAAGCGCCATGCGATCCGCCATCGACCAGGCGCGCGATTTCAGCGGCTCCACGCGGAAGGTGCCAAGGTGGTCCTCCAGCCGCGCGCGCCACTCCAGATCGAGCTGCGCGCCGGGTTGCAGCACCGGCGTCATTCGGCGCGAGGCCCCACCGCGCACGATCCCCGCATGCCGCCCGTGCCCAGGCGTGAACACGTCGATGATGGCAGAGGTTTCCCCGTGCCGGCGACTGCTCAGCAGGATCCCCTCGTCGCGCCACTCCATGCACGGATCCTACCCGTCCAGACCGTCTGCGTCGAGCAGGTGCCGCCCGGCGCGATCCTCGACCTCGACCACCCAGAGATCGGGATCGGTCGCACGTTGTCGCGCGATGGCGGCATCGACCGACGGCTCGGCGCCCTCGGCCAGCGACAGCCAGACGCGACCGCCCGTCATCGGGTCGACAGAGCGTTGGTAAAGCGTCGCTTTGCCGTCCAGCGTGTTGAGCTTGACCAGCACAGCGCCGCCCGTGTCATCGCCATGCGCGGTGATGAAGGCGGGGATGTCCGCCAGCCGCAGCCGGGCGAGGTAGGCGTCGATCCAGAACCGTGCGGTCAGACGGGCCATGGCGTGCCCGTGACAAGGTGGAGTTTGGGTATTTTTTCCAAAAAGAAACATCGCACGGGATCAGCCCCCGTCCTTGAAATCCAGCCCCATCTCGGAATAGCGCGCGGCCTCGTCCATCCAGCCGCTGCGCACCTTGACCTGCAGGAACAGGTGGACGCGGCGCCCCAGGAATTCCTCAAGCTCTTCGCGCGCGGCCTTCGAGACGGATTTGATCGTCTCGCCCTTGTTGCCCAGCACGATGCCCTTGTGACCGTCGCGGATCACGTAGACCACCTGGTCGACCCGCGCCGAGCCATCCTTGCGCTCTTCCCAGTTCTCGGTCTCGACGGTCAACTGGTAGGGCAGTTCCTGGTGCAGCCGCAGCGTCAGCTTCTCGCGCGTCATCTCGGCGGCGATCATCCGCATCGGCAGATCGGCGATCTGGTCTTCGGGGTATAACCACGGCCCCTCGGGGACCTCCTCGGCCAGCCAGCCGCGCAGATCCTCGACGCCGTGGCCTTTCTCGGCCGAGATCAGGTAGGTCCGCTCGAACCCGAAACGCGCGTTCATCTCCTTGGTCAGCGCCAGCAGCACGGGTGCCTCGACGCGGTCGATCTTGTTGATCGCCAGCGCCACCCGGCGCCCATGCGTGGCCTCGCCCAGGTTGTCGAGGATGCGGCCCACACCTTCGGTGATGCCGCGATGCGCCTCGATCAGAAGCACCACGATATCGGCATCCGCCGCGCCGCCCCAGGCTGCCGCAACCATCGCACGATCCAGCCTGCGGCGCGGCTGGAACAGGCCCGGTGTGTCGACGAAGACAAGCTGGCTGTCGCCCTCCATCGCGACGCCGCGAATGCGCGCGCGCGTCGTCTGCACCTTGTGGGTGACGATGCTAACCTTGGCCCCGACCATCCGGTTGAGCAGCGTGGATTTGCCCGCATTGGGCTCTCCGATCAGGGCGATGAAACCGGCGCGCGTGGTCATGTCGGGCTCTCCAGTCGGGCGAGCAGCGCACGCGCCGCCGCCTGTTCGGCCTGCCGTTTCGATCCGGCGGTGGCCGCGGCGCATTGACCGCCCCGCAGCCGCGCCTCGATGGTGAAGACAGGCGCGTGATCGGGACCGGACCGCGCGGTTTCGGCATAGTCGGGCGGTTGCAGGCCGCGCGCTTGCGCCCATTCCTGCAGGCTCGTCTTGGCGTCGCGTGCATCGTCCTCAACCGCGCCGATGCGGTCGCCCCAGAGACGCAGCACCATGGCGCGGGCCGCCTCGAACCCGGCGTCGAGATGCACGGCGGCGATTACCGCCTCCATCGCGTCCCCTAGCAAGGCCTCCTTGCGGCGGCCGCCCGACAGCATTTCGGACCGACCGAGCTTGAGCACCGCGCCAAGGTCGATCTCGCGGGCGACATCGGCGCAGGCTTCCTTGCGCACGAGGGCATTGAACCGCGGGGCAAGCTGGCCCTCGGTCGCACCCGCATCATGCGCGAGCACGGCCTCGGCCATCACCAGGCCCAGCACCCGATCGCCCAGGAATTCCAGCCGCTGATTGTCGTCGCGGTTGGGCGTCGACATCGAGGAATGCGTCAGTGCCCGCACCAGCAGCGACGGGTCGGAAAACACGTGTCCGAGCCGCGCCTGGAAGGCCGTCATGTCTTGCGACAGCTTCACTCCAACCCCTCGAAGAACCGGTCGCCGCGCCAAGTCCAGAAAGCCAGCATCGAGCTGCCCGCCGACGAGAATATAACCCGATTGGCGCGCCCGATCAGGTTTTCATACGGCACGAACCCCACCCCGCCCACGGCCTGCGGAAAGCGCGAGTCGGTGGAATTGTCGCGGTTGTCGCCCATGAAGAAATAATGCCCTTCGGGCACGTTGAAGACACCCGTGTGATCGGCGCGCTGATCGCCGATATTCAGGATCGCGTGCGAATGACCGCCGGGCAGCGTCTCGATCTGGCGCGACTTGGTGCAATCGCCGCCCTGTCCAACCACGCCGTTCTCGCAGCGCGGACGGATGCCCATCGGCCCCTGCCGCTCGAAGGTCTCGGTGAAGGTGCCCGCGTCTGCCAGTTCGACCCCCTCGCCATTGATGTGCAGCACGCCGTCGATCATCTGGATACGGTCGCCCGGCATCCCGATCAGCCGCTTGATGAAATCGGTGCCGTCCGCGGGGTGCCGGAAAACGATGATATCGCCGCGCTCGGGCTCGGAGCCAAAGATGCGGGTGTTGTCGCCATCGAGAAACCCGCAGATATCGCGCGCGTCGATATCGATGAACCCCAGCCGGATTGACGGGCAGGACGCGTAGGAATAGCCATAGGCCATCTTGTTCACGAACAGGAAATCCCCGATCAGCAACGTATCCTTCATCGATCCCGACGGGATCCAGAACGGCTGGAAGAACAGCGTGCGGAACAGCCCCGCGATGAGCAGCGCCCAGAACACCGTCTTGATGGTCTCGACGATGGAATTTCCCTTTTTGGCGTCAGATGCCATCAAATGTCTCCGGACAGGGCTGGAAGAGGTTTGGCGCTTCATGCGGCGCGGGCAGCAGGGTGTCAAGGCAGGGCGTCACGGCAGGGCCCGCGCCTCGATCACGACAAAGGCCTGCGCCCAGGGGTGATCGTCGGTCAGCGTGACATGCACGATCGCCTCGTACCCTTCGGGCGTCATCCCGGCCAGCCGATCGGCGGCCCAGCCGGTGACCTGCATGACCGGCTGGCCGGTAGGCAGATTGCTGACCGCCATGTCCTTCCACGCGATCCCCATCCGAAGCCCCGTGCCGAGCGCCTTGGAGCATGCCTCCTTGGCGGCCCACCGCTTGGCATAGGTGCCGACGACATCGGCGCGGCGTTCAGCCTTGGCCTGTTCGGTCTCAGTGAAGACACGCTGCTTGAAGCGGTCGCCAAAGCGCTCGATCGTCCCGGCGATCCGCTCGATATTGGCAAGATCCGTGCCGATGCCCAGGATCATCCCGCGCCCCCCGGTGCGAATAGCGGAAAGCTGACGCCAAGCGCCCAGGCAAGGATCAGCCCAAGCGCAACCCCGGCGCTTGCCGGTCCCGCGCGAACCGCGGCCCAGCGCCCCATCAGCCCATAGATCAGGAAGAACAGCAGGATGACCGGCCCGATCATGGCAAGGAAGAACAGCCGGTCGGTGTCCAGCAGAACCGCCAGTACCAGCGAGCCGAGAAAGACGAGCCGCGCGGACACGCGCTGCCACAGCGGCGCGCGGCCGCCACCGGTCAGCGTCGCATCCGCCAGCATGAAAGGCAGCGCGCCAAGCGCCAGCGCGACGATGATCGCCATGCGCTCGGGCGTGGGCCAGAAATTGGCGCCGTAGCGATCCAGCGCGAACCCGAACACGCCCAGGCCCCAGGCCAGCAGCGCCAACACCGCCAACACCCGCAACCCGGCGGGACGCAGGCCAAGCCACCACAGGATCGCCAGTTGCAAGATCCCGTAAAGCGCGAGGTGCAGCGCGAGGTAATCGGCGACAAGCACCGGCAGGACCGTCACCTCCACCTGCACCGCCAGGAGCGGCACAAGCAATGCCGGCACCGCAAGAACGGCGGCAAAGCTCCCCGCACCCAGTGGACGCGGCACGGGCGGCGCGGTGTCGGGCAAGAGCCGCGCCAGCGGCCATGCGAGCGCCACGATCGCGCCCATCAGCGCCATCAGCCACGGCCCCGTCGCGCGGATCTGCACGTCGCTTTCCCGGTCGTAGGCGGCATCGAGCCACGCCACCGCCTCGGCCCGGCCCGCGCGGCTGTGCAGCACGGCGACATGCTCGGCCCATGGCGCGACGACCGCGCGGCGCACCACATCTCCCGCGCGCGCGGTCTGGCCCTCGCCCGCGCCCGCGCCGACCATCGCCACCGCGTCACGGGCAAAACCGCGCAAGCCCGGCTCCCATTGCCCCGAGATCAGCAACAGGGTCTCCGGCTCTGTCTCCGTGACCGCCTGGCTGAACGCTGAAATCGCCACCAGCGGCCCGACACGCTCATCGGCAAGCGCCGTGCGGATGATGATGTCGGTCGCCATGGAATGGCCCAGAAGCGCCACCGCGCCGCCCCAGTCTTCGGCGTCCTTTGCTGCCTCCACCACAGTCCGCGTCTGCTCGACCAGCATCCGCGTCGTGCCGTCAAGGCTGTCCACGTCGCCCGACATCGGCTGCGGGTGCCGCCCATGCCCGAGAAAGTCGAAGGCCCAGACACGGTAGCCCGCCCGCGCCAAATCGGTGCTGTAGGCCTGCATGATCTGCCGCGATCCGGCAAAGCCATGCGCGACGACCACCACGGGGCCATCCGCCTCGTCTTGAGCATACCGCGTCACCGGCGTCTCGCCCACGGATCGCGTGGTGATCTCCAGCCCCGCCCGCCGCGCTTCGAGCTGCCAGATTGCGACACAGGCCAGTGCTGCCGCAACGATGGTCGCTACCAGACCTCTGGAGGCGGACGGCATCCATGACGATCTCATTCAGGGGTCACCTCTTGCAGGGGTCACCTCTTGCGTATCGCAAGGACGAACCATGCAAGCCCAAACTGTAATACGCGCCATCGAGGATGCGTAGTTTTCAGAAAAATCAGGAAGTTCAAGCATGTTTCGCTTGGCACTGGCCCACGCCGCAGCAGGGCGCTCGCGGATCTCGGCCCACAAATCATTGCGGGTCGGAAGATCGGTGAACTCGGGCAACTCTTTTCGGATCATTTCCTTGCAATCAAACGTATCTTTCGCACGCTGTCGTGCCAGTTCAGGATCGCCTTCGGACTCGAGGGCCGCTTGCAACCCCGCCATGTCAGCAGCAGTGTCACAGGCATCTTTGACCTCGAAGACAAGTGCCCCTGCTACCACCGCGAGTCCGATGACCGGGATCGACTTGCCTCCAGCAGAGGTTACGCTGTGCACGGCACCGCGCTGCGCGCGACGCGTCACGTTTTCCGTGGTTTGCCGACCGATCTTTTGCCTCGCTTTGCGCGCTGCAAACCGCGCGCTCGCTTCGCGTGCCGCGACAGTTGTTACACCGATGCCTGACAAAGCCGCCGACGCCGTGCCGTAAATGCCGGACACCGTGAGCATAGAAAAGTTTAGGGCAAGCGAAGCTACAAAAACAAGGACGGCGACCAACATGACGCAGCGGCGAAAGACCCGGAAGAGCAACATCACCCGCGCGCTTCGTCCATCAGGCGACGCATCTCGGCAATCGCCGGGCCAAGTCCGCGAAAGATCGCCTCGCCAATCAGGAAATGGCCGATATTGAGTTCCATCACCTCGGGAAAGGCGGCCACTGGCTGCAAGGTGTCATAGGTCAGCCCGTGCCCGGCATGCACCTCAAGGCCCAGGGAATGGGCATGGGCGGACATCTCGCGCAGACCGTCCAATTCGCGGTCGCGGGTCACGATGTCGCCCTCGGCATGGGCATCACAATACGCCCCCGTATGCAGCTCGATCACCTCGGCCCCGATCCGGTGGGCGGCATCGATCTGCCGACGATCGGCCGCGATGAACAACGACACGCGACATCCCGCCTCGCGCAGCGGGGCAATGTAATGCGCCAGCCGGTTCTCGTCGCGCGCCACGTCGAGACCACCCTCGGTGGTGCGCTCCTCGCGCTTTTCGGGCACAAGGCATACGGCATGCGGGCGGTGGCGCAACGCGATCGCCTGCATCTCATCCGTGGCGGCCATCTCGAAGTTCAATGGCACCGTCAGCGCGGCCACCAACCCCTCGATATCAGCATCCAGAATGTGGCGCCTGTCCTCGCGCAGATGCGCGGTGATGCCGTCGACGCCGGCCTCCTCGGCCAGCTTGGCTGCTCGCAGCGGATCAGGCGTGGCCCCGCCACGCGCGTTGCGCACGGTCGCCACATGGTCGATATTCACGCCAAGGCGCAGCTTCTCATCGGACGGCATCGGGCGATTCCTCGTTTCATGTCGGCATGACGGGCAAGCTAGCCCCCTTTACCGCGTTCGTCAGCCTCTCTCGTCGCATTTTCGCCCTGCGCCTTCTTTTCCTTCATCGCCGCCCATTTCGCCTTGAGCAGACCGCGCCGGCGGTTCTGATAGGCGGTGATGATCGGCAGGGTGACATAATAGGCCGCAAGCGCCATCACGATCCCGGGCAGGAGACCGCCGACCATGTAGGGAAAGAACACCTCGTGATAGAACAGCATAAGGTGGGTCCAGTCCGCCGTCTTGTCCGAGAAGATCGACACGAAGTTGTGCCACAAATCCTCGCCCGCATCGACGAACTTGCCGCCCAGCGACCGGTTGAGCTCGTCCTCGACCAGCGTTGACCGACCCAGGATGGCATATCCGGTCTGCAGCGAAATGACCCCGACGGGCACATAGGTCAGCGGATTGCCCACGAACGTCCCCAGAAGGGCGGCCAGCACATTGCCCCGCAGCAAGAGCGCAAGCCCGGCCGCGATGAAAAAATGCAACCCGTAGAAGGGGGTGAACACCGTGAATACGCCGGCCATGATGCCGCGCGCGATGCGCGGGGGTGAGTCGGGCAGCCGGTTGAGGCGATGTTTCACGTAGGTGGCCGCCCGCGTCCAGCCGCCCCGTGGCCAGATGAAATCTGCGAGCGCCTTCCAGAAAGGTCTCCGGTCTCGACGTTTGAACACCACCGGTGCGGCTCCTAGGGTTTCTGGCTCTGCCCCGGTCCGGAGCGAGACGGATCGCGATATCGTTCGGCCGACGCAACATCGCTTTCGGCGTCGAGCGCCGAAAGGATGCCATGCAGATGTTCCACATCCCGCAACTGCAGATCCACGAGAAGGCGGTAAAAATCCGGTTTCCGGTCGACAAAAGTCAGGTCGGAGATATTGGCCTTCTGCTCGCCGATCAAGGTGCAAATCCGCCCAAGCACACCGGCATCGTTGCCGATCGTGATATCGAGCGTGGCGTCGTAAACGGGCGGATGCGTGCCGGCATGCCAGTGCAGGTCCATCCAGCGATCCGGTTGATCGTCGAACTGCGACAGGATCTCGCAATCGATTGCATGGATGACCACGCCGCGCCCGCGATAGGTGATGCCCACGATCCGCTCGCCGGGCAGTGGCTGACAGCAGCGCGCCCGCTCGAAGCTCTGATCGGCGCTCAGACCGATCACCGCGTGATCGCGCGCGACCTCGTCGGCTGCCTCGGGGGCCAGATCGGGATAGACCGCGTTCAGCACCTGCCGCGCGGTCAGCTCGGCACTGCCCATGCGCGCGCGCACCTCGTCGGCATCCTTCAGGCGCAGGGTGCGAGCCGCCGTCTCCATCGCCTTGTCGGTGGCCTTCTTGCCGACATGCTCGAAGGCCGAGCGCGCCAGTTCCCGCCCCAGCTTGACATAGCGCCCGCGGTCAAGCTCGCGCAGCGCCCGGCGGATGGCCGCGCGCGCCTTGCCGGTGGTCGCGATATCAAGCCACGTGGCCTGCGGCGTCTGCCCGTCGGCGGTGATCACCTCGACCGACTGGCCGTTCTTGACCCGGGTCCAGAGCGGCACGCGCATGCCGTCGATCTTGGCGCCGACGGTCGCGTGACCGATCCGCGTGTGAATCGCATAGGCGAAATCGATCGGCGTCGCCCCGCGCGGCAGCTTGATCACGTCACCCTTGGGGGTGAAACAGAACACCTTGTCGGCATACATTTCCAGCTTCACCGCTTCGAGGAAATCCTCGTGATCCTCTTCGGCATCGAACTGCTCGGTGACGCTCGTCAGCCATTTCGCGGGATCGACCGCGAAAGGGTTCTCGGCCCGTACCCCGTCGCGGTAGGACCAATGTGCGGCGACCCCGGTCTCGGCGACCTCGTGCATGGCGCGTGTGCGGATCTGCACCTCGACGCGCTTGCCGTCGCGCCCCGACACCGTGGTGTGGATCGAGCGGTAGCCGTTCGATTTTGGCTGGCTGATGTAATCCTTGAACCGACCCGGCACGGCGCGCCAGCGTTGGTGGATCGCGCCTAGGGTGCGGTAGCAATCCTCTTCGGACTGGGTGATCACGCGGAACCCGTAGATATCCGAGAGCCGCGAGAACCCCATGTCCTTTTCCTGCATCTTGCGCCAGATCGAATGCGGCTTCTTGGCACGGCCGAACACCTCGGCCTTGATGCCGGCCTTGTCTAGCTCGTGGCGCATGTCGCCGGTGATGCGTTCCACCACGTCGCCGGTCTCGCGCTGCAGGGTGATGAAGCGGCGGATGATCGAGGCTCGCGCCTCTGGGTTGAGGACGCGGAACGCCAGGTCTTCCAGTTCCTCGCGCATCCACTGCATGCCCATGCGCCCGGCGAGCGGCGCGTAGATATCCATCGTCTCGCGCGCCTTCTGCGCCTGCTTGTCGGGGCGCATCGCCTTGATCGTGCGCATGTTGTGCAGCCGGTCCGCGAGCTTCACGAGGATCACGCGAAGATCCTTCGACATCGCCATGAAAAGTTTGCGAAAGTTCTCCGCCTGCTTGGTCTCGGTATTGGACAGTTGCAGGTTGGTCAGCTTCGTCACGCCATCGACCAGATCGGCGACTTCCCGCCCGAAGCGATCCTCCACGATGCTGTAGGACGCCTTGGTGTCCTCGATCGTGTCGTGCAGCAGCGCCGTAATGATGGTCGCATCATCCAGTTGTTGCTCGGCCAAGATCGCGGCAACGGCAACGGGATGCGTGAAATAAGGCTCGCCCGAATGGCGCTGCTGCCCCTCATGCATACTTCGGCCAAACTCATAGGCCTGCCGCAGCAGGGCCTCGTCGGTACGCGGGTTGTACTGGCGCACCAGTGCGATCAGGTCATCGACAGCGATCATCCGGTGCTGGCCCCGTGCCTGTGGCCGGGATAGACTAGCCTTGGCCTTGGGCTTCCATCAAGGCGCGCAGCAGCTTTTCCTCGGACATGTCGTCGGCCTCGGGCTTGTCGGTCTCGCCGCCCATGAGCAGCGCCATGGAATCTTCTTCGGGCTCATCGACCTCGATTTGGGACTGGTTCGACTGGATCAACCGCTCGTGCAGCGCGTCGGCGGATTGCGTCTCTTCGGCGATCTCGCGCAGGGCGATTACGGGATTCTTGTCGTTGTCCGCGTCCACCGTCAGCGGCGATCCAGACGCGATCTCGCGCGAGCGGTGCGCCGCGAGCAGGACAAGCTCGAAACGGTTCGGAACCTTGTCTACGCAGTCTTCGGTTGTAACGCGCGCCATGACACCTCCGGCAGGGGTTTTGATTGAATATCAGGCATTACTGGATGGCACGGTGATTTACAAGACCGAATCAGATGGCCACGACAGTGTCGACATCCCCACGTGGCAGCGCCTCCAGCATCTCGCGCACGCTTTGACCCAGCACCGGGTGGCGCCAGTCCGGGGCGATCTCGACCAGCGGCACCAGCACGAAGGCACGGTCCTGCAGCCGCGGATGCGGCAGGACCAGGCGGTCTGGCGCGCGCGCGCGTTGTTCGACCGGATCCAACCCCTGCCATTGGCGAAACGTGTCCGGATCGGGCCGGATCGCATCCCCGACCGCGATCAGGTCAAGGTCCAGGGTGCGCTGCCCCCACCGGACCTCGCGTGCCCGTCCGAAATCCGCTTCGATTGCGTGCAGCCGTGCCAGCACCGCGGTTGCGCCGCCTGCGATCCGCAGCGCCGCCGCGGCATTGACAAAATCCGGCCCGGCACCGGGCGGAAAGGCCGGCGTGCGATAGAACCGGCTGACCGCCGCGACGTGCCCCGCTCCCGCAGAAAGTTCCCGCAATGCAGCCTCGATCGTCTGCGCGGGACAACCCTCAGGCGATGGTATATTCGCTCCGATTGCAATCAGGCAAAGTTGATCCGACGTCATGTTCGTGCAGCCCCGCTCTCTAAGCTCATACTCTTGCCAAGCCTCGCGGGACACCCTACGTGAACATAAAATTGTTGTCATGCTGTCACACTCAGGACGTCACTCACCCCGGGGCGGCAGCGCGGTCCAGAAAGGCATTCGAAAATGTTTTACAAAGACGACAGGCTTGCCCTGTTCATCGACGGGTCGAACCTGTACGCAGCCGGCAAGACTCACCCCGGGGCGGCAGCGCGGTCCAGAAAGGCATTCGAAAATGTTTTACAAAGACGACAGGCTTGCCCTGTTCATCGACGGGTCGAACCTGTACGCAGCCGGCAAGGCGCTTGGGTTCGACATCGACTACAAGTTGCTGCGCTCGGAATTCATGCGCCGGGGCAAGCTCTTGCGCGCCTTCTATTACACCGCCCTTCTGGACAATGACGAGTATTCTCCGATCCGTCCGTTGGTCGATTGGCTGCATTACAACGGCTATACCATGGTGACAAAGACCGCTAAGGAATACACCGACAGCCAAGGACGCCGCAAGGTCAAGGGTAACATGGATATCGAGCTCGCGGTCGACGCGATGGAGCTTGCCCCGCGCATCGATCACGCCGTGTTGTTCTCTGGCGACGGCGATTTCCGGCCTTTGGTTGAAAGCATCCAGCGTCAGGGCGTTCGCGTCTCGGTGGTTTCGACCATTCGCAGCCAGCCGCCGATGATCTCGGACGAGCTGCGCCGGCAGGCCGACAACTATATTGAGCTCGCTGATCTCAAGGAGGTCATCGGCCGGCCCCCGCGCGAGCAGCAGGGCGAAAACCGCGAAGCCTATGTCACGCATGAATGAGGCACCGCGCCACCGTTTCGTCATGGCCGCCTGAACCGGCCCGCCGACGATGGATTTCTCCGACGCGGGCGTGCTCGCACAGCTTGCGGGGCTTTTCGCGACCGCGTTCGGCGCGGCCACGCTCCTGCCCTTCCAGTCAGAGATCGTCTTCGTCGGCCTTCAGGTCGCGGGCACCCTACCCATTGTGACCCTGGTCGTGGTGGCCAGCACCGGCAACACCCTCGGAGCGGTAGTGAATTACCTGATGGGGCGCGGGATCGAGCGGTTCCGCACCCGCCGCTGGTTTCCTGTCAATGCGGCCCAGCTGGCCCGCGCCCAGAGATGGTATGCGAAATACGGCGTCTGGACACTTCTGCTCAGCTGGGCGCCTCTGGGTGATCCGATCACGGTCGTCGCGGGCGTCATGCGCACGCCCGTGTGGGTGTTCCTCGTTCTCGTCACGCTGGCCAAGACGGGCCGCTTCGCGGTGCTGGGCTGGGTCACGGCCCAAGCCACCGGCTGACCATCGGCTGAGCCGATCTGCGCACGCTCCCTTTACGCACGGCCCTGTCTGGCTTACCTCTCGTCTCAGCAGGAGACGTGACATGACCAAACCCCCTCTCACCCTGTATCTCGCGGCCCCGCGCGGGTTTTGCGCCGGCGTTGACCGCGCCATCAAGATCGTCGACATGGCGCTCGAGAAATGGGGCGCGCCTGTCTACGTCCGCCACGAGATCGTGCATAACCGCTTCGTGGTCGACGATCTGCGCGCCAAGGGGGCGGTCTTCGTCGAGGAACTGGACGAGTGCCCGACTGACCGCCCGGTGATCTTCTCGGCACATGGCGTCCCCAAGGCGGTGCCGGCCGAGGCCGCTTCGCGCGAGATGCTCTATGTCGATGCCACCTGCCCGCTGGTCAGCAAGGTGCATATCGAGGCAGAGCGCCACAACGAGGCTGGTCTGCAGATCGTGATGATCGGTCACGCGGGACACCCCGAGACCGTGGGCACGATGGGCCAGCTGCCCCCTGGCGAGGTGCTGCTGGTGGAAACCGTCGCGGATGTCGCCACGCTCGACGTGCGCGACCCCGAACGGTTGGCCTTCGTCACCCAGACCACGCTTTCCGTCGATGACACGGCCGAGATCGTGGACGCGCTGACCGCGCGCTTCCCCGCCATCACCGGCCCTCGCAAGGAAGACATCTGCTACGCCACAACCAACCGGCAGGAGGCTGTCAAGGCGATGGCGCCGAAGATCGAGGCACTGCTGGTGGTCGGTGCGCCCAATTCCTCGAACTCGAAACGCCTTGTCGAGGTGGGCGCACGCGCGGGATGTCCCTATGCTCAGCTCGTGCAGCGCGCGGCCGATATCGACTGGCGCGCGCTCGACGGCGTGCGCAGCCTTGGCGTCACCGCCGGCGCCTCGGCCCCCGAGGTGCTGGTCGACGAGGTGATCGACGCGGTCCGCGCCCGCCATGACGTCACCGTGGAGACCGTTGAGACCGCCACCGAGAACGTCGAATTCAAGGTGCCGCGAGCCTTGCGCGAACCGGCCTGAACCGGGACGGCGTGGGTGAATTGTCGCACGTCGGCTGGAAGCCGCGATCAACCCACGCAGCGATCTCAAACCGCGCAGAACCCAAGATTGCCACGACGCGGACTTCACAAGATACCCGAACCCCGGCTCAACTCCGCGAGCGAAGCCTGCGATCGTTGTATTGCAGCTCTGACGGCGCGCGTGGTCGTGGCGCTGCCATGACGAACTTGTCCCATAGTGCTTCCTTGCCAGTCCCGCGAAAAGATCACACCATCAAATCCTGTGACCAAAAAACCAACTCGCCTCGGATGGACGAAAAAGCGGCATGTGGCCGGTCGTATCGGGATGACGCCCCGATCGCGGCGTGCTAGATCCTCAACATGAGTGATATGCCAAGCAAGCTCGACATCCTGAACTGGATTTCGGACAACCCGACCCTCACCTCGAAACGCGAAATCGCCAAGGCTTTCGGCATCAAGGGCGCGGCGCGAATCGACCTCAAGCGGATCCTCAAAGAGCTCGAGGACGAGGGGCATCTGGAAAAGCGCAAGAAGACGTACCGCGATCCCGACCGCCTGCCGCCGGTCAGCGTGTTGCAGATCTCGGGCCAGACGGATGATGGCGAATTGCTGGCGCGGCCACTGGAATGGCAGGGCACAGGGGTAGAGCCCGTGGTTCTCGTGATCCCGCGCGGCTCGGACCCCGCACTCGGACAGGGCGACCGCATCCTCGCGCGCCTGCAGGAGGTCAAGGGCGAGGCGCATCATTACGAGGCACGCCTCATCCGCCGAATCGGGGTCAATCCGCGCAAGGTTCTGGGCATTTTCCGCACCGGCGAAGAAGGCGGCCGGATCGTGCCCATCGACAAGGGTCTGGGCAAGGAATGGCTGATCGCGCGCAATGCCACCGGCGGCGCGCAGGATGGCGAGCTGGTCGAGGCCGAACAGGCCGGCCCCAAGGGGCGGCTCGGGCTACCGCGCGCGCGTGTGCTCGACCGGCTGGGGGATCCCTCGGCGCCGAAGGCCGTGTCGCTGATCGCGATCCACCAGCACGGCATACCGGACGAATTTTCCGACGACGTGATCGCCGAAGCCGACGCGATGGCACCTGCCGGTCTCGACGGCCGCGAGGATCTGCGCGATCTGCCGCTGATCACCATCGATCCATCCGATGCGCGCGATCACGACGATGCAGTGCTGGCACATGCCGATGACGACCTCGGCAACGAGGGCGGGCACGTGATCTGGGTGGCGATTACCGATGTGGCCCATCACGTGCGCCCCGGCTCTGCACTTGACGCCGAGGCGCGGCGGCGGGGCAATTCGAGCTACTTTCCCGACCGCGTGGTGCCGATGCTGCCCGACAGATTGTCGGGCGACCTGTGCTCGCTGCACGAGGGCGTGGAGCGCGCCTGCGTGGCCGTGCGCATGCAGATCGACGCCGCCGGCGAGAAGATCGGGCACCGCTTCGTGCGCGGGCTGATGCGCTCGAAGGCCTCGCTGACCTACCAGCAGGTACAGACCGCCATGAATGGAGATCCAGATGCGGCGGCGGCACCGCTGCTCGACGAGGTGATCCGGCCGCTTTACGCCGCGCATGCCGCCTTGCAGAACGCGCGCAGCACACGCCAGCCGCTCGATCTTGACCTGCCCGAGCGCAAGGTCGTCCTCAGCGACGAGGGCAAGGTCCTGTCAGTGAATTTCGCCGAGCGGCTGGAGGCGCACAAGCTGATCGAGGAATGCATGGTGCTGGCCAACGTGGCCGCCGCCGAGACGCTGCAGGCGCGCAAGTCACCGCTGCTGTTCCGGGTCCACGAGGAACCGACGCAGGAGAAACTGGACAGCCTGCGCGAGGTGGCCGAGGCCGCCGGGCTGGTTCTGGCCAAGGGACAGGTGCTGCGCACCGCCCATCTCAACGCGCTGCTGGCCGCGGCCAAGGACACCGATCATGCCGAGGTGATCAACATGTCGACCCTGCGCGCCATGACGCAGGCCTATTACGCACCGCAGAATTTCGGCCATTTCGGCCTGTCACTGCGTGCCTACGCGCATTTCACCTCGCCGATCCGGCGTTATGCCGACCTGATCGTGCACCGCGCGCTCATCTCGGCCCATGGCTGGGGCAAGGACGGGCTGAGCCCGGCGGAGGTGGAAAACCTCGACGCCACGGCGCAGCACATCTCCGAGACAGAGCGCCGGTCCATGGTGGCCGAACGTGACACCAATGACCGCTATCTCGCCGCTTTCCTGTCCGAGCGCGTGGGCGAGACCTTCACCGGCAAGATCAGCGGCGTGGCCAAGTTCGGCGTGTTCGTGCGGCTCGATGACACCGGCGCGGACGGGCTTGTGCCGGTCCGCTCGCTGGGGCGCGAATACTTTCACTTCGACCGCGAGGCCGGGACGTTGATGGGGGCCGATACCGGGCTGACCATAGGGCTGGGACAGCGCGTGACCGTGCGCCTGTCAGAGGCGACGCCCGTCTCGGGCGGGATCGCACTGGACCTCGTCAGTCTTGAAGGCGAGACGCTACCCAAGGGCAGAGGCGGCCGCGGCCGGCCGGGCCAGCCGCCGCAGCGCAAGGCCGCACAGGCCAAGCGCAAAGCGGCCAAAGCCAAGCGCAAGGTGGCGCGCAAACGCGGCTAGATCACATCTCGAAGTGAGTGGGCTGGCGTAACACAGCCATTCGGATCGGCGGGACATTTCCGATATATATCAGTGCCTTAAGTGACAAAAAGCCTTGGCCGATCCCACTTTGTGTCGCCCGTTTCGTCGATCCGACGAAGGGACAATGACACGGCGTACCCATCGCCCTTCCTTGGCATTGCGGGCGCCTTTGCCTGCTCCAAGCAGGACTTCCGATTTTACGGAAAACACGCTATGCTATGCCCACAGGCAGCGAACAAAAAAGGGCGGAACCATGCGGGCTGGTTTGGTTGGGCTTTCGGGGCTCTTCATCGGAATATCAACAGCTTGGGCCGCGGCAGCGGTCGAGCAATCCTTGAGGCCGCAATTGCGGCCGGGGTCGGGTCTGATCACCTCTCGGGCGATCGTCATGGAGGCCGTGCCCGTGCGCAGCCTGAGACCGCAGATCCGCCCCGACGCCGCACCTGTGACACAATCAAACGCGCATGCCGGGTTCGACCGGTGGGTGGACGGGTTTCGCGGACGCGCCTTGTCACAGGGGATCAGCAGCGCGGTGTTTGACCGGGCATTTCAGGGCGTCAGGTACAATTCCGATATCGTCGCGCGCGACCGCAACCAGTCGGAATTCCGGCGCGAGATCTGGGACTACCTCGACAGCGCGGCCTCGCCCGCACGGGTCGAAAACGGGCAGGTCGCCCTGCGCCGTCATGGCCGCACCTTGACCCGGATCGAGGCGCAGTACGGCGTGCCGAAGGAGGTCGTCACCGCGATCTGGGGCATGGAGAGCAATTACGGCGACCGGATGGGCGATCTGCCGTTGATTGGCTCGATGGCAACGCTGGCCTATGACGGACGGCGCGGCGCATTCTTCGAAAAGCAATTGATCACCGCGCTCAGGATCGTGCAATCAGGCGATGTCAGCCCCGAGAACATGACCGGATCGTGGGCCGGCGCCATGGGGCACACGCAGTTCATGCCGACATCCTATGAAGCTTACGCGGTGGATTTCACCGGCGACGGCAGGCGCGATGTCTGGTCGGACGACCCGACCGATGCGCTTGCTTCGACGGCCGCCTATCTGGACCGGTTCGGCTGGCACGAGGGTATGCCCTGGGGGGTCGAGGTCCGCGTGCCGCGGGGCGCGTCCTTCGGCGAGACGACGCGAATGCCATCCGACTGGGCGTCGCGCGGCGTGGTGGGCACCGACGGCAAACCGGTGCGCGACTTCGGCTCGGCGCGGATCCTGCAGCCGGCGGGCCCCTCGGGACCGGCCTTCATGATCTTCGCCAATTTCGACGTCATCAAGCGATACAACAACTCCGATGCCTATGCGCTTGGCGTGGGGCATCTTTCAGACCGGATCGCGGGCGGGCCACCGATCCGGGCAAGCTGGCCGCGTGGCTATGATCCGTTGAGTTTCGATGAACGCAAGGAGATGCAGCGCAGGCTGCAACGCAAGGGCTACGCTGTCGAGAAGATAGACGGCATCGTCGGGCCGAACACTGTGACCGCGATCCGCGCCTTCCAGCGATCCGTGGGGGCCGAGGCCGACGGCCTGCCCTCGCAGCAGCTTCTGGCGCTATTGAAACGGTCGTGAGCCCCGGACACGCGGCTGAGCGTAACTGGATATTGCAAGCCGACGAAATGATGAGCCGGCTGGGATTGCTGTATTGCCGGCTTGGGAATCGCGATTTTGGTGGCGCAAGCCGTGTTTTTCAGCGCCTAAAAGCCGTGCATTCGGTTGCGAACCTGGTAAGCCCATGAAACAGCACACTATTCAGCGGCACAGGCCGCGACCCAAGCGGCTTGCCGGGCGCAGAAGGCTCTGCTACACCCCGCCGAAATTCGAAGTGCCCAGTGGCAAATGATACGCAAACGCCCCCGGATGTGGCCTCGCGTCGCAACTGTCAAACCGGGGCCAGATCATCGGAAGGGTGGACGTGTCCGAACCAGCAGCGATTTCTTCCGGCATTGCCGCGCGCTATGCCATCGCGATCTTTGAGCTTGCGAAGGAAAACGGATCCCTCGACCGGCTCGAAGAGAATACCGACGACCTTGCTGTCGCGATGCGCGATAGCGACGATTTGCGCGCCCTGATTGCCTCGCCCGTCTTGGGGCGCGAGGCGCAGAGGGCCGCGATCACGGCCATTGCCGACAAGATGGATCTTGCGCCCGAGCTGCGCAACGGCCTTGCAGTGATGACGACGAAGCGGCGCCTGTTCGTGTTGCCGCAGCTTCTGACGCAGCTCGACGCGCTGATCGCCGACGAGAAGGGCGAGGTGACCGCAGAGGTGGTCAGCGCCAAGGCCCTGACCAAGGCGCAATCGGACAAGTTGTCGAAGACGCTGAAGGCGAAAGTCGGACGTGATGTGAAACTGAATGCGACCGTGGATGAAAACCTCATCGGTGGTCTTGTCGTCAAAGTGGGCTCGAAGATGATCGACACGTCGATCCGCTCGCGCCTCGACTCCCTCCAGAATGCTATGAAAGAGGTCGGATAAATGGGTATCCAAGCTGCAGAGATTTCTGCGATCCTGAAGGACCAGATCAAGAATTTCGGCCAAGAGGCAGAGGTGGCCGAGATCGGCCGCGTTCTGTCGGTCGGTGACGGGATCGCGCGGGTTTACGGTCTTGACAACGTGCAGGCCGGCGAGCTTGTCGAGTTCCCCGGTGCCATCATGGGCATGGCTCTCAACCTAGAGACCGACAATGTCGGCGTCGTGATCTTTGGCTCGGACCGCGAGATCAAGGAAGGCGACACCGTCAAGCGAACCAAGTCGATCGTTGACGTACCGATCGGGGATGAACTTCTGGGCCGCGTCGTAGACGGCCTTGGCAATCCGATCGATGGCAAGGGCCCGATCAAGACCAAGACCCGCGCCCTGGCCGACGTCAAGGCGCCGGGCATCATGCCGCGCAAGTCGGTCCACGAGCCGATGGCGACTGGCCTGAAATCCGTGGACGCAATGATTCCGGTCGGACGCGGCCAGCGAGAGCTGATCATCGGCGACCGCCAGACCGGCAAGACCGCCGTCGCGCTCGACACGATCCTCAACCAGAAAGCCTACAACGAGGCGGCCGGCGACGACGAATACAAGAAACTGTACTGCGTCTATGTTGCCGTGGGGCAGAAACGTTCGACCGTTGCCCAGCTTGTCAAGAAGCTCGAAGAATCCGGCGCCATCGAGTATTCGATCGTCGTCGCCGCGACCGCGTCCGACCCGGCCCCGATGCAGTTTCTCGCGCCCTACGCGGCCACCGCGATGGCCGAACATTTCCGCGATAACGGCCGGCACGCGCTGATCGTCTATGACGACCTGTCGAAACAGGCCGTCGCTTACCGCCAGATGTCGCTGCTGCTGCGCCGCCCGCCGGGCCGCGAAGCCTATCCCGGCGACGTGTTCTACCTGCACTCCCGCTTGCTGGAGCGGTCCGCGAAGCTCAACGAGGCGAACGGCTCGGGCTCTCTAACCGCGCTGCCGATCATCGAGACGCAGGCCGGCGATATCTCGGACTTCATCTCGACCAACGTGATCTCGATCACCGACGGTCAGATCTTCCTCGAGACGGACCTATTCTACCAGGGCATCCGTCCGGCCGTGAACACCGGCCTGTCGGTCAGCCGCGTGGGTGGCTCGGCACAGACCAACGCGATGAAATCCGTGGCCGGCCCCGTGAAGCTGGAGCTGGCGCAGTACCGCGAGATGGCGGCGTTCGCGCAGTTCGGCTCGGACCTGGATGCGGCAACGCAACAGCTTCTGAACCGTGGCGCGCGCCTGACAGAACTGATGAAGCAGCCGCAATATTCGCCGCTGACCAATGCCGAGATCGTCTGCATCATCTATGCGGGCACAAGCGGGTATCTCGACAAGGTCGCCGTCGACGATGTCGGGCGTTTCGAGGAAGGTCTGCTCAAGCATCTGCGTGGCAAGCACACCGACCTGCTGGACTACATCACGCGGGAGGATCCCAAGATCAAGGGCGAGCCCGAGGACAAGATCAAGGCTGCGCTGGACGAATTCGCCGCTGATTTCGCATAAGGATCAGATAGCGACATGCCCAATCTCAAGGATCTGAAAAACCGGATCTCGTCGGTCAAGTCGACCCGCAAGATCACCAAGGCCATGCAGATGGTCGCCGCGGCGAAACTGCGCCGCGCTCAAGAGGCCGCGGAGATGTCGCGGCCTTACACGGAACGGTTCAATGCGGTGATGGCCAAGCTCGCGGCGTCCGTCGGTGACGCCGAGAACGCGCCGCGGCTCCTGGCCGGCACCGGCGACGACAAAGTGCAATTGTTGGTCGTGATGACCGCCGAACGGGGCCTGTGTGGTGGCTTCAACGGCAATATCGCCAAGGTGGCCAAGGCCGAAGCGGATTCGTTGATCGCTCAGGGCAGGACCGTGAAGATCCTCACCGTCGGCAAGAAGGGCCGCGAGGCTATGAAACGCGACTACGGCGCGTATTTCATCGATCACGTGGATCTTTCCGAGGTCAAGCGCGTCGGCTATGCCGAGGCGCAGGCGATCGCGACGAACGTGCTGAAACGGTTCGATGCGGGCGAGTTCGATGTCGCCAGGATCTTCTACGGCGCGTTCCAGAACGTCGCGACGCAGATCCCGACCAAGCAGCAGATCATCCCCGCCGATGTCGGCGAGGTCGACGCATCGGAGGCGGACACCGTTTACGATTACGAGCCCGACGAGGAAGCGATCCTCGCCGATCTTCTGCCGCGCGGCGTCGCCACGCAGATCTTCAGCGCATTATTGGAGAACGCGGCCTCGGAACAGGGGGCGCGGATGTCGGCGATGGACAACGCCACGCGCAATGCGGGCGAGATGATCGACGATCTGACCATCCAGTACAACCGCACCCGTCAGTCCGTCATCACCAACGAGCTGATCGAAATCATTTCCGGCGCGGAAGCGCTGTAAGACAAACCGGAGACCAAACATGGCAAACGCAAAAGGCAAAGTGACCCAGGTCATCGGCGCCGTGGTGGACGTGCAGTTCGGCGATCACCTGCCGGCGATCCTGAACGCGCTGGAAACCGACAACAATGGCAAGCGTCTGGTACTCGAGGTGGCGCAGCACCTCGGCGAGAACACCGTGCGCTGCATCGCGATGGACGCGACCGAAGGTCTGGTGCGCGGACAGGAGGTCACCGACCTTGATGGGCCGATCACCGTGCCGGTGGGCGACGCAACGCTGGGGCGCATCATGAACGTCATCGGCGAGGCCATCGACGAGGGCGAGCCGATCAAATCCGACGAACGCCGCGCCATCCACCAGCCCGCCCCGGCCTTCGACGAGCAATCGACCGAAAGCGAGATCCTCGTGACGGGCATCAAGGTGGTCGACCTGCTGGCCCCCTATTCCAAGGGCGGCAAGATTGGCCTCTTCGGCGGCGCCGGTGTGGGCAAGACGGTTCTCATCATGGAACTGATCAACAACATCGCCAAGGTGCACTCGGGCTACTCGGTCTTCGCCGGGGTTGGCGAGCGGACGCGCGAGGGCAATGACCTCTATCACGAGATGCTCGAATCGAACGTCATCAAGCCCGACAACCTGACGGACAGCCAAGTGGCGCTGGTTTACGGCCAGATGAACGAGCCGCCGGGTGCACGTGCGCGCGTCGCGCTGACCGGTCTGACGCTGGCCGAACAGTTCCGCGACAGCTCCGGGTCGGACGTGCTGTTCTTCGTCGACAACATCTTCCGCTTCACGCAGGCGGGTTCCGAGGTGTCGGCGCTTCTGGGCCGCATCCCGTCGGCCGTGGGTTACCAGCCAACGCTCGCCACCGACATGGGCCAGATGCAGGAACGCATCACCTCGACCAAGTCTGGCTCGATCACGTCGATCCAAGCGGTCTACGTGCCGGCTGACGACCTCACCGACCCTGCCCCGGCCACGACCTTTGCGCACCTTGATGCGACCACCGTTCTCAACCGCGCAATCTCCGAGCTCGGGATCTACCCCGCCGTGGACCCGCTCGATTCCAACTCGCGCCTGATGGATCCGCAGATCGTCGGCGAAGAGCATTACAAGGTGGCGCGCGACGTGCAGGGCATCCTGCAGCGCTACAAGGCCCTGCAGGACATCATCGCGATCCTCGGCATGGACGAGCTCTCTGAGGAGGACAAGCTGACCGTGGCGCGGGCGCGAAAGATCCAGCGCTTCCTGTCGCAGCCCTTTGACGTTGCAAAGGTGTTCACCGGCTCCGACGGCATCCAGGTGCCGCTGGAGGACACGATCGCGTCGTTCAAGGCGGTGGTCGCCGGCGAATACGATCACCTGCCCGAAGGTGCCTTCTACATGGTCGGCGGCATTGAGGACGTGAAGGCCAAGGCCGAGAAGATGGCCGCGGACGCCGCATAAATGTCAGGCGGGGCACAGGCCCCGCCCTAGCAGGAGGCCGATATGGCTGAGACAGTGCAATTCGATCTGGTAAGCCCCGAGCGTCAGCTGGTATCCAAGGCGGTCGAGCAGGTTCAGATCCACGGTACAGATGGCGACATGACGGTCATGGCCAGTCACGCGCCCCTGATCACCACGCTGCGTCCCGGGCTTGTCCGGGTGACGGACCGCGACGGCGAAAGCGACTACGTCGTGACAGGCGGTTTCGCCGAGATCAGCGGCGAGAGCATTTCGGTTCTGGCCGAGCAGGCCGTCACCCGCCAGGACATGACGCAAGAGCAGATGAAGGCCATGGTGGACGAGGCGACAGAACGACTGAACGCCGCCAAGGAGAACCACGAGAACGAGCCGGGCCCGGTCGACGAGGCCACCAAGCTGTTGTCGGACATGATGGCGGTTGGCGAGCGGATCGGCCTATCGGCCTACTGACTGCCCGCGCCGTCACGCCTTTTTCTTGACGCTATCAGACATCGCGGCGGCCCCTTCGGGGGCCGCTTGACGTAGGGCGTCCGGCAGGGTCCGTGCCAGCACCTGCAAATCCTCCGGAGGGCCGCAGCTAATACGGATACAGCGGTCGAGCGGGGCCACACCCGGCATGCGCACGAATACCCCCAGCCCCTGCAACGCCGTCAGCACATCGCGCGCGAACGCGCCATTCCGCCCGCAATCCACCGCCACGAAATTCGTGGCCGATGGCAAGGGGTGGAGGCCGTTCTCGCCCGCGATGCGCGTGATCTCGGTGCGCGCGGCGGTAATTTTACCTTGCACATGAGCCAGCCAGTCGGCATCCAGCAACGCCGCGTGCGCGCCGGCCTGTCCCATGCGGCTCACGCCGAAATGGTTGCGGATCTTGTCGAAACTCTTGATCAGGGGGCTGGCCGCGACCGCGTAACCCACGCGTGCGCCGGCCAGGCCGTAAGCCTTGGAAAACGTGCGCATGCGGATCACGCGCGGATCCTCCGGGTCGATCCCTGCGGCAGTTCCCTCTGGGGCAAACTCCACATAGGCCTCGTCAAGACATAGCAGACAGCCGTCAGGAAGGCTGTCGAGCGCCGCACTGATCTCGGCCCCGCGCCGCCACGTGCCCATTGGGTTGTCGGGGTTGGACAGGTACAATACCTTGGCATCCACCGCGCGCGCGGTCTCGATCAGCGCCGGCAGATCCTCGTGATCGTCACGGTAGGGCACTTTGTGCAAGGCGCCACCAAAGCCGATCACGTGGTAATTGAATGTCGGATAGGCGCCTTCCGAGGTGACGACCGCATCGCCGGGGGCGATCAGCAGCCGCACGAGATTGCCCAGAAGCCCGTCGATCCCCTCGCCCACAAGCACATTGCCGGGCGTAACGTTCATATGCTCGGCGAGTGCCGCGCGCAGGTCGTGGCAATCGGGATCGCCATATTTCCACGCGTTCTCGGCCTCATCGCGCATTGCCTCCAGCGCCTTGGGCGACGGGCCGAAGAGGCTTTCATTCGCCCCGAGCCGGGCGGCGAACGGCGCGCTGCGGCGACGCTCCAGCTCTTCGGGGCCCACGAACGGCACGTCGGCGGGCAGCTCTTCGATCAGCGGTGTGTAGCGAGGTGTATGCATGGTAGACAGTTAACGGGATAAGACCTCGTCTTGCAAGTCCGCGCCCGGCACCGGTTCAAGCCCGGCATGTGCCTCGCCATGCACCACGCTCCACCGCTCGATCAGGGCCTGCTGCAGATCCTTGGCCCGGCGGTTCCACGCCCGGGCACCGGGCGGGCGTTCGTCGCGCGACGGATCGATGCGATCACGCAGGCTGTCGCTTGCGGTGAAGATGGCAAATGTCAGGTCCGCGCCCTTTGGCGTCCTGAAATAGCCCGCAAGACCGCTGACGAAGTAGAGCGTGCCGGTCTTGGCCAGAACCTTGACCGGGTGATCGGGGTCCAGCCGTCCGGTCGCGTCGCGCATCCGGTGCTCGCGCAGCAGGGGCCGCAAAAACCCGGCGTCATGCGCGCGGGCCAGACCCCGCGCCGTGCCCGACGCGGTCATCCGCGAGCGGTCGCTCAGCCCGGAATGATCGCGCAGATCCGCGCCGGTCATCCCGAGGGCCTCCGATGCCCACATGCCCATGGCTTGCGCCGATGCCTCCATGGGTCGCGCGCGCCCCTCGCGTTCGGCGGTGGCGGTCATGCCGACCAGTTCCGCGGTGATGTTGGTCGAATATTCCAGCATGTCGCGCAGGACAGCGTCGAGCGGCGCGCTGTGATGCGTCACGAACACGCCGCCGCCTTCCGGCAAGTCGTCGATGATTTCGGCCTTGCCGATGTCGATGCCATTCGAGCGTGCCAGCGTGGCGAACACCTCTGCGGCGTAAAGCTCGGGTTTGCGGACGGGCAACCAGCGTGCACCGCCCGACCCCAAGGCGCCGCGCGCCACGCTCCACTCATCGCGCCCGCCCTCGTCTTCATAGCCGTAGACCGGCCCGCGGCGATCCGCGATCCGCATCTGCGCGACGGTCACATCGGGCCGGTAACGCCCGGCGCGGGCATCCATCGACACGTCATACTTGCCGCCCGCGCGTTTCCATTCGAAATGCACGCGGTTAAAATTGAGAGACAACCCCGACAGCGACGGATTATAGCCGACATGTTCCGGCTGGTTTTCGTCGATCGCGCGCTTGAACGGCACCGCCCCGCCCCAGACGAGGAACCTTCCGTCGAGCGCGGTCATCCCCGCCGCCTTCATCCCTTCGGCAAGACGTGCCAGCGCCCGCGTGTCAAGCGTCGGATCACCGCCCCCCGCAAGGATGAGATCGCCGCGCAGCACGCCATCATCCAGAACGCCAGTCGCCATCAGCCGGGTGGTGAAACGGTAGTCAGGACCAAGAATGTCGAGCGCGTAAAGCGCCGTGAGGGCCTTGAGCACGCTGGCTGGCGGCAGGCCCGTCGCCTCGTCATGCGCTTCTAGCACACGGCCTGTTTCAGCCTCCGCCACCGCGAACCCCACCTGCCCCGACAGCCGGGCCTTCTCAATCAGCGCGGCGGCCGAAGGGGCGCGGCGCGGCGCGGCCCGGGAGGGCCGGGCGACCGGGCGTAACGATACCGCCGGGGCCTCTGCCATCGCCCCGCCCGCAAGCGCGGACAGCGCTCCATACAGGAAAAATCGTCTGGAAAATATGGGTTCCATGGCGCCCAGATAACCGCAGTCACCATGGTCGCGCAATCGCCTTTCCGCACCACGACAGATCAATTCAGGCCGGCGGATCGAGCGGCGGCAGTCATCGATCCTTTGCGCGCAGCGCACTCGACGAGATATCAACCATCGGCACGTTGACGAAGCACCAGGCCGGGCTTTCGGCGCGTCCCAGAAGGTGGCTGGCTTGGGCCGGCAACTGCTTGTGCCTGTAGATTCGCGCCGCCGGCGAAAGTCGGGCCGATATGCGTTGACCGGGCCGTGCCAGCACGCCCACCGGAACGCTTTCGATGATGTGGCGCCAATCCTGCCAATGATGAAATTGCGCAAGGTTGTCAGCCCCCATCAGCCACACGAACCGCACGCCCGGCGCCGAGGCCCTCAGCGCGTCAAGCGTCTGCGCGGTATGGCGCATGCCGGCGCAGACCTCGAAATTGGTAATGGCGATACGCGGATGATCCACCAGCGTGCGGGCCGCCTCCAGACGGGTCCAAAGTGGCGCCGGGCCGTGTGCCTTGAGCGGATTGCCAGGGCTGACGAGCCACCAAAGCCGGTCCAGTCCGAACCGCTTGAGCGCCTCGCGGCTGATATGGACATGGCCGGCATGCGGCGGATCGAACGAGCCCCCCAGCAGGCCGATCACCTGGCCGGGGCGGGCATGGGGCAACGCATGTTTCATGCGCGCGTAATCGCCACGGAACGCCGCGGTGTAAAGCGAAAAGACCGCCCGGTTCGCGTTGCCGGGCGGTCAGGTCACCCGCTCGATGGCGATCGCCGTGCCTTCTCCCCCGCCGATGCAGATCGCCGCAACGCCGCGCTTGAGATCACGGATTTCCAGCGCGTTGAGCAGCGTCACCATGATCCGCGCGCCCGACGCCCCGATCGGATGGCCGAGCGCGCAGGCACCGCCATGCACGTTGACCCTGTCACGCGGCACGCCCATCTCGCGCATGAAGGCCATCGGGACGACGGCAAAGGCCTCGTTCACCTCCCACAGATCGACGTCGTCCGTCGACCAGCCGATCCGCTGCAGCAGCTTCTGCGCCGCCGGCACAGGCGCGGTGGTAAACCAGCCCGGGGCCTGCGCGTGGCTGGCATGCCCGAGGATACGTGCCCGTATGGTCAGACCCTGCGTCTGTGCCGCATCGCGCGACGCCAGAACCAGCGCTGCGGCCCCATCGCTGATCGAGCTTGAATTGGCCGGGGTCACCGTGCCGCCCTCGCGGAAGGCGGGTTTGAGATGCGGGATCTTATCGGGGCGCGCGGTGCCGAGTTGCTCGTCGGTGCTGACCGTGACCTCCCCCTTCCGGCTCTTCAGCGTGACAGGCACGATCTCGGATCCGAACGCGCCGGATTTCTGCGCGTCAAGGGCGCCCTGCAGCGAGCCAAGCGCATACTCGTCCTGCGCTTCGCGAGTGAACTGGAACTTTTCCGCGCAATCCTCGGCGAAGGTGCCCATCAGGCGGCCCTTGTCATAGGCATCCTCCAGCCCGTCGAGAAACATGTGATCGACCGCGCCGGCATGCCCCAGACGCGCACCACCGCGCATCTTGGGCAGCAGGTACGGCGCGCAGGACATCGACTCCATGCCGCCGGCGATCATGGTCGCGGTATGGCCGAAGGCGATCTGGTCAAAACCGATCATCGCCGCCTTCATGCCCGAGCCGCACATCTTGTTGAGCGTCGTGGCAGGCACACCCGCGCTCAGGCCGGCGGCAAAGCCCGCCTGCCGCGCCGGGGCCTGTCCCTGCCCTGCCGGCAGCACACACCCCATAAGCACCTCGTCCACCGTCGAACAGCCCGCGTCCTTCAGCGCCCCGGCGATCGCCGTGCCGCCAAGAACCGGCGCCAAGACCCCGTCGAAATCGCCCATGAACCCGCCAACCGGTGTTCGGGCCGCCCCCGCGATCACAACCTCGTTCATCTCGCCTCCTTCTGCACGAATGCCGATCCACGCATACCGAATGGTAAGGAATCGGGTCTAGTGTCCGTCCAGAGCAAGACTAACACGCCGGAGGCAGCATGGAACTCTCGACCACCCGTCATGCAGACATGACCATCGTGCACGTACCCGCGCCGCGGATCGATGCCGCGGCGGCCATTGCCTTCAAGGATGCCATGCGCGAGGCTGTGGGGACCGAGCCCGATCACGTGGTGCTCGACCTCGGTCAGGTGACTTTCGTGGATTCGAGCGGGCTTGGGGCAATCGTTGCCGTCATGAAATCCATGGGGGACGGGCGCAGACTCGATCTCGCCAGCCTCACACCGGACGTGGCCAAGGTTTTCCGGCTGACGCGTATGGATACGGTGTTCTTGATCCATGCGGATCTCGACCGGGCGAAACCACGCGCGGCGGGGTGATCGGCACGCGACCTTCCCAGGCTGCGAACGAGGGTGCAACGACGGAAAGACGAACGCACAGATGATGCCACGCGACGACGCCACCTTCCACTGCAATGCGACATCGCTGGATGTGCGGGGGGTTCTGTCCGAGCTGCGTGCGCATCTGGAGACCAGAAACATCCGCGAGGATGATTGCAGCAACATCGAACTCGCCCTGGCCGAAGCCCTGAACAATATCGTGGAGCATGCATACGCCCTCGCATTACCCGGCACCATAACGCTGCTTTTGAGGATCGGCGAGGGTCAGCTTACGTGCGAATTGCGGGACTCGGGAAGGGCGATGCCAAGTCTGGTCCCGCCGGACGCAACCGGGCCAGACGTTACACCGACGCTTGCAGCACTACCGGAGGGTGGCTTCGGCTGGTCGCTCATCCACGCGCTGACGGTGCATCTTCATTTCATCCGCGACGGGTCGGAAAACAGGCTTGTTCTCGATTTCGACCTCGGCGCCTCGGAATCCGCACGCGACATCTCGCCAAGGCGGCGAGCAAGCGACACGTGAGTGCCGCACCTACAACGCCGTGACAGGCACGGCAGCATTAAAAGACGCCATGCATACCGCGTCCAGAGGCAGTCGCACCGTTTTGTTGCGCAAAGCGTGTCACCCACACGCGCCTGGATCAGCCGCCAGATCGCATTCCCTTCGCCATTGCTTCAGTTCAACTGGAATTGCAGGGGATAGTGCCCATTCTCAAACGGCCCGAACAGATCTGGAATGTCCGGATGATCGACCGGCTCGCCCGAGTAATCCGCCACGAGGTTCTGTTCACTCACGTAGGCGATGTAGTAGCTTTGCTCGTTCTCGGCCAGAAGGTGATAGAACGGCTGCTCTTTTGAAGGGCGGCTATCCTCCGGGATAGATGCGTACCATTCATCCGTGTTTGCAAACTGCGGGTCCACGTCGAACACGACCCCGCGAAAAGGGTGCTTCTTGTGGCGGACGACTTGCCCCAGGTGATATTTTGCTCTTTGCTTCATCATGTCCTACCTTATCATCTCCTGAGTATATGCTTGCAAGACCGGGTTGTCCAATCCCCGGCTGGAATTCCGCGGCGATGATTGCCCACCAGCGGCGTGACGCGGCTAGGATGAGCGTACGGGCAAATTCGCATTTCCTCCACCGCGCGTTTCGGATAGTCTATTCAAAAACGAAAGCGAGAGGCAAATGAGCAGAACTCTTCGCGCACTGGTCATTCTCGTCCTGCTGTCCTCCTGCGGCGGCGGAACGGGCTATGGCACGGCCCCGCGCAACCTTGACAATGCCTGCGCGATCATCGCGGAGCGCCCGGAATACGCCCCTGCGTTCCGCGCTAGCGAACGCCGGTGGGGCGTTCCTGCGCATGTTCAAATGGCAACGATCTACCAGGAAAGCAAGTTCATCAGCGACGCGCGCACTCCGTTCCGCTACAGCCTTGGCGTGATCCCGCGTGGTCGCATCAGCTCGGCTTACGGGTATTCCCAAGCGCTTGATGGCACCTGGGAGGAATACAAATCCGAAACCAACAATTACGGGGCGCGTCGCAGCGACATACATGACGCCGCGGATTTCATCGGCTGGTATATGTCGGCATCGAGCGAGCGCCTTGGGCTGTCGCGATACGATGCGCGCAATCAATACATCGCGTATCACGAAGGACGGACCGGATATGCCCGCGGCAGCCACAATGGCAAACCGTGGCTCTTGCGCGTGTCCGATGGCGTAGCGCAACGTGCCTATCGCTATCGCACCCAGCTCGGTAATTGCCGCGAGGGACGCGGTCTGGTGTGATCGGATCGAGTCAGACCCGACAACGTGATCGGTCGCTGGTGCGGGCGGCCGGACTCGAACCGGCACGGCCTTTCGGCCCAGGCATTTTAAGTGCCATGTGTCTACCATTCCACCACGCCCGCTCGGCGCATCCGACGCTGCCGGATCACGCATGTCCTACTGGCTCGATGCCCTGAAAACAACGCCTGCACGGGGTAGGATCGGGCATTTTAAAGGGAGCTTGCCGCACTGTGGATGGACGACATGCCGACGCGGACATTTCCCAGTTGAGACTGCGCAGTCACCGCGTTCATCTGTGGCGACTTCATCGCGTTTGTCTTGTCTAAGTGGTCACAGCCCTACCCTGCAGAATTATCTAAGCGCGTGCAGCGCCAACGCATCGATCTTGGTTTCGATCCGATCAAGCATTTGCATGTAGCGGTCGCTTTCGATCGAGCCGAACTGCAACGTGAACTCGTCCCGCGACAGGATCTGCGGAATGCCGTCGAACGACACGACGACATCCTGTTCCGCCTCGATGGACGAAATCAGGCGGGGCCAATCTTCGGCCGGCGTCGCCATGAAGCGTTCTGCAAGCCGGATGCCTGAATTGTTGGCAGCCATGTCGGTGAAATCGAACCCGCCATACAGAGAGTCGTTGAGCTCCTTGTACTCACCCACCGACACCGACGTATTCCTGTTGCTTGCGGCCTTGAGCGCCGCGGCCGTGATGAAGTGCCGGCGACTGTCGATCCGGTCATTCAGCGTCAGGCGCGCGCATTTTGCCTTCCAGGCGCGGATATCCTGTGGTGCTTCTAGGTTCATCGATCCCAAGGCGGCAAAGAAAAGATCCGCACCGCAAATATTGCTCAGTGCAAAAATCGATGCGGTAAAGGCATCCGAAGGATCTTCGCCGCGAGCGGTGACACCTTCGTGCGCCGCTTCAAGGGTGAAGACGAGATACGGCAGGAAGCTGCCCTTATCCGGCAGAATATCCCGATCCATCGCCTCGCGGATCCGCATGTCATAGGATTCCACTAAGTCTCTCTGGGGCATCTCGCTGCCGCGCAAGGCCCCGAACACACCCCGCATGATGCCGTTCTTGCCGACCTCGTCGATCTGCAGATCGACATACGCGGTATCGTCGAAGATGCGCATGCCCGAGGCTGCCGTCATCAACGTGTCGCCGAGCCCATTTTTCGATATCATGTTCGCGCCGATACGACCGATTTCGAGCGCGATGTCTGGCGGTATCGACATGGGTCCGACCGCGACGCGCTCCAGCGTCACGCGGCTGGCGAACTGGGGCACACGCACCTCGATGTTGATCCACCGGGTCGGACCGGGTATCGGCAACGGGATCGACGCGCGAGCGGCCACCCCCGAGGGTGCGACCGTGACATCCCCGCGAAACCCGGGCACAAGTCGGGCGCCCAGAAGCACCGCACTGGCAAGTTGTTGCTCGCTGACGATCAGCGGCTCCTCGCTGTCACTGCCTGCGCGTGCGATGAACATGACGTCCTTCACGACCGCGCGGGCGGCCGCTATATCCTCCGGGCTTGGTGCTTCCTGTTTTTGAACTGTCGGCTCGTTCTCGATCACCACGAAGGCCAGAACCGCAAGCGCCACACTCATGAGCCCCACGAGCAAGAGAAGCGACTTGAACACTTTCGACAACATCGGCTTTCCCCTGTTGGGTCGCATGTGCAGACTGGGCGCAACGCGACATAAGATTTCACGCCTCGCCGATCATGTCCATCTGCGAATGCAGTACCAACATGAACGCACGGGATGACACGGCAAGTGCCGCCTACGACCACCAAGCAAAGCAGCCCATGACGCCGCGTCCCCGCCTCTCGCAATTTCTGCAACGCAGCATAAGTTATGGTACTAAGGGGGGGCGAAAGGAAATGGAACGATGCCGTCTACCGTCATCTCACCGAAGCCCAACCTGCTTGCCGGGACGCTTTCCGACTGGCGTCATGTGCTGGCCGCGCATTATGCGCGCTTGGGGCGCACCTCGCGTCAACGCCGTTTCATGGCCCACTTGCCGGATCGAACGGTGAAGATGATCGCAGATCGCGCAAGCCCCGATATCGTGCTGGGCATCGAGGCGGAGGACCGGGTCGTCGGTGTGCTGGAAATTTTCTGCGGGGCAGACTCGCATGCCGAGATCGGGATCTCGGTCGAGGATGCCTACCAGGGACGTGGCTTTGGCAGGGCGCTGTTTCTGGACGGGCTGGCCGCAGCCGGGAACATCGGCGTGCGAACTGCAGATCTTTACTTCTCATGCGAAAACACGGGCATTCACAAACTGGTGACGAATGCGGGCGGCAAGGTTGTCCGGTGCGGTGCCGAATGCGAGGCGCATGTCGACATCACCGTCTGCGCCCCCGATCGACACGCTTTGGCAGGTGGCGCCGCCTTGACATCCCCTGCCCCGGTGACACGACGGCTGGATCGTGCAGGACGCTGATCGCTGTGGATCTGGCCCGATGTTGAACTGACCCCGTGACGGGCCTACAGCCCGCTCACAGACCGAATCAAAAAAGGAGACACTCCGATGAATATTCTCATGGTACTGACATCGCACGACAATCTTGGCGACACCGGCAACAAGACCGGTTTCTGGCTGGAGGAATTCGCGGCCCCGTATTACGTGTTCAAGGATGCAGGAGCCGATATCACCCTCGCCTCGCCCAAGGGCGGGCAGCCGCCGGTAGACCCCGGTAGCGACTCGGAGGGGGCGCAGACGGATGCGACGCGGCGGTTCAAGGGCGGTGAGGCGGCGCAAAAGGCGCTGGCGAACACCGTTGTGCTTTCGGATGTGTCCGCTAACGGCTTCGACGCGGTCTTCTATCCGGGCGGGCACGGGCCGCTTTGGGATCTCGCCGAAGACCGCGACAGCATCGCGCTGATCGAGGCGTTCGCGGCCGAAAACCGCCCCGTCGGTGCCGTCTGCCACGCCCCCGCCGTGCTGCGCCATCCCAAGGGAACCGATGGCAAACCATTGGTTTCAGGCAGGAAAGTCACCGGCTTTACAAATACAGAGGAAGAGGCCGTCGGACTGACCGGCGTGGTGCCGTTCCTTGTCGAGGACATGCTGAAAGCCAATGGCGGAGCCTATGAAAAGGGCGACGACTGGGGGTCCTTTGTCGTCACCGATGGCACGCTGGTGACCGGTCAGAACCCCGCCTCTTCGGAAGAGGCCGCCAAGCAGCTGCTCGCCCTACTATGACACGGGCCACGCCGGCGGTCCTGCCGCCGGCGTACAGGCTGTACATCGTGTACGCGCGGTCCGTACGCAAAACGGACCATTCACCCATATCCCGCCCGGTCGAAACTGCTTGCGCCCGACGATCTGCCAAGCGTGGAAGACATTTTTGGTGCGCCATATCGTAACGGTACCCGAGATTGACAATCACCGGAATGATCTGGCCGGAGTACCAATAACCGAATCCGTGAACAATCAACCTGAAATGGTATTTTTTTAACCTTTGGTAGAAGCACGAATGCTCCACCAAAATACCGTCACAAAAACGTCACAAAAACGTCATATTTCTCTCGCAGCTGTGAAAAGATGTCAAAACCTTTTTGACGTCGTAATTCATGGGTGATCATTGGAACTTATAAATCAAGCGCGTGCTGGATTTCAGAAAGCCCGAGAGTTTCAAGGGCGCGTCCGCAGGCAGATCCGTGTCGAAACCGGGACTTCGGATTGGGCGAGCCTTCGGGCATGGTCTCGCCTGATCCATCGCGACCGGCAGCAATACAGCCCGGACCGAATGGGCAGGCTGGTGATACGCTACGATCCCCAACTGGCACTGGAACCGTTGGAAGGTGCATGGATTGCCAGCGGGGGAAACGGAAAGTCCAATCTCAACGCGTATAGATGTGGCAAGCTGGACGGCGTGCCGGTTTTCGAAAAGATTTATCTATTAGACTCCGAAGCCTGGCGCCGCCTCGCTTGGTTTCACGAGAATATCGCCCCACGGCTGGAAGGGCGCGTGCGCACACCGCGCCTTATCCACCAAGTGCAGGGAAACCGTCTGGCGGCGGTGTATTTTGAATATGCGCCGGAGATTTCAAGCAGTTCCATCGATGAGTGCTTGGACACGATCACGGCATTACACATGCAACTCATGGATCTTGACATGACAGGGGAACCCTCATGGGTCGCGGATTTTCGTCTCGAGCCGCAATACGCAAGCGGGGTTGTCTGCTTGAGACGGATTCTGGCCGCGGCGGGACGCGATCCTTCGGAAATTGACACGGTCGAGGAAACCCTGCTTGCAGGCGAGGCGCGGAAGATCCTGACGCATGGCGATCTCATGCCGGGAAACATATCACGGGACGGGACAATCCTTGACTGGGACAGATGCGGCGTCTTCCCTATCGGATACGACTATAGCCGCGTCATAGGCTCTTTCATAATCTGCAATTTTATGCACGACTTCGAAACGCTGATCCGAGGTGATATCGCGCGAACCTGCGCAGCTGTACCGGGATCCCTGCATTTTTTTGCGGTCATCGAATATGCCAAAAAACAGTTCCTGCCGGGACGTGCAAGTGTCAGCGACGGCCTGATCCTTGCCCTCTTCGACCGGGCCTGCGAGCTGCAAGGGGTGGCGGCATGGGCACGCCGCTCTGCCTGAAAACAAGGCGTCACCGGCGAGGGCCCGAGACGACGGGCTCGTATGGTCCGTCAGATCGACAGGTTCAGGCCGATTGCCGCAGGCGCGCTTCGAGGATGTCGAAGGGCACGCCGGGTTCGGACTTGGCGCCGCGGATCACCAGCGAGGTCTTGACGCTGCCGACGTTCTTGGCGGCTGTCAGCTCTTCGGTCAGGAACCGCTGGAATGTCAGCAGGTCCGGCGCCACGCATTTGAGGATGAAATCCACTTCGCCATTCAGCATGTGGCATTCCCGCACCAATGGCCAGTCGCGGCACCGCGCCTCGAACGCCGACAGGTCCGCTTCGGCCTGGCTTAGCAGGCCGACCATGGCAAAGACCTGCACCTCGAACCCGAGCTCGCGCGCATCCACCTTGGCGTGATAGCCGCGGATAAAGCCCTGCTCTTCGAGCGTGCGGACGCGGCGCAGGCAGGGCGGTGCGGAAATTCCCACCCTGCGGGCCAGCTCCACGTTGGTCATCCGGCCATCGGCCTGCAATTCGGCCAGGATCTTGCGGTCAATCTCGTCCAGACGGGTGAGGGGCATTGGCTCTCCGATTCCATATCGGGGAAAAGTTATACCCTGCGCATCTGATCCGCAATATTATTGCAACATTCGGACAGTTCCTTTCCCGCGCGCGGATCACGCGACCGAAACAGGGCAGCGGCCGGATGAGCTCAGCCGCCCCCTTGCGGATGCGCGCGGGCGTAAACTTCCATCAGGCGGGCGGTATCGACGCCGGTATAGGCCTGCGTGGTCGACAGCGAGGCATGCCCCAGCAGATCCTGGATCGCCCGCAGGTCGCCGCCCGCGTTCAGCAGGTGCGTGGCAAAGCTGTGGCGCATCGCGTGCGGCGTCGCGGTCGCCGGCAGGCCAAGCTGTTCGCGGGTCCGCTCCACCACCTTCTGCACCGCGCGCGCCCCGAGCGCGCCGCCCCGCACGCCGAAAAACAGCGGCCCGTCGCGGGCGATCTCGAACGGGCAGATCCGGGCATACCGCGCCACGGCGTCGCGCGCCGGGGAAATCACCGGCACCAGCCGCTCCTTGCCGCCCTTGCCGGTGATCCGCAGCAGGTCGGCCATCGGGACGACCGCACCGGTCAGCGACAGCGCCTCTGATATGCGCAGACCGCAGCCGTAAAGCAGCGTCACGACCGCCTGATCGCGCGCGGCGATCCACGCGTGCGACGATTGCATGTCCAGTGTCTCGATCAGGTCTTTCGCGGCCTGCGGCGACAGCGGGCGCGGCAGCTTGGGCTGGAATTTCGGCGCGCGGATCGACAGCACCGCGGTCGGCTCGAACCCTTCGCGCACCGCGAGCCAGCGATAGAACCCCTTGACCGCCGACAGCTTGCGCGCCAGCGACCGTGCGCCGACCCCGTGCGACCGGGTGAAGGCCATCCACGCGCGCATGTCGGCGGTCTCTATCCGGGCAAGCGCGGCCAGCCCCTGCGGCTGGCCGTGATGCTGGGTCATGAAGGCGAGAAACGCGGCAACATCCGCGCCGTAGGCCTCGATCGTGTGATCCGCCGCGCCGTGCAGCGCCTTTTGCGCGGCAAGCCAGCCCTGCAGGGCGTCGCGCGCGGCGGGCGAGATCATGCCAGCCAGCGACGCATGCTACGCTCGAAAACGCCCGCGAAAAAGGCCAGAAGGTCGGTGCCCTGCTGGGGGGTGAACCGATCTGTGTTCTGAGACCCCATGACCAGCAGGCCCGGCAGGCGGTCCTCGCCGAAATCCAGAAGCAGGCACGCCTCGGACCGCACGCGAGCCCCTTCGGCACCGTAGACCCGCGCATCGCCGCCGTCGATCTGCCGCAAGGTCACCTGTCGCGCAGAGGTGCTTCGCTGCCCCGCGACATAGGCCTTGATGAAGCCCGGCTCGGCCAGGGACAGGACCTCGCCGGCCGATTGCATCGCCGTGTCGTCTTCGGTCCGGGCGGATTCGAGCACCAGCCGCAGCTGATCGACGCGCAGGATATGCGCGACCTCGCCGCCGAGATCGCGCAGGAAATCCCCGAAATCCAGCGGGTCGAGCATGCGCAGGATCGCGCGATGCACCTGGTGCATGCCCGACAGGTTGTCATGCGCAGCCCCTATGACGGAGCGGTGCGTGTCCTCCAGCCGGTCGAGCCGTGCCTCTAGCCGGTCCATCGCGATGCCGCGCAGATCGACGATATTGTCGCCCATGGCCCGTTCATTCGCCGCCGTGAGCGCGCGCATGAGGTCGGGATCCTCAAGGATGATGTCGGGCTGCGCGATGATATGCGCGCGCAGGGTGTTGGTCATCGTGTCGGTCATTTCAGGTGTGCTGGTCATTCTGCCCTCGTCGTTTTGGCCCGAGACTAGCAGACCTGTCGCGCGGGTCGCCATGAAAATTCCGCGCCGCGCGCGATGTGCGGCTTTTTGGCCATGCCCGGCGTGGGGGCCGTCAGCCCTGATGCTCGGCGCCGATGCCCTGGAACATGGACCGCACGTCCACGGTGCTCTCGACCCCGATCCGGTCGTGGCACGCGTCGAGCCAAGCCGCCGCGGTCTCGCGCCCGATGTCGCGCAGCCGGGTGAGAAACGCCCACTCCACGTTCATCTTCGACGACACGCCCATCGGTTTCAGCGCGTCCTCGTTCTCGATCAGGTGCACCTTGACAGGGCGGTATTCATCGGTCGACAGCTTGCCCTGCCGGATCAGGCGGTCGACGAAATCGATGGCGCGCAATTCCTTCAGGAGGCTGGAATTGAAGCTGATCTCGTTCATGCGGTTCTCGATCTCCTGCGCCGACCGCGGCGTGCCCTTGCGCTCGACCGGGTTGATCTGCACGACGATGATGTCATCGGTGCCGGTGTTGCCATAAAGCGGGAACAGCGCGGGGTTGCCCATGTAGCCGCCATCCCAGTAGGGTACGCCGTCGATCTCGACCGCGCGATAAAGCTGCGGCAGGCAGGCCGAGGCCATGACCATGTCGGCGGTCAGATGCTCGCGCGGGAAGACCTGAACGCGCCCGGTCTCGACATTGGTGGCCGAGACGAAAAGCTCGAACGCGTTGCATTTGCGCACCATCTCGAAATCGATGCTTTCCTCGACCAGGTCGCGCAGCGGATTTATGTCCATCGGGTTGAGCTGATAGGGCGACGCGACGCCCGTCAACGCGTTCATGAAATGGTAGAACGGGTTGTTCTCCAGCCCCCAGTTGCCGGTGAGCCGGTCCACGGGGGTACGCTGCAGGGGGGTGTGCTGCGCGCTGCGACTCATCGCGGCCCAGAAATTTTCGAGCGCCTCGCGCGCGCCGTCGGGGCCGCCGCGGGTGTGACCATCCGCCAGCGCCACGGCGTTCATCGCCCCCGCCGAGGTGCCCGAGATACCGGCGATGCGCAGGCGCCCGTCCTCCAGGATGTAGTCGAGTACGCCCCAGGTGAAGGCGCCATGCGCGCCCCCGCCCTGCAGGGCGAGGTTGACGGGCTTTGCGGTCTTGGTCATCGGGTTCATCCTTGCTGCATTGCGGCATCGGCTGTGTCATACCGGAAACCATGCGCAAGCTGTAGGAAAAATCTGCGCCGCGCGCCGACAGCAGCCCGGGCGATCACATGCCGGGCCGATCACATGCCGGGCCGGGCGCGCGCCATGCGACCGGTCGCGAAAGACGGGCGCGGCACGAGGCGGGACCAGCGCGGCGTCGGACGATCCGGCAGGGCCGCGCGGAGGCGGGCGATCGGCAGATGGGCCGTGTCGCGCAGCAGCCGGTCATACATCGCCAGAACGCCCGGCCGGGTATAGGGCGACCAGTGGCAGATGCGGGTCACCGGCGCGCCGATCTCGAACCCTGCACCGCGCAAGGCTGCCAGCGTGTCGGGGTGATCCATCTGCAGGTTGAGCACGTTCGGCCCCGAGGGCAGCGCCAGCCCAAGGCTGCGATTGCCGCGCGCCGGCGGCGGGATCATGCATTCCAGCAGGAAATCAAACAGGTCGTTTTCCCGGCTGGTGACGTTGATCACCTCGGCGCAGCGGCCCGCCGGGGTGTCGAGCGCCTCTGCCGCGCGGCCGCCGAACTCGGCCCCCGCCAGCAGGATCAGGCGCCCGACGGCCCCCGCCGGCAGATGCGGCAGGGCCTGCAGCACCACGCGCGCCCCGAGCGAGTGCGCGACCGCGTGCACGGGCCGGTTGGGAGCGATCTGCCGGATGATCGCGATCAGTTGCGCCAGCGCTTGGCCGGCGCGCGCGGCCTCGGCATAGGCCTGCCGCAACGTGCCGCGCGCGTGCCAGCCAAAGCCGATACCCAGCCCTTCATCCGCCGCGCCGCGACCGAACCCGAGGCCGCGCGGCCAGCTGACCACCTTGAAACAGTCGCGCGCCGGGTCGAGCGCAAGGATCTGGCCATGCGGGCATTCGCTGGCATGGTGGGGCGCGTACTTGAACCCGTGCACCATCACGATCACCGGGCCGTCACCCGCAAGCATCGCGGGCAGATCCTCGCCCAGCGCACCCGGCCGGTCATGCAATTCAGGTCCCTCCGGCCCGGCATTGACATGAATGAGCGGCATGTTGCGTCCCCTGCTACATCTTGTAGCTTCGGGATACAGAACGCATACGTCAAAGAGGTGACGGTCCGGTTAAACCTGCGTGACAGTGTTGACGCCGCCGGCGCGCGGGGATACTCGCGCTACGTGGTGCTTTGTTGCCGGATTGCGGGCCACGTAAAACACATCCGCTAAAGAGGTCAGGAGAAAGCCCCTTTCGCTTGGCCGAAACAGGGGCTTTTTTTGGGCGCAGACGCCCGGAGGACGATCATGAGCGACAATTGGAAAAGCCGCACGCGGCAGGTGCATGGCGGCACGCGGCGCAGCCAGTGGGGCGAGGTCAGCGAAGCGCTGTTCCTGACGCAAGGCTTCGTCTACGACACCGCCGAGGCAGCACAGGCGCGCTTCGTGAAGGCGGGCGAGGACGAGTATATCTATGCCCGCTACGGCAATCCCACGGTGGCGATGTTCGAAAGCCGCATCGCATCCATCGAGGGGGCCGAGGACGCGTTCGCCACCGCCAGCGGCATGGCGGCGGTGTCTGGCGCGCTGTCGTCCATGCTGCGCGCGGGCGATCACGTGGTCTCGGCGCGGGCGCTGTTCGGGTCGTGTCTTTACGTGCTCGAAGAGGTGCTGACGCGGTTCGGCGTCGAGGTCTCTTTCGTCGACGGCACGGACCTTGAGCAGTGGCGCGCGGCGATCCGGCCCGACACGAAGGCCGTGTTTTTCGAGACGATCTCGAACCCGACGCTCGACGTGGTCGATATCACGGCGGTGTCGCAGCTTGCCCATGCGGCGGGCGCCACGGTGATCGTCGACAACGTCTTCACGACGCCGGTCTATTCGGACGCCATCGCGCAGGGCGCCGATGTGGTCGTCTATTCCGCCACCAAGCATATCGACGGACAGGGGCGCACGCTGGGGGGTGTGATCCTGGGGACGCGCGAGTTCATCCGCGGCACGGTCGAGCCTTACATGAAGCATACCGGCGGATCGCTGTCACCGTTCAACGCGTGGGTGATGCTGAAAGGGCTGGAGACGATCGACCTGCGGGTCCGCGCCCAAACGACAAGCGCCGCCGCCATCGCCGAGGCGCTGGACGGGCATGCCGCGCTGGCAAAGCTGATCTATCCCGGCAGCCCCGCGCATCCGCAACACGAGCTGGTGCGGCGCCAGATGGGGCCCGGCGGCACGATCCTTTCGCTCGATATCGCGGGCGGGCAGGATGCAGCGTTCCGGTTTCTCAACGCGCTGGACATCGTCATCATCTCGAACAATCTCGGCGATGCGAAATCCATCGCGACGCATCCGGCAACCACCACGCATCAACGCCTTTCGCCCGAGCGTCAGGCGGCGATGGGGATCACGCCGGGTCTTGTTCGGCTCAGCGTGGGGTTGGAGGATCCCGAGGACCTGATCGCGGATCTGCGCCGGGCGCTTGATTCAACCCGCTAGGAACGAGCTGCCCCTCGCGGGAATCAGACGTTCATCGATATTGGGAAATCTCGCACGAATGACTTATGTATGGTCAGAGGCTAATTGAAAGGGACCTTGCGATGAACATGCATCCGCCCGAAATCACACCGGATCGCGATGCGGCCGAAGAGGCGCTTGACGTGCTGCGCAACTGGGCACGCACGGCCACCCCGGAAGAAGTGGCCGATCTCGATCCGTCGATCGCGCGGCTGCTGCCGGACGCGGCGCTGTCGAACTACCCGGCCCTGTCGCGGGAGTATCCGAAGGATTTCGAGGTCACCGAGGCGTATCGCGCCAGCCTGCCCGATCTGCAGAACGGCCCCGCCTCGCTGATCCGCGGTACGCGGCAGCATTTGCAGCATGTCGGCATCTCGAATTTCCGCCTGCCGATCGCGTATCACACCCGCGACGATGGCGACCTGATGCTGGAAACCTCGGTGACCGGCACGGTCAGCCTGGAGGCCGGCAAGAAGGGCATCAACATGTCGCGAATCATGCGCAGTTTCTACAGGCATGCGCAGAAGACGTTCAGCCTCGACGTGATCGAGGCGGCGCTGGCCGATTACATCGCCGATCTCGATTCGGTGGATGCGCGGCTGCAGATGCGGTTCTCGTATCCGGCGAAGGTGCGGTCGCTGCGCTCGGATCTGGAAGGCTACCAGTATTACGACATCGCGCTTGAACTTGTGCAGCAGGACGGCGTGACGCGTCGGTTCATGCATCTCGATTACGTCTATTCCTCGACCTGCCCGTGCTCGCTGGAACTCAGCGAACATGCCCGCAGCGCGCGTGGACAATTGGCCACGCCGCATTCGCAGCGCTCGGTCGCGAGGATCTCGGTCGAGCTGGTGGGCCAGGACTGCCTCTGGTTCGAGGATCTGATCGAATGCGCGCGGCGCGCCGTGCCCACCGAGACGCAAGTCATGGTCAAGCGCGAGGACGAGCAGGCCTTTGCAGAGCTGAATGCCGCGAACCCGATCTTCGTCGAGGATGCGGCGCGGCTGTTCTGCAAGGAATTGCTGGCCGAGCCGCGCATCGGGGATTTCCGCATCGTGGCCAGCCACCAGGAAAGCCTGCACAGCCATGACGCGGTCAGCGTGCTGACCGAGGGCGACACCTTCGCGGCGCAAAGCCTCGATCCGAGGATGTTCCAGACGCTGATGCACGGGCGCTAGCCCCGGCACCGGGCGAGACGGGCAGATTTCAGGCGGAAAACAGCGCGTCGGGGCAATCGTGATTTGACCTCGGCGCGATTTTGCCGCATTGCAGCATCGTGGCATTGACACCTGTCATACCGCCCTCAAGGCGCGCCGCCGGGGCGGACGCGTCTGATAAAGGATATCGAGGATGCTTTCACCTGACCTGCCGTTCAAACTTTCCGCCGCCGGGATCCGGCTCACCGGCTACATGATCGAAAACAACATGCGCGTGGCGCGCGTGTTCGGGACTGCCGCCTTGCGGGCCAGTCCGCTGCCGAGTCCGATGAAGGCGGAACTCGCCGTGGAAGACGCGGTTACCCCCGGGGCACCGCACAGCCTCGCTAAACCCAAGGCGGCCCCCAAGACCAAGGCCGAAGCGCCCGTGAAGCCCAAGGCGCATGCGGCCAAGCCCGAGGCAGCACCCCAGACAGA
>Ga0307969_1000129_pt1 | contig 42542 bp, 31 predicted proteins | sample OrgLakmetagen710_FD_201841 | JGI IMG/M metagenome (GOLD analysis project Ga0307969, IMG submission 201841) | Saline water microbial communities from Organic Lake, Antarctica - #710 | ecosystem: Environmental > Aquatic > Non-marine Saline and Alkaline > Saline | place: Antarctica: Organic Lake... | reverse complement strand
GCGCTTCCCTCACGGGTTTGTCCCCCCCCGTAGGGGGGAGGGCAAACCCGTGAGGGAAGCGACCTCTGCGAAGCGCTCAGTCGGAATTCGCGATCGCGATCGCGAATTCCTAGCGCATAATTAGCGTCCCTCACGGGGCAAATTATGCGACCTACGTCGGATTTTTGTAGGTCCGCTCTTAGAGCGGACCTACAAAAATCCTAGCGCTTATTACGCTAAAGCGTAATAAGCGACCTGAAGTCGGATTTGTCCGCGGACAAATCCTAGCGCATATTACGCTTCAGCGTAATATGCGACCTTCGCACTAAAGCGTCCCTCACGGGTAAGCGCTAGGATTTTTGCGTTCGTCCGAGCGAATCGCCCCGCTATTCGCGAGGCTAGGTTCGCTCGGAGAGTCGGACCCGTGAGGGTGGCGCCCCTCACGGGGCCAATTCCGAGCGCATAAATTGCGTCCCTCACGGGGCAATTTCTGCGCTCGGAATTTGGGTCGTATTGGGCCCCCGTCCCGCCTGGGGGGGGGGTGGCCTCCCCCGCCCCTGGCGGGACGGGTCCGCCGGCGTCCCTCACGGGTTGGCGCCCCTCACGGGGCCAATTACGACGCATACGCCACCCTCAAGGGTCCGACTCTACGAGCGAACCTACCCCCCCTTATATATAAAGGGGGGGTAGGTTCGCTCCCCCTTATATCCGTGGGGGGAGTCGGACCCGTGAGGGTGGCGTCCCCCGCCCCTGGCGGGACGGGGCGTCTCCCTCACGGGTTGGCCCCGTGAGGGGCGCCAACCCGTGAGGGCGGCGCTCCCCCCCCTTCGGGGGGGGAGCGACGATCCCCTAAGGGGATCGTTCGCTCGTACGAGAAAACTCGAATATTTTTTCCCCCGAAGGGGGGAAAATTTCGACTTTTGAACACCCTTATAGTTTATCTAGTCTTTTTCCTTGTAGCCTCTTTAAAATTAATAAAATCGTTTTAGTTCGTAGCCAGTTGGGGTTCTTTAACATTTAGCTCTACTTACAGAATGTTTACAACTTTTAGCATCCTAGACCCTAATTAGTTTTTATAGTATTTATAAACATATAAATACTTGATGGAACCTTCAACAAGGATATATTAAATAGTAGGATCAATTCTTAGTAACACCCCAAGTGTAAAATGACAAGACTAGTGCGTTTCCCGCCTTAACATAAAAGCACTAGTCTTGTCATTTTTAAGCTGTTTATCTAAGTAAGCACTTAAACTACTAGTTATATATTCCCTTTTAAAAAAAACTGCCTGTTAACCTGAAGGGTCCTCCTTTTAGGGTCCACCCTGCGGGTATAATAAAGGTTTTATTAAAGTGGTACTTGACGTTTTTACACGCTTTTATTCCACCCGCAGGGTGGAATAAATAACGTTTTTTTTTTATATGATACTTGGATACCCCCCTAACATGTGAATTCCCTTTTTAGGGGGTCTCGTCCGGTAAAAGGGGCCATCAACTACGGGTGGAGAAACGTCTAATAGTTTTTTTTAGTAAAACCTCTTTATTCAAAGACCTAAAAAACTAGTTAAACTTTTCAGAACCGTCAAATTGACAAGTATTGTAAATCTCCAGTTGTTATTTTGAGTGAAAATTAACGCCACTATGTGCCATAGCGCTTAAAAAAAACAAATTAGTTTTCCTAATAGTACACTGAGTGGTTTGTTACTAGTTATTTTTTTCCAAAAACTAGTTAAACATATCATACTCGAAAAATGAACTAGTCTATTCAATTTATAGTTGTTAACTTAAGTCGAGATTGACACTACTAATTGACATAGCCACCAGTCCTGTTTGTAAGTAGATAAAAACATTCAATTGTTTAAATTTATATTCTATTAGGATAGCTCTACGGGTTGTCCTATAACCACTTAGCTAATGTATCAAACCCCACGGGTCAAATCTACGGGTTGAGGCAAGACCTTTATTTCATTAACAGTCTCTTGTATTAATTCGTACGCTACTTTACTTATTAATACAAGAGACCTCACCGTAGGTTTTAGTCGCACATTTGTTTCAACAAAAAGTCGCTAAACTTGACATCATTCGATTGCTTTAGAGCCTCATTCTATTTAGTAACGTATTAAAGCTATAAAACAGTTACTGTGCTGAATGCTTTTCACACCTATTCCCCTAATTGCATATTAAACGTACACCCTGGTATATATATATATATAAAGCACTATATAAACAGGTGGCAAGTCACTGGCTGTTTAGACATAAGTGATAAGTGCACCCTAAGCTTTTCAACCTAGAGTGAGGTAATAATGATCAGGACTTGATAAGGATTCTGGGACTCGTTATTTAAGTAGTTTACAAAAAACAAAAGTCGAATTTTTAAATATCTTCTCTATTTTTAAAAAATTCGACTTTTATCGTACTCGCGAATCGACTCGGAGCGCCCCTCACGGGGTCGAAGGGACCCGTCCCGCCAGGGGCGGGGGACGCGCCCCCTTCACGGGGAGGGAGGCGCGTCCCCCGCCCCTGGCGGGACGGGTCCCTTCGAGTGCGAGCGAACTAGCCTCGCTAGTCGCTCGTCGCTCCCCCCCTTCGGGGGGGTAGGTTAGCTCGCAGAGTCGGACCCGTGAGGGTGGCGTATGCGTCGTAATTGGCCCCGTGAGGGGCGCCAATTACGCCGACGGATTTGGCCTCCCTCACGGGGGCCAAATCCGACCCAATTCCGAGCGCGTAATTTGCCCCGTGAGGGACGCAAACCCGTCCCGCCAGGGGCGGGGGACGCGTCCTCCGTCGGATTTTTGTAGGTTCGCTCTCCTGCCCCCCTCACGGGTCCCGCGAGGTCGCTTACCCGTGAGGGACGCTAAAGCGTAATAAGCGCTAGGATTTTTGCGGACGCAAAAATCCGACGAAGGTCGCAGAAATTGCGTACGCAATTTCTGCGCTCGGAATTGGCCCCGTGAGGGGCGCCACCCTCACGGGTCCGACTCTCCGAGCGAACCTAGCCTCGCGAATAGCGGGGCGATTCGCTCGGACGGACGCAAAAATCCGAGCGCTTACCCGTGAGGGACGCTTTAGCGTAATAAGCGACCTTACCCGTGAGGGACGCTTTAGTGCGAAGGTCGCATCCCTCACGGGTCCGCTGAAGCGGACCCGTGAGGGATGCGCTAGGATTTGTCCGCGGACAAATCCGACTTCAGGTCGCTTACCCGTGAGGGACGCTAAAGCGTAATAAGCGACCTTACCCGTGAGGGACGCTTTAGTGCGAAGGTCGCATCCCTCACGGGTCCGCTGAAGCGGACCCGTGAGGGATGCGCTAGGATTTGTCCGCGGACAAATCCGACTTCAGGTCGCTTACCCGTGAGGGACGCTTTAGCGTCCCTCACGGGTAAGCGCTAGGATTTTTGTAGGTCCGCTTTCCTAGCGGACCTACAAAAATCCGACGTAGGTCGCATCCCTCACGGGTTTGCGTCCCTCACGGGGCAAACCCGTGAGGGATGCGCTAGGAATTCGCGATCGCGAATTCCTAGCGCCTCCCTGACGGATTTGCGTCCCTCACGGGTCTGCGGCTGCCAAAGGTTGAATATTGCTAAATTCGTTTTGATCCGAATTCGCACTTTTTATTGCATGTTCCCCCCCTTATATCAGGGTATCCGTGGGGGGAACATCTTGAGAGGTCGCACTTTTGACTTCATGTTCCCCCCCTTATATCAGGGTATCCGCGGGGGGAACATCTTTTAGTTGTTGTTGTTCGAATAGTGGATTTTCGATTTTTTGTTTTTGTAGTTGATTTGTTTATTGATACCCGGCTATATTCAGGCCGGAATAAACGCTCTTTTTTAGCCCAGCTATTTTGTGCAAAGGTTTTTTCTTGAACGACGATGTCAGCTTTTTCAACGGATCCAAAGGACTAGTATATAAATACTCCTTTATAGGATCACAATCTAAAGAGAAAGCACTCCCGCTTACTTTTTTTGGATTAACTCGCTATTATAATATTCAAAGACAATGCGTTTTTTGTCTTTATGCTTACGAAAAACACCATTGCTATAGAGCCCAGACGTAAGGCACTTTTTCCAATATTGATAAAATTGGGATGGACCCAGTTTTAATTCAGGCGGTACCTGGTTTAGATAAATATTGTATAAAACGTCAAAGAATAGACTTTTATTCAGAAATAAATCATTATTCCTGTCAATGAAAGAATTTAACCACTCAATTCGTTCTTCTAAGGGCTTACAAGGAATTAATCTATCAGGAAATGTTGTCATAAACAAAAGTTTTAATTTTAAAAATTTTTATTTCTACTCGTTTTTAATCAACTTATTTTATACGTAAGATACTAGAGAGTAAATATAAGTACAGATTAATATATTATAGAAATAGAAATATACATATATAGAGTATATTATATTAATATGTACTATATTTACTACTATTAAAAAAACAAACCATTATAGAAAAATAAATACCTGTATTTATTCTACTAATTTAAACCCGACACATTTTAACCCAGCTTTAGAACTGGGTGTCAAAACTAAATCGATGAAAATTAGTAGAGGAAAATTTTCGGGTAAATAAGTATATAAAATAGCATTATAATCCTCGCAATTGAAGTTAACTTTGTTAACTTCAAAACCAATTGAAGATTCTTTTTTAATAGATGATGTTTCCATATAATGTAAAGTTAGACCTGTTAAAGTCTTATTATTATTCGGAAAACTCCAACGATAGCAGCTAAGAGATAGTAAATAGACTACCTTACGAAACGTACCCGTAGGTGCGTTTATTAAATATCTTTTCTTTTCATCGCTAAGCGAATCATTATTAAAATGCAACATAAAATAAGTATAGAGTAGAAAATAGAATTGGAAGATGATCTTAAGCCTAGGATTATTTTTAATCCTAAAAATTTAATAACAGCGAAGATCACCGAGCTTTTACCGTCATAGACGGACCTTTCGGAAGATATAGAGGTATATAAAACCTCTAGAAAAATCAAATTCAAGAGTAAGAATGAATGGACCCTTAAAAGACATTCTTACCATCTAATATATAGATATGAGTTTATTTTGTTTTTTTCTTAATAAAAAATATTAAGTACTTAATTAAACATGAAAGGTATTGGATATAGATAAATAGGTTAGAAGAAAGATGCAAAAAAAGTATACCTAGAAGGTAGGACTGTATATAAATTAGTCCTAGTAGAATAAGTGAAAAAGAAAGGTATAGGAAGATAAGTTTAGATATAGGACTAAAGAGGTTTGTATAGGAATGTAAAGAAATTAGTCCTAGAAGATGCAATTGTGTAAAATTCTATGTCCGCGTTTTTCGTCGAAAAACGCGGAGATCTCGAAGAAAATCTTCGATTTTCTTCGATATGTTAAAAAAAAATAAGAGGTGTAGACATAGAATAATAGAATAATAGAATAATAAAAGGAATTAAGAGTCAACCTAAAAGATTATACCGTCATGTCAAATAAAATAAATTTTATAGATCCATATAAATAAGTTTAACAGAAATAAAAAAAGCGTAAACACAGAGAAAAAGTCGAATTGTTAACCCCCGGGGAAACCCTGATATAAGGGGGGGAAAACTTAGACTTTGTTTCGGACAAAAAGTCAAAAAGTCCAAAAGTCCATTCCCGGGGCAAGAGACTAGCGCAAGCGGCCTAGCGCAAGCGGCCTAGCGCAAGCGGCCTAGCGCAAGCGGCCTAGTGCTACGAAAATGCGGAGTCCCTCACGGGTGGTCGCTTCCTACGGAACCCGTGAGGGGGGCACCAACCGGCTCCAGAAGCCCCTACTCCACAGGTAGCGCAAGCTACCTCTCCTAAAAGAAAATCGGCTTCTCAAAAACCTCGCGGTTAACTTTATCGAATAAATTTCGATCCCTCCCCCCCGCGGATATCCTTATACCTTATACCTTATACCTTATACCTTATACCTTATACCTTATACCTTATACCTTATACCTTATACCTTATACCTTATACCTTATACCTTATACCTTATACCTTATACCTTATACCTTATACCTTATACCTTATATAAGGGGGGGAAAAATTCCTTTATATAGGAATTTTGTTACGGTATCGAAATTTATTCGAGAAACTCGTACGAGCGAACGATCCCCTTATATATATATATATATAGGGGATCGTCGCTCCCCCCCTTATATATATAGGGGGGGTAGGTTCGCTCGTAGAGTCGGAATTGGGTCGGACCCGTCCCGCCAGGGGCGGGGGAGGCCTCCCCCGCCCCTGGCGGGACGGGTCCGCCGGCGTCCCCCGCCCCTGGCGGGACGGGTCCGACCCAATTCCGAGCGCATAAATTGCCCCCCCCCCTACGGGGGGAGGGACGCAATTTATGCGACCTCCGTCGGATTTTTGTAGGTTCCCCTCACGGGTCTCCTGCCCATATCCCGCGAGGTCGCTTATTACGGAGCGCTTGTCGAAGGGATTTTCGCGTTAGGCGCGAAAATCCCTTCGAGCAACTCGCAGATCTTCGAACCCCCTTTTTATAAAGGGGGTTCGAAGTCTGCGACTTGCGTCGGAATTGTCCCCCTCCCCCCTGCGGGGGGGCGGACAATTCCTAGCGCTTAATTTGTCCCCCCCCGTAGGGGGGAGGGCAAATTAAGCGACCTCTGCGAAGCGCTCAGTCGGAATTCGCGATCACGATCGCGAATTCCTAGCGCATAATTTGCGTCCCTCACGGGGCAAATTATGCGACCTACGTCGGATTTATGTAGGTCCGCTCTAAGAGCGGACCTACATAAATCCTAGCGCTTATTACGCTTTAGCTTAATAAGCGACCTGAAGTCGGATTTGTCCGCGGACAAATCCTAGCGCATATTACGCTGAAGCGTAATATGCGACCTTCGCACTAAAGCGTAATAAGGTCGCTTATTACGCTAAAGCGTAATAAGCGCTCGGATTTTTGCCCCGTGAGGGACGCAAAAATCCGACACTAGGATTTTTGCGTCCGTCCGAGCGAATCGCCCCGCTATTCGCGAGGCTAGGTTCGCTCGGAGAGTCGGAATTGGCGTGCGCCAATTCCGAGCGCAGAAATTGCGTCCCTCACGGGGCAATTTATGCGACCTTCGCTCGCTGAGCGAACCTACAAAAATCCGACGAAGGTCGCAGAAATTGCCCCGTGAGGGACGCAATTTCTGCGCTCGGAATTGGCCCCGTGAGGGGCGCCAATTCCGACTCTCCGAGCGAACCTAGCCTCGCGAATAGCGGGGCTATTCGCTCGGACGGACGCAAAAATCCTAGTGTCGGATTTTTGCCCCGTGAGGGACGCAAAAATCCTAGTGTCGGATTTTTGCCCCGTGAGGGACGCAAAAATCCTAGTGTCGGATTTTTGCCCCGTGAGGGACGCAAAAATCCTAGCGCTTATTACGCTTTAGCGTAATAAGCGACCTTACCCGTGAGGGACGCGCCGCCCCAGCGTCCCTCCCCGAAGGGGGGGTAAGCGACCTTACCCGTGAGGGACGCTGGGGCGGCGCGTCCCTCACGGGTAAGCGACCTTACCCGTGAGGGACGCGCCGCCCCAGCGTCCCTCCCCGAAGGGGGGGTAAGCGACCCCCTCACGGGGACCCCCCTACGGGGGGAGGGATATGGGCAGGAGACCCGTGAGGGGAACCTACAAAAATCCGAGCGCTTATTACGGAGCGCTTGCGCTCTGCGAAGCGCTCAGTCGGAATTCGCGATCACGATCGCGAATTCCTAGCGCATAATTTGCGTACGCAAATTATGCGACCTACGCTGAAGCTTCGCACTAAAGCGTCCCTCCCCGAAGGGGGGGTAAGCGACCTTACCCGTGAGGGACGCGCCGCCCCAGCGTCCCTCCCCGAAGGGGGGGTAAGCGACCCCCTCACGGGGACCCCCCTACGGGGGGAGGGATATGGGCAGGAGACCCGTGAGGGGAACCTACAAAAATCCGAGCGCTTACCCGTGAGGGACGCTAAAGCGTCCCTCCCCGAAGGGGGGGTAAGCGACCCCCTCACGGGGACCCCCCTACGGGGGGAGAGCGGACCTAAAGATTTTAAATATCCCTACAGGATATTTAAAACTTCGACTTTATCGAATAAATTTATATATAAATTTATTCGAGAAACTCGAAGATTTTCCCCCCTTCGGGGGGGAAAACTTCGACTTTTCATTTGAAACAAACGTATTATGCATAACTAACATCCTTTAGCGTTGTGTTTTTGGTTTATAGTGAGAGTATGATGCTTGAGCCGGATGCAGGGAGACTTGCAAGTCCGGATCTGAGGGAGTTAGATACTTTGCGGTGTTTTTCTACCCGGCAAATTCACCAATAGAGATACAAATTGACTTACCGCGAAGGAGAGAGTGCGGCAGTGCACGCGCTTGTTTTAATATTTTAATATTATAATATTAAAATATTTTAATATTATAATATTAAAATATAGGGGAGGCTTTTTGTCTCTGCCTCCCTCCTATATATCCTATATATAGGGGCCGCCTTGTCGTGAGGCGCGTAGCACCACACCGGAGCATGGGGCGTATAAACTTAAAAAACTTAAAAAACTTAAAAAACTTAAAAAACTTAAAAAACTTAAAAAACTTAAAAAACTTAAAAAACTTAAAGGCCCCCCTTGTCTTTGGAAATGGATTGTAGTAATACAATGTTCCGCAGCAGTGTGGGTATGGTTAGTAAGTATTCCTACTTACTAGCTGCTAAGGTCACTTAGGGTACTCGGCAATGGAAGCTGTATACACTCACAGTCTTTCAGTCGTTGGAGAGATAAATTAAGCTCCGCAATCTGGTACACTAAATAGCCAGCTAAATCACGTCACTTGGATATACCGCGCCCCCCATGTTACCCTGGTATGGTAACCTCAGTCTTTGCTGTTTTACAGTCTGATTGAGCGAGTTGGTCCTCTGTTCTTTCTTCCAGGGAGCCGCCACGACACTCAAGGGAGCCTGGATTTTCGGACTTCCCCCCCCTCAGCCTTCTCTCCTTTTTTGCTTCAGAGCTTTATATTTTTATATTAGCATACATTTTGAAAAAAATGAACCTCTTTTTCTTAAAGAAAAAATTGGGACTTCAACCCATATTTTTTTACCTTTTCAATACTATTTTCTATGCAATTCATTGCATCTCTAGCTTGCATAAAGAGTGGACTGCCGTATCGCAAGATACGACAGCCCACTCTTTTAGTTCTTAGTTCACTTTACTTTTCAGTTCCTTTCTATATTGACTCTAGCATAAAAAATTTCGCTTTTGTGCGAAAGTCGCGACTTTCGCAGTGTAGGAATACGCCCTAGGATTAGGCCGCGGCCTTATACTACTTTAGCGTAGATCGCATCCTTTGCCCTCCCCCCGTAGGGGGGAAGGACGCACACCCGTGGGTGATGCGCTAGCCATTAGCTATCGCGATCCCGTATTACGACTCAGCGCTTCCCCGAGGGCGCTTATACGCGAGGGAGGCGTACCCTTACCCGTGAGGGTAGCGCACCCCCGTTAGGGGGACCTTTTCAACACAAGTACTACGTAATTCGCTACCTTATTACGCTATAGCGTCCTCCGGGATCTCCGGGGGCCGGAGCTCCCGCAGGAGGACCCACGAATGGGGTCCCCCTCCCTTAAGGGAGTCACTTTATGCACAGTTTGTGTGATAAGGACCCGCAGGCTAAGAGTAGACGAAATTTTAGTCTCCTAAAATCTCCCCTACTGCTTCCTGCGTATGTTCACTTGGGACACGATTGTTGTCACGACGAGCTGCTTGCAGCACCTCATTCGACATACCTGCCCTTTGTTTTATTGTTAAATTCGAACGTGAGGAATTTTGGGTAGTAGACACATTTACGTGGCCTACCATTTGGCGAGCTACTTCAATACCAAATTTTTCTACATAACGTGTCACATACGAAATACGACAACTATGCGAAGTCAGCTCTTTGTTATGCTGTTTACCGTATGCACGTAGGTGCTCATTCAAACGTCGTGTTAGATGTTCTCGTGACAGAGAACATAAATAACTACCCATGCCTTGTTTACTTATTACTTATAAGGGCTTCGATGTCGTCCGAAACGAGCCTTAACAGAATATTACGCGATTCCTCTGAGGGGACTAGTTGCTGCTTTATCGGACTATTCGATTTGCCTACTGTTATGTCGATTCCTTTTAGCTGTGTGTACCCTTTTATATCTGAGAGTGTTAACTCTTTTAGCTCCGCTACGCGAATACCTAATAGATAGAACAAAGTTATACATACACGATCACGTGCCATCGCGAGGCTAGTCGCATCAGGCGACGTACGTAACCCTTTTAGAATTGCCTTTAAATCCTCGTAAGAAAAACTATCACGTAAAGGTTTTCTATGTTTCTTCAATTTCTTCTCGCGGCGAGCCGCCGATTCCTTATCTTTGCGTTCGCCCGATTCACGCAGTGCGCGTACTTCGTCTGTAAGGTTCCCTATGACTGAAGTCATACTTTCCTCTTTCTCTTGCATGATCTTATGATTTAGAGACGTTTCGTCTTCATATTGTTTCAGTAAACGAGCCGTGTTCGTTTGTTGTTTATCTAGCGAATCGAATGATGTTTTAAAGAAAAAAGACATTGCTTCCATCAGAGTCCTTTGGGCTCTGGCCCTTTCTAGCAATTTCACAATGTCTACATCTCGTAGGTTTCCTGTTTTCTCAAACTCTTTCGTTCATTTCCCTAGCATTGGATCTAACGCTTCATTTTCGGCCGACAATTGCTTTTGGAGTTCATCCGATTCCTTTCGCACAACCATAAACTCCTTATAATATTTTACCCATTTCCCTTCTGGAGTATTGGGTGTTGTCATAATGTCATATTTATGTGGATGATCTTCTAAAAGATCATACATTACTCGCGGCGTTCCTTCGGTCCAATTCGCGGGCTTCTCCTTATTGATCTTCTCTATTACGGAGTTTACTAAATAGTTTATATCTCCGCGTTGCGCCTTCAAAAACCTACGTTTGCCCGAGTCCTTATTAAACCAACCCAGTTCATCTAAATAATCCCACAGTTTCCTATTGATACGCTCAATTACTTGATTGTCAAAGTGCGACTCATTTCAGTCCCGGTGTGAATGTGTTATTCCTTTATCTTTTAAGAATCCTTTTCAATCATTACTCATGTAAGCTCCACCACAATCCGTATGGAAAATTTCTGGTATTACCTTATATTCCTCCATACCGCGTAATAATACTTCGATTATATCTTCCGTGTTAGGCTGCTTATCATGTATAGATGAACTTATTATTAGTCTAGAAGCTAAGTCTAATACTAATAAGATCGATAGCTTCCCATCATGCCCTACCGTCCAATCCGAGCACCATACTTTATTGGCATCTGAAACCACATAATGGCCTTGGACTTTGTTTACGGCTTCTTTTTGAGAAGCTATTTTTCTCTGGTTGGACCAGATTTGATCCGCTTGGTAGTCTAGTTCTAGATTATAAGCGGATATGTCAAATGAGTCGTGTAACACGACCTCAGGAGTCACTTCCAAAGGAAGTGAGTTTGGGTCTGACCCCTTCGCTTCTTCTGTTTCCCCTTGCGGTGGGGCTTCGCCTCCCACGCCTGACTCTATATTAGAGTCCTGAGATATCACTTTACCTTCAGTTTGTGTGATAGGGGGTGGACTCGTCGAGTCCACCGATTCTACGGGCTCCCCTTGGCGTGGGGCTTCGCCTCCCACGCCTGATTCTATATAAGAATCCGACCGCTCCGCCCGGATCACTTTATGATGAGAATGTGTGATAGGGGGAGGACCCGACGGGTCCTCCGATTCTACACCTTGCCCTTGTAAGGGGGCTTCGCCCCCCACACTTTCTTGTGTGGTGGCAGGAGCTCTCACGTCCCCTTCTTTAGAAAGTATCGTAGGCTGGGGGCTCGACGATTCCTCCCCTTCTACATTTTGCCCTTGTGGGGGGGCTTCGGCCACCACGCTTCCCTGTGGGAGGGCAGGGGGCCCCACGCTTTCTGGTGGGGGGGCCCCCCCTCCCACGCCTGATTCTATATAAGAATCCCCCGGTATCACTTTATGTACAGATTGTGTGACAGGCGAAGGACCCGTCGGGTCCTTCGGATCCACAATTCCTGATTGTTCTTCTACTTGCACAATTTTTGCCATCTCTTTTAAGGTCGGTGATTGGCTCTTTTTAGGGCGCCCTCTTTTTTTAGAGTTTTCTGTCATTATTCAACACCTCCTTCTTCTGGAGATTCTGTACGTGGTTTTGCTTTTTTACCTGACGGTGCTGACGCCGCAGTAGGCGGTGTTTGCCCGCTTAGGCGGTCTTTCCCATACTCACTAAGCGCCTTGTTTTCTTCCGCTGTTTTTTGACCAGCTACTCGCGTGTAGCCTACACATTGTACAGCACGTACACCTAATAAATCATTTAATACATTTTCCTTCGGTACAAAACGTATTGTACGGTTACTAACATCCGGGACTTCAAAGGCGTCCCCCAACTCCGTACACAAGTTACTAACGTTTTGATTTTGAAAAACAGTTTCCGATGGAATCGTTACACCACGCAGTAAAAATCGCGAAGGTCTATCTGAGATAGACGTTGCCCTAAACGCCGTTATAGGGCTTTCAGCATATTTTCAAAATGACAATGCGCGTCCATTTGGTGCCCCTTTGGACAAACCTGTTCAACCATTTGGACTAATGAATGAATAATTTTCCGTACGACGGCGCGCTCCTAGCGGAACTGCCCCTAGTCCTGCATTTACAGGTGGATCATACACACTTACTTTAACTTTTTTAAATAAATAGTCGCGCCCTATCATTTTGCGTAAGCTCATACCGTACCAACTGTCAATTCTTGTACCCAGAAATACACTAGATATAAGTAGAGTACGTCCTGCGTAAAAACTTGGTAGAGGAATACCCCCTGCGCTAGCCGCACCTCTTATACCCTCAGCATCCACCACTTGCATATTTGCTTGGCCACTTATAGAGGTAGCTTCACTTGCGTCCGGGGCCGCATTCGCGGCGGGAGGTACTAGTACCTCCACAACATTGTTAACTACGCTTGAGCGACCTCCTTTCATGGAACCATATTCTATACCTATGTCTAGCACCGTACCATTTTGTACTGGTATAGTGACTGGACTTTGAGGCGCAATAAAATTTCTTGATTCCGTTTCAGATTTTATAGTAACTGTCATTCTAATTCTTTTTTTAATACTTTGGCCTAGTTTTTTTAGTTTGAGAGCAGACGAGGAGCCTGGCCACTATTAAGCACTCTAACTGCCTCCCAAAGTATAAGGTTTGTTCAATCTTACGGGTCAATTAGACTACACCCGTCGTCCCAATCCGCCGGCGTCCCCCGCCCCTGGCGGGACGGGTCCGACTCTACGAGCGAACCTACCCCCCCTATATATATATATATAAGGGGGGGAGCGACGATCCCCTATATATATATATATATAAGGGGATCGTTCGCTCGTACGAGATTTAGCCTTATATATAATATATAATATATAATCTTTCTATCATCCCGTATGCGATTCCGGGACCCATATTTGGGTCCAGAGGGGAGGAGCTGAGTACGCTGAAAGGTGTATGCTCGGTTCTGAAGAGGGAAAACCCGGCATATGTAGTAGAGTCATCTACAAAGCACATGTCACGGTCTACCGACTCTTGCAGAAACCTAGCGGTTTCTTTCTACCCGGCGGAGCTTTACCGTAGCACTTGCGAAGCCAGGCGCGTCCCCCGCCCCTGGCGGGACGGGGCGGTCGTGCCCGGCATTTAGCGCCGGCCCCCCTCACGGGTATTGCGCCCCTCCCCCCTGCGGGGGGGGTTAATAGAGTAAATCTATTCAATATAGGGCCGTCCGTAACAATTCCGACGGGCGATGGTCGCCCCCCTCCCATATATATAGGTATAGTAGGTATATAGGGACGGGTTGTCGTCTATAGGTCAGGTCACTTAGGACCTGACCTTTCCTAGCGCATCCCTCACGGGTCCGCTTCAGTGCGACCCCCTCACGGGTACCCCCCTCCCATATAGAAAGGTATATAGGGACGGGTTGTCGTCTATAGGTCAGGTCACTTAGGACCTGACCTTTCCTAGCGCATCCCTCACGGGTCCGCTTCAGTGCGACCCCCTCACGGGTACCCCCCTCCCATATAGAAAGGTATAAAGGGACGGGTTGTCGTCTATAGGTCAGGTCACTTAGGACCTGACCTTTCCTAGCGCATCCCTCACGGGTCCGCTTCAGCGGACCCGTGAGGGATGCGCCCCCCTCACGGGTACCCCCCTCACGGGACGGGTTCCCCCGCCCCTGGCGGGACGGGGACGTTTTTTCCCTGGCACTAGGTCTCATTTTCCAAATAATCGCTCATTTAGTATTGAGACCCTCAAGCTATTTCACAACCTAGTTCGAGATGGGGTAGGTGTGGGTCCAACTTGACATGGAGCACCAAGGGTGGTGGGAACAAAACTCGAAGATTTAAAACTTCGAGTTTTGTTCCCCAAATTACGACTCGATTTTGGAACCGAGATTTTTTTTAGATCAAAATCAATTGGTCTTTAGTACGTCTCAGCTCAAGCCATTACTGACTGTAGACCTAACGCCTATTAAACGGGTGATCTTCCCGCGACCTAATTAGAGAGCACTCATCTTGAGGTGAGCTTCAAACTTAGATGCTGTCAGCTTTTATCGTCTCTGTGCATAGCTACCCAGCGTTTCCCATTGGAATGAGAACTGGTACACAATTGGCACATTCTTTCAGGTCCTCTCGTACTATGAAAGAATCCTCGCAATGCTCTTACGCCAATACCGGATATGGACCAAACTGTCTCTGTGACCAAGAATAAGTATTTGCAACTTTATTCTTAGACCTACCTTAAGTTTCCTTAAGGAACTAGACTATACCTTCATCTTTTCAATCATATCGGTTTTTCGTCGTCTACTACGTAAAACGCGGACATGTCCGCGTTTTTCCTATATATAGGAAAAACGCGTACGAGCGAACGATCCCCTTAGGGGATCGTCGCTCCCCCCCTTCGGGGGGGTAGGTTCGCTCGTAGAGTCGGAATTGGCGCACGCCAATTCCGAGCGCATAAATTGCGTACGCAATTTATGCGACCTCCGTCGGATTTTTGCGGACGCAAAAATCCTAGCGTCGGATTTTTGCATCCGCAAAAATCCTAGCGCTTATTACGCTTTAGCGTAATAAGCGACCTTATTACGCTTTAGCGTCCCTCACGGGTAAGCGACCTCGACCCCCCTACGGGGGGAGAGCGGACCTAGAGATCTCGAAGAAAATCCTATAAATATAGGATTTTCTTCGACATGATTTGAAAAGAGTTGCCGTGTTATAGCTAACTTTTCTTCTTAATTTTTTTAAGAAAAAGAGAAGAAAGGTAATAACTATCCTGCGAATAAACGCAAAGTCGTTACGGGGTCAAAGACAATTTATTATATAGAAATGATTAATAACAAAGTTTGTCTGGAAATAACTCTGGAATTCAATCAATCTCTGTAACTATATTATGAAATTTATCATAATCTTCAGAATTAATATTAAAAGTCCATTGTTGTGTACCAGAATTGGTAAAACCAGCTTTATTAATATGAATAGAAATGTCGTAATGTGTTTTAAATAGTTGTTTTATGATTTCTTTTTGTTCATCATTAAAACAAGTAGCTTCAATTTTTGCACCACGACTACCAATGATTTTTGTACCATCACCAGCATACCAAACAGATAGAAAAGTTTTGCTAAAGAAACAGTTAATACTTTTAGGTAAAGTTTGAACATATTTTGGTTTACCAGTTCTTTTGTTGATATGACTGACTTTATACCACATGTAATTCAAACCTTTTAGTAATCTTCTAGTGAAAAAGCGATTAGAATAGGTAGAACTATTGGTTCTTCTGTCAAACCTTTTAACATCCTTTATTCCTGTACCTGCTGTTAAGTGTTCTAATTTTGAATACATCCATTCAACTAGTCTAAGCTGCTCAGTACTTTGTTCAACAGTTAAACTACCATTGCGTAAATATCCATTACGAGCGAACTAGCCTCGCTAGTCGCTCCCCCCCTTCGGGGGGGTAGGTTCGCTCGTAGAGCTCCGTCGGATTTTTGCGGACGCAAAAATCCTAGCGCTTATTACGCTAAAGCGTAATAAGCGACCTCTGCGAGCGGACCTACAGACATCACATAACCATGAATAATATCACGAACTTCTTTAGTGATTTTAACATTATTTTGTCTTGTAGTCATAATTTTTCATTTTTGTTGGTTTTTTTTTCTGTTTTTTTTTCATTTAATCTATATAAACATATATTTTTCTATCTTTTAAAGAGTTTTTATTTATATATGTTTTAAATAATCTCGACTTCCCTCGATATTGTCAAAAGTTTTAATATTAAAACTTTAGAGCTTCATCGATATGAGGCAATTATTCTTTCTTTTTTGTAAATTGCTTTACAAAGTCGCGAGACTTCACGACGTTCTGAACCCAGCTCACGTACCACTTTAATGGGCGAACAGCCCAACCCTTGGAACGTACTACCGCTCCAGGATGTGATGAGCCGACATCGCAAATATGTTAGGATAAACCTTGATTTTCAAGAATATAATATGTGTTTTCATAAAAACACACCAACAGCCTTATTAAAGATTAACATCATCTTGAAGAGTTCCACAAAAACCATTAGGAAATTTGGAGTAAAATAGTGGTAAAAGTCGATCTTTTACAATAAAGAAAAGAGGACCATAACTGTCTTCTGAGGTTCCTAAAACCCAGCTGTTTGTTCTTTTACTTTGTGTAGTAGCTTTAATATCATACACAGCAAGAGCTTTAATAAGCTTTTGCAATTCTTCAGTAGAAAATGAATCTGTATGAAATCTTACAGCGTTACTATGACCTTCCCACTTTAAACTCCCATCATCTTGATACCAAATAGTAATTACACCTGGAGTTAAGATATCTTCTATACAATCAGGTATAACTTTACAAGCTTTATTAAGCTTGTTATCCCAAACATAAAAGAGTTTAGCCAGAGGTTTTAATTCTGGTCTAGTAAGAGTATTAAAAGAACTTCTATAGTATGTCTTTTTTGTACGTTCATCATAATAAGATGATGGTTCAGGTTTAGTACCAACCATGTCTTTTACAAGATTGTACTTCCAGTCAAGGTACTCAGCTTGCTTCTTTCCATGAAGAAAACGAGCTCTCCACGTACCAGCAGTTTTACTTGCTGTCTGTAGATTTAAGTCACCTAATAAACCTCCTACTAATAATTCAGCTTGTTCTAGTGATAGATCTGGGCATAATCGTTTAAGATTAGCTTCTTTTTCAGCACCTATTGCTTTTATTTCATCCATTTTGGAAGATCTTAGAAACAAACTAGGGTCTCTTAACTTATTTGTTTGAAAATTTTTGTCTTGGTTATTGTTAATGTTGGTCATATTTTATAAAGTTTGTTTAGTTTTTTACACACATTTCGAAGAAAATCCTATATTTATAGGATTTTCTTCGAGATCTCCGCGTTTTTCCTATATATAGGAAAAACGCGGACATTGTACACATAAATCTTTTGTTTATCCATAGATTCCTTTCTTGTAGGTAATCTATTCTTAACGTTAACGTTAAGTTCAGACTATATCATGACCTTTTAAAGGTCCTTAGCATGTAGTCGTTGAGGGATCTTTGATGATTTTCAATCTTCCGTAAGGGATATTGAGAGCTTCGAAAGACTTCCCTGCTGATTGACTCAAATGTTTGAGTCATTCCAGCATATAGCTAAGTAAACAGCCTCATTTTCCTGAAGCTGTCCCCTGACGAGGTGCCAAACCTTCCCGTCGATATGAACTCTTGGGGAAGATCAGCCTGTTCAGATATGTTATCGTATAGTTGTTTATACTATACTTCTTACCTTTTAAGGTAAGCTCAGACTATGTCATCAGCTTATGGTTTCCAATTTTCAACAATACCAGGTGTTGTAAGTTGACTTGACACGCATGCTTCAAAAAGCTCAGATGTCATGTAACCCCATCTTGATTTTGCTACGCGTGGTGTAGGTAATTTTGATTGAAAACAAGGATCAATATAAGGTCCTACTATTTCAATAAAGCGATCATAAGAAGCTCCTGCTGTATCGATTCGATATTGTTCAGGACTACTACTATCTTTCTTTACTAAAGCTTCAATTCCAAGGTTCTCAGAAAGAGCATCACATAAGATTTGACATTCTTCTTTTTTAAACCCTTGTGTATTAAATGGAATACCTTTACCTTGATTTTGAGTAAAATCAGCTTTTCCACCATCTCCACAAAACCAATTTGCAACAGTTACAGGATTAATCCAAGGTTTGATCGAAGGCATTATGCCTTTAGCACCTAGATTTCTCGAGTTAATAGAATCTTTTGAATGAAAATACTGAAGGAGCTCAAAAAAATAAGGACATTTCAAAGTATCCAGCTCGATCATGTTTCTTGATTCTGCTGTTTGTCCAATTCCTTTGTCTGATGCTGTAAGTTCAAGCAAAGACTTTTTAACGTTAACCAGCCATTCCTTATAACCAGTTTTTTGTTGAGTTTTTAATCTAGTCGCTTTATTGTTAAAGTTAACATCGAAGGATGCATCTGATAAAAGAAGACCTATACATAAAGATATCTGATAATCGCTTAATGCATAGTTATTACTTAACATAAACTCGATATACTCATTTCTTTCGTTAGAGTTTCCTTTAAAAGCATCAGCGTTAACATCTAAATAACTCGATCTTTTTTCAAGAACTTCTTGTCTTTTTATAGTCATGTTTTATTTCTTTTTCATTTGGGTTTAAAGATTAACTAGATTGTCTGGTTAATACTTGCTCCGTCATTTTAATTAAAACAGCTCACATCACTGTTACCTTACAATCTCCTAGTTTATAAGAACAACTTGGAAAACTTTTTTTAAGCTGTCGGGTTTTCGTGGGAATTTTTATTCCTAGTCGTTGAACGTTCTTACTTTTGGAGTAAGCTTCGCTGCAAATTGGCTTACTAACATTAGGATATTATGGAACCTTTCTTTGCATTTTACCCGATTTTGTTGTTTCTTAGATTTCTCTAAGATGGGACTAACATTAATCCCTAGAGTAACTTTTGTCCGTTGAGCGACGGCCCTTCCACACGGCACCGTCGGATCACTAAGGCCGGCTTTCGCCCCTGCTCGACTTGTTGGTCTTACAGTCAAGCTCTCTTTTGCCTTTACACTCAATGTCTGATTTCCGTCCAGACTGAGAGAACCTTTGCACACCTCCGTTACGCTTTAGGCAATAGGTTAGTTATTTGAATTGAATTTAAGCATTTGTTTAGAAAAGAATAGTTTATTTAGCACCTGTTTCTGTAACATTCTCGGGAAGATTCGGACTTTTAGACGAAGTTTGCGCTACCTTCTTAGCAGAAGAAGCCGTAAGTTTTGCAACAAAGGACGTGTCATCTTTAGACAATACAGGTAAACCTTCAAGCCATGCTTGGAAAACCATAAAAGACTCTTCTTTTGTTGAAGGACTTAACAGTTTGTTTTGAACTGTTTTCAGAATACGAAGTAAATACTTGCCGTTTTGACTAGTAAACGCATTAACGTCTGACATTGGAGCCTTTAGCGTATCTATTGGATACGCCCGACTTAAATCGAAACGCAAGTACCCCAAAAGCTCCGATTGTGTAGGTTTACCATAAACCGAAAGGACAGCTTTTGCTAGTACAGTTTGAAAAGAAGTAGGCGAGTTCGCCACGAGAGATGCATGAACTTGAGTTGCTTCCTTGCCTTTAAAGGTGAAGAAGGTTCTCAGCGACATTACATTCTCCGGCGTAGTTGGGGCTACGCTTGCTACGATTTCGTAGTAAGTTGTACTCGACTTACCACCTACTTGTAAACTCCCTTTAGCCGACACGCCTAGCTTTGGTATGCGTTTCTCTTGTATTGTCGCCGTTTTGTCTACCGCGTTTAAGAATAACTCCTTGGTGCTGTAAGCAGCTTCTGGAGGACAAACATGTACCCCACTAAACTGCGCCGCAACAAGATCGGCAATAACACTTGTACGAGCGAACGATCCCCTTAGGGGATCGTCGCTCCCCCCCTTCGGGGGGGTAGGTTCGCTCGTAGAGTCGGAATTGGCGTACGCCAATTCCGAGCGCGTAATTTGCGTACGCAAATTACGCGTCCTCCGTCGGATTTTTGCGGACGCAAAAATCCTAGCGCTTATTACGCTTTAGCGTAATAAGCGACCTCGACCCCCCTACGGGGGGAGAGCGGACCTACGTCCTTTGAGCCTAAAAATACAGTGTCCTTGTCCTTGTCCTTGTCCTTGTCCTTGTCCTTGTCCTTGTCCTTAAAGGTCTCTACCGCGGAACCTATAGAAGCGCCTTGGAAGACAATCCTAAATGAGTCCAACGTTTGTGAGTGCCCAAGAAATATTGTACCATCATTCGTAGATAAACCCTCGAATGCCATTACCCCCGCGTAAAGACTTTTTTTTACGGTTAAAGAACTATCATATATTTTTTTGAAAAAGTCATAAGTCTTTTTCTCTTTAAAAGTATAAATAGCAGTATTTAACGTAATGCCTTTTGATGTGACGCTGTTCCCTAAACTGGGCTTTGCTTCTTTTTTTAGGTAAACCTTTATTTAATCTCCCTTTAGAATGACTTGTCTCTGACTAAATACGTGCTAAATAGAACTCTAGGTTTTATTTAACAATATATATAAGGATATTTTTGAAAAAGCTCGCAGCCCCGTAGCCGCTACGCACGATTAAACCAAGACTTTGTACCCAACTTTTTCAACTTATACACACCGTATCAAAAAGTGCCGATTACTTGCTCCGTCATCTCAACTGTGGATACCAAAAACCACAGCTCGCGGCTCAGATCACCTACGGACACTCTTTTTTGATTCAAGCCTAGTATCATTTACTACTAGTATTAACCCATTTGACCGGTAGCTTTATACGCGCAAACTGCTTTACGGCATAGGTTAGTCCTTTTTCTACTCGTCAGGACAGTCAATGAAAATCGAAAGGTCTTCTTTAAAAGGAGCATCTTTGTATTTTTCATAAAAGCAGTCCCATGAGCGTTGGTCGACGTTGGTTAGCTCCCTAACATGAGGATTAGGTACTTTATAAACGAAGTCAGGTAACATAAAGGGTAACATGTTCGCCGTTAAAAGAGGTAAGCTGTGACCTGAAATGTACACATTGTATTGTGTTTTTTTGGTACTATTACGAGCTGTATTGTCTGCTTTTTCGTACCGAGTAGGACTAGCCATAATACCAAACCGCTCATAAAGAGCTAAGCACAGCCGCGCTGTTGGAGCAAAACCGTCAAAACCTTGGGTGTGTATTTCAATACCTTTAGACTGATCTGATTTAACTGACCCGTCCTGCATAACCAAGTAAGCTAATCCTTCCCAATCGAGGTTGTCCTTTAAAAAAGAAACCTTAGGTACAGTTTTGTCTTTACCGGCGCCTCCAAAATGAGGAATTAATCGTGTGAATTCTGGATGAGCCCTTGTTGTAATGTTTAAAGTATTCACCATATTATTACTGGACGGTGATTTTCTTTGAGCAGGGCGCGGAGTTGCGCGTATATACTCCTTAAACATTTCAACCCAGGCCTCGATTAATTGTTTATTTTTAGTGGACTGGGTTAAACGAATCTTAGCGTTTTGGTTAGGCGTCGCGGGCTTCGAAATCGAACCGTCGCCTAAAAGCGTACCTATAAGAATCGACTTCTGTTGAGAAGTCAGTTTTAGGCTAGGGTCTAGTCCGGGTCTTCCTGTCATTTATAAGGAGGATTCTAATCAAACTTTAATTAACTAAACAAATTTCCCAACTCTTTTCATAAAACATCCCTTTGAAAGGGATCTAAAACTCTCGTTTTAGTTCAGACTATATCTTAATCTATTAGAATAGATTCCAGCATTTAGTCGTTGAGGGGTTAATTTTTTTCATTAACTTCCCTGCTGATCTTCAAACAATTTCAATATCGAGTACGAGCGAACGATCCCCTATATATACTATATATATAAGGGGATCGTCGCTCCCCCCCTTATATATATAGTATATATAGGGGGGGTAGGTTCGCTCGTAGAGCTCCGCCCCCATATATATGGGACCCGTGAGGGGGACCTACAAAATTCAATCCATTTCTTTTCGACACGTGACGTTTCTTCGAAAAATATGCGTAGTCTTTTAAAGATTAAAGATTAAAGATTTGACTTAACTAAGTTGACAACCACTAAGGGTTTACCAACTTTAGAGGAAGCTTTTCAGAGGTACTTGCTTACTTTTCAAAAATAATTGCTTGTAGTTCCAGCATATAGCTAGTATTCTTTACGTAATTGCTTACGTAACACCCCATAGTAACGAGGTTCCCGCCCCAGGAAAACTGCCCACCTGAAACTGTCAAGTGTCTCGTTTCAAAGATCACCATTAGAACTCTAGCTCTTCCAGAGTGGTCTCTCACTGATGGCTCTAGCCCCCCCGGAAGGGGACCTTCAACGCCTCCCACCTAGGCTGCGCAAGAAAAGCCCGAGTTCAATTCCAGGATACAGTCAAGCTTCATAGGGTCTTTCTGTCCTAGTATTGGTAGTCCGCATCTTCACGGACATGTCTATTTCACCGAGTCTCTCTCCGAGACAGCGCCCAGATCATTACACCTTTCGTGCAGGTCGAAACTTACTCGACAATGAATTTCGCTACCTTAGGCGATTTATCCTATTACTTTCGCGATAGGTCGGACTATATCTTCAGCTTAAACATATAAGTTTAAACCGGATGACGTTTAGTCTCTGAGGATAACATCACTAGATTTTATTTATTTATTAGGATTCTTAGCATAGGCTTGTGCTTCAGCTAAAGAAGCAAACGTTTGATTCTTTTGTCCCGTTTGCATTCTCATTGAATCCCATAGAGGTAGTAAGTCATTTACTAATATATTTAAATCTTGATGATTTTTTTTTTTTATGTGTATTAACATTTTTTCAAACTTTTGTATACGCTCAGCTTTAACTGCCGATCCAATTGAATTAACGTACTTTTTGTAAAAAGGAACTACCTTGTCTTGTAGTTCATCACGATCTTGTATAATAAGTATAAGTGTAGCGTTGCTACCTGACTTATAACGTATACGCCCAGTTTGAAATAGAATTAAAGCTAATATAAGTAGTTCTACGCCATTTACATGTTGAGTTAGACTAAACTCTGGATCTATATGAATTCCATGAGGAGCATTTCGATGCTTTTTAGCACTAACATTAATTGAACCATCACCTTCAATAAAACCACCCAGGAAATATTTTTCACGTATTCCGACCTTTCTTGAAGAAAGACCAAAGATTGTTTTTAATTCATTAATATAATTTGAATGATCTTTAGTTGTAGTTAAATTAGAATTAGCCGTGATTAGCCCATTTTTTATGGTTTGTGGTAACTTTTCACCTGTTTTCAAATAAATGTTCATATCGAAGAAAATCCTATATTTATAGGATTTTCTTCGAGATCTCCGCGTTTTTCCTATATATAGGAAAAACGCGGACATAATTTTTGTTTGTATATATTTTGTTTTTTGTCAATTTAACAACCTCCTTAATAATTTTCTATCTAGGATGATCTTTCCTGCTGGTTTTCCTTCTTAACTAGTTAAATAGGGTGTTCCAGCATATGGTCATCTTTTTAAACGGCCTATAAGGTTGACCGTTATAGTTACGGCCGCCGTTCACCGGGGCTTCGGTCGTCAGCTTCGAGAGACGAGCTCTCTAACCAACTTCCTTAACCTTCCGGCACTGGGCAGGCGTCAGCCCCCATATATAGTCTTGCGACTTTGCGGAGACCTATGTTTTTGATAAACAGTTGCCTGCATTATGTTAAATAAACTATGGAATTGAATAAAAACATACGTATTTAGTAAGGAGTTTTTCGTCGCAATACTCTGATAGTATGTGTACCATCACTATCAAGAAGTCCAACAATTGTATAATCGTTATAAGTTCATTTTTTATTCATACTTTAAATGTTTTTGTTTTTTATTTAGATTTTTTTCTACGTCCATAATTTAATCTCTATAAATTTCTTTATAGATCAGACTATATCATCAGTTTTATTTAATAAAACTGTCGGGCACTCCTAAAAATATAGGTGGAAGATTATTAAACAGACACTTTTCACTTCCTAGTCGTTGAGCTTTCTTGCTTAAAAAATTGTCTGTTGAGCAAGCTTAGCTGCGGATTGGCTTTAAATAATTCTAATATTTAAAGCGTTCCCGCATTTCACCCGATTTGCAATCCCTCAGTTGTTCATTTAGTAGTATTAATTTATTATTTTAACAACTTTAGATGGGCCCAATTGGGCCTGGTCACTGCGACCTTTAATTGAATTAAAGGCGCCCCTTCTTCCGAAGTTACGGGGCCAGTTTGCCGAGTTCCTTAGAGAGAGTTATCTCGCGCCCCTTAGTATTCTCTACTCACCTACCTGTGTCGGTTTTAGGTACAGGTAATTCTATTGTTATGGAGTGCAAGCTTTTCTTGGAAGCATGACATCACTGACGACAACAACCCCGAAAGATTGTGCCGGGATAACGCCTCAGCTCAAGTATAGTTTTTCTTCTAACTCTCAACACCTTGAACGCTTCCACTATAATCCATTAGTAGTCTCAGTTTAGTCTCCTTCGTCCCTCGTTCCCAATAGAATCAGTACAGGAATATTAACCTGTTTGCCATCGACGACGCCTTTCGGCCTAATCTTAGGACCTGACTAACCCCCCATGGACGAACCTAGTGGAGGAACCCAACAGTTTTCGGGGCATTGGATTCTCACCAATGTTTTCGTTACTCAAGCTGACCATTTTGTTATTGATTAAGATGTGTTTCTACCTTTCCTTAAACCTTTTCTCGTACGATCCCCTATATATATATATATATAAGGGGATCGTTCGCTCGTACGAGAAAAGAATTCTAACATATATTATAAAACCAATATCAGATTTTCTTAATATGCCACTTGGCATAAAGAGCATTTAATCTCTTTCGTTCTTTAGGTTTCCCTAAAGATCAGACTATGTCATCAACCTAGATTAGTAATATTAGTCTAGGTTGTCGAGCACTCGTGGGAGGATTATTGATCCAGTTCTCACCTCCTAGTCGTTGGACCTTCCGGCTACGCTAAAAACTTCATTTCATTTAAGTTTCTTTTGTACGAGCGAACTAGCCTCGCTAGTCGCTCCCCCCCTTCGGGGGGGTAGGTTCGCTCGTAGGGCTCCGCCCCCATATATATGGGAGCGGACCTACTGGTTTGCGCGGCTTGGCTGCAAGTTCGCATGGCAATTGCCTTAGCTTTCTCGTCAATTCACTCGATTTTTTATAGTGAGAACAATTGCCTTATTCTCACTTCCGTTTTGTCCATTCTCAAATTAATGATTTTGGTTTTCACCATAACTTCACCCAATAACGGAACGCTCCCCTACCGATTCTTATATAAGAATCTCACAGCTTCGGCAGGTTTCTTAGTCCCGGCCATTGTCGGCGCAAGAACGCTTTACCAGTGAGCTATTACGCACTCTTTCAAGGAATAGCTGCTTCTAAGCTAACCTTCTGGTTGTTTCTGCACTCTCACATCCTTTTCCACTTAGAAACCATTTAGGGGCCTTAGCTGGTGATCTGGGCTGTTTCCCTCTTGACCGAAGATCTTATCACCTTGGGTCTCACTGACTAACGGTAGGCTATATCATGCATTCTGAGTTTGCCACGATTTGGTACCGCTCTCGCAGCCCGCATCGAAACAGTAGCTTTACCTCATGATAGCTCTTCGTTGTCGCTGCGCCTCAACGCATTTCGGGGAGATCCAGCTAGCTCCGAGTTCGATTGCAATTTCTGCGCGTAATCACAACTCATCCGCCGATTTTTCAACATCGGTCGGTTCACACCTCCACTTAGTGTTACCCAAGCTTCATGTTGGTCATGATTAGATCACCCGGGTTCGGGTCCAGAGGAAATGACAAGTGCTCGCCGAATTTTCGGACTCGCTTTCGCGTTGGCTCCGGATGTATCTCCTTAACCTTTTGCCACTCCCTCTAAGTCGCCAGCTCATTCTTCAACAGGCACGCGGTCAGCTCTTAACCTCCCACTGCTTGTCAGCGTACGGTTTCATGTTCTATTTCACTCCCTATACGAGGGTTCTTTTCACCTTTCCCTCGCGGTACTATTTCACTATCGGTCACCCAGGAGTATTTAGCCTTACGAGGTGGTCCTCGCTGATTCACACGGGATTCCACGTGTCCCATGCTACTCGGGATAAGACTTTTCGATTCTTTTCTTTTCATTTCAACTACTGGACTTTCACCATCTATGGTACAGGATTCAGCTGTTTCGTTTTTTGTGTTTAAGGCCCCTCCCCCCATGAGCGGGGGACGCTGCGCCCCTCACGGGTAAAGTCGGAGATGCCCTCACGGGTCTCGTACTCGCTATATGCGCCCCTCCCCCCTGCGGGGGGGGGTAATTGGCCCCCCCCCCGCAGGGGGGAGGGGGACCTACGAAATTTCTTCGATAAAGAATTTTTCTTTTAGTCTTCCCACTACCCCTATTCCCTTGCGAAAATAGGTTTAGGCTGTTCCCGGTTCGCTCGCCGCTACTACGGGAATCGCGTTTGCTTTCTTTTCCTCCAGCTACTAAGATGTTTCAATTCACTGGGTTGCCTCTTTCCAACTTATGAATTCTGTTGGAAGTTGTACAGGTTGCCCTATTCGGGGATCTTCGGATCAAAGTTTGTTGCCAACTCCCCGAAGCGTTTCGCCGGTATCTGCGCCCTTCATCGTCTCTGGGTGCCTAGGTCTCCACCGTAAGCCTAAGTTCATTTGACCTATTTCTTTTTTCTCTTTTCTCTAGGAGCGCTCAGTCGGAATTCGAGATCGCGACCCTCCCCCCTTATATATATAGGGGGGGGGGACCCGCCGGTACCGGCGGACGGAATTCCTAGCGCCTCCCTCCCCCCGTAGGGGGGGGGGAGGCGACCTCCGCTGACGCTTCGCAAAGAAAATTCTAAATACGAAATCGAAGATTTCGTATTTAGAATTTTTCCCATAAGATCAAGATTTCTATAAAATCGAAGAAACTTATATATAATATATAAATTTCTTTCCCCGACTCTACAAATCTCAATTCAGTAATTGTGGAAATGACAGGTTTCGAACCCGCGACCCTCGCAATGCAAATGCGATGCTCTACCAACTGAGCTACATTCCCTTAAACCATCAACACGGATAAATACATAATAGCAATTTATGTATTTTTGTCTTTTCTCGTACGAGCGAACGATCCCCTTATATATATATATATATAGGGGATCGTCGCTCCCCCCCTTCGGGGGGGTAGGTTCGCTCGTAGAGTCGGACCCGTGAGGGTGGCGTACGCCAATTCCGAGCGCGTCCCCCGCCCCTGGCGGGACGGGTTTGCGTCCCTCACGGGGCAAATTACGCGTCCTCCGTCGGATTTTTGCGGACGCAAAAATCCTAGTGTCGGATTTTTGCGTCCCTCACGGGGCAAAAATCCGAGCGCTTACCCGTGAGGGACGCTTTAGCGTCCCTCACGGGTAAGCGACCTTATTACGCTAAAGCGTCCCTCACGGGTAAGCGACCTCGACCCCCCTACGGGGGGAGAGCGGACCTAAATATTTTTTCCCCCGCGGATATAAGGGGTAAAAAAATTCGACTTTTTGTCTATTCGCCCGGAGCGCAATCTCTGTCCCCGGTCACTTTGTTACCGGGGATGCGCAGTTTTTTTTTTCATTTGGATATACCCATAAAAGAATGTCCGCGTTTTTCGACGAAAAACGCGTACGAGCGAACTAGCCTCGCTAGTCGCTCCCCCCCTTCGGGGGGGTAGGTTCGCTCGTAGAGCTCCGCTCTGCGAGCGGACCTAGAGATCTCGAAGAAAATCCTATATTTATAGGATTTTCTTCGAAATGTAAAAATAAGGGTGGGCTATAGAAGATTTGAACTTCTGACCTCAGACTTATCAGGTCTGCGCTCTAACCAACTGAGCTAATAGCCCTTTTAGTCATTTTCTTCACATCCAGAAAGGTTACATAAAGATGTCTCTCCTCACACCTTTTAACGTACGAGCGAACGATCCCCTATATATATAAGGGGATCGTTCGCTCGTACGAGAAAACTCGAATATTTTCTCCCCCGAAGGGGGAAAAAATTCGACTTTTTGTGCGAAGAGAGTCACCTTTATGTTGTAATCTCGTCTTTTTCACATGTCGCAGACAATATTAATCCTAAAAAGGATTAATATTGTCTGCGATATGGTTAAAAACCGCGGACATAGGATAAAAACCGCGGATATGAAAATGACGAGCTTAGTCATTTCGAAGAAAATCCTATATTTATAGGATTTTCTTCGAGATCTCTAGGTCCGCTCTCCCCCCGTAGGGGGGTCGAGGTCGCTTATTACGCTAAAGCGTAATAAGGTCGCTTATTACGCTAAAGCGTAATAAGCGCTCGGATTTTTGCGAACGCAAAAATCCGACACTAGGATTTTTGCGTCCGCAAAAATCCGACGGAGCTCTACGAGCGAACCTACCCCCCCGAAGGGGGGGAGCGACGATCCCCTAAGGGGATCGTTCGCTCGTACGCGTTTTTCCTATATATAGGAAAAACGCGGACATTGTACATTGTATAAGTACAAAACAATGATTAATCAACTACTTTATTTCATTACACTTTATAGACACGATACTCCTTTTCTCGAATATTTTCAATATCTTTACTGACCGCTCCGCTATAAATTTATATATAAATTTATTCGAGAAACTCGAAGTTTTCAATATCCTGTAGGGATATTGAAAACTTCGACTTTGATATTGAAAATATTCGAGAAAAGGAGTATCCGTCTAACGCGTAAGAATGTCCGCGTTTTTCCTATATATAGGAAAAACGCGGAGATCTCGAAGAAAATCCTATAAATATATGATTTTCTTCGAAATGAAATTGTCAATTGATAAAAAGAAGGAGGTGATCCAGGAGCACCTTCCAGTACCCCTACCTTGTTACGACTTCATTCCGATCAGTGGTTTGTGTTTAGGCGCTGTCCCCCCAAACAAGTTTGGGTTAAACTGACGACTTTGACACCCACTACCTTTCGGAATGTGACGGGCGGTGTGTACAGAGACCAGGAACGTATTCACCGCCATATAGCTGACTGGCGATTACTATAGATTCCGGCTTCATGTAGGCGAGTTGCAGCCTACAATCCGAACTAGGGCTGAGTTTAACAGATTGGCGTGCCCTTGCGGGGTAGCTTCTGATTGTCCCAGCCATTGTATTACGCGTGTCGCCCAGGGTGTAAGGGGCATGCTGACTTGACGTCATCCTCACCTTCCTCAGCGCTTGCGCGCGCAGTCTCTTTAGAGAACTTGGAAAGTAACTAAAGACGAGGGTTGCGCTCGTTGCAGGACTTAACCATACACGTCAACGCACGAGCTGACGACAGCCATGCACCACCTGTGTTATAGTTCTTTCTTTCATAGAAAGAAAGCACTTTTCCATTTCTGAAAAATACTATACATGTCAAACCCTGGTAAGGTTCTTCGCGTTGCATCGAATTAAACCGCATAATCCACCTATTGTGTGGTCTCCCGTCAATTCCTTTGAGTTTCACCCTTGCGAGCATACTCCCCAGGCGGGAAACTTAACGCGTTAGCTACAGAAGGGGGTTACCCCCTCTTAGTTTCCATCGTTTACAGCTAGAACTACTAGGGTCATAGCCAGACCTTTAAATAGATGGGTCTTGGCGATGGACTATATCATCTTCCGTTGATTTCTTGTTCATATCGAAGAAAATCCTATATTTATAGGATTTTCTTCGAGATCTCTAGGTCCGCTCTCCCCCCGTAGGGGGGTCGAGGTCGCTTATTACGCTAAAGCGTAATAAGGTCGCTTATTACGCTAAAGCGTAATAAGCGCTCGGATTTTTGCGAACGCAAAAATCCGACACTAGGATTTTTGCGTCCGTCCGAGCGAATAGCCCCGCTATTCGCGAGGCTAGATTCGCTCGGAGAGCTTCGCTCGCTGAGCGAACCTACAAAAATCCGACGGAGGACGCGTAATTTGCGTACGCAAATTACGCGCTCGGAATTGGCGTACGCCAATTCCGACTCTACGAGCGAACCTACCCCCCCGAAGGGGGGGAGCGACGATCCCCTAAGGGGATCGTTCGCTCGTACGCGTTTTTCCTATATATAGGAAAAACGCGGACATAAAAGTTTTCCACATATTCGCGGAATTCTGGTTGAACAAGTTCTTTTATTTCGGAAGCCCAGCGTTGCAACAATTCTGGATTGTTTCTTGGAACAAACAATACTTTATAAATCATTTCTTCTACAGGTACTAACGGCGCAACAAGGCGCAAAAGTTTTAACAAACTGTCTTGGTTCGATACAAATATTCGCATACGTTCACGGCCATCGGTCATTGTATAACCAGTTGGGGCTACATGTGCTTCAATATACCAAGCTTCTTTAAGATAATCACAAAAGATTTGTTGTTCTTCATCTGTTGAAAAATCAAGACAAATACAACCTTGGTAAGAATGATATAAAGAACCATCATCTAGCCAAACACACATAAGAAAATAGCTAGACATATGATTTAACCATGATCTATCTATAAATTCTCTGCCATCTCGACAAATAATTCTATATAAATTTGTCAAATCTGGACGTGCTTTTGAATTAATATGAAGTTTTCCCAATACTTCTCCTTCCATTGCTTCTGTTTTTTTTTGATAGCCATCAGTAACTTGATATGTAATTGAACCTAAACCATTAGTAAAACTTTCTAAAGCCACCAGTAGGTCCGCTCGCAGAGCGGAGCTCTACGAGCGAACCTAGACTCGCGACTAGCGAGGCTAGTTCGCTCGTACCATTTCCAAAAAAACCACGTGTATTGTCGAGTTGAATGTCGATTTTGAATACGCGCATTTTTATATTTTGTTGGAATTCTAATTGAGCCGTCCGCAAGGATAGTTCCAAAAAGAATCGATTTTTGGGGTTCTGGTATGTTAAGCTGAGTTATGCTATCTGATGTGTTTGTTAAATTTTGAATATTTGAAGGATATATTGCTTCTGGTGCGAGCGAACTAGCCTCGCTAGTCGCGAGCCTAGGTTCGCTCGCAGAGCTCCGCTCTGCGAGCGGACCTACAGACTTTTTTTAATAGAGCCCACGTAAAATGAATATTTTTCAACAAATTTTCGATTAAAATCCATATCCGCGTTTTTCCTATATATAGGAAAAACGCGGAGATCTCGAAGAAAATCCTATAAATATAGGATTTTCTTCGACATGAGGATTTGGTCACGTTGTTCTTTTGTCATAGTAATATAAGTATAAGTATAAGTATAAGTATAAGTATAAGTATAAGTTTTATAATTTAATGTTTTCTTAAGTTTTTTTTTGGTTCCAACAAACTTTTTCTCAACCTTTTGCCTTTTTTGGTTTTAAGTTGTATAAAACTTCATCTAAAAGTTTTATAATTCCAGAGTGTTTAGTCTCTAAGGGGTATCATTCTAAGATTTTATTCCTAAAATTGATACTTCCCTCGGGATCATACATGCTAAAAGCATGTCCTTCCCCGATACAGCTAGGTTCGCACTTCACCTTTCAGTGAAGTGAGGACACGTTTGGGGTTATTTTATATAGCGCCCCGGATTTATCTAATCCTATTCGCTACTCTAGCTTTCGTCTCTCAGTGTCAGTATCGGCCCAGTAGAGCGCCTTCGCCGCTGGTGTTCTCCCTAAAATCTACACATTTCACTGTTACGCTAGGGATTCCCTCTACCTCTACCGAACTCTAGTTCTTTAGTACTCCACTGCCTGCCGTTGGTTGAGCCAACGTATTTGACAGTAGACTTAAAAAACCACCTACAGACGCTTTACGCCCAATCATTCCGGATAACGCTTGCCCCCCCCGTATTCGGTAAAACCCTATTTTTCAATAGGGACCAGACTATATCTTATCCTTAGCAAGAATCCTTAGGTTGTTCAACCATGTGTAATTATATATAAAGATCTCTAATTTTAATACTGGTTCAATTCCTCTTACGAGAGCATAAAAACCACCATCACTTTGGGTTAAACCCATTAAATAAAAGATTTCATTAATACTTATAGTCATAAATTTAGAATTGTTTATTTATCAAGACAAAATTATTCTCCAGTTTTTTTGTTACACAGTCTTAGACTTCTTTTTCTTTTCTTATGCTAAGGTTCTGCGTGTTACCCATTTTGTTTAAATATTATAGATAAACAATAATAAGTCTCCCCTTTCGGGTCAGTCGTTAAGGGGCTATCTCTTTAACCTTGTCCTTGTTTTATTTAAACATAAACAAGTTAGAGAGAAGCTTCCCTTGAAATTACCATACTTATTGCTTATTGCTTATTGTAAGGCTTCTTCAATATAAGCAGAATTCTTAATATACCTTTAAGTATATTGCGGCAATTTAGCCAAACCGCGGCTGCTGGCACGGAGTTCATGAAACCCAAAGTTTATCACTTCGGCATAGACTATACATTCTACTTTCTTTTGAAAAGCAGTCGGCGTGTTATAAGAAAGAGTTTATAAAACTCTTTTCTCATCTTGTACTCAGCTTTACGCTTTTCCTCAGTCGTTACAGGGTCTTACGTAATTCATTTAATTTATAAATCATAGAAGGTACCTCTTTAACAAAAGGTTCAATTGTACTAATTAATTGACCAAAAGTATGCGCTGGAATAGTTATATACCATTGATCACTTTCTTCTGTATGTTTTACTACATGACAATCAATATTAAATTTTCGTAAATAATCGCAAAGAAGCTCATTCTCTTCGTATGTAAAACCTTGAGTTGAAATTTTTCCTGTACTCGCGACTAGCCTCGCTAGACGCGAGTCTAGGTTCGCGAGTAGAGCTCCGCTCTGCGAGCGGACCTACATAACAATCATTACGAATACTACCATCGTCCATATACCATACAGCGATTACCAATGGATCAACAGGTAAATGTTCAATTGTTTCCTTCGTTATTGTTTTTCTATATCTTCCATTAGGAAGTTTTTTATACAATAAGTCATGAATTTCTTTTAAATACATTCCTGAATCAGTATAAAATTCCGTCGCTTCATATCTTCCTTTGCTAGGGTAGTTTTTAGGTGGCTGAGTTCTTGTACACTTGGATTTCAGCTTTCTATGTTTCCAATGAACATATTCAGCTTGTCCTGAGCTATGTTGAACTCGATAACGATATGAACCATCGCGTTTAACAATGTCCGCGTTTTTCTCCGAAAATACGCGGAGATCTCGAAGAAAATCCTATAAATATAGGATTTTCTTCGAAATGATTTCATCACCTAATATGCCGCCAATTAATATTGCTTTTTCTTCGTTAGTTAGTTTTACCATAATTGATTTTTTTTTAATTTTTTTGATTTTTAAATGATTTTTAAATGACTACGTTTTTAAGACTTCCCACGGCATTGCCCAATTTTTTATTAGAAATTTTGTAACAGTTCTGCGAACCTATAATACAGTTCATTAAAGCCTATCAGAGTGATGACGACACCCGACGACACCCGACGACACCCGACGACACCCGACGACACCCGACGACACCCGACGACCCCTTTTAGGGTGTCATGGAGTGTCATGGAGTGTTATGAAGTGTCATAGAGTGTCATGGAGACTTAATGAATCTTATTAATTCTATATTAATAGGACTATTTGTTGTTACTTGTCCTCAACAATTTTTGGGATTCACCGTTATGAGCCGATATTTTCCCTTTCTCTCACGAGAAAGGAGGCCAATCTCTTAGCCGGGGCTTATTCCTCAGATACCGTCAGATCTTCTTCTCTGAGAAAAGGAGTTTACGATTCACGAACCTTCTTCCTCCACGCGGTATTGCTCCATCAGGCTTTCGCCCATTGTGGAAAATTCCTCACTGCTGCCTCCCGTAGGAGTCTGGGCCGTGTCTCAGTCCCAGTGTGGCTGATCGTCCTCTCAAACCAGCTACTGATCGTGGCCTTGGGAGGCCTTTACCCCCTCCAACTAGCTAATCAGCCGCAAGCCCCTCTTTTGGCGCGGTAAACCGCTTTCACTCCTCAGCTATTACGGGGTATTAGCATCAGTTTCCCGATGTTATCCCCCTCCAAAAGGTAGGTTCTTACGTGTTACGCACCCGTCCGCCACTAGGAAAAATTTAAACCTTTCCCGTACGACTTGCATGTGTTAAGCATACCGCCAGCGTTCATCCTGAGCCAGGATCAAACTCTCCATTGATATTTTTTATCGCTCCCCCCTTATATATATTATATATAGGGGGGGTAGGTTCCCGAGTAGAGCTCCGCTCCCATATACCATATATATGGGAGCGGAGGACGCCTTATTCTTTTCTCTAAGAATATTATATATAATTTTCTTCGAGAAAACTCTAATTTTTTCTCCCTCGAAGGGGGAAAAAATTCGACTTTTAAAACATTTTTTTTTGAACATTCCCTTGCTTTCTAATTTATCAGAATTGTTTTGTTTGTCAATTCCCATCTTTTTCGTTTTTATTCCTATAAGTACCCTTGTTTTTTATACCCTTTTTATCGGAGCGCTTTTACAGGACGGCTGCGGATACCCGTCCCGCCAGGGGCGGGGGAGGCCGTCCGGATATTTTCGCGTCATACGCTAAAAGACTCCACCCTTCCGCCCGCCGGGGACCCGCCGGTATCGGCGGATGGGGGAACCAGTCGCAGACTTCGAGGACGGCCCCCCTCCTAAAGAGGAGGAGGGGGGCCGTCCTCTTTAGGAGGAGGGGGGCCGTCCTCCTCTTTAGGAGGGGGGCCGTCCTCGAAGATCTGCGAGTTCCCCTCACGGGTCCCTTCGGGACAGGACCCCGTGAGGGGCGCTCCGTACCCGTCCCGCCAGGGGCGGGGGAAGCGACCTTACCCCCCCTTCGGGGAGGGACGCTGGGGCGGCGCGTCCCTCCCCGAAGGGGGGGTACGCGACCCCCTCACGGGGACCCCCCGTAGGGGGCCCGTGAGGGGGGCAGGAGACCTCATATATAAGGGAGGGGGACCTACAAAAATCCGCTCGTAGATATTTTAAACTTCTACTTTTTCTTATTCCTTTTCTTATTCCTTTTCTTATTCCTTTTCTTATTCCTTTTCTTATTCCTTTTCTTATTCCTTTTCTTATTCCTTTTCTTATGTACACACAAATAGAACGGTTCTTTTTATGCGAAGCGTCTGTCGTAATTTATCAGATTTGTCTATCGTCTTGTCCCCGCCCGTGAGGGGGTCGCCTAATACTAATAATTAATTGGGTCGGATTTGTTCCAACCTTTCATTCCACCCACAAGGTGGTAATTTAAAGGTTGAATGAAAGGGTCGAATGAAAGGGTAAAATGAAAGCGTTAAATGTAAGGGTAGAATGTAAGGGTATAATGAAAGGGTACAATGTAAGGGTACAATGTAAGGGTATAATGTAAGGGTATAATGTAAGGGTGGAACAAATACGACGAATTCCGGGACTTAGGTTCGTCTCCCATATACCCATATACCATATACCCATCTACCATATACCCATCTACCATATACCATATATATGTATATTCGTCTCCCATATACCATATATATGTATATTCGTCTCCCATATACCATATATATGTATATTAGTCTCCCATATACCATATATATGTATATATATGTATATATATGTATATATATGTATCTATATGTATCTATATGTATCTATATGTATCTATATGTATCTATATGTATCTATATGTATCTATATGTATATGTATATTCGTATCCCATATATACATATATATATGTATATATATATATATATGTATATATATATGTATATATATATGTATATATATATGTATATACGTCTCCCATATATATGTATATACGTCTCCCATATATATGTATATACGTCTCCCATATATATGTATATACGTCTCCCATATATATGTATATATGTATATATGTATATATGGGGGATGTAAAAGAGCCTTGGCTTGATTAATAATGGGTTGGTGAAGAAAAGGGGGATGAAAAAGAGCCTTGGCTTGATTAATAATGGGTTGGTGAAGAAAAGGGAGATGAAAAAGAGAAAAAGGTACCTAATAATGTGAGAAAAAGGAACTAGGCTTTTTTACATACATGTCCCGATCGAAAGGCTTTACATTGCTTTTCCCCATATCACTTTCAGCCGCAATTTTTTCGTTAAATAAGTCTCTATATAATAAATTTATTCTATAAACTCGAATATTTTCAAATTATAGGTAGGTCCGGATCCCCAAAGGGGATCCGGACCTACGGATTTAGCCGTAGGCTAAATCCGACCCAATTAAAGGCTTGGAATGGTCCGCTCCCATATATAAGGTATAAGGTATACGGGAGCGGACCTAAAGTTTTACTTGTTATAAATACATTTAGTAGAATTTTTATGAGTTAGCACCCATTCATTTAATGCGCGAACAGTATATGCTTATGCTTAAGATTCGTATGTCAGGTTTTAAGATCTAATAACGATTACATGGTTATTAGATCTTAAAATGTCTTTTGATGGATACTTTGCGCTCATAAAAAATGCATTGTTTAATAGATTATATAGCGGAGTAAAAATAAGCCCCTCTCACGGGTTCACCTTATTTGGTTTTCTTTTTGTTAAATCAAATATGTAAATATCCGCACCTGTTTTCGTACAAGCGGACCCCTCACGGGACCCGCCGGTACCGGCGGACGGAGTCTCGTGCCCCTCCCCCCGCAGGAGGGGGGTCGAAACGTTCAAGCGGACGATTGTGGTAAATAAAATCTCACTTGCTTTAACCCAACCTAACACGACTCCCTGACATTCCTACATTAAGTATGTTGGTATTTTGGTAAAATTGGTTTAGGTTTACAACCTACGGAATTTTAAATCTAATTAAGCGGCGACTTTATAAAAAAGAAAAAAGAAAAAATTTTTATAACTTGTTTTTGCCACAACAATCCATTGGTGTTGACCACCATTATGTACTGGAGTCGGTAGACCTTGACACCACGCAATATGATCAATAACCAAGTATTGACATACCTGTCAGCCAGGTTGTCCCTCCACAGAACCGAACGTACACGTTTCCGCGTATTCAGCTTATCCCCTACAGACCCAAGAGCTACAGGTCTTAGACCCAGTGACGCCTTATATATTATATATAAGAGAGATTATAAGCGATAAATTAATAAATTTTATTCTAGTATGTCGGAGAAGTGACTTTCAAAGAGCTGATAATAGCCTTTTTAAGAGACCCTTGTACGTATAGTCCATGATCGCATCACGATCGCCTGATCTGCACGCACGAGTGATGTCTCTATGGCAATGAAGACAAAGCACGATCAAGTTAGTATAACTTGAATCACCGCCCTTTATCTAAGTATCTAAGTATCTAAGTATCTAAGTATCTAAGTATCTAAGTATCTAAGTATCTAAGTATCTAAGTATCTAAGTATCTAAGTATCTAAGTATCTAAGTATCTAAGTATCTAAGTATCTAAGTATCTAAGGGCGAATGTGATAGAATTCGAAACGCTCATCCGATCCTACCAGATCCCATATATATTGGGCAACACTGACACTTGCAGTTTGCGCGGCGAAAGATCGTCCCACGCAACGCAGGCTTCCAGTGGACAGCCTTTTGAGCCAGTAGTCTGCGATCCTCTGGATAATAGCAACTTAAAGATCCAGAACCATCTGGACGCTTTAAAAGAATTTGTGGATAAACGTTTTTTGTCTTTTGCGGCATGTGTAGGAATAAGTCAATACCATAAGTACGCGGTGTTCTTCTAGCTTTACCCGGAAGATACCACCACTTGCTTGCGCCGTTGTGCTTCTTAAGATGTGTATGCCAGACATAAGCACTAAGCTTACGAGCGTACACACCAGTGGAGCTCTTGCGAAACTGGGGTAGAACACGATATTTCCTATAGAAATATTTATAGAGCCTCTGCCAAAGCATTGGGCCAATAAGGCTGAACTGTTTTTAAGTATTTGCCGTGGTATAAAAGTTGTACCATCTTATCAACATAGAATTGAACTTCATAAAGAGGCTTTCGCCCCTTTCTATAGTCCTAAGTTGGGCGTCGATTATAGAAACAAAACCTTTCAATTTTTCTTGAGGCACGTATATATATAAGAATAAACCTTATTCTTCCCGTGTTTGACTTTAAAACCTGTTCTAAAACCGGCGAAAATGAAAGAATCATCTGGGATGCGGCGAACTAGCGACTTTTTCACATTTAAATCCAAACCTCTGGGCTTTAGGAATTATGCGGCGGCTGTGTCCGTGAGGTCGGCAACTTCAACAGCCTCCTCAGTGTTACACATAACCACAAAGTCATCCGCGAATCGTGCCAGGAGGGACCAGCCTTTATTAACGTCCCCCTCACGGGGCGGTAAAGATCATATAGAGTGACTACTTTTTCCAATGGTCGAGCACGCCAACTGGCGCAGACATGCCATTTAGCGCTATAGTCAGTTAAGAATAGCCCAACGTGAGATATATCTGCATAGAAGCCCAGGTTGGTCCCAAAAGACTGAATTGCGTCGGATATGACCCCATTTGTCGCGCTAGGTAGATTGCAGAATAATTCTTTATGTTTAAATGAGAAAACATAAGACAAACCCTTGATGGTGTCGCGAGTCCTACGACCGCGTCCTATAGAGGGCTTTTTCACAGATTACGCGATGCGGCCCGTGATGTGCTCCTGAATTCCATTCATAACTAAGTTGCAAACACAAGGCGAAATGGGACCTCCCTGAGGGACTCCTGTTGTAGGAAGGATATTAGTAAGATCCTCCTCTAAAACATAGACGCATTTTAGCCACTGATCCATGATGTGAGAAGAAATGATGTCCACCCTCGTACCCTCGTACCCTCGAACCTAACAGATGCGACATTTTCAAGAATAGACTTGTGGAAAATAGTGTCAAAGCATTTCTTGGCGTCGAATTCAATAATAAACTTAGGAGGACCAAAACCTTTTCGTTGCCAAATACACATAACAACAGCCTTATTTGCCTAATCTGGGGACCTATACTGACGATAGCCGAAACTATTAATGTCAGCAAGTTCTTCTTGGACCCTTATACCCATATACCCATATACCCATATACCCATATACCCATATACCCATATACCCATATACCCATATACCCATATACCCATATACCCATATACCCATATACCCATATACCCATATATATGGGTCCAAGAAGAACCGATAAAGATGCTGTAAGGCGCGATCTAAGTAAGTGGGGACATAGATTGGCCTTATATATAGGGTCGCCTTTAGGTTTCGGGATAAGAGTCCGCTTTAGCGGGGAAGCTTTATAAGCTTCCGGCTTCTTAACCAAGCACCACACCTTGTAAATCAGATCCGCATAAACTTTAACCGTTTTTAGACGTTTTTCCGACAAGCCCCCATATACCATATATATGGGACCTAGCTCCCTTCTTTGAAACCGTCATATAGACCGCGAAAGCGCGTAAAGATTCTGTAGGTCCCCCTCACGGGTCCCATATACCTTTTACCTTTTATAAGGGACCCGTGAGGGGGACCTACAGATAAGCCGTCAGCAAAAACAATAGGGTTTTCATCAGATACAATCTGACTTTTAATGAAAACCGAACAGCACTCGACGAATTGGTTTTCAGAGCCAAGAGTATGACCCTGTTGCCATACGAACTGATAAAGTACATCCACCAAGTTTACCCCCATGGATGAGCAAAGCCCATGCACCAACCCACATAAAGTTTCAAAAGATAAAGTATTGATGGAGTGACCTGCTATTATGTTGCCAGGTGAGAACACAGGGTCCCACTGCCAAACACCGCGGATTTTAGCGGCAACACCACGTAAGCACGTGTGGGCCTCTTCATCGGTCGAAACCTGATAAGGAGCCATAATTTTGCTGGGACCACGAGAATCCCTAACCCCATCTAATACATCCTCCATAAAACTTGATCTTTGAGAGGGTTCAAGCTTTGCTTAACTAGGGGCGTAGTAGAAAGCCATTCTAAAGATGGCTAAACCAAGGAGAAAATCAAGCACGTAAGAATTTACGAGTTAGCATCTTAGCAGCAATCAATTTGTTGGTAGGAAGACCCTGAACATCTTTCTTATAGCGCATTGAGGTTGCAGCCGTCGAGTCTATTAGTGCCCGCCATACCCCGCAGAAGCACACCAATAGGACAGAAAAACCTGGAGCTTTTACGAAAGTGTAAACGTACTTAAGAGCAGCAAGCCCAAAGTCGCCAGGGAAAATGATTTTACCTTTTACTTTATGTACAGTTTCATGAATAGCACTAGGGGTAATAAAGACCTCCGGAGAAGAAGATTCACCTTCCGGTGACTCCTCTTCATCAGGGTCCGCATCCACACTAGTTTCCCCCTCGGGGACTTCAGAATCTGCCGAAGGAACAGGATCTGCTACCTCCTCAAAAGGAGAAGAGGATCCTGTATCCCCCTCATCAACCGCTGAGAGAGAAGTTTTATCAGTCGTATAAGCGTCTCCAGGATCCACCGCCCCCGTGAGGGGGGCTGCGCGATAGGGGCCCCCTCACGGGAACCTGTTCACCACTAGGAACCAAAGCCTGTTTCGCACCTTTCTCCGGTGGGGGAGAAGATGCTGCGGAAGAAGAAGAACCCTTCTTCGCTAAAGGAACAAAACAATTTCTATTTAAAATAGTACTCATATGCAATAATAGTTTAAAGATTTATGCCAAAAATAGAACACCAAGATTTCAGGCAGAGAAACAACAAACTGAAACAAAGCAGGGGCTGAGCGTGAAAAGGGGTGTGACTAGGCGAGCAATACTAAATATACAAGAGGCAAAAAGGAAAACAAGATTGTTAGGGAAATTGATTAAGAAAAAAGGGGGTAGAATACGAGAAAAAGTTACGCATTGAAGAATGCTCCACACAATCCCAGCAAAAGGGGAAAGGCTTCAAAGCTGGAACCACAGTTTGATGCAACAAAGATACGAACAGCTGATCAGGCTGTTCCCATATACCTATATATATGGTGTCAAGTCTAAAGTAAGCGGCCATTACTGGCTTTATTGTCCGTACCTTCTGACGTAGACTAGAGAGACTCCGTTACAAGGAATGCTGAGACTATGCTCAGACAGTAACATCCTACAAAGTTCGATTTGAAATCGCTTCGACCCGGCGCCCTCACGGGTCCCGGGGGCTTATGCTTATTATCCCGTGACTAACCCTTTCTATATACTATATAGAGGAGTGGGGCGTTTTGCAGTTTGCAATTTGTTTTACGTTTTACATCCTTATATAGGGTATAGGGGGGTTAGCCCCCTTATCCCACACGGCGCTATAGCGCCTGTCCCTTATTGGCACGATTTTCCCAATAAAAAGGTCAGAATTTTTTGAACGGATGTAATTGCGGAACAATACCGCAAATTGCTATTTAAATTTATATATAAATTCTAATGAATTGAAATTAAAAGAAAACTAAACATTGTTAATGTTTCTCAAATACGTCATATTGAAATCGTGTTTGTGGATTTAGAGCAGGATCGCAAAAAGGAATTAATCCAATTATGCTTTAATCGTATTTCTGAACTATAAATTAACCTCGAATCCATTCAAGTTACTCGTTTCGTAGCTTTTCTTTTGAAAAATCAACTCCACGTTTTTATCTCTTACAAGCGCACTAATAAAAAAGGAAAAAAGCAAAAAAGCAAAAAAGACACTTCCACTAGCAAAAATATGTCTATGCGTGCAGCTCCATTATTCGCTCACTTTTCTCCACCTTTTAATAATCCAGCCACTTTCAAGATGGAATTTTACACTTACAACCTACTGGATTGAAAATTGTCCTTAATTGACTCTTTACTTTCAAATAATGTTGATAAACAAAGTTTGAAAGTTTTCAGCAATCCCGCAGTTTCCGATAATAGTCTCTTAACTCCTGATGAAGCTCTTTTCTTATTAAAAGCTTATCCACCCGAAACCGTTTGCAGTCTTTTCCCTGAAAGGACTTGAATTATTCAAGGTCTATTATTAAACATTGCCGCGGGCAAGACCGATTTTATCGGCCCCAAAAAACTAACTCCTGAGTTAGTTTCTCTTTCCAAACAATATCTTGCCACTTTCTTATCGTCTTCAAAAGGTAAGCAAGATCCGGCGCCGTCGCCAGTTATCAATATCCCAGCTACGGAAATACGTCTCTATACTGAGGCTTAAATACCTATGGCTATTGCTATTGTTAGGACCAAAGCTAAATTTGAAGCTGATTTAGCACCTAGATAACTAAATACCAATCAAACCCAATGTGTTTTTGATGCTGCTACTTCAGGTAAAGTTATAGGTAAAAACCTATCTAAAATTGAATCTTTAAGACAAGAAACCCCCGTAGCACGCTTTAAAGCTGCCGTACAAGCTATCGAAGATCGTCGTAGTGATTTCCGTGAACAATTGTTAGCCCTTATTATAGAATTTATTCCAGAAGAACAAACAAAAGTCGAATTTTT
>Ga0307969_1000121_pt1 | contig 43939 bp, 37 predicted proteins | sample OrgLakmetagen710_FD_201841 | JGI IMG/M metagenome (GOLD analysis project Ga0307969, IMG submission 201841) | Saline water microbial communities from Organic Lake, Antarctica - #710 | ecosystem: Environmental > Aquatic > Non-marine Saline and Alkaline > Saline | place: Antarctica: Organic Lake... | reverse complement strand
AATTAAGTAACATTTGTTATGAGCCAAATTGAGCAACACCTTCTAGCTGCCATTCGCGCCACACCGATGGCCACCCAACAGCAACTCGCCGATCAGCTCGGGCTTAGCCGCGAGTCGGTTGCCGGGCATATCATGCGGCTGACGCGTCAGGGATTGATCTTGGGTAAGGGATACCTATTGCCAGACCAGGATCGCATTGTTGTATTGGGCGGGGCCAATATAGACCTGACCGGTCGCTGCCACACCACCTACCGGCCGGGCGACTCGAACCCGGGGAGTCTGGCGCAAAGTGCCGGTGGCGTTGGCCGAAACATTGCCGAAAACCTGGCGCATTTGGGCCACGACGTCACTCTGATCACGCTACTGGGCAAAGACAGTAACGGCGACTGGCTGCACCAGCGCATTGCAGCAGCTGGCATTCGCACCGATGGCCTGCTGCGTCACCCAACGCTGCCGACCAGCACTTATCTGGCGATGAATGATGATCAGGGCCAGTTGATCGGTGCCCTGGCCGATATGAACATTGCCGACGCACTGACACCCGACTTTCTGGCACCCATGCGTTCGACATTGGTCGCCGCTGATGCCGTTGTTGTGGAAGCCAATGTGCCCGAGGCTACGCTGGCCTGGCTGGCGACGCTACCACTGAAGGGCACGCTCTATGCCGATGCCGTCTCGACCGCAAAAGCACCAAGGCTGCGACCACTGCTATCACGCCTGAAAGTTCTGAAGGTAAACCAGTCAGAAGCGAGTGCCTTACTGGAGCTTGCGACTACCGAACCGGAGGCACTGTCCAGCCAGCTTCTGACCACTGGCGTTAAAACGGTTGCATTGAGCTTGGGTAAAAACGGCCTGATGCTCAGTACAGCAGGCGAGCAGCACCAACAAGGCACTTATCCGACACAGGTCGCCAGCGATACCGGTGCAGGCGACGCACTTATTGCAGGCATCATACATGCCGACCGGGCGCACTGGTCACTGCCGCATCAGGCGTCTTTCGGCCTGGGCTGCGCTGGCTTGACGCTTGAGTCTGATGGCGCAAACTGCCCCCAATTAACCGAAATGACCGTCAACCAATGGATTCTCAATCGATGAACGCATATTTGGACATCAAACCCGACGTGGCTCAGGCCCTGGCTGAAGGCCAGCCGGTTGTCGCCCTGGAAAGTACCATTATTTCACACGGTATGCCGTGGCCGGACAATGCCGCCACCGCCAAACAGGTGGAACAGATTATTCGCGATGCCGGTGCCGTGCCGGCGACCATTGCCATTATTAATGGTCGCCTCAAAGCAGGGCTAACGAACGATGAAATCGATACCCTGGCCAAGGCCGGTCAGTCCGTTGCCAAGTGCTCCCGTCGCGACCTTCCCTATGTTGTCGCTCAAGGCCACCATGGCGCGACAACGGTCGCTGCAACCATGATCATAGCCGATATGGCCGGCATTCGCGTCTTTGCTACGGGCGGTATCGGTGGCGTTCATCGTGGCGCACAGCACAGTTTCGACATTTCTGCCGATTTGCAGGAATTGGCTCATACCTCGGTTGCCGTGGTTTGTGCGGGGGCCAAATCGATTCTTGACCTGGGTCTGACTCGTGAATATCTGGAAACTCAGGGGGTGCCCGTTATTGGCTTTCAAACCGATTCACTGCCTGCTTTCTATACCCGAAGCAGCGACCACAGCGTCGACTACCGTTTCGATACCGACACAGCCATCGCGGCATTTCTAAAGGCAAAGTGGGGCATGAACCTGAACGGGGGTGTCGTTATCGCCAATCCGATTCCTGAAGCCTATGCGATGGATCCGGCCAAGATACAGGCAGCCGTCGATCAGGCCCTGGCCGAATCAGTCGAACAAGCCATCAGTGGCAAGGCTTCAACCCCTTTCCTGCTGGCACGCGTGGCGGAGCTGACCGGCGGCGACAGCCTTGCCAGCAACATTCAACTGGTGTTTAACAATGCCCGCCTGGCTGCTGGTATCGCTCAAAAACTGACTGACTGATGCCCTGCCAGAGCACTGGCAGAGCACCTGCGTAACGCTCTGCCTAACCTCCACAGACTTAACCACCCTGGCTGACCATCAGATCAGCCAGGGCGGCTCCCCTCTTCAAGGCCTCCCGACTTACCACCCCCAAGAATCTTAATAGTGGAGTGCGGGTTGCGGTACGGCTGACGAATTTGTTGCTTTGATACTTACACTCATTTAAGCGACACTGTGTCTTACTCAGTTGCGGTTCCGGTTAAGTGCCTCACCGTTGTGGTAAGCACGGCCTGGAGACCAGGGATTGGCATGTGCAGTTTCGGACGGGATGTCGTTCAACCTCCAATTTCAGAAAAGGTTAACGTTTCAATGCAGACTCACTCCTTTGTTCGTCGTATAACGTTACTCTGTGTGTTTATGGTGTCAGCCACCCTGACTGTCGCCGAAGACCTGCCAAGAATTAATCTGTATACCGAAACCTATGGCACCTTCAACTTCAGTTTAGAGGGAGCCGCTTTCGAACACGATGCTGAAGACATCGGTGGTACAGCGACTGAAATCGTTAAAAAACTGTTTGATGAAGCCGACATTAATTACAAGATGCGCCTGCGCACCTGGTCGGTTTCCTATAAGCGAACAGTGGAGCGGACTAATTATGGGTTATTCTCCACGGCCCGCACCGAGTCGCGGGAAGACCTGTTTGAATGGGTTGGACCCGTCGGTCATTACAGCTGGATATTGCTCGCCAAGTCCGGCGCTAACCTGAACATCAACAGCCTCGACGACCTGAATGGTTTGCGCATTGGCGGCTATGATGGCGATGCTGCGACCACCTTTCTGCAAGAACGGGGCTTCGAAGTGTCCACGCTGCCGAACGAATCCCTCAATGCCCAGCGACTCTCCAACAATTTGATTGATGTCTGGATTACATCGGATATTAACGGCTACAAAATCGCGGAGGAAAGCGGCTACCCAAATGTCGAAGAAGCCTTCCGTATTCGTACTGTAGGTCTGTATCTGGCCATGAACCGGGGTACTGACCCACGCGTTGTTTCCCGATTGAATGCTGCTTACGACCGTCTGATTGCCAATGGTGAGATCACTTTCGATTAAGGTATTGATAGGAGGGATAGCGAATGAATTTCCGCCTGATCCCGGTGGCTCTGATCGTATTGCTGACTGGTTGTAGCGTACTGCAACCGGCAGACTCGCCAACTCAGAAGGCCTTAACACCTGCCATTACGCTGCCTCTGGTCCCTAGCTGGTTCAATGGCACGATTTACTACTACGTGACCACCGATGCCTGGCCCCGTGAATTAGCCACTGCCATGGGCGCCAACCACACGCCCCGCTTTCAGGATGCACTGCCACCCCGGCCAAAACCACCGGAACTGAAAACCGTGCTGGAACGGGTCTATACATTTCCTGATGGCGAGCAAATCAGTATCATTCCATCCGCCCCCGAGCCAATCGGCCCGGCCAGCCACAACCAGCCCTACAGTCCGGTGTGGCAAGTCGTAGAGGTGCACTGGCGAGTGACAGAACAGCAGCGGGAACTTAAGTCTGAAGCAGCCTTACTGGACGCCGCTGCCGCAGGATGGGTAGAGATTACTGTCACCAACGGGGTGGTCAATTGTGCGGTCGTAGCCGATGCCGAAGGCAACCGGCTGCCAGGCAGCCAATTGCACGGAGTCCTGGACTAGCCGCGGTAGTAGCGCTGCTCAATAAAGGGCATACGGCTGACTGTCATCGGCAATCGCTTACCCCGCACTTCGGCAAGCACCTCGGTATCCAGAGCGCTGTACGCCGTTTCAAGATACCCCATGGCAACAGACAGCTCTGCACTGGGCCCAAAGGTACCGCTGGTTACCACACCAATACGATGGCCATCGGCGTTGAACAGCTCCGTACCCTCCCGAACCGGAGCACGCCCGGCACCGACCAGACCGACGCGTTTGCGTTGCCAGTCTTTGTCAGCGATCTGAGCCAGGATCACGTCCGACCCGAGAAAGCCACCCGGGCGCGCGCCATCAGCGCGGCGCGGCCGGGAAATTGCCCAGATCAGGCTGCCTTCCAGCGGTGTAGTCGTTGTATCAATATCGTGCCCGTAAAGGCACAGGCCACTTTCCAGGCGCAACGAATCGCGCGCGCCCAGGCCAATCAGTTCGACTTCAGGCTGGGCCAGCATGCTCCGAACCAGCCGGTCAGCATCGGCCGCCGGAATCGATATTTCATAGCCGTCTTCACCGGTGTACCCACTACGCGATACATAGCAGTCAGCCCCGTCGAGCGTTAGCTGACAGTTGTCCATAAACACCATATCGGCCACTGAGGGCTCAAACCGCGCCAATACATCCACGGCTTTGGGACCCTGCAAAGCAATCAACGCCCTGTCGTCGAGTCGCTCCAGCGTTACCCCATTACCCAAGTGCGCTTGCAAATGCTCAATATCGGCTTCCTTGCAGGCAGCGTTCACCACCAGGTAGAGACAATCGTCATAACGAGTCACCATAAGATCATCGAGAATGCCGCCGGTTTCGTTGGTGAAAATGGCGTAGCGCTGCTTGCCCGCTGGCAAATCGATGATGTCGGCCGGCACCAGCTTTTCCAGCTCGGCTGCGGCCTGCTCACCGTGCAATTTCAACTGTCCCATGTGCGAGACATCAAACAAGCCCGCCGCCGCCCGGGTATGCAGATGCTCCTGCTTAACTCCCAACGGGTACTGCACCGGCATCGAATAGCCGGCGAAAGGCACCATACGAGCACCCATTTCACGATGCAAATCGGTCAACGGCGTGGTTTTCAAAGTTTCAGTGTTTTCAGTCATACATCACCTGTTGGAATTTAAGCAGATTGGCAGTGGGTGCTACCAACCCGAGAGTCTTGCCGGGAAGCACCTTCAGCTATGTCTAACGGTGGGCACAATGCACCAGAGAAACTGCGTTTCCAATAAGAAACACAAGAAACTAACGCTGTGATCATCGGTTTCAAACCCTGCTCTCCTCTCTCGTCAGATACTGATCAAGCCGGTTAGCCCTACTAAGCTGTTACCCACAAAACCTCGGCATCCTGTTCGCTGGTAGAAACCAGTGCATGCCCCATGGTGCAATCGTAATAGGCAGAATCGCCCTCGCTGAGCGTGACTGGCTCATAAAACTCCGTGTAAAACAGAATAGAACCAGACAGCACATAGAGAAATTCTTCGCCATCGTGCCGGATCCATGCGGTAAACTCGTCAAACGTCCGGGTATGAACCCGGGTGCGAAACGGCACCATCTTTTTCTGGGTTAATTGTGTTGCAAGCAGCTCATGGTCATAAGTCGGAGTCGGGTGGGGTTTGCCTTCTCCCTTGCGGGTGATATCGCGCCGACCACCGGCGCTGGCGCCGATTCGCGGCTGGGCAAACAATTGTGGAATATCAATACCCAGACCATGAACCAGCTTATTGACCGCGCTGAAGGTCGGTGATATCTGCTCGTTCTCAATTTTCGACAGAGTCGACCTTGCCAGCCCAGTGCGCTTACTCGCCTCTTCCAGAGTCAGATTCTGACTCAAACGAATGGCCCGGACACGCTGACCCAACTGCAACGGTTCAAGTGTCGCTTCCGTTGCACTTTTGCGTGCAACACGCATGGCGGCAGTTTCACCCTCACCGGTCGATGCGTGTTTGAGAAAATGGGGTTCGTCTGACATGCGTAATAGAGCTCGCTATAATTAACGGATACTAACGGAGTATCGCACAGCCACCAGGGGCTGGAAACGATGCGAGCAGGATATGCACCAAAAGTTTCCTATAAGAAATCTTTGTTGTAATCACGAAATTCCATTGATACCATTTGAGTCTAAATAAATGGGCAACCCCGATACTGAGGATTCCAGACCTGAACCGGCGCACGCGCCGGTTTCGTGTCTCTGGACTTGCCGAACCTGACTTGCAGATCAACTTCCCGAGGACATTCCGATGACCACCATCCCGACTGAATTGAGATACGCCAGCAGCCATGAATGGGTCCGCGACAACGGCGATGGAACGGTCACAGTCGGCATCACTGACCATGCTCAGACACAGCTCGGTGACGTGGTATTTGTGGAATTGCCCGACGTCGGTCAGGAATTGAATGCTGGCGGCGAATGCGCGGTGATCGAATCGGTAAAAGCCGCCAGCGATATTTACAGCCCCATCTCAGGCACCGTCACCGCGGTGAACGAACAATTGGAAGATGCGCCAGAATCGATCAATGAAGCCTGCTACTCAGACGGATGGATATTCACTCTGACGCCCGGCGACGATACCGAGCTGGACGCCTTGCTTAACGCTGACCAGTATCTTGCCAGCACAACTGCAACAGACAACACCTGAGGCACCGCCATGAACGCCAAGCTGCCACTCACTCGAAAGCCCCTTGCCCAGCTGGTTGGTGCCAGCTTTACCCAGCGCCATATCGGACCAGATGGCGTTGAACAGGTCGCCATGCTCAATACGCTGGGCCTGACTCAAACCAGTGAACTGATCGATCAGACCGTACCCGGAGCCATTCGCCTGCAACGCCCTCTGGCCGTCGAACCCGGCTTGAGCGAAGTCGCCGCTCTGGCGGAACTGAAGCAGATCGCCAGCCAGAATCAGATATTTCGCTCCCATATTGGTCAGGGCTATTACAACACCGAATTACCCGCGGTGATTGTGCGTAACGTTTTGGAAAACCCGGCCTGGTATACCGCCTATACACCCTATCAACCTGAAATTTCGCAGGGCCGCCTGGAATCCCTGCTTAATTTTCAGCAGATCGTCATGGATCTGACCGGTCTGGATCTGGCGAATGCGTCGCTGCTTGATGAAGCTACAGCCGCCGCAGAAGCCATGGCCCTGTGTCATCGCGCCAACCGCCGCTGCAAAAGCAATGTTTTCTTTGTAGCCGACGATGTGCATCCGCAAACCCTGGCCGTGCTGAAGACCCGTGCGGAACATTTCGGTTTTGAACTGGTCGTAGCACCAGCCGATCGCATCAATGATCACACGCCATTTGGCGCACTGTTTCAGTACCCGGGAACCGACGGTCGCATCAATGATCTTGCCAGCCTGATCTCCAGCGCCAAATCTCAAGGTGCCATGGTGGCCGTAGCCAGTGACCTGCTGGCGTTGATGTTGCTCAAATCACCCGGCCAGCTCGGTGCCGACATTGTGCTCGGTTCGGCTCAGCGCTTTGGCGTGCCCATGGGTTACGGCGGTCCGCACGCCGCCTTCTTTGCCGCCCGCGAAGACCTGAAACGTCAGGTACCGGGACGTATTATCGGAGTATCGGTTGATTCACGAGGCAACACCGCCCTGCGTATGGCCATGCAAACCCGGGAACAGCACATTCGCCGCGATAAGGCCACCTCCAACATCTGCACTGCGCAGGCGCTGCTCGCTAACCTGGCGGCGTTTTATGCGGTTTATCACGGGCCTGATGGTTTGAAGACCATCGCCGAACGAGTGCATCGTCTTACCTGCATACTGGCCCTGGGCTTACAGCACCATGGCATTGAAGTAGCGTCACACTTTTTCGATACCCTAACCCTGAGTGGCTTCGACGCCAGTGTGCACGACCGGGCCCGCGACACAGCCATTAATCTGCGTGCCTTCAGCGATGGTCGAATCGGCATCAGCCTGGACGAAACCAGCTGCGAAGCTGACCTGCTCGATCTGTTCAGCATTCTGCTAGGTGACGAGCATAATCTGGATATTGTTGATCTTGATGCCCGGCTACTGGCCGATACTACCTTGGGTATTGATCCGGCTCAGCGGCGCACCGATGCAGTACTAACCCACCCGGTGTTCAACCGCTACCACAGCGAAACCGAGATGCTGCGTTACATTCGTTCGCTTGAAAACAAAGACTACTCCCTGGTTCACGGCATGATTCCACTCGGCTCCTGCACCATGAAGCTGAACGCCACCGCCGAGATGATCCCGGTTACCTGGCCCGAATTCGCCAACCTGCACCCCTTTGCTCCAGCCGATCAGGCCCGGGGCTATGCCAGATTACTGGCGGACCTGGAGCGTGATCTGGCGGAAATAACCGGTTATGACGCCATCTCTTTACAGCCCAACTCGGGTGCCCAGGGTGAATACGCTGGCCTGTTGGCGATCCGTCGCTATCAACAGGCCAGCGGTGAAGGTCAGCGCTCAGTGTGTCTGATACCCGCCTCGGCACATGGCACCAATCCGGCGTCAGCCGCGATGATGAGCATGAAAGTGGTGATCGTTAACTGCGATGCAGCCGGCAATGTCGATCTGGATGACCTGCGTGCCAAGGCAGCAGCGGCCGGCAACACTCTGTCTGCCTGTATGATCACCTATCCGTCAACCCACGGTGTGTTCGAAGAAGGTGTACGTGAACTGTGCGATATCGTTCATGAATTTGGCGGTCAGGTATACCTTGACGGCGCTAACCTGAATGCCCAGGTCGGCCTGACCCAGCCCGGCTATATCGGCTCAGACGTTTCACACCTGAACCTGCACAAGACCTTTGCCATACCGCACGGCGGCGGCGGACCGGGCATGGGACCGATCGGGGTTAAAGCGCATCTGGCTCCTTATCTTCCGGGTCACTGCGAAACCGAAGGCGGCGGGTCGGTGTCTGCTGCGCCTTACGGCTCGGCCGGTATCCTGCCGATTACCTGGATGTACAACCGGATGCTGGGTCGCGACGGGCTGCGTCAGTCATCGGAAGTTGCCATTCTGAGCGCCAACTACATTGCTGAACGGCTGAAAAACGACTACCCGGTGCTCTACCGGGGTCGCAATGGTCGGGTTGCTCACGAATGCATTCTGGATATTCGTCCATTGAAGGCAGAAACTGGCATTACCGAGGAAGACATCGCCAAGCGCCTGATGGACTATGGCTTTCACGCGCCGACGATGAGTTTTCCGGTTCCGGGCACTCTGATGATCGAACCGACCGAGTCTGAATCCCTGGCCGAGCTGGACCGTTTTATAGAAGCCATGCAGGGCATTCGTGCCGAAATCGAGCAGGTCAAAAACGGCCAGTACAGCGAAGAGCAGAGCCCACTGCGTCAGGCACCGCATACTCAAATGGACCTGATCGGCGACTGGGACCGGCCATACAGCCGAGAACAGGCCGTATTCCCGACTGCGGCCACTCGTGCTGCCAAGTTCTGGCCCTCGGTTAACCGGGTTGACAACGTACACGGCGACCGCAACTTCATGTGCAGTTGCCCAGACATAGAAAGTTACCGGACTATTTAACCGGTAATCAACGACTGACCAGTCGCCGATTTCGCCAGAACATCCAGACTCTGGTAGCAGGCAAAAATATCGGGCTGCTAATGCAGCCCTGCATTTTCGGTGCTATATTGACAAAGAATTATTGGTTGTTGTAGTGCCATATGTTGTTTCATGTCTGAACCTTCATCCCGCCTGACAGGACGGCTGAAAAAGCCAAATCCTGATTCATCCGAATTATTTCTGGTGGTCTCCCGTGCGGCAAAACATCTGATACATTCCCGTGGCTGGCGGTTTGGTATTGCCGATTTTTTAACGGCCCTAGGTACCGCCACTGAATCAAACCGGACCTGGATGTTCGAAGTAGTAGATCAGGCCCCCAGCCACTACACCACTAATTTCCTCTGTGAATGGAGCTCGGCTCCCGAATACTCTATAATCAACGACCCACTATTTCACCACAGGCGTGTGGATGCTAACTCTGATGACGCACGAGCCTTCTATCAGGCCCGCCTCAACGGCGAGATTCTACAAAACCATATCTCCAGTGCAGGCCCTTTCCTGAAACAAGAGTTTGAGTGTCAGAACATTCAGTCAATGCTGACCATTCCTATTATGGTCGACGGGGTCTGGTGGGGCATTCTCGGCTTTGACGATTGCGACGCGCCAAGGGACTATTCCGATAGTATGGTGGCTGCCCTGGAAATTGCGGCAACACTGATTACCAATGGAATCTTGCGCGAACGCCTGGAATGGGAGGTCAATCACGACCACCTGACCGGGCTGCACAACCGTCGAGCGCTCATTCAACGCATTGAGCGTTCGCTGGAATACTCGCAGACACGCGGATCACTGATCATCATCGATCTCGATAACTTTAAGCGCATTAACGATACGCTGGGCCATCAGGCTGGAGATGCCGTACTAAAGTCAGTAGCTGCATTGCTAAAGGCCGCACTACCCAGACATGCTACCCTGTCGCGTTTTGGCGGTGAAGAATTCGCCCTCTGGCTTGCCGAAGACGGACCGACGGCGTGTTCGCTGGCGGAGTCGCTGCGCCAGATGTTGCAAGACCACCGCGCCGAATGGAAGGAAAACGATCTGGCCATTTGCGCCAGCTTTGGCGTTGCCCAGATGCGACCGGGCAAACGCCAGGAGTCTACTCAGCTACTGTTCGACAAAGTGTTTGCCCGGGCCGACCGTGCTTTGTTCAAGGCCAAAGCCGACGGACGCAACCGGGTGGTTTATACCGACTGATTATTGAGGAATGACGCTGTTGCGCAACGAACTAGCGCTTAAACCGATTCACCAGCTCATCCAGCTCCTGCGCTACCTTGTGAACCTGACCGATGCGCTCTGCGGCATGTGTCGACAGATCAGAGTTGTTGGACGCCAGGTTCGAGATCGTGACAATTTGCTGGTTAATCTGCTCCGAAACCTGAGCCTGCTCTTCTACCGCAGCTGCCATTTCCTGAGACATTTCAGCAATGCCATTCACCGACCGAGCGATGCCGCTCAGTTTGTCAGATGATATTTTTACCTGTTTTAGCCCCTCTTCTGCATCTTTCTGACCCTCATCGGCAACGGTAATCGCCTGCTTGGCCCGATTTTTCAGCTCGGCAATGATCGAATGTATTTCCTTGGTCGAACCCTGGGTGCGCTGTGCAAGTTGTCGTACTTCATCGGCTACCACCGCAAACCCCCGTCCCGACTCGCCAGCACGGGCGGCTTCTATTGCAGCGTTCAAGGCAAGCAGATTGGTTTGCTCGGCAATTTGTTCGATGATTTGCGCGGCGCCCATGATTGTTTCGGTTTGAGTTGACAGATCACCAACCGCCTGACTGATCGCATCTACCTTGGTTTTCAGTTGTTCGATGGCCTGGTGTGTCTTGTGAGAAACCGACTCGCCTTCTTTGGCCAGCCCACTGGCTTCTTCGGCTTTAACCGCTGTTTGTTGAACGTGATTCGACACTTCATTGATCGTCGCGGTCATCTCGTTCATCGCGGCGGCAACCTGGTCTGACTCGGCTTGCTGCTTGAGCATTTCAGACTGTGCTTCGGTTGCCATATTCAGTGCGTCGGAGGCATCCCGGCTGGCCCGAATAGAGGCGTCCTGGATACGGGTTAATACTGTGTCCAGGTGAGCCTGCTCACTCATGATTGCGACTTTCAACTGGCCCAGATCCTGTGCATCGTCGGTATAGCTTTTGACCGCCAGACGGTGCTTAAACGCCTGGCCCAACAAATTATTAAGCCCAGTCATAAGCGCTTGCCGAGTGCTGAACCACCAGGCAGAAAGTCCCATTAAAGAGAGCAGCAAAAGGCCGAATGCTATGGTTGTCTGGTCGGTGGCGAACAGCCAAAGCGAGACCAGTACCACGGCGGCTGTAGCCATTATTTGAAGGGGCGGAAGTGGTGCCGCTGACTTGAAGCCGGATTCCTTAATACGGGCATATAGTTTTGCCGCACGTTGAATGTCACTGCGTTCGGGCACGCGTCGAACCGACTCGTAACCAATCACCGTGCCATTATCGGTCACCGGTGTGATATAGGCGTTTACCCAGTAGTAGTCACCGTTCTTGCACCGGTTTTTGACCAGCCCCATCCATGGCTTGTTGGCTTGTAAATGCGACCACATTACCTCGTAGGCTTCCGACGGCATGTCCGGGTGACGAATAATATTGTGAGGCTGCCCTACTAATTCCTCACGGGTGAAACCGCTCACACGAGCAAAGGCATCATTGCAGTGCTTGATTTTACCTTTAAGGTCAGTGGAGGAGATGAGTTTTTCGTCTTCGGAAAACGTAATTTCACGATCAGTGACCGGTTGATTGTTTCTCACAGCATGCTCCATTGATTCATTGGGGTTGTACGCTATCGGTTTCAGAACCTGAACAAAGGTCATACTGACGCCGACTACGGGCATAAACACACTCAAAATTTGCTGGCCAACCATCTGTGTATCTATCTGGAGAGACTGAAATGGTTGGTCTACAACCGGTTCTCCACGATAGAACAGGATTTAATGGTCGTTACTTAACAGAGGTATCGGCGCAGCTCGGAAGATCTTTATCAATCTGAGGTTATACAGCCACTCTTGGCAACGAACTTCCAGAGTGACAGTTCATTTATCCTCAAAGGCAAGCATAGGTATAGAGCACAGTACTGAAATAGGCAAAGATACCGGGCCAACACAGTGAATAACAAAAAACCACGACTCAAATCGCTCTCAGAAGGATCGGAACGAGAGGGTGGGATATGATCGTTGCATGCATACGACAGATTGCAGAGCGACCTTAATCGCTCCGCAACCTGGCCTGAGATCAGGCGGTAGTTGTACTGCGCGGACGTGAAGGTCTTGGCTTGCGACGCACTGTCGGCTTGTTAGCCGGCGCGTCTGAGCGGCGATCATTGCGCTCGCCTGACGGGCGGCCCTGACCACTGCGCGCTGCTTGTGGCCGCTTCGGCCGTGAGCTGTTGTTCGGGCGCGCACTGCTCGCACGACCTTCAGGGACCCGCTGGTCCGGCTCGAAGCCTTCAACCTCTGTACGCTCGATTCGCTGGCTGGTCAGCTTCTCGATACCTGCCAGGAAATCGGCTTCATCGGCACTGACCAGTGAAATCGCCTTGCCTGAAGCGCCAGCACGGCCGGTGCGACCAATGCGGTGCACATAATCTTCGGCGATGTTGGGCAGGTCAAAGTTTACCACCTGCGGCAATTGGTCGATGTCCAGACCACGAGCAGCGATGTCGGTAGCGACCAGAATACTGACTTTTCCGGCTTTAAAATTGGCCAGCGCCTTGGTCCGCGCACCCTGGCTCTTGTTGCCATGAATCGCAGCGGCGCCAATTTTATTCTTTTCCAGAAACTCGGTCAGTTTGTTGGCCCCGTGCTTGGTGCGGGTAAACACCAGCGCCTGCTTCCAGGCGCCGTCATGGATCAGCTTGGCCAGCAGGGCTGGCTTGCGCTTTTTGTCAACCGTATGCACCAGTTGAGACACCGTGGTTGCCGCCGTGTTGCGCGGTGAAACGGAGATTTCGACCGGATCATTTACCAAGCCTTTGGCCAGGGCGCGAATTTCCGGAGAAAAGGTCGCCGAAAACAACAGGTTCTGGCGCTCTTTGGGCAGCACCGCCAGAATCTTTTTGATGTCGTTGATAAAGCCCATGTCGAGCATACGATCGGCTTCATCCAGCACCAGCACTTCCAATTGTTTGAAGTTCACGGCTCTTTGGTTAAACAGATCCAGTAGACGACCGGGAGTGGCGACCAGAACATCGGCGCCTTTGCGCAGAGCCATCATCTGTGGGTTAATTTTGACGCCCCCAAAAACCACCGTTGAGCTCACCTTAAGGTGTCGGCCATAGGTCACCACACTTTCATGGATCTGGGCGGCCAGTTCACGGGTCGGGGTCAGGATCAGTGCGCGGGTACCGTTGCTACGTGCGGGCTCGCCATCGGCAAGACGTTGCAACAGAGGCAGGGTAAAACCCGCGGTTTTGCCGGTGCCGGTCTGGGCAGCGGCCATCACGTCACGGCCGGACAGTACGGCGGGTATCGCCTGGGCTTGTATGGGTGACGGTGTATCGTAGCCTTGGTCAGCCACAGCTTTTTGCAGTGGCAATGACAGGCCGAGTGAGGCAAAGCTCATAGTTCGGAGGTTCTCTATTTAAAGGCAAAGATGGGTGACCCATCCTTTTAACAGGCAGGTCGCGACGCGCGTTTTCGAGCGGCGCTGCATCTTACAGGAAGGTGGCCTCAAACGCCATGGCTGCCGAATGATTAGACAGCAAGAGTTGTAACGCCAGCCAAACGCCTGTTTGCGCCACGGACACATCAGGACCGGTGAGCAAGGCTTAGAGTATCATTACATCATCTCTGGATTGTTTAAAACGCACAATACCTGCACCAATAATCAGCCATCAAAAGCCCGAATCACCTCCTGTGGAATGGGCCTGGATTTGATCTTATCGGCATCTTCTGGATCACGCCCGACCCAGACCCGGGTCTCAAATCCTTCAACCGCCACAGCATCGCCTTTAAGAATACGGTGATGAACATCAAAGCTGCTGCGTCGGAATTCAGTAATTGACGATTCGATCATTACGTCTTCACCGAAATGCGACGGCACATAGAATTTCGAGCGGGTGTCGACCATCGGAATTCCAACAATGTTGAACCGTTTAAGCATGTCGAACTTTGGGAAACCGGCCTTGGCAAAGAGTTTGCCGGTACAGGCATCGAAATAGGCAAAGTATCGCGGGTAAAACACGATGCCAGCCGGATCGCAATCACCCCATTCGATGGTTTGTGTATGACGGTTGATGAGCATAGAGATGATCCTTATTCGGTCAGCTTGATAACAGCAGAGGAAGGCGTTGACTGATACAACTCTTCGACCAGCTGCGCGCGATTTCCCAGAACGGCACGCTGGTTTATGGAACCCTTATCGGTAATTTCGTGGGCATCCAGACGCGGCAAGTCAGTAAGCAGAGTCAATCGGTCAACTCGGTTTGAACTGCCAGTACTGCTGGTTTTGAGATCACGCAACAGCTGTTCGAAACGCTCGATCACAGCCGGGTGACTCACCACATCGGTGACCTCTGCATCGGACGGCAGCCCAGCCAGAATCCGACACTGTTCCCGCTCAGGAAACACCATCGCTGATACAAACGCCTGATCTAGGCCGGCAATGACGACATCCTGAACGACAGGGGCACCGGCCTCGATAATGCGAGCACGCAACGGCCCCACGCTGACCCAGGTTCCCGTGTTGAGTTTGAAGTCTTCCGAGATACGGCCATCGAATTTCATGCCGCGCTGCGGCTTACTCGGGTCGATAAACTTGGCCGCGTCACCGAGGCAATAGAAGCCTTCCTCGTCAAATACCTTGGCGTTAACTTCCGGCTGCCGCCAGTAGCCCGGCATCACGTTAGGGCCTTTAACCCGACATTCGAGTTTTCCGCCATTGGGCACCAGCTTCACGCTAACACCGAGCGCAGGCAGGCCGATTACACCGGACTGTGATTCTTCGAGTGAGGCAAACATGGCCGACGGTGCTGTCTCTGTCGCACCAAGACCCGTCAGCATGCCGACCTTCGCACCAACAGACTTAATGGCCAGGTCGTCGAGTTTATCCCACACATGCTGGGCAAGGCCGGCACCGGCAAAGAACATGAGATTCAGGTCACGAAAGAACCGGTCGCGCAGGGCATCGTCCTGTTCCAGTCGGTCTGCCAGTAATTCAAAGCCCTTGGGCACATTGAAATAGACTGTCGGTGAAATTTCCTGCAGGTTGCATATCGTACGCTCGAACAGAGCCGGTGTTGGTTTACCATCGTCAATGTACAGCGTGCCACCGTTGTACAACACAATGCCGACGTTGTGATTGCCACCAAAGGTGTGGTTCCAGGGTAACCAGTCGAGCAACACGGGTGGTGTCACTTTCAGAAAGGGCATGACAGCGGCCAGCATTTCCTGGTTCGATGCCAGCATCCGGTTGGTGTTGATGACACCCTTGGGCATACCGGTAGAGCCAGAGGTAAACAAGAACTTGGCAATGGTATCCGGCGTCAATGCAGAGTGTGCCTGATCAACCGCGTCGGTCACCGGCGTCGACACAAGGCTGTTGAACGTTCGCGCAGCACCGGTAAAGCCTGTCGCATTCAGCGCTATGACTTCCGCATCGTCTGCCGCAATGGCACTGAGCGCTTCGCCATAATTACTGGTGTTATCGACAAAAAAGGCGCCAGGTGTCAGCAACTCACAGATGTATTTGGCCTTGCCAAAATCCTTGCTGATCAGGCAATAAGCGGGCGATAGCGGCGCATAGGGAATACCCACATACATGGCCGCCAGTGCCAGCAGCAAATGCTCAGTACTGTTGCCACTCAAGATAGCCAGCGGACGCTCCGGCCTCAGGTTCATGTCAAGCAACGCCTGAGACAATGAACGAACCCGGTTCAGCGTGTCACGGTAGGTGACGCTTTCCCATTCGCCACCTGCATTGCGTTGTGCCACAAACACCCGGTCCGGTGCAACGCTGGCCCAGTGATCGAGTCGCTCAATCAGGGTATCGGGGTAGTTCGGCAGTTGTTCCACTACTTCCAGCAACTGCGTACCATCCGTCCGCTGTGTCAGCTTTGCCGTCGACTGACCGATTTCTACATCGCGGTAACCTGTTGCCATTTACACACCTTCTTGTTTTATGTCACCTGGCTGCTTTCATTTCGAGCCATTGTGGTTACTGTGGTTTACGTTGACTTTTTATTCGATGGCATTGGTTCGGGTTGCAGGCCCGCTTCACTTCGTATCTTTGTGGAGGCACATCCCTGCGCCGCCAACCGGCGAGCGGGAGTCCTGCCCGCTACTGCCTGAAACGCCCCTGCAACCCTGTGTTAATTGCCGCCTTTAACTGCTTAAAACCTTTACACCAAAAACCAGTAGATCGAACTGAGAAATCAGTGTGTTCTCTTTTAGTTCGTGCAAAGCAACCACCTTCACCAATTGCTCAAGTATCGGAGTTTGTACCAACGCAAGTGCCAGCCACCGGGTAGGTCTACCCGGTGGCTGGCACGAACTCTACGCACCGAAGCCAAACCAGGCTCCGGTACTTGAGAAATTTCCCAATGCGTTAGCCAAACTCATACTCACGAACGCCTTTGTCCGCATGCTGGACCCGATCCAGATGTACCCGAATTTCAGGCAGTTGGTGCGCACAATAAAATGCCAGCAGTGCCTGAATATTGTTTCGGTGTTTGGGAGTTACTGTGTCGCCGTCGGCTGCCAGCACAGACAAAGCAAGTTGCCAGCCAAGGGCCAGTACGCCGGTAGCTTCCAACACCGCAACTGAAGCTGCATGCAACAGAATGGCATTACCTGACTGATGCTCCAGCAAGTCGTGAATTGTGTTTCGTAAGAAATCGATTTTTCGAGTCAGCAGTGCCCACTCGGTTGAACACTTTGAATGCTCGCTGAGTGGTTGAATCCCGGTTTTTACCCGTTCCAGCCAATCGAAAAACACCTCGCCATGGTCGCGCTGAAGTTTCCTGAACAGAAAGTCCTGCGCCTGAATACCCGTGGTGCCTTCATAAATGGTGCTGACTCGCAGGTCGCGATAAAACTGCGCAACACCGGTCTCTTCTATATAACCCATGCCGCCGAATATCTGAATCGCATCGCCGGTTAACCGGTTCGCCAGCTCGGTTATGTGTGCCTTGAAAATAGGGGTCAGTAAATCGAGTTCCTGCTGCGCCTGATGAGTGTTCGGGTGACTGCTTTCGCGGGCGCAATCGACCTGGTGGCCCAGGTGGATTCCGAGCATGCGGGCAGCAAACAGTCGACTGCGCATGCCCAGTAACAGCCGACGAATATCAGGGTGTTCGACGAGCGCGACCGGGCTTTCACCGGTTTCAACATGACGTCCCTGCCGACGCTCCTGCGACCACTCAAGTGCGGCCTGGTAAGCGCGTTCGCCAACGGCAACGCCCTGCAAGCCAACACTCAGCCGGGCTTCATTCATCATCACGAACATTACCGCCAAACCCCGGTTGGGCTTGCCGATCAGTTGGCCCCAGGCGCCCTGGTCTGCGCCCAGTTGCAGTGAACAGGTAGGGCTTCCGTTCAGGCCGAGCTTGTGTTCGATACCAGTGCAAACCACCTCGTTCGACTGCACCTCACCGTTTTCGGCATCAAGATGACTGGGCACGGCAAACAGTGAAATGCCTTTGCTACCCGCCAGCGCATCCGGCAGGCGTGCCAGGACGAGGTGCAGTTTGCGTTCGGTAAAATCGTGTTCGCCGTAAGTGATATACAGCTTCTGTCCGAATAGACGGTAGCCGCCACTTTCATCGGAAACGGCCCTGGTTTTCATCAGCCCCAGGTCAGACCCGGCGGCGGGCTCAGTCAGTGCCATGGTGGCCGTCCAGTCGCCACTGACCAGCCGTTCTCCGTATTGCGCCAGAAGAGTTTCATCCCCGCTCGCCCGCAAAGCCTCGACGGCACCTTCTGTTAATGGTTGTATCATGCTGAACGCCAGGTTGGCGCCCTGCCAGGCTTCGGTAACGGCCGTTGCCAACACTTTTGGCAAGGCCTGCCCACCCAGAGATTCCGGCAAACAGAGACCGGGCCAGCCAGCGTCTCGAAACTGGGCATAGGCATCGGCCCAGCCATCAGGAGTGATGACCCGGCCCTCTTCAAGACGGCAACCCTGCTGATCGCCCAGGGCATTCAATGGTGCCAGTACCTGCTCGGCAAAGCGCGCGGCTTCGTCGACGATGGCGGCCATCAGTTCGTCATCAAGGGCCGCACAGGCAGGCAACTGATCCAACCGGTCACGACCGATCAGGTGCTGCAACCCAAAACGTATGTCATCAACCGGAACTCGATAGGCCGTCATGGGTTTACCTCGGTGCCATGCGCAGTGCGCCGTCGAGACGAATCGTCTCGCCGTTAAGCATGGGGTTTTCGATAATGTGCGCGGCAAGGGCAGCAAATTCTTCGGGTTCGCCCAACCTGGCCGGGAACGGCACTGAATCGCCCAGAGACTGCTGCACTTCTTCGGGCAGCACCGAGATCATCGGAGTTTTGAACAGGCCCGGCGCTATCGTCATGACGCGGATGCCAAAGGCCGAAAGTTCGCGTGCCAGTGGCAACGTCATGCTGACAATTCCGCCCTTGGAGGCGGCGTAGGCGGCCTGGCCAATCTGACCATCGTAAGCCGCAACCGAGGCCGTGTTGATGATGATGCCCTGCTCAAACCCTTCATTGGCCGGCGTATGTTGCATCGCATCGGCGGCAAGCCGGATGACGTTGAACGTCCCAATCAGGTTAACCTGAATGGCACGCTGAAACGTCTCCAGACGGTGCACACCCTTGCGCCCGAGAACCCGTTCGGCGCCCGGAATACCCGCACAATTGATCAGTGCATTGAGCGCACCCCAGCGCTGTTGCAACGCAGCAATGGTGCCAGTGACCTGAGCTTCATCGGTAATGTCGGTGTGCACAAAAAATGCGTTGTCGCCAAGGTCGGCCGCCAGTTGTTCACCGGCGTCATCGTTCACGTCCGCGAGCACAACCCGGGCACCGACGGCGACCAGATGCCGCGCCACCGCTTCGCCCAGACCAGAGCTTGCACCGGTGACCAGCGCATTAATGTCTGACAGTTTCATAAACGCCCCTTACCCCGCGTTTTCGAGCAACACAGAAATACCCTGACCGCCACCGGCACAGGCCGAGGAAATACCGAACTGTTCGCCGCTTTCCTTCAACTGGCGAGCAACGGTGTGCGTCAGGCGCACTCCGGTCACACCCAGCGGATGGCCAATGGCGATGGCGCCACCGTTTACGTTGACCTTGGCGCGGTCCAGCCCCAGCTCACGCTCGCAGGCCAGATACTGAGCACCAAAGGCTTCATTGATTTCGATGCGGCCGATATCAGTCAGCCCCATCTTCTGGCTGGCCAATACGCTGCTGATCGCGGGAGCCGGGCCAATGCCCATGATTTCCGGTGGCACACCGACCACAGAGCCACCGACAATACGTGCCAGCGGTTTCAGACCATGAGCTCGCACATACTCACCGGAAGCAACCAGCACGGCTGCACCCCCGTCGACAATGGCGGATGAATTACCACCAGTTTGCACACCACCAAAGGCAGGGCGCAGCTTACTCAGGGTCTCCAGCGGGCTCGGGCGAACATGCCCGTCCCGGTCGAAGCTTTGCGCCCGGCCGGCCAGTTTAAGGCCGCGCTTGTTGTAGCCTTCCAGCGGGAACTCGGTATTGGTAACCGACACCACTTCATTGTCATAGAAACCTCTGTCCCAGGCATCGATTGCGGCTGCAAAACTGCGTGCCGCGTATTCATCGACTTCCACCCGACTGATGCCGTAACGCTTGGCCAGTTGCTCTGCCGTGTGGCCCATGGCCATGTCCGGTGCGGTATCGATCATCGCTTCCCAGAGAAAATCACCAAAGCCGACCTGACCGAGTTTGAACCCGCCACGCTGGGTATAGGACGCGACCGGGTTACGCGACATGGATTCACCGCCAGCACACAGCACCAGCTTTGCCTTACCGAGTTTGATCTGGTCGGCAGCGGTCAGAATGGCCTCGAAACCAGTCGCGCACAGACGGTGCACCAGCAAGGAAGGCGCAGTCTGCTTCACGCCGGAGTACAAACCGATGTGACGAGGCAACATAAAGGCATCGAAACTGGCCTGGGCAACGCTGCCGGCAATAACCGCATCGACATCGCCAGCCGGAATGCCGCTGTGTTCAAAGGCCGCGCACGCGGCAAAAATACCCAGATCGATCGGGGAAACATCGCGCAGCTCACCGCAATAGTCGGCGAAGGGCGTCCGCTGGCCATCAACCAGCCAGATATCGTCGTAACTGGACAGCAACGCATCGCGCTCGGAAGCCTGATAGGTATTGTTGGTCATGATCATTTCTTCCTGTTCAGAAATTGGCCTATGCGAGCCTGAACCTCGGGGTTGGTTTGGGTCATGCCCGCGACAAGGGATTCGGTAAAAAGCCCATCGTCCATCGACATGCTGTCGATCCGGCTCATGGCACTGACCATGGCCCAGTTCGACAGTGCAGAGTTCTGGGCGATGCTTACTGCCAGCCCTTTCGCTTTTGCCTCGCCTTCGCCCGGCCCAACGCGATAGTGCGCCAGACCCAGTCGTTCACCATCATCGGCGCTCAGGGTACGACCGGTCAGCATCATTTCCGTCATCCGCCCGGCACCGATCACTCCGGCGACTCGGACTGACGCACCACCCCCGACAAAGATACCGTGACGGCCTTCGGGCAAACGGAAGAAGGTGGAATCTTCGGCAACGCGAACGTGAGCCGTGGCCGCCAATTCCAGCCCACCGCCAATCACCGCGCCTTTCAGCACGCCGACAATGGGAATGCCTGTGTTGGCCATCTTGCCAAACACCCGATGCCACATTTGAGAATGACGTACGACTTCAAAGGGTTCCCGTGCCTGATGCTCGGCCAGATCCAATCCGGCGCAAAAGTTGTCACCCTCACCGGTCAGCAGCACGACCCGGACGGACTCGTCCAGCGGGCTGAACAGCGCTTCCAACTCGAGCAGCAAAGCATCATTAATGGCATTGTGTTTTGCTGGACGGTTGAGGCGGATATGTGCAATGCCGTCGTTTATTTCCAGCGTCACCAGTGAGGTGTTGGTCATCAGTGTTCATCCTGTTCGTGCGGACAGGAGTCGATCCTGTCAGAAATATAAGATGGGGCAAGACTACCGATTAATTGTTGTACTTGTAAACAATTTATTTTTAAGCTTATTTAGCGATAAACCAAAGCAGTATTACAATAAATTGCTCTATAAAGGGTATAAAGCCTGATCCCAAGGGCTTTTCGACATCACTCTTTCGAAGAAATTCAGAAGATCCTCATCGAATTAATGTTGATAAATACAACTATATATGACATAAACAACACAGATTTTGCACAGCGCCTGACCGCGCTGTCTGAACCAAACGAAATTTGCACGACGGCAACACCCACAAATACAAAAAGCGACAGACGAGGTTATCCCGATGCGTACTACCCAATTTATTGCCACCCTGACCCTGAGCGCTGCTGCCATCGCGTTTGCAGCTCAGGCCAATGCCGAATCGCTGCGCCTGGCGCCTGGCACACCGCCTTCTCACCCGGGGCACACGCCTTTATTCACCAGTTTCCAGGATCAAATGGCAAAGAAAACCGGTAGCCGCATGACCGGTAGTATCCTGGGTACGGAGGTCGTCAACCTCGGCAACATGCGCAACGCCGTTACCAGTGGCCTGGCTGATGTCGGCATGTTCCTGCCCGCCTACTTCCCGTCAGATCTGCCTGACATCAACCTGGTCGGCGACCTGTCTTTTCAGGGTACCAACTCCCAGGCCATGGCCGCAGCGATGACCGATTACATCGTCAACTGTGCGGACTGCCAGGTAGACCTGAAAAACCTCGGCATTGTGTATACAAGCAGCCACGCGTCTGACCTGTATCAGTTGCTGACCACTGAACCGGTCAGCGACATCGACGACATGCAGGGTCTGCGCTTGCGAGCCGGCAATCCGCAATACGCACGCTGGGCCAGCAGCCTGGGTGCTTCACCGTCCAACACCTCGGTCGGTGAAACATTTGAAGCCATCTCTCAGGGCATCCTGGACGGCACCATCGCGTCGTCGGCGGATCTGATCTCCTTCCGTCTGGACGATGTCATTACCCACATCACCACCATTCGTCTGGGCACCTACCACTCCACCATCTCTCACGCCTTTGGCCGCAACACCTGGGCAAACCTAAGCGAAACGGATCGCAAAATGCTGGCAGAATCATCCAGCTTATCGAGCGCACTGGCTACCCAGCGCTGGGCTCACGAGATGCCGGCTGAAGCCGAAGCACTGGCTCGCAACAAAGGCATCGAATTCGTTCAACCCAGCCAGGCCTTACTGGATGCAACCGCAACGTTCAAAGAGGAAGACATGGCTCAGGTCATCGCCGATGCCGAATCGCGTTATGGTATTGAGAATGTTGAAGCCAAACTGGAGCAGTTCACTTCAACCGTCGATAAGTGGACAGCCATCGCCGATGAACTCGACAACGACCCTGAAGCCATCGCTGAACGGGTGAATGAAGAAGTCTGGGCCAAGGTCGACTTTTCCAGCTACGGTGTTCAGTAACAGTTACCTGGTCTGAACTCGCCTTAAGCTGTTGGCGATGCACCGGCTCGGTCGTCGCCTTTTAACGCTTTCTATTAGTCCCTAAGTGAGTAATCCGATGTCGATGAGCGGTTTAGATCGCCTGGCGGATCAGATGTCCCGGGCGCTGGCATTACTGGGCACCCTGGGCATCGCTGCCATGCTGATCCACGTGACCCTGGATGTGGTGTTGCGCAGCACACTGTCCTACTCTATTCCCGCCACACTGGAACTGGTAACCCGGTACTACATGATCACTCTGGCTCTGTTGCCTCTGGCCTGGGTAGAGCACCAACGCAATATGATCGCCGTGGAAGCCTTCACCGACGTCTTGGGCGACTCTTTCAGAGTCTGGACTGATGTGCTGGTTGCTGTGATTTCCTCGATAATCTATTTCATTTTCATGCTGGCGACCTGGACCAAGGCTGTCGAACAATTTGAACGCGGCGCCTACATCATGTCTCTCGATTTCCCGATGCCAGTCTGGCCAACCTACTTTGTAATTCCGGTATCTTTTGGCCTGGCCAGTCTGGTTTGCCTGATTCGTCTGGTCGGCTCTCTGACCCCGACACATTCACAAAACGCCCCGGATTAAGGACTCACCATGTCTGTTGAAATCGGTTTTTACGGTCTGATTGCACTACTGGTGTTACTCACCCTGCGCGTGCCGGTTGCGCTCGCGTTGATGGCCGTGTCGCTCGGTGGCGTCTCCTGGATGATCAACTGGGACGTTGCCATCGGTATGCTGTCGGGCACCCCCTATGACTTCATCGCCAAATGGACCCTCAGTGCTGTGCCCATGTTTCTACTGATGGGCTTTGTCAGCTACCACGCCGGTCTGACCGCAGGCTTGTTCAATGCGGCCAAGGTGGTGTTTCGATGGTTGCCGGGAGGCCTGGCCATTTCCAGCATCTTCGCCAGTTCAGGATTCGCTGCCGTATCCGGCTCCAGTCTGGCCTGCGCAGCAGCCATGGGTCGCATCGCCATACCGGAAATGGTAAAAGCCGGATATAAACCCAGTTTTGCCTGCGGCACCATCGCCGCCGGCGGCACCATTGGTGCCCTAATTCCTCCGAGTATTCTGATGATCGTCTACGGCGTCTTCGCCCAGGTGTCGATTACTCAGGTCTTTCTCGGTGGCATTACCATCGGCTTGCTAACCGCGCTGAGCTACACCATTGTCATTCTGTTGGTCAGCTGGCGCCGGCCAGACATTGTGCCGCGCAAGACAGAAGGCGCCTACGACTACAGCCCAGCCCAGGCGGTTCGTGAAATCTGGCCGGTACTGGCGTTGGGTTTCATGGTATTCGGAGGCCTGTTCAGTGGTTTTTTCACGGCCACTGAAGCCGGTGCCATCGGAGCCGCCGGGGCTATCCTCATTTCCGCTGTTCTGGGCAAGCTGAGCTGGACGCTGATCCGGACCTCATTGCTGGAAACCCTGTCAACCACCGCGTCACTGCTAATCATTGGTGTGGGTGCCAGTATGTTCACGGTTTTCCTGAGTCTCAGCGGTCTCGCAGGTTTTATTTCCCTGTTGGTGTCCGGCTGGGATCCGAGTTACCTGCAACTGATGCTGGTCGTGGTTCTGATCTATCTGTTTCTCGGGCTGTTTATGGAACCCTTCGGTGCCATGCTGATCACACTGCCGATCCTGATGCCAATTTTCGAACAATACGACATCAGTCTGATCTGGTTTGGCGTCTTACTGGTAAAATTGCTTGAAATTGGCATGATCACGCCTCCGGTAGGCATGAATATCTTCGTGATACGCGGTGTCGCCAGTCAGTATGCCAGTCTGGTTGATATCTTCCGAGGCGTCAGTACGTTTCTGATCGCCGATTTGGTGGTCGTAGCCCTGGTAATCTTTTTTCCGGCCATCGTTTTGGTATTGACCGGTAGCTAGGCATGTATTCCTGGCAATACAGCGAACCTGGATTGAAAAGTCTGAGATGGTAGTATGGCCGCTTTGTTCCAAACTCGGCACGCAAATAACGTCGCCACAAGCACAACAACAGGAGCCCCGATGAGCCAGGTCACCCCGAGCATTGACGCCACCTTATTGAATAGCCTGGTCGGCTACCGGTTGCGCCGTGCGCAGCTTGCCTATTTTGAAAACTTCACGGCTACTTGCACTGAACAGGGCGTAACTCCTGGTCTTTTCGGCATCCTCTGTGTGGTAAGAGACAACCCGGGCATGACTCAGACAGCCGTTGCCAACGCCATCGATACCGATCGATCTGCGATGGTGTCGGCAGTCGATAAACTGGAGAAACTGAAACTGATCGAACGCCGACCATCCGGCTCCGATCGACGCTCCAATGCCCTGTTTCTCACCAATGAAGGTATTCATTTCACCGAAAATCTTTACAAAAAAGTGCTAACGCACGAAGCCCATTTCGAACGCGTAATGAACAAAGGAGAAAAAGAGTGGCTACTGGGCATGCTCGAACGCATCATAGAACTGGACCATCCTGAAGGCTGAGCAGCTAACCAAAGTATGCTGATGCCGGCACGCGACTCAACGCACCGCGGCTTCTGCAATTCCAACCCCCCGCGCATGTCGAAAATTTTTTCGCTGACAATCGACACGTATACAGTGTCCATCTGCTCGGCTAATCTAGCCGTCAAAACTTACCTTTCATTATAAAAAGGGACTTCACATGATCTCACTGATCGCTGGCCTGATTGTCTTTCTGGGCGCCTACTCCACCCATATGCTAGCCCCGCACTGGCGCGAATCAATGATTCGCCAGATGGGACTGCTGCCCTGGAAGGGGCTTTACGCCCTGGTGTCACTGGCGGGTCTCGGCCTGATAGTCTGGGGTTACGGTGCGGCCCGACTCGACCCGGTCTGGGTCTGGATGCCCCCGGGTTGGACGCGACATCTTGCGGCGCTGCTCATGATTCCTGCTTTTATTTTTCTGGTCGCCGCTTACGTGCCGGGCAATCGCATCAAGGCGCGGCTGGGCCACCCCATGGTACTCGCGGTCAAAACCTGGGCAATCGCCCATCTGATCGCCAACGGCACACTGGCCGACATTCTGTTGTTCGGCAGTTTTCTTGCCTGGGGCGTGGTCTATTTTATTCACGCCCGTCGCAAAGACCGGGCAAACAACACCCAATATCCGGCAAAAGGAATCAGGTACGATCTGTTAACGCTGACAGGCGGTCTGATCGCTTATGGTGCTTTTGTTTTCTGGCTTCACACTCTGTTAATCGGTGTTCCACCGTTTGGTTAATCGTTGCTATTTAACAGGTTGTTGAAATTCTGAGAATGTCAACAGCCTGTTAAGGAGGCTGTGAATAGTTCGCGCAGAGACTCGCGGGGTTTGTTCAGTTCCTCCTGAAGCAGACGACCGCACAAACTGGTAAACTTAGGCCTCAATACTTCCTCGCTCACCTGTGGCTGTTCACAGAGCGGCTAATGCCACGCGCAGGACTCTCCCGTAAACGGAATGCCTGTCTGGCAGCGCAGTTGCCCTTAACACCACGGGTGACCAGCTTATTTCGGGACACAGCGATATGATACAGACCGACGACCTTCATCTTCATCTGCGCAACCTGGTCGAAGACGACTACTCACAACTCAAGCGACTGATGGACCGGGTCTATAATGACATCGGTGGATCCTGGCCCGAAGAAACCATAAACCGACTGATCAAAGAGTTTCCGGACGGGCAGATTGCTATCGATGATGATGGCGAATTGGTCGGTGTCGCGCTAAGTGTACTGGTTGATTACACCACCTTTTCCAACCCCCATAAGTACGACGACCTGATCGGCCATCGCGAAATCATCCTCAACGATGCTAATGGCGATGCCATGTACGGCCTTGATGTGCTGATCGATCCGGACTATCGCGGCCACCGGTTGGGCCGACGACTCTATGATTCCCGCAAGGAACTCTGCCGGCAGCTAAATCTGCGCGCCATCCTGGCCGGCGGCCGTATCCCCAATTATCACGAACACGCCGAGGAATTAAAACCGACCGAATACATCGACCTGGTAGCACGCAAGGAAATACATGACCCGATTCTGTCGTTTCAGCTGGCCAACGACTTTCAGGTCAAACGTCTGATGAGACGGTATTTGCCGGAAGATGAAAAATCGCTCGGTTTTGCCACCCTGCTTGAATGGAACAACATCCTGTTTGAGCCGGCTGACCGAGTACTGGACAACACCCGTAACCATGCCCGTATCGGTGCCGTGCAATGGCAGATGCGTGAATTCGCCTCGGTTGAGGATGTTTTGCAGCAGGTTGAGTACTTCATTAACGCGCTGTCCGGTTACCAGAGTGATTTCGCGGTATTCCCCGAACTGTTCAACGCGCCACTGATGGGCCTGACTGACCAGTCCGATCAGGTCGAAGCCATTCGATTCCTGGGCACTTTCACCGAGCGCTTCAAAACCGAGATGGGCCGCATGGCGGTCAGCTACAACATCAACATCATCGCCGGGTCGATGATTGAAGCGGGCGACGACGGCTATCTCTACAACGTCGCTTATCTGTTCCGGCGCGATGGTACCCAGGAGCGCCAAACCAAGCTGCACATCACACCGCAGGAACGAAGCGACTGGATCCTCGAAGGTGGCGATGACCTGGCGGTGTTCCAGACCGATGCCGGACGCATTGGCATGCTGGTGTGTTACGACGTGGAATTCCCGGAACTGAGCCGTTTGCTGGCTGATGACGACATGGACATCCTGTTCGTCCCCTTCTGGACCGACACCAAAAACGGTTACCTGCGCGTGCGTCATTGTGCCCATGCCCGGGCCATCGAAAACGAATGCTACGTGGTCATTTGTGGCAGCGTTGGCAACCTGCCTTCAATTAAAAACCTCGATATTCAATATGCCCAGAGTGCGGTGTTCAGTCCGTCGGATTTTGCCTTTCCGCACGACGCTGTGCTGAATGAAACCACGCCCAATACCGAGATGATTTTCTTTTCGGACGTCGATTTCAATAAACTGAAACTGGTACGCAGTGAAGGGTCAGTCACCAACCTGAAAGACCGGCGTAAAGACCTGTTCAGTTTGCAGCGGCGCAAGCCGGTCTGACTCTGTTGTCTAAACGAAATCCACACGGGCATTGAACGCCACGACGATTCGGTCCTTGCTGCCAAAGTAAGGCAGGGCCGAATGCTTGAGGTAGGACGGAAAAATCACCACCTGCCCGGCGACCGGTTCGATGTCATAGATGCCCTGTCCATTGAGATAGAGGCTGCCGGCATCCAGATAATGATCGGCATTAACTCTCGGGTCGTAGAATCGGTTAACACCGCTGCGCCGGCTAAAGTCGGTCTCTCCCGCTTCCAGATAGTAGATCCCGCACCATGAACAGTTCGGGTGGGAGTGGGCGTCGTGATAGCCACCTGTTTGCGTCAGGTGATACCAGCTTTCGGTAATGGTGACATCGACCTCGGCGTCGTCTGGCCAGTGACCTTCATTGGCATAGGTGGCAATGTCCAGTACCTGAGAGCATAACGACTGATTCAACACTTGCAGGTCGAGGTCGTCACCGTCGAGAAAGTCCAGTTCACTTTCGAACAGGTATTGCTTGGCTGAAACAGCAACCTCACTGGCCACCGCAGCATGATGCCGGTAGATCAGCGAGATCAGCGGGCGTGCGATTAACTGATGCTCGGCCAGGGTGGCGATAAATACGTCACTGCCCCACAGCGGAATTGGTTCTATTGCGGGGGTATCTTCCCCGGTGTTGGTTTGAAAAAATTCAGGATGGGTATCTTCGCTCATCGTAAACAGGCCCGGTCGGCAGCAGATTCACGCCAGTTTACGGCCACGATCCGAGCCTGACAAATACTGCCTAATGTTGCGCTGCCGGAACCTGGCAGGCCGTTGAAAAAGGCAGGAAGCCTTTTTCAACAACCAACTAGCAGTCCAGACCATGGTATCCTGCTTCGATTATAAGATTCACAATCCCGAGGTTTGCATGAACACTGTTACTCAATTGCTCCAGTCACACCGCTCGATCCGTGCCTTTACCGACAAGCCGGTCCCTCAGGCACTGGTCGAAGACCTGATCCGCTGCGGTCAGGGCGCTGCCACGTCCAGTTTTATTCAGACCACCACGGTGATTCAGATAACGGACCCGGAAAAGCGAGCCAGACTGGCCGAACTGGGCAACAACCAGAAGTACATCAATGAAGCACCGGTATTTATGGTGTTCTGTGCCGACATGAACCGCCACAAGCAAGCCTGTGAGATGCACGATGCACCCATGCTGAGCGGATTTACCGAGCAATTTCTGACCGCTTCGATCGATGCTGCCCTGTTCGCTCAGAATCTGGTGGTCGCCGCAGAATCTCAGGATATGGGTATCTGCTATATCGGCGCACTGCGCAATAACCCCCAGGGTGTGAGTGACGTACTCGGTTTGCCGGACCTGGTGTACCCGGTCTTCGGTCTGTGCATCGGCTATCCGGATCAGAACCCGGAAGTCAAACCCCGGCTGCCAGTCTCAGTCGTTCTTAAGCAGAACGGCTACGAGCCGGACGACCTGGCTACCGTTAAAGACTACGACGAACATGTCCGCCACTATTATGCGACGCGCAGTGGCAACCCCAAGAGCCAGAGCTGGAGCGAGCAGATATCCGGCATGCTGCAGAAGGAAGCGCGGCCACACATGTTGCCTTTCCTGAATGACCGCGGCTTTGTGCTGAAATAAGGCGATCCCGACGCTGCGCTGAATTATCCGGCGCAGCGTCCCCCTCCCCGGGTTATGCCATCCACAACATCATCTGTTGCGGTTGCTCCAGCAGTGCTTTCCAGTCATTGCAGAAGCGGGCTATGGTACCGCCGTCCAGGACCCGGTGATCACCGGACCAGCTGACCTGAATGATGTCGCGAATCTCCAGTTCATCGCTGGCATTCGGCCTTGGCAGGCGTTGCAACCTGCCAATACCGACAATGGCCACCTCCGGTGCGTTGACGATGGGGGTAGTAACCGTCCCGCCAATAGACCCGATGTTCGAGACAGTGATGGTGCCGCCTTTCAGATCGCCCGGGCTAAGCCGACCCGCACGCGCAGTATCGGTCAGACGTTTGATCTCGCTAGCCAGCTCAACAAGACTCAGATATTGAACGCCTTTGATGTTGGGCACCAGCAAGCCCTTTGGTGAGTCCACCGCCATACCGATGTTGTGATCGGCAAACTGATGAATTTCATCCCCGGCCTCGCTCATGTGGCTGTTCACGATCGGGTGACGTTTCAGCGCTAAAGACAGACTCTTGATTAACAGACTCATCACCGTAAGCCTGATTCCATGGCTTTCCAGGCGCTTATTAAGCGAACGGCGCAGTCGGCTCAGCTCGGTAACGTCGATTTCTTCGCAATAGGTAAAGTGAGGAATGGTCTGAACCGAATACATCATTTGTCGGGCCATGGCAGCACGCATACCCTTGACCGGTATGATCTCAACATCGCCCTTGCGTTGCGCTGGCGCACCGGATTCGGGATCGGGATCGGGATCGACCGATGCAGCCGTAGCCTCTTTTGCAGGCTTATCTTCAAGCTCTCCGAGAAAACGCAGCATATCTTCTTTCAGCACCCGGCCATTTTTGCCCGAGGCTGGTACCTGGCTTAGTACAATCTCATGTTCGCGCGCGATGCGCCTCACCGCTGGTGTTGCCAGAGCCTTGTGACGGGTTTCATCGATAGTGTCAATGTACTGGCGAGTGGGTGCGACTGCTTGCGGTACTTTCGACTGCGCAACCGCCACAGGATCAGTTGCATTGCCTTCATAGTCGCTCAGCGCCAATCGAAACAGCGGCGCATGCACACGGGTAATGTCTCCCTGTTCGACATAGCGTTTCACCATCCGTCCGGCATGCTTGGCAGGAATCTGTACCAGCGCTTTGTCGGTTTGCACGTCGGCCACCGGCTGATCTTCAACGACGGTGTCGCCCTCTTCAACCAGCCACTCCACCAACTCGCATTCAACAATGCCTTCGCCGATATCCGGCAGGATAAAATCCTCTTCGTAGTCTGTCTGCGAGGCTGCTACAGTTTTCGGTTTGTCTGCGGTTTCAGGCTTTTCCTGGTCCGATTCTGCCTGATCAGCCGAAGACTCGTCTGCAATTTCCAATGCGAACAAGGGTGCGTGCACGCGAGCAACATCGCCTTGCTCGACATACCGTTTCAACACCCGGCCAGCATGCTTGGAAGGAATCTGTACCAGAGCCTTATCGGTTTGCACGTCGGCCACCGGCTGATCTTCGACCACGGTGTCACCTTCCTCGACCAGCCATTCCACCAGTTCACATTCCACAATGCCTTCACCGATGTCCGGCAGGATAAAATCTTCTTTCATGGTCCTGCTCCCTAATAATTCATCGTGGCGTGAATGGCTTCGAATACTTTGGATTCATCGGGTATGTACTCGGTTTCATGCGACAGCGGATAGGGCACATCCATACCACATACGCGGCTGACCGGGGCCTCCAGATACAGAAACGCCTGCTCCTGAACTGTCGCTGCTATTTCGGCACCAAAACCACTGGTCAGCGGGGCTTCGTGAGTGATCACCAGACGTCCGGTTTTTTTCACTGAGGCCACCAGCGTATCGACGTCCCAGGGCAATATGCTGCGCAGATCGATGACCTCACAGTCAATACCTTCTTTCTCGGCACGTTCGGCCGCCTTGCTGGCAATTTCCATTTGTGCACCCCAGGCAAGCACAGTGCAATCCTGACCTTCGCGGACGATCTCGGCGACGCCGATGGGCAGTTCATAATCGGCTTCGGGCACATCGCCTACCGCTGCGCGATACAACCGTTTCGGCTCAAAAAAGATGACCGGGTTGTCGTCGCGAATCGACGCCAGCAATAACCCTTTGGCCTGATGCGGATTGCGTGGCACAACAATTTTCAAGCCAGGTGTATGGGCAAAGTACGCCTCGGGGCTTTGCGAATGATAGTGCCCGCCACGAATACCACCGCCATAGGGTGTGCGAATGGTCAGACCACCGACATTGAATTCGTTGCCGCTGCGATAGCGGAACTTGGCGGTCTCGTTAACAATCTGGTCGAAGGCCGGAAAGATGTAATCGCCGAACTGGATTTCAGCCACCGCTTTGTGCCCCTGCGAAGCGAGACCATTGGCAAAACCGACAATACCCTGCTCGGTCAGCGGTGTATTAAAACAGCGCGCCCGACCAAACTTTTCCTGCAAATGACTGGTGGCCCGGAACACACCGCCAAACTGACCCACGTCTTCGCCAAAGCAAACCACCTTGTCGTCTTTATCCATGGCGGTGATCAGGGCATGGTTAATCGCTTGCAACAGATTCATCTGACTCATGCGTCCAGCCTCCCTGAGGTTTTCGGGTACTGATCCGGGTATTTGCGAATATGGGCTTTCAACTGCTTCAGTTGCTGACGCAATTGCGGTGTCGGTTGGTCATAGACATCGGTAATCAGATGGTCAATGGTCGGAATGGGTCGTTTTTCAGCCGCCTTCATCGCCGCCAGAATACTCGCCCGATGATCTGCATAGAGGGTCTTTTCCTGCTCATCACTCCACCAGCCTTTATGAGTCAGCCAGTGCTTGTAACGCAAGATCGGATCTTTCTTGGCCCACTGGGCCTCTTCGTCTTTGGAGCGATAACCGGTCGGGTCATCCGATGTCGAGTGCGCGCCCAGCCGATACGACATGGCCTCGATCAGCACCGGTGCATTGTGCTCAAGCGCATAGGCGCGAGCCGCTGCGGTTGCTGCGTAAACAGCGAGCAAATCGTTACCATCAACGCGCATCGTAGCAATGCCATAGCCAATGCCACGCGGGGCCACACCGTCGCCACTGAACTGCTCGGCTGACGGCGTCGAAATGGCATAGCCATTGTTACGACACAGAAAAATCGTCGGGCACTTCAACACAGCGGCCATATTCAGACCCGCATGAAAGTCGCCCTCACTGGCTGCGCCTTCACCAAAATAACAGATGGTGCAGGCATCCAGCCCGTCCAGTTTCTGACCATAGGCATAGCCGGCCGCCTGCGGGATCTGGGTACCCAGCGGCGAAGAAATCGTGTTGTAATTCAGCGCTTTACTGCCGTAGTGAATCGGCATCTGGCGACCCTTACCCAGATCGCGCTCATTGGAAAAACACTGGTCCATAAACTGGTCCACACTGAAGCCACGATGGCGCAATGCACCCTGCTCACGATACTGCGCAAACATCATATCCTGAGGTTTTAACGCACCGGCGCTGCCGACACTGGCTGCCTCCTCGCCAAGCGACGCCAGATAGAACGAAATACGTCCCTGACGCTGCGCACCGACCATGCGTTCATCGAGTACGCGGATAAACACCAGGTCGTCATAGAGTTTCAACGCCATGTCTTTATCAAACTCAGGCTCCTGCGCGCCCTTGTACAGCGTGCCGTCCTGTTTCAGTACCTTAAAGGTGGGAATATCGAGGGCATCGCCCAGCACAAAGCCCGGTTTGTAGATGCTTTTACTCATGGGACCCGTTCCTGTTTTTATATTCTTGTTAATGGTTCAGACCGCCTTTTGGGCGTCCCAGGTTCACGTCATATCCGCTGAAGGATCACCTCAACTCTGTTTAGCTTAGGGGCTATTGAGATAGTTCGCAGCCACCGTTGTGTTTAAGTCCTGAGCCACCCTGTTGGGCTGGGTTTACGGTTTTGATTCTAGGCCGCAATCGGCACCCCTGCGTACCACCCAACACGCGCTCGCCCCAAGCCCGTCGAAGGGCCTTGCGAAACATAACCAACCACCGGTTCAACCCCACCCCGAACGGAATGTGGAGAGGTGGTTTACGAACATAATAGGTTGAGGTGGCAATTAGCATCACTCGCGTTATCCCAGAGCCTGACTAACCTTGGAAGGCACCGGTTTACCCAGCTTTTCAAACAACCATCGCCCCGTCGCTGCCAGCGCATCAAGATCAACGCCGGTGTCAAAACCCTCATTTTCAAGCAGGTAGACCACCTCCTCGGTGGCAACATTGCCACTGGCACCCGGTGCATAGGGGCAGCCACCGGCACCACCAACACTGCTATCGAAAGTGCGAATACCCAGATCAAGCCCGGCCATGATATTGGCGGCAGCCATACCGTAAGTGTCATGGCAGTGCAGCGCCAGCCGATCGGCAGTGTGCTCGGCGAGCAAGGCAGTCAGCACCGCTTTGATCTGGCGTGGAGTGCCACGGCCGATGGTATCGCCCAGGCTGACTTCGTTACAGCCCATGTCGAACAGGGCCCGAACAACGGGCAGCACCTGCGCCGGAGTGATATCACCTTCATACGGGCAGGCGACCAGACAACTCACATAGCCTCGCACCCGAACATCGGCCGCCAGCGCCTGCTCGGCCACGGGTTTGAAACGCGCCAGGCTTTCACTGATTGAGCAATTGATGTTTTTCTTACTGAACGTCTCACTGGCCGCACCGAAAATGGCGATGTCTTTCGCACCGGATGCATGCGCCGCCTCCCAGCCTTTCATATTCGGCACCAGAACCGGGTAACGATGGTTAGCCGTCAAATCGAGTCCCGCCAGTACCTGATCGGTACCGGCCATTTGCGGTACCCAGCGAGGTGACACAAAGCTGCCCGCTTCAACTGTGGTCAGACCGGCCCCGACCAGACGCCGGATCAGCGCCAACCGGTCGGTCACTGACAGCGGTTTCGCCTCATTTTGCAGGCCGTCTCGCGGCCCGACTTCCACCAGATTCACAACCGGTCGACTCATGCTGCCGCCTCCTCATCCGGTTCAACCACAAACACCAACTGGCCATCTTCTACACGGTCACCGACCGACAGTGAACATTGCACCAGGGTGCCATCCAATGGCGCGGTCAGAGTGGTTTCCATCTTCATCGCTTCCATCGACAGGATCTTGTCACCGCGTTTCACACGTTTGCCGGCCGTCTGATGAATGGCCGTTACCGTTCCGGGCATCAGGGCCCTGACCTGACCATCACCGCCACTTCCGTCTTCATGGGCGGCCTCAGCCTGCCACCAGATCTGATGCCAGCGGCTGTGGCCGTCATCAACCTCAATACCAGTACCATCGGGCCAGACATCGAGTTGACGGCGATGCTGTGCGGTGCGGCTGTGCAAACGGTAGTGCCCTTGGCCCCGATGCTCAACATGGACATCACTGAGCGTCAGCGTTTCGGACCCGCAATGCGCCTGCCAGACGCCCTGATGCCCGGTCACCACGCATTGTTCAGTTTCACTTCGGTTGTATATCCACCGTTTTTGCTGGAAACGGCGCCAGCCGGAGAGTCGCTGCCAGGGATCTGCATGACCGGCGTTGAGATGATCCTGTATTGCGCTGGCGGCCAGAGCGGACCAGCAAGCGGGCTGTTCCGGCTGGCTCTGCCAGAGAGGTCGATGCGCCTCGATCCAGTGGGTGTGAATGTTAAACTCGGCCACATCCTGCGCGGCACAGAGACGGCGCAGAAAATTCAGATTGGTGGTCAGACCGACCAGACGGGTCTCGGCCAGCGCCCGGTTCAACCGGGCCAACGCCTCGTTGCGGCTGGCGCCATGCACAATCAGCTTGGCCAGCATCGGGTCGTAAAACGGCGATACCTCGCTGCCACTTTCGATGCCGGTATCGATGCGCACGCCCGGCCCCTGTGGCCAGACAACATGGCTCAGAGTACCGGAGGTTGGCCGGAACGCCTGGTCCGGGTCTTCTGCATAGAGCCGCACTTCAAAGGCATGACCAGCCGGTTGGGTCGGACGCACAGCGGGCAGAGGCTCACCTTCAGCAATGCGCAATTGCAACGCAACAAGATCGAGCCCGGTGATGCATTCTGTGACCGGATGCTCGACTTGCAACCGGGTGTTCATTTCCAGAAAGAAGAAATCGCCGCTGGCATCGACAATGTATTCCACTGTGCCTGCCCCGACATAGCCGATGCTGGAGGCCGCCACTTCTGCCGCCTGCCACATGGCCTGGCGCGTGTCCTCAGCGAGGGCCGGTGCCGGAGCTTCCTCAACCACTTTCTGATGGCGCCGCTGCAATGAGCAATCGCGCTCAAACAACGACCAAACCGAACCCTGCGAATCGGCCATGATTTGCACTTCAACATGGCGCGGATTGACCAGATAGCGTTCCAGTAACAGCCGGTCGTCGCCAAAGGCGTTACTGGCTTCACGGCGGGCACTGGCCAGCGCATCGGCTACCTGGTCGAGCTGTTCAACCACACGCATGCCTTTGCCACCGCCTCCGGCCGACGCTTTAACCAGCAGAGGGAAACCAATACCTTCGGCTTCGGCCAGCAAACGGGCATCGCCCTGATCGTCGCCGTGGTATCCGGGGATCATCGGTACGCCCCGCGGTTCCAGTGTTTGTTTGGCGGCTGCCTTTGACGCCATGGCCCGCATTGCCTTCGGTGGTGGCCCGACCCAGATAATACCCGCAGCTTCCACGGCTTCTGCGAAGTCAGCGTCTTCCGACAGGAATCCGTAACCAGGATGCAGGGCGTCGGCGCCGGTGTCGCGCAACGCGGCCAGCAGCGCTTCGCGGTTCAGATAGCTCTGGCTCGCGGTAGCACCACCCAGACAGAGGGCCTGATCGGCCTCGCGCACGTGCAGGGCGTTACGGTCTGCGTCGGAATAGACGGCAACGGTTTCGATGCCCAGAGCACGCGCACTGCATTGAATGCGCCGGGCGATCTCGCCGCGATTGGCGATCAGTAAACGATGAATACGTCTCATGAGGTCTCAATCCAGTTTGGGTTTCGCTTATCGAGAAAAGCCGTCAGTCCTTCCTGGCCTTCAGCACCGACGCGCTGGCTACCGATGCGACCGGCCAGTTCGTCCATCAAGCCATCGTCGATTGGACGTTGTGCAACATCCCTTATCAGGGCTTTGGCCAGGGCCTGGGCCTCAGGGCCGCCTGCGGTTAAATCGCTGAGCAGTCGCGACAGTTTGGCGGGTAATTTCGCTGCATCGACAACCTCATGGACAAGCCCCATAGCCAGGGCTTTTTGCGCGCCAAACCGTTCACCGGTCTGAAAATAGCGCCGCGCCTGACGGGCGCCCATGGCGCGCACCACAAAGGGCGAGATGGTTGCAGGAGTCAGGCCAAGACGCACTTCGCTGAGTGCAAAAAAAGCATCCTCGCTCGCCAGCACAATATCGCAACAGGCGAGCAAACCCACACCACCGCCCATGGCTGCGCCCCGGGTCACACCCACCAGCGGTTTGGTGCACGCATCAAGCCGTTGCATCAGGGTTGCAAGCTTGCGGGCATCATCCCGGTTCTCGGCTTCGGTACGGTCTTTCATCGCCCTCATCCAGTTCAGATCGGCACCGGCACTGAAGTGTTTGCCTTCTGCTTGCAGCACCAAAACTCTTATGGCGGGGTTTGCATCAAGCGCGTCAATCTCATGCGTCAGTTCAGCAATCAGTTCCGCGCCGAACGCATTGCGAACCTCGGGACGGTTCAGTGTCAGATAGGCGACCTCGCCTTCGTGTCGAACGGTTAATGCCTGCATAACGGCTCCTGTCTGATTCACATCCGGAATACGCCGTAGCGCGTCGGTTCGGTCGGTGCGTTTCGACTGGCTGACAGCGCCAGAGCGAGCACGGCCCGGGTGTCGGCCGGATCAATAATGCCATCGTCCCAGAGTCGCCCCGTGGCGTAATAAGGGTCGCCCTGAGTGTCATATTGAGCCTGAATCGGCGCCTTGAATTCGGCGAGTTCGGTTTCGCTCATAGGAGCGCCTGCGGCCGCTTTCTGGTCCGCCTTAACCGTTGCCAGAACGTTGGCAGCCTGCTCCCCACCCATCACGGAAATGCGTGCGTTAGGCCAGGTCCATAAAAATCTCGGATCGTAGGCGCGGCCGCACATGCCGTAGTTTCCGGCGCCGAAACTGCCACCGATAATGACGGTATACTTCGGCACATTGGCACAGGCCACAGCAGTTACCAGTTTAGCCCCGTCTTTTGCGATACCACCATTTTCGTATTTTTTGCCAACCATAAAGCCACTGATGTTTTGCAAAAATACCAGTGGGATATCACGCTGATTACACAGCTCGATAAAGTGTGCGCCTTTCAACGCAGCTTCCGAAAACAGGATGCCATTGTTGGCAAGAATACCGATTGACTGCCCTTCAATATGGGCAAAGCCGCAGACCAGTGTTGTGCCGTACAGCGCTTTGAATTCCTCAAGCCTGGACCCGTCAACAATGCGGGCAATCAGTTCACGGGCATCGATCGGTGTGCGTGTATCGTCCGGTATCAGGCCATACAATTCTTCAGCCGGATAGGCCGGCGGCTCGGCCGTTTGCAGACCGCGTTCCGGTTTGTCGGGCCAGTTGAAATGACGCACGGCCTGACGCGCCTGCACCAGTGCATGATCGTCATTGTCAGCCAGATAATCGGCGACACCGCTGGTGCGCGCATGCACATCTCCACCGCCCAGATCTTCAGCCGATACTTCTTCACCGGTCGCAGCCTTGACGAGGGGTGGACCACCCAAAAAAATTGTTCCCTGATTACGCACGATAACGCTCTGGTCGCACATGGCCGGCACATAGGCACCGCCCGCGGTGCAGGAACCCATCACCACTGCCAGTTGCGGTATACCCTGGGCAGACAGTCTTGCCTGATTAAAAAAGATACGGCCAAAATGTTCACGATCGGGAAAAACTTCATCCTGCAACGGAAGATAGGCACCGCCACTGTCGACCAGATAAATACAGGGTAACCGGTTCTCGGCCGCAATCGCCTGGGCACGCAAATGCTTCTTTACCGTCATCGGATAGTAAGTGCCACCTTTGACGGTAGCATCGTTGGCAATGATCAGACACTCGATGCCTTCGACCCGGCCAATACCGGCGATGACACCGGCACTGGGCACGGCGTTGTCATACAATCCCCAGGCGGCCAGCGGCGCAATTTCCAGAAATGGCGAACCGGCATCGAGCAAGCGTTCAATGCGCTCGCGCGGCAAGCGTTTTCCCCGGGCCAGATGCTTGCCCCGGGCACCCTCACCGCCGCCCAACTCCACCTGATGGATGCGCTTCTGTAACCGGTCGCGCAGCTCCCGATTCGCACTGTCAAAGCGCTGAAACTGCTCGCCACGGACGTCTATACCCGATTGAATCCGACTCATGCGCCACGCTCCCCGATAGATCGAACGATCAGTAATTTCTGAATATCACTGGTGCCTTCATAAATTTTGGTGACACGCACATCGCGAGCAATTTGCTCCAGTGGAAAATCACTCAGATAACCATAGCCACCCAGCGTCTGCAGCGCATCGGAACAGACCCGTTCGGCCATCTCGCTGGCAAACAACTTCGCCATCGCCGCTTCGCGCAAGCAGGGCACGCCTGCATCTTTTAGTCGGGCGGCATGCCAGACCAGTTGCCGCGCTGCTTCAATGTTTGTCGCCATATCCGCCAGGCGAAAACTCACCGCCTGATGGTTCATCAGCGGCTCGCCAAAACTGATGCGTTCACGCGCATAGGCGCAGGCAACCTCATGCGCCGCCTGGGCCATACCCAGGCACTGGGCGGCAATACCGATGCGCCCACCTTCAAGGTTACCCAGTGCAATACCATAGCCCTGGCCTTCTTTGCCAAGCAGTGCTCCTGCCGGCAATGCCAGATCAGTGAAGGTTAGCTGCGCGGTATCCGATGCGCGCTGGCCCATCTTGTCTTCGACCCGGGTCACGTTGTAACCGGGCAGATGAGTCGGCACCAGAAACGCGCTGATGCCTTTCTTGCCCGCAGCCGGGTCAGTAACTGCAAACACAATCGCCAGATCAGCAATGGCACCGTTGGTGATAAACTGTTTGCTACCGTTCAAAAGCCAGCCGGTGTCGGTTTTTACAGCACGGGTTTTCAACGCCGCCGCATCCGATCCGGCTTGCGGCTCGGACAAACAAAACGCACCGAGCTTGTCGCCACTGGCCAGTGGCACCAGCCATTCTTCTTTCTGTTGTTGCGAGCCAAAGCCCAGCAAAGGCCCACACACGACCGAATTCATAACCGAGGTAATGGTCGACATAGCACCATCACCCTTTGCAATTTCCTCAACCACCAGCGCCAGCGTAAGGTAGCCCGCATCAACACCGCCCAATGCTTCCGGAACTGTCAGCCCATAGAAACCCTGCTGACCCATTTCCCGGATTATGTCGATCGGATGCTCGCCACTTTTGTCCCATTCAGCCGACTTGGGTTTCAACCGCTCACGGGCAAAGGCCTGCGCTGCATCGCGCATCATGATTTGAATATCGCTTAAACCGAAATCGGACTGTACAGTCATGAGATTGCCTGTTGTTTTTTTACTCGAATTGCCAGGGACGGTATTACTGCGGTGCCGTGAGTTCGTGTCGGCCACCGGGTAACCCTCTCCGGGGTCGGCGTAAACCCATCCATGGGGCCTAGACCGCAGCATCCCTCCTGCGAACTACCCCGTAGAGGGTTACCCGGCATCCGACACTCATTTCCAGGCTTAATTGAAACTTTCCAACCCATTTGATTAGTCCTTGAGACTGAATAGCTGAAATAACCCCGGGCCAGCAACAGTAGCCGGATCGTATGTTGACGGCCGTGGGCAGCATGGATGCTGCCGTCGAGCCCCCATGGATGGGTTCACGGCGTGCCGTCAACATACGGTGCGGCGAATGGCGCGCGTTCTGTCTCCGTTTTGGCATCCAACCACCACCCTCAGCGAGTCTCATTAAACAACTCGCGCCCAATCAACATGCGACGAATTTCGCTGGTGCCCGCCCCGATCTCATAGAGCTTGGCATCGCGCAACAAACGACCGGTCGGGTACTCGTTGACGTAACCATTGCCACCAAGCACCTGGATTGCATCCAGCGCCACCTGCGTCGCGTTTTCAGCGGCATAGAGAATGGCTCCGGCCGCATCCTTACGGGTGGTCTCACCGCGATCGCACGCCGCCCCGACTGCATAAACATAGGCACGACAAGCATTAAAACGGGTATACATATCCGCTACTTTGCCCTGCACCAACTGAAACTCGCCAATGGGCTGACCAAACTGTTCACGCTCATGCACATAGGGCAACACCACATCCAGACAGGCTTGCATAATCCCCACCGGGCCGGCTGCCAGAACGGCACGCTCGTAATCGAGGCCACTCATCAGAATTTTTACGCCATCGCCTTCAGCACCCATGACGTTTTCGACCGGCACCTTGCAGTCTACAAACACCAGTTCGCAGGTATTGCTGCCGCGCATGCCCAGTTTGTCGAGTTTCTGAGCGGTAGTGAAACCGGGAAAATCCTTTTCGATCAGAAAGGCGGTAATGCCACGCTTGCCACCGGCGGGATCAGTCTTGGCATAGACCACCAGTACATCGGCATCCGGACCGTTGGTGATCCACATCTTGTTGCCATTGAGCAGGTAATGATCTCCCATATGTACAGCTTTCAACTTCATGCTGACCACATCGGATCCTGCGCCGGCTTCACTCATCGCCAGCGCACCGACATGCTCACCGCTGATCAGTTTGGGCAGGTACCTGGCTTTTTGCCCGGCGCTGCCATTGCGCCTGATCTGATTCACACACAAGTTGGAATGCGCACCGTAACTCAGACCCACCGATGCCGAAGCCCGGCTGATTTCTTCCATGGCCACCATGTGCGCCAGGTAGCCCATGCCAGTGCCACCCAGCTCTTCATCCACAGTAATACCGAGCAAACCCAGGTCACCAAATTTGCGCCACAGATCCGCCGGGAACAGGTTATCGTGGTCAATCGCCGCCGCACGCGGGGCTATTTCATTTTGCGCAAAGTCATGGACGGTATCGCGCAGCAGATCTAGGGTATCGCCCAGACCAAAGTTCAAAGCGGGGTAGCTCATAATGGAATGCCTGTGATCTTGTTGGATTTATTAGGTTTAGCATCAATATTCATCAGACTAATTTACGTTGACGTTAACGTCAACTTGGCAAGTAGGAACAGGCAGTCAAGAGAAGTTGACGCCTGTGCAAAGGCAACGGGTTAAGAGGGTCTGTAAAAGAAGAGTAGGCAGACTGCCCAGCACCAGTGCAATGAGGTATCGTGGCGGTCACAATCATTAAACACAGGTTCCAGCATGAAATATATCGTAGCTCTGCTTTCCGTGCTCACCCTCGCAGCCTGCTCAACCTCGCCGACTAAAGCACCCTACGCCGGGGAAAATGAAGGTCTGGTCATTTTTGCTGCCGATATAGAGGTTCGGGGAGATGCCGAGTTGGAATACGATTTCATGTTCACGGTTGAGAACCTGGACAGTGGCGAGCAACAGCGGCTGCGCATGCCTATTCGGGAAAACGAACGATTTGCTGTGCTGGGGCGTCTGGTACCGGGCGACTATCGATTTGTGAAGCGTGAAGACATTCGTCGCGATGGCCGTGGTTTTCGTCTGTTCGACATTGACGGCGAATTCAGCGTGGAAGCCGGTTACGTGACCTTGCCCAAACAGGTGATGGTCGAGAAGAAACTGTACACGCGCAAAGTCGAGATCACCGACCTCGACAGCAATGCCGCGGAAGTCCTGTTTCTGACCGATATTCTCACCGATGATACCTATGCGGATTGGTCACTGTTGCGCCCGGCAGAATAAGCAAAGTGGGCATTACCCGCGATAGACATCGCCAGCTCGCCGGTCAATCAATACGCCCCGGCGCTGGCACTCTGCAATCAGCAAATCCACATCAGTGGGGTTGAGAAACCCCGCAAAGGCCTGTTGGTCGTCGCGATATGCGAGCGCCAACTGCGGTGGGCCGAGCGGATGGGCGGCGGGTGAGATGACCAGACGGGTATACCGCCTCGGTCCCTGCCAGTGGCGTTGGCGCCGGTAAACACCTTGCTCCAGCCGTAACTGGTCGTCCTCGAACCACAACACTTCCTGCTGCTGGCAACGCCAGGCAGTGACGATCAGCCCCGTGGCTACCGCCAGCCATTCAATACCGGCGAACGGCAACACCACCCAGGCACCGATCCAGACCATACCAATCACGATCAGCGTTGAGGCGGCAAGCAGCGCAGCCAGCACCTTCAGGGTACCCTGCCAGCTCATTGAACGATTGGGCTGCAAGACCAGAAAGTGGCCTTTATCAGTGGTTTTAGCGATGACCACGGGTGATCAGACTCCCTATCTACTTAACCGTCACTGACCATCAGATCAGCCAGACACAGGTCGGTTTGCTGACCGCTATTATCGGAATCGGCCATTAGACCGAGGGCGTCAAAATGATCAGGCCGGTCACCGAATGCCACCTCCCAGTCATCCTGGATGCGGCGTTCGATACTCTGCCAGTCGCCCGAGTCACCATTGCTGACCACCCACATATGGAACTGGCCGGTAAAGGGGTTCGGCCAGTGGGTATCGACGGCCAGTTCACTGGCATGAACATAAGCCAGCACGCGCGACCGCCAGAAAAACAGCGGATGCTTAACCGCGACATAGATACGGCCGGCAAAATCATCACCTCCCTTCTGCTGGCGGCTAACCGATGTTATGTCCTGCTTCGCCTGCCAGCGCCAGCTGATTCGAGTGATGTCATTCAGCGCTGTTTCAGCTTCCCATATCCGCGCTGACGCCGTGCCGTCAGACGTCATGCGCAGACACGAGGTTTGCGATTCCCATTCAAATTGGGCCTCGCCCTCAAAGCTGTGTTCAGTCCAGGTTTCGATCCGGTCGAGCGGCAAGGGCTCGGCTGCCAGTGGGCTGAGGTAAAGAGACAGCAAAAACGTGACGGTATAACCTGCCACCCTGTTCAATGGACCTATTATCACAGTATTATTCTGCCTCACTAGCCAGCTCCTCAAAGGTCATCACCTTGCCATTATCGCAGGTCACACATCGCTTTTCATTGCTATCACTGACAGTAGCCACACTCACACTGGTTGGTTGCCAGAGCAGCGATGATGACACCAGCCTGGCCGAAAAAGCCAATCGCCCTGCTGTAGCGGTCGTTGCCGAGAGCACAGCTGACTCCAGTTACCCCAGTCTGACCGCAGAAGAGCAACTCATTGAACCGCCTGAAGG